>Ga0182010_10001516_pt1 | contig 12189 bp, 13 predicted proteins | sample 611E1MmetaG_FD_120488 | JGI IMG/M metagenome (GOLD analysis project Ga0182010, IMG submission 120488) | Permafrost microbial communities from Stordalen Mire, Sweden - 611E1M metaG | ecosystem: Environmental > Terrestrial > Soil > Wetlands > Permafrost | place: Sweden: Stordalen | collected...
ATGACTATTTTTTAAGATTGCTACACCTGATTGCCACTTATAGAGGTGGGGAATGCCCTGAAAAAGGGGTGAGGAATGCTCGTGAAAAACTAGCCCCTCAAACTGGGGAATGCTCGTGAAAAAACACAGATGAGAATCATGATGAAGAACTAGCCGACATGATTCTTGATCTTGTTTGCCATAGGATCGATAAAAATGCTGTCTCTGATTATTTCAGAAGGCAAGCCCGATACATTAAGTGAATCGTTGTAAAAAGGCTGTCACTAATATTCTCGATGTCTTAGAGGTTTTCTATAAAGCGCTATCACCGTTGATCTGCTAAAAAAGGTAGGGAATCTGATGGACAAAGCAATGAACAGTGCTACGAAAAAACTCACAACGGCTGATATCTCTAATCATGAACAAGACCCCAACCATATTCCCTTCCACCTTTAGACCACAGACTCGTCATGAGCTCGGTTGTCTCCATTGCTTTAGTATTGAGCGCAAAAAAAGTTTCTACTGATACTCATTGAATTTACCAGTACAATGAATGTGGTGATAACCGTTAGAAACATTGATACTGTGCCTTCTTTAAACCGAGCGCGTCTGCTTCAAAGGTTACGTGCAGAAGTCATTCATAAGGAAATATCGAGATCGCGCTCATATGCTCACAGAAGTTATCGTTAACTGCTATCCTGAATATACTGAAGGATAATAACGGAAATCATCGGATAGCTTCAATCTTCCACCGGGAAACAAAGGCGTCTGATGCCACTTTCGGGGCACTGACGCACAAGTAATTCCACACAAAAATAGTTTCGTCTCAACTGATAACTCCGACTGCCTTATTCTCTTATGTATTGAAACCAGTCTTGTCTCTTTATGATTGAGTAGTTTGTCCTATAACCTTACGAAATATTCCGCCATCGTCTTTCGGATCCCGTATAGATACGAAAGGATATATCCGCAAGTCCGAAGAAAACTGGCCACGGATCCGCACGAAGTCTCCGTCGGAGCTGTGATATTTTGCTACGGGATCATACGTCAGCACTGACATGTCAACAGTGAGCTAGTTGTTTAATAGGGTAAGGGACGTTATCTGGCTGTGCCTCACTAGAATACCGTGATGCGGGTCCATACTGACATGTCCGCAATTCGCAATGCAGAGTGTTCCCAGAAATTAGATGAGTCAATTAAGCTCCTCCAGCGCCAGCTTATCCTCTATCCGAATGCAAGCCAGGATACTCTGAGCCGCAGGGCACATTACCAGATATGAACTGAACGCCGCTTTTATGTTTTCATGTTTGTCTTTTGGTGCTTTCAGGTAGAATGTAGTCCGAATTACCGTAATCTTAAGAACGCCATTAACATTCTCAATATCTCCTTCAACATCAGCCCAGTAAAACTCTTCGGAAGTGCGTATTTTAGTATCGGCCAAGACCTTGGCCAGTGTTCCCATCATTCATGCAGCGGTAGCAGCAACTATGTGGTCTAGTGTAGCAGCATGCTCTTTTTCGGGCTCTACCTTATAAAATCGTTTTATTCCACCGTGAACCCCATAGTAGATCGGGTCAGAAAACCCTTCTATTATTGCCTTTCTCGTCGGGCCATTTTCTCTTACTATCTTTATGCGTGACGTATGGACGACTTCTCCCATGGCAACCTCCTTAAGCTGAAGAGTTATTATCGAATATCCACTTCGATGATAACTTCATTTTCCAGACGCCTCAAGCAGTTCAGACCAGTTTGCAGGAAGGCGAATTTTTTTACTTGCGGATTTCGAACCGAGCCAGCCGGGGAAAAGCGCGCTTTTCTCTCCGGTACCGCCAGCAACAATAATATGCAATTGTCCGATAAATGGTGCAGGTATCATGGTGCTCAGGTCCTTCGTTTCGTTAACCCATGAAGGGATGCCACCAAGCACGCTTGCTGTTCCATTGTCTAGAAATTTCTCTTTGACTTTGGACAGCGGCGCACGGGCGTTTTTGTCAATATATTCCCTGATTTTCTCTTTCGTCCACCCGCTTTGAGCCATCATCTTTGCGGTATCCTTTGTGATAAGCAAAACCATTGTAGATTGATAAGGCCTGTCTGATCCTATCAGTATGTCCGTAATGATCCGCATGAAACCGTCTGCTGTATGCCCCAATCCCATAATCGTGTGGTAAGGCTCGACTCCGACTACAGTGATAACGTTATCGTTCTTCTGGAAGCCAAGTTCCATATGAAGTGGCTCCCAAGGACTTCCTTCTTCATTTTCCGCAAGCATATTGGAAAAGTCAGCCGGTTGTCCTAGTGTAGACATATCGGTTATGCCGACCCAACTGCCACCGACATTCTGTACGATAAGACTAAGAGCTCTACTGATTGATGAATTGGCTCTCGCTCCTCGTCCAAGCGCATTACTGCCTGAGTTGATGTCCAATTGTTTTGCAATAGGACCGTTGATAATCAGCAATGGCACATCTGGACTTGTCGTTGTAGACATCCCCCTCAAGTTGACGTTTGGATCCATCACCACTTCCAGCGCGGCAATTATAACAGGCATGTATTCAGGTCGGCATCCAGCCATGACTGCATTTATTGCAATCTTCTCAATAGTTGCCTGACCGCCAATCGGGTCAACCTTGGTAACAACATAATCCGGGTCGAGATCTGCACCTTTCAACATCTCTTTAACGCGCTCGACGGTTGGCGGCACTATTGGCAAACCATCTGACCACCCACGCTTATAGAAGAGATCATTAATTTCAGCAACCGCATCGCCCTTTATACAGAGCTCCTCAATTTTCGTTTTAGAGAACTCACCCGCCATAGGAGGTTTAGTTTTCCCTGCCTCAGCCATTCTTTTTTTGAGCATATCATCAACGTAGCTTCCATCCTCCATCATGCCCGCGGGATTATAAACTGCCACTTTTTGCGATTTAGAGCACACCTTTGATTCTTTTGGATCGGATGCAGCCTCAGTAGCAACGGTATATAAGGCTGAAACAATCAAGAGACTGAATATTATTAATGCCACAAGGATAAGAAGTGATCGTTTCATTCATTATTCCTCTTGAGAAACTATTTTATGCTGCCTTTTTGCTTATAGTGATTTATTGGCGAGCAGAATCTTAATGCTTCTGCCCGCCAATACTACATCTAACTACTTGGTGATAATTTTGCTGACTGGACTCGCGTTTAGGAATGGGGCAAAGAAATGTGAGTGTTGTCCCGCTCCTCCGGCAATGACAATCTGCAGATATTCCGGCTTCAGGGTTATAGGAACAAGCGTATCCGGCGTTACTTCTCCGAATTTTTCCCTAAACACCTTCTGCTCGGGACATCCTTTTGCCCATGATGAGAATGGAATACGGGCTTTTTCCCAGATAGCTTTTGCAATCTGATCCTTCGTGAATCCAGCTTTAACATACATATCAAGATGCTCAGGTCCGAGACCAATGAGATGCGGCTGTGTCAGCTGTACAGAAAAGCACGGACCGCCAACACTGTTGAGAGGGGATACCGAGCGGCTGAACCATGTGGAATGCTCTTCCGGAGATGCACTCCACAGGTCAACAACATTGATCCCCGGCCATATGCCCATCAGAGTTACAACGCTATCTGTTTTTTTGAACCCTCTGTCTTCGGCATATGTAGTCCATCCTTTCGGAAGTTTGGCCTCGTTTTCCGCGAAGATCCAAGCAACAAAATCCATTGGTGATCCAAGCGTCGTTTTTTTGGCCTGCGGCGGCTTCGACCCACCTGGCACCATCGCAATCAAGTTAACTGCATACCCGATGGACGCATTGGCGTAGTGTCCTCTGGTAGCTGCACCTTGCCCAGAAGCAATTCCGAGCTCCTTGGCTATCGGACCGTTAACAACGATCAATGCACCAACTGATCCTGTTGCAGTTGCCACACCAACCCAGTTAGCCTTTGGGTCTAACATGGCTTCTGCAATGGCAATCAGGACCGGCATATGCTCCGGCTTACAACCTGCCATGACGCCAGCAACCGCCACTAATTCAACTGTCAGAGAAGACATTCTCGGTTTCAGTTGGCCAAGCACTTCATCAGGCTTCCGAGTCGTGCCTTTCAGCATAGCGGCAACTTTTTCAGTAGTCGGCGGGTTGAGGGGCAGCCCAAGCGACCATCCTTTGTCGAAAAACAGATCATTCACGTCGCCCTGAGAACCCTTGAATGAGAAGGTTGCAGCCGGATAAACCGGCTTCGGCGCGGGCATAGTCACAGTCGGCTTCCAATCAATGGCAGCTTTTACCATTAAAGGATACGCATCATTGGCTTTCTGTGTTATTTCGGGCAATGGTATCCCACCCATCGGATGCGGGACAACAACAAACGCCATATCGGCAACGCCCATACTAAAGGCAGTGCTTTTTGCCAGACCAACAAGTTCAGTTGTAGCAAAGGTTACAGTGGGAATCCCTTTTTTTTCTAAATTGAGCTGGTCGACCACCAGCCATCCGGTACAAGACCCTCAATCGGCCTGCGAGGCAATGACCAAATCGGGTTTCCAGGACGCTATCTTATCAGCGATTTTCTGGCTATTGATCTGACTCTGACTGATTGTCTTTAGCTCAGGAGCCAGCTCCCATGCCTTTATAATCTTGATGCCCTTGAATTGTTGAGTGAGCATCTCGGCAATTGGATTCAGGAAATTATTGCCGTTGGTCTTCCCGTTCCATTGCAAAACAACCGTCTTGCCTTCAAGCGTTGTCAAGCGCGGAGCGAGCTGCATCGGTGCAATGTTAACAACACCTTCAGGAGTTACCAGCTTCCATTCCTGAACAACATCTGCTGCACTGGCGAACAGCGGCGTTACAAGCAGTCCAACTACAATGAGAAACAAGACTGTAAGCCTTCCTCGTTTCATGTGCCCTCCCTTTCTTACTCCTATAGCGTCATACAATGTGAGTTTCTATAAATCTTCTTGAAAACTTTCCCTTTGGATAGGCAGATAGCACTGTTGGTGTTCATTCTGCCGTACCGTTTACCATGATAATAAATCCTCCTTTTGGCGCGTTTTTAGCGTTGCTCTGTATAGCAACGCGATCTGCAAACTTCCCTGTTTGAACCGGTTTTACTGTCAGAATAACTGACCTTGACTTCCCGGGATCAATGATAATGTCCCCACCATTTACGCCGTCGAAATATACGTGTTCACTCCCCTGACCCACTATTTTCTTCACGTCTAAGGGAATTTCACCCGTATTTGTTACGTTAATTGTTAGGTCTTTTGATTCACCTGTTTTTATCGTTCCCAGATCGAGCTTTCGCGGAGTGACTTGGATCTTCGGCCCAGGCATCTCCTTCACAGTTCCTTGCATTGACAAGTGCATCTCTTCCTGTCCAGAAGAGTCTGTTTCTACATCGATGTCCTTTCTGAAAACTCCAGGACGCCCCGTTGTGTTATATGTAATCTTGAGTTCTGTCTTTTCACCAGATTTCAGGGTGTGCTTTCCAAGCACACTATCGGTGCATGCTCAATTGGTTCGTACATTCTTAATGGTGACGTCGGCATCGCCCATATTCTTGATTTCCACATTCATCACTGCTGGTGTGCCTTCGTCTATCGTCCCGCGATCATAGTGAAGCGGTGACATTTCAAGTCTTCCTGCTGCGAAAGCAGGCAGAGTAAACACGAAAATGCCAAGCACTGCAATGAAAAGATATTTCTGCATGTTGGTTTTGAAAACATATGACGGTCTGTTCATAACATTCACCTCCTCTTCACTACTGGCTTTGTATGAGCACCTGAGCTGTATATAGTCAATGTATGAGCCTCACCTTCTTTGCATAATCGAAATTTCCATCCTGTCCAGCAGTATGGCATTTCCGACATTTCGTCTCTGGCACCTTTGCGATAATACTTCCCGGTTTTGCCGGATTAGCTGCGTGCACTTTTCCGGGGCCATGACATTCCTCACATTGAACTCCGACAAGTTCTGGGGTAAGTTCAGCGTCTATAAAACCTCCCGCCTCTTCAAACGCTGTTACGTGGCATTTTTGACAGCCTGTAAGGTTCTCTTGCGAGGTTTTTTTCAGACTATTAAAAGCAAGTGCATGTTTAGTTTTCTGCCAGACTTTGAGTATGCCTTCATGGCACGAGGCGCACTCGTCAGCGCCAAGATAAGTGCTGGTTTGATCACCAGCTACTACGGTTTCATTTTGAAACAGCAGCGTCATTAAGGCTGTTACAAATGCGGATATCAACAAAGTTGTTGTCTTCATATGTCTTGCCTTGCCCCCCGGGTGACCTTCACGGAAGTTTGCATTCAGCTGGGCAACCGAGTTCCAATGGATATCCGGCTTTTTTCCAACCTCTTATGGACGGATCTTTTAGAATTTTTACATTGGTATATTCCAACTCAATTAGCTGTGCAGCAAGGTCTGAACTGTCTGTCTCACCAGGGCCACAGTCGCAATAGACGATGATGAAAGTATCTTTACCTTTCGGCAGGAGTCGAATGTCAGCGTCCTCCAAAACAGACTTCCACGGGAATGAAACAGCACCTTTAATGTGTCCCTTGTCAAAAATCGCTTTTGTCTGCGCGTCGTAGATTACGATGTCTGCCTTTTCATCGACCAGTTTCTTCAACTCTTCAATTGGGATTCGTGGGATCTCATCATGGGCTCCGTAAACATACGATACTGTTGTGGTTAGAATAATGAGGGAAAACAGCACGATTAAAGACGCACTGAGTTGCTTCATGTTACCTCCGTCCTCTAAAATGTAGGCTTTCGATAAGTTGCAGGCAACCAATCGCCTCCGCCTATACTTAGATTTAACCAGTTCCCCATCATAATTACTAATGATTTATTTTGCTGTAATAGTTCACAATTTGTGATACCATATTTGTATGGAATTAAATGAATTGAAAATATTTAAGGCTGTTGCGGAAGAGGGAAGTGTGTCGCGGGCGGCTGAGCGGCTTAATTACGTTCAATCGAATGTAACTGCTCGCATTCGCCAGCTTGAAGAAAATTTGAATGTCACTCTTCTTTATCGTAAAAGCAGAGGGGTTGCGTTGACTCCTGTCGGGCACGTTTTTCTTGAATACGCAAAACGGATTCTATCGCTTGCTGATGAAGCTGTGCACGCTGTACAGGAGCGGAATGAACCAGTCGGGATGCTTACCATTGGATCAATGGAAACGACGGCAGTCGTCCATCTGCCACCAATACTTTCGGCATACCATTGTCAATACCCGTTAGTTGATTTGAATCTTCTCACTGGAACTTCTGAACAAGTGCTGACATACTTGCTCGATTATCGCGTCGACGGCGCTTTTGTCGGTGGTCCCGTTGACCATCCGGATCTCTCAGGAGAACTAATACTACAGGAAGAACTTGTTTTGGTCACGGCAAAGTGCAATTCTCCATTTGATAACAAGGAGCGTCAAAATATTATGGTATTTCGTAAGGGATGCGCTTTTAGAGCGCGTTTAGAAACCTGGCTTCGGGAGAATGGCATGCTACCTTACCGCATAATGGAATTCAGTTCGGTGGAGACTATCCTTGGATGCGTTCTTGCCGGAATGGGCATCACATTCCTACCACGTTCTGTCTTTTCTTCGGGCATCTATGACGACACGATAGATCTTTTTCCCCTTCCCACTCAAGTTGCGGCAATGCCAATAAATTTTGTTACGCGTAAAGTAATGGCTGAATCGAAAGCTTTGGAAGCATTTCGTAGTACTTTGAAAACGAAGATATATCTTCACCCAGAGACCAGTTCGCTATCACAAAAGTCGTCTTTTGTATTAGCAAGTTGATCTCGGCAGAAAATTACGTGAAAGATTCCCGTTAAATGATGCCATTGTTAGTATGCATCGAGATTCTCACAAAAAAAAGTACGGGTCTTGACTTCGACATGCTATCCAACCTTGTAATTTTATTGACTATGGTGTTAGATTTCTTTAGAAATAATTGATGGCTTTCGTCGAAACGTCCAAAGGGTACGTGCAGAAGTCTTTAAAATGATGAAGCCTCTTTTCTGGATAAATAGACGATGTGTTCACCCTGCAGTAAACAGCCTCCATATCTCGGCCATATCATTGATTACCGATTGCAACCTCGTTGCATACACACACGGCGTCATTCGGTATGCTTGACCACTCGGCAGACCAGAATATGTCCTGCAACCCCAACTGTATTTACAGTTACAGTAATGCTTCACCTGATACTAGGGCGTCGAGACATTTACCTGCGTTTTATCATATAGACGATACCAAAAATAACAAGAATTGCGATAATGATCATAAAAAACCATCCGGAGTTCATTCCCCAACCCCAACCACCACCCATCATTCCACTACCTTGCCCATTGCCCATCATGTTACCACCTTGCCCGCTGCCTGTCTCGGCAAATGCTGAAATACTAAAAACAAACAGCACCGTTAAAGCTGTCATTAAACTTTTCATCTTCTGGCTCCTTTTGCCTCATGATTCTGATATGCAAATTCTCATATTGCACGCATCTTTACTGCCTCACTGCTCCGCCTCTCAATCTCAGTATGGATATACTCAAAAATCACCTCGTAATTTCGTCAATCCTTCGTTACGGAAATGATATGTAACAGGCCGTGAACGGCATGCGAGAAGATAAGCACCTGTTCTCCTGCTCACAATATTTCTAAATTAATTATATTGCATTATCTCTTTTTGGCAAGTGAGCAAATTTTGTCGCTATTTGAAGATAAGGTAGCGATCTCCGATCATTTCATCTTTCCTTCAAAGGGATATCGCATACCGGCCAAACTGAGAAATGCGTTCCTTTTTTCTGACCAACGCCGACTGCCCCTTTGGAGAGATAGAGTGCCCACGCCCAGTCGGGTTCGAACATGCTCGTAGTTGAAGACCAGTATCCTTCTCTGATATCCCTGAATAGATGTCCATTAGGAAGCGCCGGACTGTGTGTGCTGCAATCTACGAGGGATTCCAGTTCATTAATATTTGGCAGCCGCCAAGAATGAGTCTCTCCCTCCTGCCGGTTAAGATCCTTCACTGCTCTGAGCGCATCTTCCCATGTTGACAGTATTCCTGTTAGGTCGGCTGATGATCGCCAGCAGAGGTTTGTGAGCCGATCGACAACCATGTTTCCTGTCTCCTCAAAACGAGGTTCTGGCCATCTCACACCTGATCTAAATTCTCCGTCGTGTCCAGATCCTGCGCAGGAGAGGAGTTGTCCCTTAGAGTCATAACACAAGGTCTGACCGGTCGCCGGGACAATAGTGTCACCCTTTCCTCGAACAGGCCATAACAGGAAATACTGCTCCTTCAGGCCATAGAACATTCGTGCTCCCTCATATGGATATACCACGCATAGGCAGTGTTGATAGCTGCAGTCGTGGACGTCCAATACCATCCGCTGAATACGTTGGCAAATGGATGCCCCTCCGGCAAAGCCGGCTTCCTGGTCTGGTGACTCATAAGGCTTCGGAGTTCGTGCCGGTTGGGAAGACGCCAGTCTTGAAAATTGTATATATTGTCATGATTCATTGTGGCAACGTAATCGAGGGCTTCCTTCCATGCAAGAGGGAATTCAGCCATATTAGCGTTTTTTGTCCAGACGAGCCCCGTCATCCGATCGACAACAACGTCAGCAAGAACCTCGAAGCGTGGTGCAGGCCATGGCAGGCCGCTTCTGAAGTCTGCGTCCTGTCCGCTCCCGGCGCAGTCGATCATGCGGCCCCTTGCATCGTGGCAGGTAGTCTGCCCTGTCTGGAAGTAAGCGCTTATGGCTTTACGCGTAAGAAATACCTTCAATATGCATGACTAATCACCTCTCAGCACTGCATCTCTAGTCAGAGCTTCACCCTTCTCAGCCTAAGCGCATTGCTCACTACCGATACCGAGCTAAAACTCATCGCCGCCGCCGCGATTATCGGGCTCAGCAGTATGCCAAAAAAGGGATAGAGAACACCTGCCGCAACTGGAATACCAAGTGCATTATATATAAAGGCAAAAAAGAGGTTCTCTCTGATATTCCTCATGGTCAACCTGCTTAACTTCCTCGCCCGCACAATGCCCCTGAGATCACCTTTCACAAGCGTCACCCCGGCGGTTTGCATTGCCACATCCGTACCGGTGCCCATGGCTATCCCGACCCGCGCCTGTGCAAGTGCGGGCGCATCGTTGATGCCATCACCAGCCATGGCCACAATCCGTCCCTTGTCCTGCAAATCCTTGATCGCCTGTGCCTTCTGATCGGGCAGCACCTCGGCAACGACCTCGTCGATTCCGAGCTTCTGTGCAACAGCTTCGGCAGTAGTTCTGTTGTCGCCGGTAAGCATTACGATCCTGATGTTTTCTTCGTGTAGCTGCTTGATTGCTTCAGGAGTGGTATCCTTGATCGGGTCAGCCACACCCAAAAGACCAACAGCCTTGCCGTCCACAGCCACAAACATCACCGTCTGCCCTCCAGACCTCATCTTTTCGGCCTCGTCCCTGAGCCCTCCCGCATCGATGCCCGCATCCTCCAATAGTCTGATATTTCCGAGTGCGACGTCATGTCCCTCAATGCGACCCTTCACTCCTTTTCCGGTGATAGACTCGAAGGCTTCTACTGCTGCAGAAGATATGCCTTGTGCCTGAGCGCCATCGACGATAGCAGATGCAAGGGGATGCTCGCTTCCCTTTTCTATGCCGGCAGCGAAAAAGAGCACCCTCTTTTCATCTTCTCCTGGCGTGGCTACAGTTGCTATAAGCTTCGGTTTCCCGACGGTAAGCGTCCCTGTCTTGTCGACCACCAATGTATCGATTTTACGCAATTCCTCTATCGCTTCAGCATTCTTAAAAAGGACTCCTGCCGTTGCTCCTTTGCCGGTGGCAACCATGATTGACATAGGGGTGGCGAGACCTAGAGCGCAAGGACAGGCAATGATAAGAACTGCCACAGCATTGACAAGAGCATAAGCGAGGCGCGGCTCCGGACCCACCAATGCCCATACTATAAAGGTAATAACTGCAATGGAAACCACAATTCCAACAAAATATGTGGCAACAATATCTACAAGCCTCTGGATCGGCGCCCTGCTGCGCTGTGCCTCGGAGACCATTTTGACAATCTGCGACAAGAGGGTCCCGGCTCCTACTCTTTCGGCCTTCATTATAAGCGAGCCTGTCCCGTTCACTGTAGCACCGATAACTTTATCTCCAGCTTGTCTCTGCACTGGGATGGACTCTCCCGTAACCATCGACTCGTCAAGCGAGCTGGTTCCTTCAACAACCATGCCATCCACTGGAACTTTTTCGCCTGGACGGATACGGAGTTTGTCACCGGCTTGCACCTGCTCAAGCGGGATATCCTCTTCTGTTCCATCGCTCCTTATAATTCTGGCTTGTTTAGGCGCAAGACCGAGAAGGGCCTTTATGGCGGCCCCTGTCCGGCTGCGCGCCCGCAACTCCAGTACCTGTCCGAGAAGCACCAAAACAATGATCACAGCAGCTGCTTCAAAATAGGTCGCAACCTCACCACCCATACTACGGAAGGAGACAGGGAAAATACCAGGAGCAACCACAGCTGCGATGCTGTAACAGTAAGATACACTCACTCCCAACCCTATCAGCGTAAACATGTTGGGACTACGATTGACAATAGATTGTGCTCCTCGAACAAAAAACGGCCACCCTCCCCAGAGTACAACTGGTGTTGCAAGAATAAACTGAAGCCATTTGAGCATCGGGGAATCGAAGAAACTCAACTGAGCCATGCCCGAAATATGTTTGCCCATCTCGATAACTACAAGCGGGAGTGCGAGCAGAAGGCTGATCCAGAAACGACGCGTCATCTCGATCAGCTCGGGATTCTTCTCTTCTTCGAGGCCCACTGTCTTCTGCTCAAGAACCATTCCGCAGATCGGACAATTCCCCGGAGAATCCTTGCTGACCTCGGGATGCATTGGACAGGTCCATTCGGTCTTCGTTATCGGTGCCGATGGCTCGATCGGCTCCAGCGCCATGCCGCACTTGGGACACGAACCAGGGCCTTCCTTACGGACCTCGGGATGCATAGGGCATGTAAAGATACCGAGGAGCTTCACCGATTCTTTTGGAAAAGAAGTTGTATCTGAATGTCCTATAAATTCCTCAGGATTTTTGTCGAAATCATCTTTGCACGACTTTGAGCAAAAATAGTAAGTACCGCCTTTATATGTCGAAGTGGCAATAGCGTCTTTGTCCTCAATCGTCATGTTGCAG
>Ga0182010_10001518_pt1 | contig 12187 bp, 7 predicted proteins | sample 611E1MmetaG_FD_120488 | JGI IMG/M metagenome (GOLD analysis project Ga0182010, IMG submission 120488) | Permafrost microbial communities from Stordalen Mire, Sweden - 611E1M metaG | ecosystem: Environmental > Terrestrial > Soil > Wetlands > Permafrost | place: Sweden: Stordalen | collected...
CATGAAGTGTCCTAACTTGCGTTTTCCCGGCGGTAATTTTGCCTCAGGCTACCGTTGGATGGATGCCATCGGGCCGCTCGAAGAGCGCCCTGCTCGGCATGACCTCGCGTGGAATTCTATTGTTTCCAACCAATTCGGCACCGATGAATTTATGCAATATTGCCGTAAATTACATACTGAACCTTATATTTGCGTGAATTGCGGTGACGGCGATATGCGGGAAGCCGCCGATTGGGTCGAGTACTGCAACGGTAAAGGTGATTCGTCTCTGGCGAAGTTGCGCCGTAAAAATGGGTCTGAGGCGCCGTACAAGGTCAAATACTGGGGTATCGGTAATGAAGTCGATGGCCCCTGGCAAATCGGTTTTAAAACTCCTCAGGAATATGCGCGGGCATACACTGAGTTCAGTAAAGTCATGAAGCTTGTCGACCCTGATATCAAATTGGTTGCTGCCGCCGTCAGCCTGTGGGATGACCATTCTCTGCCTCCGGATGCTTTGCCTTACAAAAGTGAATGGGTCGAACGCGCACAATTAATGCTGGAGCAAGCGGGAGAACGGATTGATTATATGGCAATTCACCGGTACGCTCATTTACATAATGATGATTTATTCGAAAACTATATGGCCTTTATGAAGGATTTTGATGAACATTTAAGTGCCTATGACGGGTTAATCCGTTCTGTCTGTTTGGAAAGAGGCATCAACCATCATATCGCCATTGCGGTGGATGAATGGGGCGTTTCCCGTCATCCCCGCGTAAGTCGGACAGAGAAGATGATCGTCAATGTCGTGGATGCGATGATGACCGCCCAGCATTTTAACTCCTTTATCCGTCACGCTCATTCGGTCCGGCTGGCTAACTTTACCGGCACGTTGACATCAATGGGCGTCCGTCTGATTCGCATCGATAAGCATGTGTTGTTAGAACCGAATTTCTATCCGGTCGAGCTTTACAGCCGTACCTGTGGACAGCAGACCGTGGATGTTTCCTGGGACGGCGATACTTTCTCCGGTACGTATAAGAATCGCACCTACTCCGGTATCCGGACTCTGGATGTTGCCGCGACGCTGGATGAATCCCGTAAACAACTGGTTGTGTATGTGGTCAACCAGACTAAAGAAAAAGCGACGGAAGCTGCCATTTCGCTGACCAGCGGGGAATTTACGGGGGATGTCAAAGTATCCATAATCAATGGGCCGGATATTAAATCCCAGAATACCGAAGAAAATCCGAATCAGGTAGTAACACGGGAGTCTGTCACCAAAGCTTCCGGCAAATCCTTTATTTTCACCTTTGAGCCGCATTCCGTGACGGCGCTGGTGTGCGCGGTTAAATAATTACCATCCGGAAATATAAAATCGGGGGCGGCGGACAATTGTCCGCCGCCCCTTCGCTCAATTATTTCGTCCCTTTCACCAGTTTCATTGTTCCGGCTATTTTCGACTGTTCTCCAGTTTTAAAATTAACGATGCTGCGGCTTTTATGTGTTTTTAGGAACTCCTGCAACGACTCAAATAACAAAGTCATCGTACGCTGACCGGTTTGGATTGTGGCTCCTGCCAGATGTGGAGTCAGACTCACATTGTTCAACTTGAGCAAAGGGTCATCTTTGCTTAAAGGCTCCTGCCAGAAGACATCCAGGGCCGCTCCCCGTATCTGTTTTGTTTGCAAGGCATTGATCAATGCCTTCCTGTCAATCAGGTCGGCGCGCGCCGTGTTAATCAGGTAGGCAGTGGGTTTCATCAGCTTCAGTTCTGCCTCGCCGATAATATTTTGGGTCTCGGGTGTTAGCCGGCTGTGCAGAGAAACGAAATCGGATTGGCTTAATAGGTCCTGAAGACTCACCCGTCTTGCATTGTATTCGGCGAGAATTTCGTCTGGAATGTACGGGTCATAAGCCAGGATTTTTACCTTAAATCCCTGTAACCTTTCGGCTAACTTTTGGGAAACGGCGCCGAAACCAATCAGCCCGATGGTAGAACCGTATATTTCCGAAGGTTGTGTTTCCGGTTTCCACCATTGCCCGTTTTGTAGTGCATAATAACCGATGCTGGTGTTCCTTGATACTGCCAGCATGTGCGCCAGCGCAAATTCTGCCACGGCGTTCGCGGTTCGGCCTGAATTATTAAAAACGAGGATATTCCTTTTGGTGGCGGCTTCGAGATGGATATTTTCAACGCCTCCACGCAGGCAGCCGATTATTTCAAGACTCTTTGCTTTTTCGATCGCTTCGCGTGTCACCGGTGCAAAATGGACAATGATGACTTCCGGGTCAAATTCGCTGATCGTTTCTAATATGCCGGGGATAGGCATCCCCACTTCCGGGCCGTTCTTCTCAATATTGAGGTTCTCTTTGGAAAATACATCTCTGGCAGTAGGGGGCCATCGCAGATAACGGACTTCAGCTTCGGGGAATGTCTCTTTCAACACTTTACCCAATTGCTCTTCTTTTATCACCATATCGGTCAGACCCAGAATTTTCATGTTCTCTCCCTTCGTTTATTGCCCCAGGTAATATAGTTCTTTGCTTACCGGTTTTAAAGTTTTCACTAAATGTTTGTAGATTTCATGCTGATGTTTGTATATCTGATGAATTTCAGGACGCGGCCGGTAGGTTGCCTTGATTTTAATCGCGGTCTTTATTGCCTGTTCATAAGATTTATAGACCCCGGTCGCCACCCCTGCGAGGATGGCCGCTCCCAGAGCCGAAGCTTCCTCCACGGCCGGTACCTCAATTTTCTTTCCGCTAATATCAGCCTTCAATTGCAGCCACTTCGGCGACTTTGTCGGACCGCCGAAAGCACGGATAACCTCGATGGGAGTATCGCTTAATTCCTCCAGCCGGTCGACCAGTAATGTCATCTCGTGAGTTACCCCTTCCACTACGGCCTGCAGCATTTGCTGCCGGTTGGTGCCCAGGGTCAATCCCAGAAATGCCCCTTTCGCTAACGAGTCACCGGAACTTCCGGCAAAGTAGGGAATTGACATGATTGTGCCGCCATCGAAATGCAAAGGAACAAACATCATATCATAAGCGTTTTTCTTATCTTTTTCTTTCATAGATTCCAGTTCGTCTCGAAACCAGCGCACAATCGAACCGCTGGTCGCCAGCGCTGCGCTGATAATATAAGTGTCTTTGAATAAATAGCAATTCGAGTTAATGTCGTTTTTCAATGCCCTTTGCGTCAACACGGGCTTCGTTTTCACACAGGCAACCCTTTCAAAAGTACCGGCAATATCGGCCATGATTTGCGGCGATGCTTGTGTGATTCCTGCACCCAGTATGCCACAGTGTGCATCATACCCGCCGGTGATAACTTTGACCCCTTTCGGTAATCCAAGTTCATTGCGGACCTCCGGTCCAATTTCACCAAGGACATAATCGGAGGGCACTGCCTCGCTGAACATCCTGCGGTTTAGCCCGAATTCCTTTAGCAAAGTGTCTGAATAGTCCAACTTCCGGATATCATATGGGAGACTGGATGCTGCCGTAGCATAGTCGATTACTGCAGGAAACCCCAGCCGCGTTCGGATAAAATCAGAAAAGGTCATGAATTTCCAGGTCTGGTGAAAGATGTCCGGTTCATGCTTTTTCAGCCACATAATTTTACATAGTCCGGTAACAGATTTTGGTCTGCCTCCCCTGATTTTGAAATAGGCCTCTTCCCCGATAGTATCCAGAATTAATGCTGCTTCTTCTATCGCTCTGTTGTCTTGAGCCAGGATGCCGTTACGAATAGCGGTGCCGTCCCGTCGTACCGGCACAATGTTGTTGGACATACAGGACAGGCAAATAGCCTTAACCTGCTGCCGGTGTTGATTTGCTACCTCGCGGACCGTTTTCCTGAAAGCTGTCCAGATTACTTCTGCGTCCAGTTCTGCCCATCCCGGTCTTGGATAAACAAGAGGATATTCCTGATAGGAAGAGGCAATTATCTCTCCGGTTTCACTAAAAAGGACGGACCTGGTACCGCCGGTGCCAATATCAACGCTGAGCAAGGCCATGTTTACGTTTCCGCCCTGTTTATTTCATTTTATCAATGGTTTCTTTAACGCCGGCGCCGTTATGCACGAGTTCCTTCAGGGCATTTACCATGATTGTCGGGTTTTCATGCTGGAAAACGTTACGGCCGAAAGCCACGCCGGCTGCGCCCGCATCCATTGCATCCCGTACTCCCTGAAAAATAGTCGGGAGTTCGCCGACTGCGCCACCAAGAATAATCACGGGGACGGGAACGTTGGCAAGAACCGCTTTAAATGATTTCAGGTCGCCGGTATATGTCGTCTTGATAATATCAGCCCCGCATTCAAATGCCATACGGCAGGCTTGACCGATAAATTCCGGGGACGCCTCTTTTTCCGGCGGTATCTGCGCCCCCCAGGCTACAGCCTCGACCATAAAAGGGATTCCCTTTTGTCGTGCTTTTTGGGCCAGATAAGCGGTATTCTTCATATTTTCGAGCATGGATGTTCCATCTGACTGCCCGATTACCAGAATGTTTTTAATCGCCCGGGCGCCCATCTCAATGGCAAAGTCAAAATCGAAGACCTGAGTGGGGCCGGCAAATACCGGTTTGCGTATCAAAGTAACTATTGTTGCGATGGGTACTACTTTGGGGTATTTGGCGAATAAATCCGAGCAAAGATGAATCATTGGCGGGCTCATCAGCACTCCGTCCGGCTGGGCGGCGATAAATTTCTCCGCTAATATCCTGGGATTCGGACTGTATACCTTCCCGCCAATCCCGTGGTCAAAAGCGACCACGACACTTTTACCTGTTTTACTGTTTAATATACTGTTCTTAGAAACCACCATTTATGTACTCCTCGTGTATATATTCGTTTGTAGGAATTGTAGCTAATCGGATAATCCGTGTCAAACTTCTGTAAAATTGAAATTGAACTTAAAGGGTATATATAACATAATCTTTTTCCCTTGACAAACAAATTTGTCGGTGTTAGTATCCCTGCCATAAACCCGAATTGCTAAAGGTGTTTTTTCCATCGCTTTCTTTTTATCGTTATAATAATACTTAGACCTGAATTAAAAGGAGACGTCATGCCGGAGTTTACCAAGCTTTTTGAGCCGGGAATAATGGGAAAAGTTGAGATTAAAAATAGAATCATCATGGCCCCCTGCGGCACTCATTACTCGACACATTATGGTCTGGTCAGTGACCAGCAGTTAACTTATTATGGCGAACGAGCTAAGGGAGGAGCCGGTCTGATAATCGTTGAGGGCGCAAGTTGCCGGAAAATCGGGAAGCCGAGTCGTATTCTGGTCAACGATGATAAATACATCCCGAATCTGAAGAAACTGGCGGCTGTTATTCATGAAGGGGGCGCCAAAGCAGTGATGCAAATGAGCAGCCACCAGGGCAGTTACGACGAAGTTGACCCGGCGTCTCCATCGGGGATTCCGCATCCTTATGCCGGCTGGTCTCCATCTATTCCGAAGCATGCCAGGACTATCACAGTTCCCGAACTCGAGGAACTGGTCGCGGAATACGGAGAAGCTGCCCGAAGGGTCATGGAAGCTGGTTTTGACGGCGTTATGATTCACGGCGCGAATGGCTACCTCGCCTGCGAGCTGCTTTCTCGCGTTTTTAACAAAAGAACCGATGCCTATGGCGGCGACCTCAAAGGCAGGGCTAAGTATCTTCTCGACATGATGAAAGAAACCAGGAAAAAAACATCGCCTGATTTTCCGGTCATTCTCAGATTGATGGGTTCTGATCGGTTGTCAAAAATAGGGGGTACAGACGGTTGGAGTATCGAAGAGTCTGTTGAGTTGTGCAAAATCGTCGAGGAAAATGGCGGCACTGCAGTTAACATCACCAGCGGGTCGGCTGTTACTCCCGAATGGTCTGGCCCCGCTTATTATATGCCTTCAGGGTGTAATGCTGATATCACTGAAGCGATAAAAAGAGGGGGAGTAAAAATCCCGATTTGGATTACCGGTAAAATTATGGAGCCGTCCCTGGCCGAGGAGATTCTGAGAGATGAGAAGGCGGATTTTATCGTGATGGGCCGGGCTTTGATTGCCGACCCGTATTGGCCGACCAAGGTTAAAGAAGGAAGAATAGAAGATATTGTCCCATGTATTTGTGACAGCCGGTGTCGTGAAGATGTCATGGTGGATTTTGTTCCGATGTCCTGCACTGTTAATCCTGTTGTCGGTAAAGAGATGGAATTCCAGGCAAAATTGCCGCGGCTGACTAAAAAGAAAAGGGTTCTAATTATCGGTGGCGGTCCGGGCGGCATGCAGGCCGCAATTATCGCTGCGCAAAAAGGTCATAAAGTGACACTCTGGGAAAAAAGCAATGCTCTCGGCGGACAGTTAATATTGGCGGCCGTCCCGCCGGACAAACAGGATTTAGGAAAGTTGCTTACATATTTGAATGTCCAGGTGGCGAAAGCCGGTGTTAAAGTAGTCCTGAATAAAAAAGCGACGCCTGCGGCGGTGAAGAAATTCGCTCCGGAAGCAGTCATTGTCGCGGTAGGTTCTACTCCCTGGGCTCCGCCGATCCAAGGCATCGATGGCAAAAATGTTTTAAATTGCCGTGAGGTTCTGTCCGGGGAAAAAGGGGTAGGGAAAAAGGTTGTAGTCATCGGGGCGGGGCCGGTTGGCTGTGAGACCTGTTTCTTCCTGGCGGAGAAAGGCGCTCAGGTAACCCTGACATTCCCCGAACCGGCGATTGAGGCTAAATTCTGGATGTTTAAAAAATACTTCCTCAATAAATTGGCGCAAGACAATGTCGAGGTATATCCGCATGTACGATTCAGGGAAATCACGGACAAAGGCGTCGCGATTATCAATGAAGATGGCAAAGAAACTATCTTAGAGGCCGATACAGTCGTATTATCCACCGGGTCCACGCCTAATGACAAACTGGCCAAATCGCTTAAGGGTAAGTATCTTAATTACGCTGAAATCGGTGATTGTGTCAAACCCCGAAAAATCCGCGAGGCAATTGAGGAAGCCATGTGGGCAGCAGTTTCAATTTAATCTGGATTGTTAAAAAAATCTATTAATCAGGAGTTAAAAAATGATAATTGATGATTTAGTTCGCGGTTCGATCGACATGCACTGCCATCATTCCCCGGCGATAATTATCCCCGGCCGCATGGATGCATTGGAAACTGCCAGACAGGCGCGCCAATTGGGGATGCGGGCGCTTGTGCTGAAAAGCAGCTATTTCCCGACGGCGCCGATTGCCGATATCGTCAATCAGCTGGTTCCCGAAGTGAAATGTTTTGGCGGCATCTGCCTGGATTACGAAATCGGCGGACTAAATGTCATTGCCCTGGAAACCTCAGCGAAAATGGGTGCGAAGATGGTGTGGATGCCCACCCATTCCTCGCTTAACTCCCGCGCGAATATGAGAAAACTGCCCGGCGCCAGTCTCGAAGGCGACGGTTTTTCCATCACGGATTCGGAGAATAAACCGGTACCGGAAATAAATAAAATATTATCCATCGTTAAAAAGTACAATATGATCCTGGCCAACGGTCACATCTCGCCGCGGGAGACATTCGCTTTAGTCGAAGCAGCGCAAAAGATGGGGATAACGAAATTGGTGATCACTCACGGGTTGTGGACTAACGGTATGGTACGTTTTACGCTCGATGAACTGAAACAGTTGGGACAAATGGGTGCCTATATCGAAAACTGCTATGTGGGATTTTTACCTACCGACTTCCGTAACGACCCAAAGCCGATAGTGGATGCGATCAAATACATCGGGGCGGAGCATTGCATCATGAGTACTGACCTGGGCCAGTACTATAACCCTTCACCGGCAGAGGGAATGCGCATGTTCATCGCGCTTTTGCTCAAATACGGTATTTCCGCAGCCGAAATTGAGTTTATGGCTAAAAAGAACCCCGCCAAATTACTCGATTTGGATTAAGGGTCGGGGTTCGAAACCGAGCGCCCTGTCGAGGTAAATCCCATCCCGATGAAAATCGGGATCCAGAAAAGGTTGGGTAAAGAGTATTGTTGTTTAAATAAACTTCAAATTTTGTGTTTGTTATTTTGATATTATTTAGTATTTAGAGATTCGGATTTAGGATTTACTTTTACAGGTAATATCACCGTGGCTTTTCCGGGCGCAGTAATTTCACCACGCTGATTTTCTGCCCAGGCATCCATGTCCACCAGATGCTCTCCGTTCAGTTCGTATTTTTTGGTCACTTTACCCTTAATAAATTGGATATCACCATAAACATTAAAGCGGCGGTATTCACAATAAAGTGATTTTAAAAATCCATCGTCGCCCATCCAGTTAGTGATGCCCTGACTGACCCATGAATTTCTCTGTGCCCCGATATCATAAGCTGCTGGAATCGCGATTCCCTGGGCGGCGTCATCCTGTTCATGAACCTGGTCGATTGTTTCTCTAACGCCGGTATCGGGGTTTTTCCATCCCCAGGCCGGATGTTTACGCAGAGCGCGCATTTTAAAAGAGTGGACCTCACCGCCGCCACCCCGTGCGTGCTCCCAGGCCATCATTTCCCCGACAGAAAGGGGACCTTTCACCAGTTGCGGCAGTTCATCGCCGACCTTAACATCTTCCCAATAACGGGGATTACAACCGCGCACCTCTTCTTTATCCAATAAGTCCTCAACCTGTTTTTGCATTTCCTCCGTTAGCCAGTATTGCTTGATTTCTTTGTATTTACCCTGTTCTCTGGCGACCTTTCGTTCGGCACGGATGCTCCAGCCGATGCACCGGGCTACAATTTCATCTCTCTGATTACGGTAGATGCCTTCAGCATAAATGATAACTGTTCGCAGCGCGAATTCGCTCTTCTTTTCCACAATGTCGACCGGGCGGTAGGTGCATGTAATTCGGTCGTTAACTTTCACCGGTTTCATCCAGACCCAATCCCAACCTGAGTGGAAAGAATGTACCCCGGGCAGACCGCCTACTCTCATACCGGTTACACCGAGGATTGTGTTCAGCGAGCATGGAGGCGCAATAATGCCGCCGTATTTGGTTTTTCTGGCGTATTCCTCGTCGCGGTAGAGTTTATTATTAAAATCGCCGATGCCGTCGCACCAGTGCGCGATTACTCCCTGACTCATCGTGTGATTATGGGCGCCGAGATATTCTCCCTTAAAATAGGAACCGACTCTTGTTTTTAACTGGGCAATACCTTCGTCGGTGATCCGCGCTTGTCCTAATACCATCGTTTTCTCCTCTGAGCCCAAATACCAATAAATATCCGGTTTTTGTAATTTCAGTATACCTAATCGGTAACTATAAAACCAGATCCGTAATCCCTGTAAAATAGTCTATTCAACTCTTTTCGCGGTAACAAAAAAAGAATGAACATGTGGTTGATATGCAGAATTAAGAAGGAATATAATCATTTCACTTCTATCTTTAATGCAGACAATGATTAACCTGCCGGAGGTTCAATATGATAGCAATTGATATTGATATGAAAACAGTAATGTTTGCAAATGTCATTATCAACTTCGTCGGCATGGTCATCATGAGCATATTGTGGTGGCAAAACCGCCACAAATACTCAGGTTTATCGTTATGGGTACTTGATTGGATTTTACTCACGGGCGGCTCGCTATTAATCATTTTTCAAGGTATAATCCCGCCGTGGGAATCGATGATACTGAGTAATAATATGATCATCGGCGGTACACTGGCTCTCTACTTTGGCCTACGGCTATTTGCCGGAAAGAAAAGTAATCCCTTACTCACTTACGCAATATGGATTGTATTTGCAGTATTTGTCGCCGTTCACAGCTACTATACTTATGTTCACAACGATTTGATAGCACGTAGTTATAACGCCGTCATCGGGCTATTACTCGCTTGTCTCATGGGAATGTGGTTGATGTTCAAAGGGGTCAGCACGGATATTCGCCGTATTTCAAAAAGTACGGGCATTGCCTTCGCTGTAATAGTATTAATTAGTGTTATAAGGCTCGTTGGTTTTTCTCTAGTCCCGCAGACAACTAACCAATTCTTACAATCTAATAATTATGAAACGCTGCTTGTAATGCTTTCCATGGGGGCAGTTGCATTTCTTGTTGTTAGTCTCGTATTAATGGTCAACCGGCGGCTATATCTGGAAGCCGAAGAGATGCAAGATAGGCTGAATCGGAATGTTATGGAATTACAGGCCATCTTCAAGACGACATCGGTCGGTTTCGGCGTGCTGGTCAACCGTGTTTTTAAAGAAGCTAATGAAGCCTGCTGTCAAATATTGGGCTATCCCCGGGAAGAATTAATCGGGAAAGAAACCCGTTTGATTTTTCCGACAGATAAGGAAAATCAGACAATCGGACAGATGTACCCTAAAATCGCTGAACTCGGTTCTGTCACTGCTGAAACCCGTTTAATCCGTAAAGACGGTGTGGTAATAAATGTAATTCTCAATATCTCCGCATTTGATAAAGATGATTTATCCAAAGGTATTGTCTTTTCTGTGTTGGACATCACTGAGCGCAAACAATTGGAAGAGAAGGCCAATTACCTTGCCACTTTCCCCGAATTGAATCCCAACCCTGTTCTGGAACTGGACCGGGAAGGTAAAGTTAAATATCAAAATCAGGCAATGAAGCGTGAATTTCCTGACCTTGTTGCTGCTGGGTTGAATCATCCCTTCCTGTCAGGTTGGGTTCAGGTGATACAAGAACTTCAGGCTGCTAACGGGTCTGAGACGGTTGTGCGTGATATAAAGGTTGGAAATGAATATTATGAGCAGGCAATCTCCCCATTATCGAAAAACCAGATACGCATCTACGCTAGAAAGATTACCAAGCGTAAACAGGCAGAAGAGATCCTCCAGCGTTATAAAGTGTTAGCTGAGTACAGCCGGGATATTATCCTGTTTATGGATGCTGACAGTGGGTGTATCCTTGAGGCCAACATCGCAGCCGAAAAGGCTTATGGCTATAGCCGGAATGAGCTGCTTAGTCTTAGAATACATGACCTGCGCCGCCCTGAGAAGCGTGACTTATTAGAAAAGCAGATGGTCGAGGCGAATAGAAACGGCATCCTTTTCGAAACAGTTCACATACGTAAAGATGGAAGTACCTTTCCTGTAGAAGTAAGCGCTCGCGGAGAAACCATTGGAGGTGTACGAACGCTGATAAGCATCGTACGTGACATCACCGAGCGTAAGCAAGCAGAAGAGAAAATCATGGCATCACTGGTTGAAAAAGAGACACTCCTCAAAGAAGTCCATCACCGTGTCAAAAACAATATGCAGATTATCTCCAGCTTATTGCGTTTGCAGGAAGGCAAGATTAAAGACAAAGACTCAGCCGCATTATTAAGAGATAGTCAGAATCGCATTCAATCCATGTCGCTGGTTTATAATAAGCTTTACCAGTCAGAGAACCTGGCCAGTATCAATATGACGGACTACCTCAAAGAACTGACTACCGGTTTAGTTAAGTCTTATGCAGTCAGCCCTTCCATGGTTACGGTTCACGTAGTTCCCGGGAATGTCTTTCTCGGTGTGGATATGGCCATTCCCTGCGGCATGGTTGTCAACGAACTTGTTACCAATTCGCTCAAGTATGCTTTTCCCGATAATCGAAAAGGTCTGATATCCATCTTGCTAAAAGAGGATGTTAAAGGGCTGGAACTTTTAGTGAGTGATGATGGCGTGGGCATACCGGAAGATATTAACACTGCAGGCACTTCTACACTGGGAATTAAACTGGTGACTAATCTGGTGCAGGACCAGCTTGGCGGGAAGATGGAACTTGACCGCGGTCAGGGAACGACTTTTAAAATAACCTTTCGCCGGGTGAAGGAGGAAAAGTAAATGGAGAAGGTAAGAATCCTGGTTGTCGAGGATGAAACTGTCGTCGCTATGGACATCGCCAACACTTTGCGGAAACTGGGATATGAGGTAACCGATACCGTGCCTTCCGGAGAGCAAGCGCTCGACAGCTTAAAAGAGAACAGACCGGATCTGATATTTATGGATATCGGCCTGAAAGGGGAGATGGACGGTATCGATACTGCCGCTCAGATCCGTTCAGTGTATAGTATCCCTGTTATTTTTCTCACTGCCTATGTTGATGAAAAAACACTGGACAGAGCCAAAGGAACCGTTCCGGCCGGTTACATCACAAAACCTTTTGAAGAAAATGATTTGAGAATTGCCGTTGAAGTCGGCCTTTACCGCGCTAGGCTGGA
>Ga0182010_10001520_pt1 | contig 12177 bp, 9 predicted proteins | sample 611E1MmetaG_FD_120488 | JGI IMG/M metagenome (GOLD analysis project Ga0182010, IMG submission 120488) | Permafrost microbial communities from Stordalen Mire, Sweden - 611E1M metaG | ecosystem: Environmental > Terrestrial > Soil > Wetlands > Permafrost | place: Sweden: Stordalen | collected...
CCCGATGGCCACTCCCGCCCGAGTTCACCTGGGCATCCTGGCCATGCTGTATCTGTGGTCGATTGCGCTCGGGTACCAGCTGGACCGCTTCGAGCTCGTCTATAGCGGACAGAGCACGCTGTTCACGGGCGTCAGTTTTGCCGATGCCAACGCCAAGTTCCTTGCCTTCAACGCGATGACCGTGGTGGCGGCGTTCGCAGGCGCATTCATCCTCGGTTTCGCCTACACGCGCTGGCGGGTCCCGCTCATCTTGACCGTCATGTTCTGGATCAGCGCTTACGTGGTGCTGGACGTGGCGTACCCACAGCTGGTGCAGCGTTACGTCGTGGAGCCTAACCAGCAGTCGCAGGAGACTCCCTACATCACGAACAACATCAACATGACCCGGCTCGCCTTCGGTCTGACGACCTGGAATGGGCAAGGGTCCCAGGCGGTTACCTACACCCCCAACGCCACCGTGAGCCAGACCGACGTGGAGGGCGAGGCTGCCACGATCCAGAACATGCGCCTGTGGGACGCCGGCCCGCTCGGCCAGACTCTCGACGGCCTCAACGTCATCCGCCAGTACTACAGCTTCCCCGACGTCACCACCGACAGATACACCTTCACGGATGCCGCGAGCTGCGCCCCGGCCGCCGCGCCATGCGTACGCCAGGTCATGATCTCCGGCCGAGAGCTCGATCCGACGAAGGCGGCCAGCTCCAACAACGGCACTCCGAGCTGGGTCAACCTCCACATCACCTACACCCACGGCGTCGGATTGGTGATGGTGCCGGTAAACGAGGTCGTGGCGCCGGCCGGCCAGCCCAACCTGTTCATCAAGGACCTGCCGCCCGCCTCGGTCAAGGGCGCACCGACCATCACCGAACCGCGCATCTACTTCGGCACGCAGTCAACGGTCTATTCGATCGTGGGTGCCCAGAGCCAGGAGTTCGACTACCCGTCGCAGAACAACACCACTGGCGACAAATACAACAACTGGACCGGCAGCACGGGCATCAAGCTGGACAGCACGCTCACCCGGCTGCTCTTCGCGGCCAGATTCGGCGACATCAACCTGCTCATCAGTGATCAGATCACGAACAACAGTCAGCTGTTGATGAATCGTTCCATCCAGGAACGAGCACGGGCGATCGCGCCGTTCCTGCGCTTCGACAAGGATCCCTACCTAGTCGTGAACTCCGCGGGGCGCCTGGACTACATCCTGGACGGCTACACGACGAGCGACGCCTTCCCGGATGCCAACTCGGTCAATCCGGGCGCTGATCCCAGTGCCAACGGACTTGCCGGCGACCCGTTCAATTACATCCGAAATAGCGTGAAGGTAGTCATGGACGCCTACGACGGCACCATGAGCTTCTACGTCTCCGATCCCACCGACCCGATAATTCAGGCCTGGCAGGGGGTATTCCCCGGCGTCTTCAAGCCGATGGCCGACATGCCCGCCGACCTCAAGCCGCACCTTCGCTACCCGGTCGACATGTTCGACGCCCAAACTACTCAGTTCGCGAAGTACCACGTAACGGATCCGGGTGTCTTCTACCAGAGCAACGACCTGTGGCAGGTTCCCACGAACAGCTCGAGTTCGAGCGGTGGGCCGACGCAGCTGCCGCTCGAGTCCTACTACGTTCAGATGCGCGTGCCGGGTGATGCAAACCCGGAGTTCGTGCTCCTCCAGCCGATGGTCCCCAACGGCCGCAACAACATGATCGCGTGGGTGGCGGCCCATATGGACCCGGGCGCCTATGGACAGATCAGCGTGTTCGACTTCCCGCGGGATGCCAACGTTTACGGCCCCGTCCAGATGGAGTCGCTGATAGCCCAGACACCCGCCATCAGCCAGCAGATAACGCTCTGGAACACGAACGGTAGCAAGGTCACATTGGGCAATTTGCTGGTGATCCCGCTGAAGAACTCGCTGCTGTACGTCGAGCCCGTATACCTGGCAGCGTCCTCCAACGCCCTGCCGGCCTTCCAGAAGGTCGTCGTCACCAACGGAAGCACCATCGTGTGGGGCAGCACGTTGCAGGATGCTCTGACTCAGCTATACGCGGCCCAAACGGCGAATCCGGGGGGCTCGCCATCGCCGGGAGGCTCGCCCGCGCCGGGAGCCTCGCCATCGCCGACGCCGGCCGCATCCTCGACAGCCACAGCCACACCGGGCGTGACCGCCACGCCGAACCCGTCGAGCACGCCGCTCAGCACCAACGCTCAAGTTCTGATCGCCGAAGCAAGTCGGCACTTCGCGCTGGCCCAGGATGCCCTCGGCAGGAAGGGCCTCGCCACTTACCAGAAGGAGATCGACATAGTCGGGCAGCTCCTAACGCAAGCCGGGCAGGTCATGGGAACGCCCGCGCCATCGGCGTCTTAGCAGACAGAGACCGCGGGCTGCGGAGCTGTGCGGCTTCGGAGCTAGCGGGCCGGCAGAACGAGCAGACATGCGCGGGACTGTGATCGCTCCGAACTGGTTGGGACGAGTTCGGCTTTCCGCGACCTTCGGGCTGGTCGGTTCGGACGTCCCGACCGTGGCCCTGGCAGGATTTCTGGTGCGGGGCGGGCTCTTCCTGCTGCTCCTGCCCGGCGTCGTCCTGCCGTCCGTCCTCGGGATCGCCGGCGCGACCGGAGTCCACGCCTTCACCCTCTCCGGCGACCCGACGCCCTGGTTCGTCGAAGTCCTGGCAGCGGTCAGCGTCGGTTTGCTCGTCTGGCTCCTGCTATCGGCTGTCATCGGCTCGCTGATCGACGTCTGGCTGGTCCGTGCCGCCCTGGAAGTCGGCAATGAGGATCTCGGCCGAGCCTTTCCGGTTGCCAGGGCGGGGCTCATTCTGCGGCTGGCGGCAGTTCGTCTTCTCTGCCTCGTGCCACTTGCCATCGCACTAGTCTGGGCCGGCGGGCGAGTCTACACGGCCACGTATGACGAGCTCATCACCCCTTCAAACCTGGCGGTGTCGCTGCCGCTCAGAGTTATCGGCGATGCGACCGATGCCGTCGCGGTAGTAGTGGCCACCTGGCTGGTCTGCGAAACAATCGGGGCCATCGCCGCCCGCCGATTGATCTTGACCGGTGACTCCGTGTGGCGGGCGATCGCGGGTGCCCTGGTTCAGATCTTGCGCAGGCCAATCTGGACATTGCTCGCGGTCGCGACATCCCTCGCCGCGAGCATCGTCGTGGCGCTCGCAATGTTCCTGGGGACCGCCACGGCATACAACTGGGTCGACGTCGCAACTCGGACGGAGAAGCCGATAGCTGAGACTCTGGGCATCGGGGCATTCACCACTACACGGGACTTCCGGCCGGTCGTATTCCTGCTGGCGGTCGTCGCCGTGGCTATTGCGTGGCTCCTGGCATTGGCACTCTCAGGCGTGACCTCGGCCTGGCGAAGCGCCGCCATTACACACGAGGTATCGGCCGCGCTGCGACGCGTCGAGCCGCGTGCGAAGCTTCCGGACGCGTAACCGTGTGGGTTACGCACGCGTCAGATCGCGGGGCTTGTCGGCGGCGGACTTCCGCCCTGCTACACTTCGCGAACCCCTCCGCGACGAAATCGAACGGGCGCGAAGGCTGAGTCTGGAGAACGGACAGCACGAATGGACATCACTGGACCGATCGGCGATGCGTTCAACTCGTTCTTCTCGAGCGAGATCGTTCAGCTGCTCGGGGTCGCCATCTTCATCTACCTGAGCGTCGTCTGGTTGGCCGCAGCTTTCTGGGCTTTCCGCGACATGCACGATCGGACGGAGAATCCCGTCCTTCCCTACCTGGCTGCCGGCCTGATCATCCTCTTCTCGCCCTTCCTGTTCGTGTTCGGGGTCCTCGTATATCGGATCGTGAGGCCCGCCGAACGACTCGGCGAGGTCTACGAGAGGAACCTGGCCGAGGAGGCTCTCCTTGCCGAGGTCGAGGCGGTCAAGACGTGCCGAGGCTGCGATCGCAGGGTGGACGAGGACTGGATCATCTGCCCGTGGTGCCGCACCCGTCTGAATCGCGTTTGCCCGAACTGCGAAAGGCTCGTGGGTCTCGACTGGTCGCTGTGTGCATGGTGCGGCAAGGATTTCGAGCGGCCGGCGACTAACGCTGCCGTCGCCCCGGCGCCCGTGCCAGCGCCCGCCTCCGCTCCGACGCCCCACGTAAAGGTCCCGTCGCCGGCGTCGCCCCGCCCGGCCGGGGGTGCCTCGAGCAGGCCCGCAGTCGGACGCTAGCAGCCGCCTGACTCGCCGCTCCAACGATCCATATGGCCGACGACCCCCGCTCGACCGGCGAGACGAACGATAGCCCGTCCGGCGAGACGAAGGCTGCTGCGACCGAAGCGCCACCCGCCTCTGCTTCGGCGATGTCGCCGGGACCGTGGGGACCTCCGCCGGGACCGTGGGGACCTCCGCCGGGACCGTGGGGACCTCCGCCCTGGTGGCCGGCGCCCGTAATCGTTCCTCCGCCCGAGCTCCTCGAGCCGGGGCTGCGCCACCCAATCGCCAGGCGGCCGACCTTCGGGTTGGCAGGTAGAGCGGCGCCGAGGCTCTACGCGGCGGGCTGGGTCCTCACGATCGCAGGTTTGGGGGTGCTGATCGGGTTGGTCGCGGCTGCGATGGCGGATATCAAGTTCGGCCTCCCGCCGTTGGTGGGCTTCGCAGTCGTCGAAGCCACGATCCTGTCGCTGGCGGCCGGTCTGATCGCCGCTGGTGCTGCCCAGACGCTACAAAGACGCACCGATGGCTGGCAGGACTACTTCGGCCCGTCCCCTTTCCTTCTGACCGCGGCCCTGATCCTGCTTCTCAGCGCCATACCGATGCGGACGATCCTCTCCTATCTGGGTACGGACATCGAGTCGGCCGGCGGGTCTCTCTTCGGGCTGCTCTTGTACTTGGTCGGGTATGTGGCGGCGGTCCACTTTCTCGTGGTCCGCACGGGCGCGCTCTCCTGGCATGACGTGGTCCGCCCCCGGCACCTCGCACCTGGCCGGGACGATGTCTCCATGGGTCAGTTCGGGCCTATAAGCGACGAGGATCGCCTGAATGCGACGCCTGCGGGAGAACGGCTGCTCAAGGATGTCGCATGGGCGCTGCTGCTCCTCGTTCCGGTGATCGTCGCCACGATTCTGCTGCTCGCGGTCCTCATGACGATGCTGGGGTTGACGAACCACGACATTGCGCCGTCCTCGCCCGTTCCGACCGCCTCGAGCTTGCTGGATCGCATCTACGCCCTGATCGCGGTAGGTGTTGTCGCACCGATCGGCGAGGAGATCTTCTTCAGAGGGTTCGCCACAAACGCTTGGGCGCGGTCCTTGAAGCGGCACCGCGCCATCCTGCAAGCCGGCCTCTTCTTCGCCTTCATACACGTCATAAACGTCGATCAAGGCGACGCCGGCACGGCCCTGAGGGTGGCCCTGGTGGCATTCGGAGGTCGCATTCCGGTCTCGATCGCTCTCGCCTGGCTGTATGTCCGGCGGCGCTCGATCTTCGCCTCCGGCGCACTCCATTCGGCCTACAACGGAACGCTGGTCATCCTGTCCTGGCTCGCGGCCAGCTCGGTCCCGTGAAGTCGGAGTGAAGCCGCAGTTGGTCGGCCGATAAGCGTCGTCGAGTAGTCTCCGCCGCGTTCCCGGTGCCGGATGGCGGGAGGAATCGGCGGGCTTCCGTCGTCTGGCTCCGGGGGCGTGTTTGCCTTGTTCACCGCCACTAGATGGGCTAGAGCGTACTTGTGCGGCAGAAGAACACGATTCCGTCAGGACACTCGAAGCCATCCACTATTTGCGATCGCGAAGTAACAGCAAGCCCGCCCGCCGGGCTAGACCCCCGAGCGGCTGAGTGCACGACCGGAACCGCGGAGTTGCAGGTTTCGGCGGAGCGACCGAGGGAACGCCTGGCGATCCACGGGGCAGCCGCGCTCAGTGTCGTAGAGCTGATCGGGGTGCTGTGGGGCTCGGGCATCCACGGCACGAGCGCGGTTGACGCCGCGTCGGATGCTCTCCGACGCCATGAGAGCCTGGTCGGCCTGGCCCGCGCCACGGACGCGGAGCTGGAAGCCGTGCCGGGCGTGGGCCCCGCCAGAGCCGCCCAATTGGCTGTCGCCTTCGAGCTGGGAAGACGCGTCGTCGCAGACTGGCCGGCGAGCCGCTGGACGGTGCGCTCCCCGCGCGACGTCGGAGAGCGGCTGGTCCCGCTGATGGGCTACCTGGAGCGGGAAGAATTGCGCGTGGTGCTGCTGAACACACGCAACGTCGTCCTTCGTCTGGTGACCGTGTATCAGGGCAATGTATCGTCCAGCCTCGTCCGCATCGCCGAGCTCTTCCGTGACGCGGTCCGGCTCAATGCCTCGGGGCTGATCCTCGTCCACAATCATCCTTCGGGCGACACCACGCCGAGTCCAGACGACCTGCGCCTGACCGCGGAGGCACTGGCCGCCGGCAGACTCCTCGACATACAGCTGCTGGACCACCTCATCGTCGCCGGCGACGGCTTCGTTTCGCTTCGGGATCGCGGCATCGCATTTGACCGCAGTTCTTGACGAGACGCGCCTGGTCTGCGGACACTCTCCGGCGCTCTCCGGCACGCCGACGGGGCCCCGTGCGCAGCGGCCGGGTATACTGCTGGCGCTTTCCGGGTCGGTGCGGCCCGTTGGATTGTCCCTACGGACACAAGGGGACCAACCATCGGGATGCCTGAGCGACAAGCCCGCCCGGTCGCTCGGATTACCCAGGTCGGTCTTCCCGCTCCCCGTCGTGGGGTAGTCATCACGAGGAAGGAACCTCCTCGCTCATGTTCGGCATTCATGCCCTGCTCGGCTTCTTCTCACGAGATATCGGGATCGATCTCGGTACAGCCAATACCTTGGTGACGGTTCGCGACCGTGGCATCGTCATCAGCGAACCCAGCGTCGTGGCCATCGACACGAGGACCAAGCGAGTCCTGGCCGTCGGCGCCGAGGCCAAGCGAATGCTCGGCAGAACTCCCGCAAGCATCACCGCCGTGAGGCCACTTCGAGACGGAGTGATCAGCGACTTCGACGTCACCCAGGAGATGATCGCCTACTTCGTTCGCAAGGTTCACGACAGGGTGGGAATGGTCCCGCGCCCCCGGATGCTGCTCGGCATTCCGTCGGGCGTCACCGAGGTGGAGAAGCGCGCCGTCCGAGACGCGGCCATGAATGCCGGAGCCCGATGGGCCGGGTTGATCGAAGAGCCGATGGCCGCCGCAATTGGTGCCGGCCTCCCGGTGGGCGAGCCGACGGGCAGCCTCATCGTCGACATCGGTGGCGGAACGACGGAAGTCGCCGTCATCAGCCTCGGCGGTATCGTCGTGAGCCGCAGCATCCGTGTCGGTGGCGATGAGATGGACGTCGACATCGTTGCCTACGCCCGTCGCGAGTACAACCTCTTCCTGGGCGAGCGGACCGCCGAAGACATCAAGATCGCCATCGGTTCCGCGGCGCCAGGCGATTGGGACGCACAGCGGGTCACGCTCCGAGGTCGCGACTTGCTGACCGGGTTGCCGAGAAGCGTCGAGGTCGGAGCCGAGCAGATTCGTGAGGCGATAGAACCTTCGGTCGCCCTCATCGTGGAAACGGTCAAGGACACGATCGAAGAGACGCCCCCCGAGCTCGTAGCCGACATCATGGACCAGGGCATCGTGCTCGCCGGTGGCGGCGCGCTGTTGTGCGGACTCGATCGGCGCATCGCGGAGGCGACGCAGATGCCCGTCCACGTCGCTAACGACCCCCTGACCTGCGTGGTCCGTGGAACCGGCGTCGTGCTCGAGTCGCTCGACGTGATGCAGAACGTCCTGGTGGCGGACACGTACAGCCGCCCGCCTCGCTGAACTCGCGCCGGCCAACATGAACGCTCGACCCGTCGTCAAGCGCCGGGCACGCCGGCAATTGACCGCCTTCGGCATCCTCCTCGCCATAAGCGTGGTCCTGATGGGCACGTCCGGAACGGGCGCGGCGAGTGACGTCGAGTCGGGCTTCAACTACGCCATGCAGCCGCCGGTGGCATGGCTGAACCAGACGGCCGACACTGTCGGTTCGTACTGGTCGGCGCTGACGCAGATCGACCGGCTTCGGACCGAGAACGACCAGCTACGCCAGGACAACGAGACGCTCCGGCAGGAGCTGGCGCGGATGCCCGCGATCTCCCAGCTCAACATCGACTGGACGAAGATCTCCGAGGCCCAGCAGTCATACCAATACGCGAGCGTTCCGGCGCGGGTGATCATCCGCGACCTCTCCGGGGTTCGGGACCGCACGTTCGTCCTCGACAAGGGCAGCCACGACGGCATCGAGGCCAACGAAGTGGTCATCTCGGCCGGCGGGGCGCTCGTAGGCATGGTCGTGTCCGTGGAAGCGAACGCATCCCAGGTGCTCCTGGTCAACGACCCGAAATCGGTGGTGATCGGCGAGGAGACGCAATCCGGCGCAATTGGCTTCATCAAAGGCCGAGTCGGCGGGATCTTGTTCATGGATGGCGTCGACGCTTCGCAGGCTCTCGACAAGGGCGCCGTCGTCGTCACGGCCGGCGAATCGATCCCGGGCACGGACGCTCGCTCGCCATATCCGCCCGGGCTTCTGATCGGGCAGATCGACAGCGTCTCCAACGATCCCAACTCCGTGGTCAAGAGCTGCTACATCAGCCCGGCGGCCGACTTCACCAGCATCAACTACGTCCTCGTGATTACCGGCTACAAGGGTGGCATCCCGATCGGCACGCCATCCGCGAGTGGCTCGCAGACTCCGAGGCCGTCGGCGAGTGGATCGGGGACGTCCAGTCAGAGCACGACGCCCCGTAACTCGGCGTCCCCGAGTCCGACGCGCTGATGAGCCTCCGGCCTACTCCACGAGGGCGGGGCAGCCGGGCAGCCGAAACTGATACGCTCTCGGACACGCTCATATCGGAGGAGTAGTGAAGGGCCTCGTGCTCGCGGGGGGAACGGCCACCCGTCTCTTTCCGCTCACCATAGTCACCAACAAGCACCTTCTGCCGATCTACGACCGGCCGATGATCTACTACCCCATTGCCACGCTGGCCGGAATGGGCATCCGCGAGGTGATGGTCATCGTCGGGGGCAAGAGCGTCGGCGACGTCGTGGAGCTTCTCGCCGACGGCGGGCACTTTGGGCTCGACCTCACGTACCGGTACCAGCGCGGCGCTCTGGGCATCGCGCACGCCATCGGGCTGGCGCGCGATTTCGTCGGCGACGACGCGTTTTGTTGCGTGCTCGGTGACAACGTGCTGCTCGGGCCCGACCTGGCGGATCTGGCGCAGAAGTTCGAGACCGGGCCGTGGGGCGCCGGGACACTGCTCTACGAAGTGGCCGATCCCAAGCGCTTCGGCGTAGCCGAGCTCGACGCCGCCGGGAACGTCGTCGCCTTCGAGGAAAAGCCCGCCCACCCAAAGAGCAACCTGATCCCCATCGGGGTGTACTTCCTGAGGCCGAGCGCCTTCGACCTCGTCAACCAGCTCGTGCCGTCGGGTCGTGGCGAGCTCGAGATAACGGATCTCCTCAACCGCTACCTGCCCGGCAACCTTTTCGCGCCGTGTTACGAGGGCCAGTGGACCGACGCGGGCACCGTGCCATCGCTTCTGCGTGCGGCCGAGCTGGCCGAGCAGCAGTCCCAGGCAGGCGCGCTTCCGGCCCCGCCGGAGAGGCCCGTTTCATGACGGAGGCGAGCCGCTCGAGCAACTCGGAGCCACGCTTCCGCCGACTTCTCGTGACCGGCGGAGCGGGCTTCATCGGCTCGTGCTTCGTTCGCGACGTCATGGCGCGGCGCGACGGGACCTCCATCGCGGTGTTGGACAAGCTCACATACGCCGGCAATCTCGCCAACCTCGCACCGGTCGAGGCGGACTCGGAGCAAGCGGCCCGGTTCCGCTTCGTTCACGGCGACATTGCCGATCCGGCCGTTGTCGCGCCCCTCGTCGCCGAGGCGGACGCGATCGTCAATTTCGCCGCGGAGTCTCACGTCGATCGCTCCATCCTCGAGCCGGTGGATTTCCTCCGAACCGACGTAGTGGGTGTGCAGGTTCTGCTCGAGGCCTGCCGCGCCGAACAGCAGCGCAGCGCCGCTGGCGAGCGGCCGGCCGCTCCACGATTTCTCCAGGTTTCCACGGACGAGGTCTATGGCTCGGTTGAGACAGGCGCCAGCCGCGAGGACGACCGCCTCGAGCCTCGTTCGCCCTATTCCGCGGCGAAGGCCGCCGGCGAACTGCTCGCCCACTCCTATTTCGTCACCTATGGGCTCGACGTGGTCGTGACCCGCGGTTCGAACACCTATGGCCCGTACCACTATCCCGAGAAGCTGATCCCACTCTTCGTCACTAATGCCATCGACGACCAGGAGTTGCCCCTGTACGGCGACGGCCTGCAGCGACGCGACTGGCTCTTCGTGGCCGACCATGCCGGCGCCATCTGGCACGTCCTGGAGCACGGCGCTCCGGGTGAGATCTACAACGTCCGGGGCGGCAACGAGCGGACCAACCGTGAGGTCGTCACGACGCTCCTCGAGCAGCTCGACAAGCCGTGGTCGCTGGTGCGCCGGGTCCAGGACAGGCCGGGCCACGACCGCCGCTACGCCCTGGACGGCTCGAAACTCGCCGCGCTGGGGTGGACGAGCGCCGTCACGTTCGAGACCGGGCTGGCGGAAACGGTGCGCTGGTACTGCGAGAACGAGTCGTGGTGGCGACCCATAAAGTCGGGTGAGTTCGAGAGCTACTACCGCCGCCAGTACGGCGCGAGGCTCGCCGGCTCCAGCGAGGCTGCTCGATGAGCCGAATTCGCTGATGCGCGTCGCAATCACCGGCGCGGGCGGGCGACTTGGTCGAGCGCTGGCGGCAGTTCTTCGGGACGCTGCGTTCGCAGACGAGATTCTGGGCTGGGACGTCCCCGAGCACGATCTGGACGATCCATCTTCGGCCGAAAGTCTGGTCGGCCGCTTCCGACCCGACGTGGTGGTTCACACGGCAGCCTGGACGAATGTGGACGCCTGCGCTCGAGATCCCCAGCTGGCGATGCGACGCAACGGCACGGCGGTCGGGGAGCTGGCCGAAGCCTGCGTACGCCACGGCGCGGGGCTGGTGTCAATCTCGACGAACGAAGTGTTCGACGGCCTCCGCACCGACGCCCGCCCCTACCTGCCGGAGGATCGGCCCAATCCGGCCAATGCCTACGGCGCGGCCAAGCTCGAAGGCGAGCGGTCGGCTCGGGCGGCTTTCGGCGCGACGGGTGACGAGTTCGCCCGGGCGGCCCGAGGCCTCTGCGATAGGCCCATCGTCGAAATGCCTCCGCTTGCGATCGTGCGGACGGCGTGGCTCTTCGGGCCGCCCGGCAACGACTTCCCGACGAAGATCGTGGCCGCGGCGGAACGCGCCAGGGCCGACGGGGAGCCGCTCAGGGTGGTATCCGATGAGATCGGTACGCCGACGTACGCGCCCGATCTGGCGCGGGGTGTCGTGGCCCTGCTGCGTGAAGCGGCCGACTCGGGAACCGGGGCGCTCGCCGGCATCCACCACATCGTGAACGTCGGCCGGGCGTCCCGCGCCGACTGGGCGCGCGAGGTATTGCGGCTGGCCGGTCTCGACGTGCCCACCGAAGACGTCCCCATCACCACATGGCCACGGCCCTCCACGCCTCCCAAGTGGGGCGTCCTCGACCCGACGCCACTCCCCAACGGAGAGCGGCTTCGACCCTGGCAAGAGGCCCTGGCGGAGTATCTGGCAACGAGTACGACCGGGCTCGGCCCGATCGGGAGGAGCGATTCATGACTGAAATCCGGGACTCCCGGCTGGTCGGCGTCCGCTACGGGAAGCTCACCCGTCACGCCGACCCACGCGGGTCGTTCGTGGAATTGTGGCGAGCGTCGTCGTTCGGCGCGCTGGGCGAGGAGGCTACCGGGCTCCGAAACGCCGGATTCGTCCAGGCGAACCTGTCCAGATCTGCGCCCGGAGTGCTGCGGGGATTGCATTACCACCGCCGCCAGCTCGACTTCTGGACGGTGGTTTCGGGGCGCGCCCTCGTGGCCCTGGTAGACGTCCGACCTGTGCTCGCTGACCCCTCGGCGCGGGCGATCGTCGAAACCCGCGAGCTGGGAGAGACCGAGACGGTCACGATCCCGACCGGCGTGGCCCACGGCTTCCTGGCCCTGGAGGCCCTGCAGCTGCTCTACCTGGTCACGAACGAGTACGACGGCAGC
>Ga0182010_10001522_pt1 | contig 12165 bp, 9 predicted proteins | sample 611E1MmetaG_FD_120488 | JGI IMG/M metagenome (GOLD analysis project Ga0182010, IMG submission 120488) | Permafrost microbial communities from Stordalen Mire, Sweden - 611E1M metaG | ecosystem: Environmental > Terrestrial > Soil > Wetlands > Permafrost | place: Sweden: Stordalen | collected...
GCGCTGCTCGATGCCGGCGCGCTGCTCGACGCGGGGGCGCTGCTCGATGCCGGCGCGCTGCTCGAAGAGGGGGTGAAGACCTTCGTCACCGCCGGTCCAGCGGCGCCGGAGACGCTGAGGCGCCAGCCCTCGGCCGTGCCGGGGGAGGATGTGTTCACGTTCGCGCCCACCATCACGCTCGTCCATGTGCCGAGCGAGCCGTCCGGGTTGACAGGGGCGGTCCAGTGTGACCACCAGAGGCCCCCGTTGTCGGCGTAGGGGGTTGTGGGATCCCCGTCGATGAGGGTGATGAAGCTGGTGCCCGTCGGAGTGAACCCGGCGCTCTGCAGCGCGGCCAGGCCGGTCGAGTAGTCGCCTGCGCAGCCGACCTTCGCACTGCTCGGGTTCGAGTCGTCGGTCTGCACGACGACCCAGACACCGGCGCAGGTTGCGGGGGTAGAGGTCGGCGCGGAGTGTGCGGGCACTGTCAGCAGTGCGAGGAATGCGAGCGTTGCCGTAAGCCCGACGGCAAGGGCCCGCTTGAGGTTGGCGGTCATCCTGAGGTCCTTTCGTGCGGGCACCCAGGTGATCCGGCCAAACCATCCTGTCCGGCTCAATCCCGTATGCCGCGACGGGTTGTGATGAGCCAGAACCAGGTGGGCATTCCGACTTGGACTCTTGCGAGTCCTTCACGGCTGCGGGTCAGTTCCGGACTTTCACCGGGTTCCCCCACGGGGTTCAGGTGACTTCACCCTAGACCTCAGACGTCGGCGCGTCCCCCGGGGGTACGAGATAGCAGCGCGGCAGCATCCAGCGCCGCCAGCAGGGCGGTCCCTCGGGTCGCATGCCCCCACCCGCGGACGTCATGCTCCTCGCCAGCGAGGGTGTCCGCCGAGTACAGGATCTGGCCGTATCTGGCCCCGCGCAGCGCTGCGATGGCCGACAACGCCGCGCATTCCATGTCGACGACCGCGCAGCCCTCCGCTCGACGCTTGGCCACGAGGCCGGCCGTCTCGCGATAGAAGGCGTCCGTGGTCCAGGTGTTGCAGTCGGTGCCCTTGAGACCTCGGCCCTCCAGGGCGGATCGGCATGCCTCTCGTACCGCCGCATCGGTCTCGACCCAACGTGCGGGAGGCAGGTAGTGGTACGAGGTCCCTTCATCGCGCAACGCCCGTACAGGGAGCAGGAACTCGCCCATCTCCACCGGCTCGAGCGCACCGCAGGAGCCCACGGCCACGAGCGTGTCGACACCCAGCGCGAGCATCTGTTCGACCACGATCGCCGCAGCCGGAGCCCCGACAGGGAGCTCGGCGAGGGCGATCTCCGCGGTCTCGTATGTGCCCTTCCAGATCGGGAACGTGCTCGTCACCATGTCGACGATCGACCCGACCGGCCAGCGCCGCTGCTTGACCCATCCTCGCGAGATGTCGCCGAGGAACGTCACCACGCCGACCCGCGGCAGCCGGTCACCCGCCAGACGGGTCAGCAGCCCCGGCCGGATGAGGTCTACGGCATCCGGGTCGTACTCGAGAATCGGCACGTCCATGGACGTAGCCTGCCAGAGGATCTGGCTACGTCGCCCACACCGCCGCCAATTGCTCGATCGCTCGTGCTTCGAGGGCTCCGCTCAGGAGGCCGGTTGCCCGGGCCCCGGAGAGCGACACGGATGTGCCACCCTGCCCGTGACTTCCGCCCGATCAGGATCAGACCCCCGCCGTCCCCGCAGCCCGTCACTCCGCAGTTCCGGTACAGGGCCGTACCAGGCGGGCCTCCCTCGCCCCACCGAGCTGCTCGGCGGGAACCGGGAGCGGACCGAGCCCTCCCCCGGGCATCGCGAGTTACGGAAGGTCCTACAGAAGGTCGATCAGCGTCGGGTGGACGATCGCGGTCACCGCGGCTCGGGCGTCCTTGGCTGTGCGAGCATCGAGGGCGTATGCGGCCATCTGCTGGCACGTGGCGAAGTCGTGCAAGCGCAGTGCTGCTCGGACCACGTTGACCTTCTTGGGCGCCATGGACAGCGAGGACACCCCGAGGCCAGTGAGGACCAGGGCGAGCACCGGGTCGCCGCCTGCCTCCCCGCAGACGCCGATCTTCTTGCCGGTCGCGCGTCCACCGTCGCATGCCGCCTTCACCATCTGCAGCAACGCCGGCTGCCAGGCGCTCAACAACTCGGCGAGCTGGCCCTGCATCCGGTCGGCAGCCATCGTGTACTGGGACAGGTCGTTCGTGCCGATCGAGGCGAAGTCGACCACGGACAGCATGTGCTCGGAGCGCAGTGCTGCTCCCGGGATCTCGATCATGATGCCGACCGTGGGCAGGCCCACCCCCCGTACCTTGGCCGCGAACCACTCGGCCTCCTCCACCGTGGCGACCATGGGCGCCATGACCCGTACGTCCGCTCCGGTGGCCTTGTACGCCGCCGCGAGCGCCTCCAGCTGCGTGTCGAGAAGATCCTCGCGCGCCATGCTCAGGCGTAGTCCACGGACCCCGAGCGCAGGGTTCTCCTCCGGGCCGAGGTCGGCGAAGGAGAGCGGCTTGTCGGCTCCCGCGTCGAGCGTCCGTACGACCACGCGACGCTCGCCGAACGACTCCAGCACCGACGTGTACGTGGCCGTCTGCTCTTCCAGCGTCGGGGCCGTGTCGCGGTCGAGGAACAGGAACTCGGTACGGAACAGGCCCGAGCCCTCGAGGTCGAACGCCGCAGCCTTGGCGGCATCGTCGGCCGTACCGATGTTGGCGAGCAGCGCGACGCGATGCCCGTCTCGGGTGGCCCCTTCGCCGCTCGATCCGGCGAGAGCTGCAGCCCGTCGCCGAGACCTCTCGGCCAGCAGCGCGATGTCCGCCTCGCTCGGCGCAAGGATCACCTCGCCGACGCCACCATCGAGGGCGACGATCGAGCCGTCCTCGATCGTGTCGATACCGAGGACCTGTACGACGGCGGGGATGCCCAGCTGCGCCGCCAGGATCGCGGTGTGGCTGGTGGGTCCGCCTGCCGAGGTGAGGATGCCGAGCACCATGTCCGGCGAGAGCGTCGCCGTCTCGGCGGGCGCCAGGTCGCGCGCCACGATGATGGTGGGGGTCGTGAGCGTCGGGATGCCGGGCGCCGAGACGCCGCGCAGCTCGCAGATCAGCCGGTCGCGTACGTCGTACAGGTCGGTGACGCGCTCCGCCATGTACCCGCCGAGCGACGCCAGCATCTCGGCGTACTCCGCGACAGCGTCGGCGACAGCCTGCGTGATCCCGACACCCTTGACCAGCAGCTTGTCGATCGCCTTGGCGAGCCCGCGGTCCCGGGCCAGCTGCGCCGTCGCCTCGAGGATCGGCTTGGAGGTGTCCGGGGCCACCGCGGCCTTAGCGGTCAGCAGGTCCGCCACGGCCGTCATCGCGGCCCTGACCCGCTCTCCCGCCGCCGCCACGTCGGACGTGGCCGGCTCGTCGTTGTCCACGCCCGGTGCGGGATGGACGACAGCTACGGGACCCGAAGCCGTACCGGCGGAGACGCCGATCCCGTGCAGCACCTGATGCGTCGTTGACATGGGTTCCTACTCGTTGTCGAGGTCGCGGGAGAGGAGGACGACCAGGGAGTCGAGGACGGCGTCGGCTCCGTCGCCCTCGGCGGCGAGGGTGACGGTGTCGCCGTGAGCGGCACCGAGGGTCATCACCTCGAGGATGCTACCCGCGTCGACTGGCTCGCCTCCAGGGAGCGCGACGGTCACGTCGAGCCCCGAGTCGCCGACCGCCGAGGCGAGAAGCGCAGCGGGACGGGCGTGCAGGCCGACGGCGGAAGCAATGGTGACGGTACGGCTGGGCATGATGTGTCCTTCTCTAGGGGTCAGTTCTGGTCCGCGGCCACGCGGGCCACGTGAAGCGCGAGGTAGGAGACCTCGTCGGCGGTGAGCGGCGCCCCGAGCCGTAGCTCGAGGATCCCCGAGAGACGGTCCGCACATTGGGCCGCCCGCGGGAACGAGTCGAGGATCGCGGTCGAGATGAGGCTCGGCTGGTCCACGAGCTGCTGGTGCTGCTGGATGCGTACGAACAGGTAGCGCAGGTGCGTGATGAACCGGCCGACGCTCACAGAACCCTCGTCGAGGTGCACGTCGAACGTCTGCTCGATGACCTCGACGAGCTGGGAGATGACGGCGGTCATCGTGTAGGTGTACGAGAGGTCGCCCGTCGCGAAACCCGCGTTGACGAGGTGGAGCGACAGTGCGACCGCTTCGGCGTCCGGGAGCTTCTGCTCGAGTCGTCTGTTCACGGCCGCGAGCAGGGCGACCGCCTGCCCGTACTCCCGCCCGTACAGGTGCTTCACCTCGGCGAGCAACGGGTACTCGATGGCGAGGCCATGGTCGAGGCGGCGTACGGCGAAGCTGACGTGGTCGGCGAGGGCGATGACGAGGGCCGGGTTCCTCAGGACGGTCTCGTCCAGGCCGACCTCGGTGAGCGCCTCCCCCACGAGCTGGATGTGCTCGGGCGGGATGCCGGCCAAGAGCTCCGCGAGATGGTCGGGGTCGCGGCCGTCCACCGGCACGAACGTGCGCTGGACGGCCACCGGGTCGATCTCCCGCCCCGGCCGGGCCTGGTACCCCAGGCCCCGGCCGGTCAGGATGACGTCGCGTCCGCCGTCGTCCCGGGCAAGGACGACGTTGTTGTTGAAGACGCGGAGGACTTTCACCTCACACACGGCTTCCGCAACGCTGCGGAGCGACCATGGATGTTCTCCCTTTATCTGGTGATGTCGATCACGGTGTCGCCAACACCCACATCCTCGCCCGTACGGGGCGTGACTGCAGTGAGGTTCTTCGTGTTCGTCACCACGACGATGGTGGTCGGGTCGTATCCCGCCGCCTTGACCACGTTGAGGTCCACGGTGGCGAGGAGGTCGCCCCGCGTCACGCGGTCGCCCTTGGTGACGGCGATCGCGAAGCCCTCACCCTTGAGCCGTACGGTGTCGATCCCGACGTGGACGAGCACTTCCACCCCGTCGTCGGTCTTGATCCCGTAGGCGTGCCCGGTCGCCGCGACCGTCGCCAGCACGCCGCTCACGGGAGCGACGATCTTGCCGTTGGTCGGGATGATGCCGACTCCCTCGCCGAGTGCCCGCGAGGCGAACACCTTGTCAGGCACGTCATCGAGCGAGATCACCTTGCCGGCGACAGCTGTGGCGATCTCTGTTGTCGCCACGAGAGTGGCCACTCCGCCCGCACCTGCTCCTCCAACAGCACCTACTGCCGAGACGGCAGCCGTAGGAGCGGTCCCGCCGACGCGAACGGCCTCGAGAGCGAGGTCGGCCTCGGCCTGCGCACGCTCGGCGGCGGCCTCGGCCTTCTGCTCCGGCGTGCGGTAGTCGGAGATGATGACCAGGACCATCGAGGTGATGAACGCCGCGGCGATCGAGATGACGTAGAGCACCATCGGCTTGAAGACGGGGATCGTCAACAGGGACGTGAACGCGAACGCGCCCGTCTTGACGCCGCCGCCGAAGCCTGTGATGAGACCGCCGACGAGGCAGCCGACCAGCATGCGGGGGTAGATCCGCTTGAAGCGCAGGTGGATTCCGTAAAGGCTGGGCTCGGAGATGCCACCCAGCAGACCCGCCGCGAGTGCGCCGGTCGCCGTCTGACGCATCTGCACGTCCTTGTCTCGCATGGAGAGGACGAGCACACCGGCGGTCGCGCCGAAGCACGCGAAGTTCCACGAACCCATGGGGCCCTGGATGAAGTCGTACCCGAGCGTCTGGATGTTCAGCAGCATCAGTGCGTTCAGCGGCCAGTGGAGGCCCAGGGGCACGAGGAACGGGTAGATCAGGGGAATGATGATCGCGAACAGGATCGGCGCGTGTCCGTTGAGGTATGCGAGGCCGCCGCCGATGCCGCTACCGAGCCAGATGCCCAGCGGGCCGAGGAGGAATGCGGTGAGAGGGATCATGACGACCATCGACAGGAACGGTACGAAGACCATCTGGATGCTGTCGGGGATGAGCTTCTTCAGGAACCTGTAGAGAGGCGCCAGTATCGCGACCATGATCAGTGGCACGAACACCTGGCCGCCATAGTCGTTGAGCTGCATCGGTAACCCGAAGACATGCGCGACACAGGACACCGTGCCCAGGGTCGGGTTCGTTGAACACGTCACTCCGGGCACGGTCGCGAGGAGCGTCTTTGCGTCGTGCACGGTCAGGCTGACGAAGTTCGGCGTCATGATCGCGCCCATGATGGTCGCGCCCAGCCACGGGTCGACGTTGAGCTTCTTCGACGCGTTGTACGCGACCATGATCGGCAGGAAGTAGAAGACCGCGCGCCACATGGCGTCGACGAAGACCCAGCTGGCCGACTTGTCGGCTGCACGGAAGTCGACCACGTGCAAGGCGTCGAGGATCGCGGCGAACGCGATGATCAGCGAGGCGCCCAGTAGCACGCCCAGGAGCGGGCGGAAGCTGTCCGACAGGTACTCGAAGAAGCTGTCGAGCCACGCGAACTTGCCCCGAGCCTTGGCCCGCTCTGCGGCCTTGACGTCGGCGTCGCTCAGCTCGCCGCTGCCGACGTTCTTCATCGCCGGCAGGTTCATGATCTCCTGGTAGGTCGTCTGGACCGCCCCGCCTATCACGACCTGGTAGCGGTCACCGCTCTGCGGCACGACTCCAAGGACCTCCGGCACCTTGTCGAGCGCCTTCTCGTTGACCTTTGTCGCATCCTTGAGGACGAAGCGGAGCCTCGTCGCACAGTGCGTCACGCTGATGATGTTCTCGGGTCCGCCGACCTCGGCCACAATGGCCTCAGCAGCAGTTCCCTGCGTCGTGGACGTCATTGTTCATTCCTGTCTACTCGCCACGCTCTCGTTCGGGGGAAAACAAAAAAGACCCGGGCAGCACCAAAGTGCGACCCAGGTCTTGCCTCGTTACGAGTAACAACCCTGTTGAGCGGTTTGCTCGATTGCGACAATAACACGCACCCCTGGAGCGGTATCACCGGGGGGGTCACCTAGGCTTCCCGCGGAGGTGAGTCGTGGCCGAGCCGATGGGACGACGGTTCTGGACCGTCTGGCTATCCAGCTCCGCCTCCTACCTCGCAGAGGGTCTGATCTTCGGCGCCTTGCCCGTCCTGGCCGCCTCGCTCACCCTGGACGCACGGCTGATCGCCGTCACGGATGCCCTGCATCAGACGGGGTGGCTGCTGCTGGGACTCGTGTCCGGCGTGGCCGCCGACATGCTGCCCCGGTTGCGGATCATGTGGGTGGCCAACGCGGTACGCGCCGTCACGGCCGGGACGTTCGCGGCCCTGGTCGCGGGCGGGCACGCATCACTCCCCCTCGTGTACGCGCTCGGGTTCCTCCTCGGCCTCGCCGCGCCCTTCTTCGACAACGCGTCGGCGTCGATCCTCCCCGAGCTCGTACCGGCGGCTGAGTTCCAACGCGCCAACTCCCTGACCCAGGTCGCGCTCGCGGTCGCCGGCAACCTGGTCGGACCGGTCGTCGGTACGGCCCTGTTCGTCCTGTGGCCAGGCGTTCCGTTCGCACTGGCAGGGGTGGCCTACGCCGGCGGCACCGCGATCACGGTGTGGCTGTCCCGCCGCGACCCGAGGCCCGTACCGGTCGAAGGCAGGGCCGCACCCCTGAAGCTGCTGGCCGAAGGGCTGCACTACCTGGCCAGGCATCGCGTCCTCCGCACCCTCGCCGGGGCCGTCGCCATCGTGAACCTCGTCACGTCCGGGGCCATCGCCGTGGCCGTCCTGTACGTCCTGTACGAGCTGCACCTGCCCCGTTCCACCTACGGGTTGGTGATGGCGTCATTCGCCATCGGAGCCATCGGCGGAGGTGTGATGACCGTACGTCTGACCCGCTGGCTCGGCGAACGTACCGCCGTGCTCGTCGCACTGGGCGCCTTCGGCGTCTCGATGGTGGTCCTGGGGGCCATCCGGCAGGTCGTCGTGTCGATCGCGGCCATGGTCCTCATGGGCTTCTTCTCGATGGTGTGGAACATCACCGTCAACAGCTACCGGCAACGCGTCGTCCCCCTCACGCTGCTCGGCCGCGTCACCTCGGTCTTCCGGATGGTCGCCTTCATCACGATGCCGCTGGGCGCTCTCCTGGCCGGCCTCGGCACCCACGCGATCGGCCTCCCGTGGACGTACGTGCTCGGCGGCTTCCTCCTCTTCGCCACGGCGATCGTCGCGATCCGGCCGCTGCAGGAGATGCCGAACCGGCCCTGAGCTGAACCGTCCGGCCAGGCGCCCGTCGCCCCGGCCCACGGCAGAATGTGCCTGTGACATTCACCGGATTCCCCGAAGCGGCGCTGGACTTCTACGACGACCTTGAGACCGACAACACGAGGTCGTTCTGGACGGCTCATGCGGACGTGTACGCGACGTGCGTGAAGGAGCCCATGATCGCCCTGTGCGAGGCGCTGGCCGAGGAGTTCGGGGACGCGAAGATGTTCCGGCCGAACCGCGACGTACGGTTCTCGGCCGACAAGTCGCCGTACAAGACAGCGCAAGGCGCGTACGTGCCGGCCGGTCCGGCGCTCGGCTGGTACGTCCAGGTCTCGGCCGCCGGGCTGATGACGGGGGCGGGCTTCTACCAGTCCACACCTGAGCAGCTGCGGAAGGTCCGCGAGATCATCGCCGGACCGCGCGGCAGCGAGCTCGAGAAGCTGCTCGAGCGGTTGCGGGCCGCCGGCTGGGAGGTGGGTGGCGACACGCTGGCCACTGCCCCGCGGGGCTACGACAAGGACCATCCGCGCATCGCCTTGCTTCGCCACAAGACGCTGAACGTCAGGCACATGTACGGCTTCGAACCGGTCATCCACACACAGGACTTCGCCGACGCGGTCCGTGCCGACTGGCGCGCCGGGCGTCCGCTCGTCGAGTGGTTCGCCGAGATCCTCTGACGCTTGTCACCCCGTAGATTTGGCCGCATGTTCACCGGGTTCCCCGAAGCGGCACTGGACTTCTACGACGACCTCGAGACCGACAACACGAGGTCGTTCTGGACGGCTCACGCGGACGTGTACGAGTCGTGCGTCCGCGCTCCCATGAAGGAGCTCGCGGATGCGCTGGCCGAGGACTTCGGCGATGCGAAGCTGTTCCGGCCGCACCGAGACGTGCGGTTCTCGAAGGACAAGAGCCCGTACAAGACGTACCAGGACATGTACGTCCCGGTCGGTCCGGCGCTCGGCTGGTACATGCGGATCTCAGCACCTGGCGTCATCGCCGGCGCCGGCTTCTACGACGCGCCCCCCGACAAGCTGCGCGCTCTCCGTGACGTGATCGCCGGCCCGCGTGGCACGGAGCTCGAGGAGATCCTGAAGCCCCTGGTCGCAGCGGGTTTCGACATCGGCGGCGACACGGTCGCGACGGTCCCCCGCGGCTTTGACAAGGACCATCCCAGGATCGAGCTGTTGCGCCACAAGTCGATCACTGCCATTCACTCGTACGGGTTCGAGCCGCTCATCCACTCGCCGCAGCTGCTGGATGCCATCCGGAGCGACTGGACCGCGGCCCGACCCCTCGTCGAGTGGCTCGCGGAGATCCTGTAGTCGAACACCAGCGGCCGTACGGGTATGGGGCCCGTACGGCCGCGGTCAGGTTCGGATGCGACTACACGCCTAGTCGCGCCCTACGCAGCAGCTCGCCCTCGGTCTGGTTGGACGTGGGGACGTGGCCGGGCAACGGCAGGATCCGCTCGTGGATCGCGTCGATGATCCACTCCGGCTGCGGGAAGTACAGCGACTCCAGCTCCGGGGCGGGCGTGACGTGGTTCCGCGAGCCGACGATGACGACCGGTGCGTCGAGGTGGTCGAAGGCCACCTGGGACACGTTCGCCGCGATCGTCTGCATGACCGAGCCGCGCTCGACGGCGTCGGACGACAGCACGAGGCGGCCTGTCTTCTTCACCGAGGAGAGCAGCACCGAGTAGTCCAGCGGGCACACGAACCGGAGGTCGACGACCTCGGCCGAGATGCCGTACTTCTCCTGGAGCTCGTCGGCGGCGTGAAGCGCCCGGTACAGCGTGGCGCCGTACGTGGCGATCGTCAGGTCTGTGCCCTGGCGACGGACGACCGAGGTGCCTTCCGGCGTCTCGTAGTAGCCCTCGGGGACACCGTCCTTCTCGAACTGCTCGCCCATGTCGTAAAGGAGCTGCGACTCGAGGAACACGACCGGATCGGTACCGGACAGAGCAAGGTTGAGCATGCCCTTCGCGTCCGTGGGGGTCGTCGGGAAGTAGACCTTGAGGCCGGGGATGTGGTTCACGAGCGCGGACCAGTCCTGGCTGTGCTGGGCGCCGTACTTGTTGCCCACCGACACGCGCATGGTGAGCGGCATCTTCAGCAGACCCGCCGACATCGACTGCCACTTCGCGGCCTGGTTGAAGACCTCGTCACCCGCACGACCGAGGAAGTCGCAGTACATGAGCTCGACGACCGCGCGGCCGCCACAGAGGGCATAGCCGACACCGGCACCGATGATCGCGGCCTCGGAGATCGGCGAGTTGAAGAGCCGACGGTACGGGAGGAGCTCGGTCAGGCCGCGGTAGACGGCGAACGCGCCGCCCCAGTCACGGTTCTCCTCGCCCCATGCGGCCATCGTCGGGTCGATGGAGAACCGGTGCGCCATGGCCTCGAACAGGCCGTCGCGGAACTGGTACATCTTCACCTTGGAGACCGGCTTGCCGTCAGCGTCCTTCGCGGTGCGGATCTTGTTCGCGATCGCCTTGACGCGGGCGTTCTCAGCCAGCGGCTGCAGCAGCTCCGGCTCACCGGAGCCGAACGACTCGACGTGTCCGTTCGACAGCATGACCGACTCGACGAACGCCGCGTCGACGCGAGGGCACTCCTCGTCGTTTGTCGCGAGCGTCAGCACCTTGGTGAGGCGCTCAACGATGCCGGCGTGAAGGTCCTCGACCTCGGTCTTGCCGACGACCTTCTTGCTCACGAGCAGGTTTGTGAAGGCCGCGATGGAGTCGGCCTGCTCCCACAGCTCCATCTCCTCCTTCGTGCGGTACGAGGAGGCGTCGGACGGCGAGTGGCCGGAGATGCGGTACGTGATGGTGTCGAGCAGGACCGGGCCCTGGCCGGCGAGCAGCAGCTCCTTCTTGCGACGTACGGCGTCGGCCACGGCCAGCGGGTCGTACCCGTCGACGCGCTCGGCGTGCATCGCGGCAGGGTTGACGCCGGCGCCGACGCGAGCGAGCACGTCGTAGCCCATCGTCTCGCCGTCGGTCTGGCCGCCCATGCCGTAGAAGTTGTTGAAGAAGTTGAACAGGATCGGGGGGTTGCCGCCGTCCTCGGGACGCCACAGGTTGCGGAACTGGTCCATGGCCGCGAACATCATGGACTCCCAGACCGGCCCGCAGCCCATGGACGCGTCGCCGATGTTGGCGACGACGATGCCGGGCTGGTGGTTGATCCGCTTGTACAGCGCGGCGCCCTGCGCGATCGGCGCGGAACCGCCGACGATGGCGTTGTTGGGCATCGAGCCGAACGGCGTGAAGAAGGCGTGCATCGAGCCGCCCATGCCCCGGTTGAAGCCGGTCTTCCGGGCGAAGATCTCGGCGAGCGTGCCGAACAGGATGAAGTTCTCGGCCAGCTCAGCCTCGGTGCCGTGCGGGATCTTCTCGGCGTGACGCAGGGTCTCGCCGCCGAGGAAGCCCGACATGATGCCGCTGAGCGTGCTCGGGTCGAGCTTGCGCGCGGCCGAGAACGACTTGGCGAGGATCTCGCCGTGGCTGCGGTGCGAGCCGAAGATGAAGTCGTCGACGCCGAGCTCGGCGGCCTGGCCGACGGACGCCGCCTCCTGGCCCATCGAGAGGTGGGCCGGGCCCATGTGGTTGTACTCGATGCCCTGCCACCCACCGGTGATCTTGATGGAGTTGAGCATCGTCTCGAACTCGCGGATGGCCAGCATGTCGTGGAGCATCGCGACGAGACCGTCGGCGCCGAAGCGCTTCTTCTCGGCGGCGAAGTCCATCGTGTAGGCGTTGATGGGGATCTCGGGGACCGTCACCGATCCGCGGGCGCGGACGGAGGCCGGGTCGACCGTGAGGGACTTGGGCATGTGTAGTGGTCCTTTGTGACTAGACGCGAATGGCCCAGAGGGCTTCGCGAATACCTTCGGAAACTGTGGGATGGGGGAAGACCACCTGACGGAGGTCGCTGACGGTGAGCTCGGTCTCGAGCGCCACTGCGGCGCCCCA
>Ga0182010_10001523_pt1 | contig 12160 bp, 16 predicted proteins | sample 611E1MmetaG_FD_120488 | JGI IMG/M metagenome (GOLD analysis project Ga0182010, IMG submission 120488) | Permafrost microbial communities from Stordalen Mire, Sweden - 611E1M metaG | ecosystem: Environmental > Terrestrial > Soil > Wetlands > Permafrost | place: Sweden: Stordalen | collected...
CATGGCTGGGTTTATCTGATGAAACCGTCCTTGTCCGACGGTATTCCTATAAATTCCGATATTGATGTTTTCAACAACCGAACGGTATTTATCTTCACTCTTGCTAAGAGACTTTTCCGTTTCGACTATTTTCAAAGACTGCTCTGCCAGATCAGTGATGAATTGTGCGAGGGCCATATCGTAAGCAAGTATATAGCTAACCTTCTCGGCGCTGAAGGTCGGCATTCGATCGAGGGCATTAAGATAGTCGTCGAGATTGTATCCGAATTCATGCGCCTGCCGAATGAAGAATTCCCGGTCAGGCCCCTCTCCTTCAAAATTGAATTGCGTCAGAAACATGGTAGCTAGATGATGCCCCGCAGCCACTAAAGGGACGGCGATATGCCAGATACCATTTTTGCATTTATATTGATACGGTACTCTGCTGTCAACATGGTCCTTGACGTGGTTGTCGCTTTCAAGGCAGCGCGCATGCGAAATCCGATTGACTCGGTGGAACTTTGTGCAGATGTCTTGCCAGCCCGCTGAAACAAGGATTGAAGTATCAAAGGCGTCGATAATACTCATCGGTAGGCCGCCGGCACGGTAGTTCGATTCGGCTAACGTTTGAATAATCCTCATGTCAAGCAATTCGGACAGCCGGTAATCAGTCATCTGTTCCCTCAGCAAATGCTAGGTAATGTCAGTTGCAGAATTGTAATAGTATTACTCTAAAGCATCTAAATAATAAAGACAAAATGACGGATAGGCCACCAAAAGGTATTTGCTACCTAATATTATTGACTGAAAAAAGGCTCATTTTTACACGGCATATCTTGATAATAAATACTCTGCAGTGATTCAGCAGCCATAGAATTAAGGTGTTGATAGAATGCAGGATGTAATATTATAGCAAGGGAATTAAAAACTATTTCATCCAGATGATATCTTCTGGATGAATATAACTCTATAACTTGTCCAGATCGCAAGCGTATAAGCGGATTCAGATAAGGTTATTAACATCTTAATGAATTAGTTCAAAGATTCTCCCTAGCTCCTGCCTTCCTTCATTCATCATTAATTATACTTGACATCATATCAATAAGCGTTTATATTATTGTTATTAGGGATGTTAAAATGCTCAAACAATTTGCCGACTATATAACCTACACTCTTTTCAAGCTCGCACCGACCAGTCACGCCGGGGAGGCGCTCGATTTTTTCATCTACGATACTTTCAAAATATTCCTTCTACTTGCTACGATTGTTTTTGTGGTGGCTGTCATCCGGGCATACTTTCCACCCGAGAAGACAAAAAAGATACTGTCGCATAAAAAAGAATTTATAGGAAACATACTTGCAGCACTGCTCGGTATCGTCACGCCATTCTGTTCCTGCTCGGCGGTTCCTCTCTTTATAGGGTTCGTAGAGGCGGGAGTGCCGTTGGGGGTCACGTTTTCATTCCTCATCTCTTCACCCATGGTCAACGAAGTAGCCCTAATCATGCTCTGGGGGCTCTTTGGCTGGAAGATTGCTCTTATCTATACCGGCACGGGTGTGGTGCTGGCGATTGTTGCGGGTATCGTCATTGGTAAACTCAAGATGGAGAAATATGTCCAGGATTACGTCTGGGAAATGCAAGTGGGAAAAATAGAGGTCATTGAAACGAGCTTTCGGGACAAGCTTTACTATGCTCGCAGTTATACTTCCGATCTATTGAAGAAGCTCTGGCCTTATGTGGTAATCGGCGTAGGGGTGGGTGCAATCGTTCATGGTTATATCCCGACTGACTTTGTCGTTAAATATGCAGGCCCGGGTAATCCCTTTGCGGTATTGGTCGCTGTTTTGATCGGTATCCCATTGTATAGCAACGCTGCAGGTATGATTCCCGTAGTCCAGGCGCTAGTGGGCAAAGGGATGGCAATGGGGACGGTGCTGGCGTTTATGATGTCGGTCACCGCAATCTCATTCCCAGAAGCGGTAATCCTGAAGAAAGTGCTGAAGATGCAGCTCATCGTAACTTTTTTTAGTATAGTTGCGATTGGAATCGTCATAGTCGGTTATCTGTTTAACGCAATTTTATGAAGACGTTCGGTCTTCAAACAATAAATCAGAAGGAGGATTCTATGCCAGGGTGCGCATGCGGAGAGAAAAGTAACATCTATGTTTTTTCTTGTTCAGGTGCGGCGGATGTGGGGGCCTTGTCCGATCAGGTGGCCAGGAAAATGTCGAAGGAAGGGAAAGGGAAGATGTATTGCATGGCTGCCGTCGGGGCGAACATCCCGGAAAAAATAGCGCCTCTGAAATCAGCATTAGGAACGGTGACCATAGACGGATGCTCTTCCTTATGCGCTAAGAAGGTGCTCGAAAATACCGGTTTCAAGCCAGTATCTTATAACCTCGAAGATTTCGGCTTCAAGAAAGGGAAAACCGAAGTAACCGAAGAGGCAATTGGTGGTGCGATTGCGGCAATGGGGTTGTGATCATATAACTGAAGTTATAAAGGAGGTATTTTGTGGATATAAAGGTATTGGGTCCGGGCTGCGCCAGTTGTCATAAGATGGAGGAGTTGGCGCAGCAGGCGGTAAAAGAATTGAACATCGAAGCAAAGATCGAGAAGGTGAGCGACATCCGCGAAATAATGAAATACACAATGTCCACGCCGGGTCTAGTGGTGAATGGAAAGCTCAAGCATTCCGGCAAACCACTGCCGGGCTTGGATAAAGTGAAAGAACTTATAAAAGCTGAGGCTTAAGAATATGCAGGAAATATTGAACATCTTCAAGGCACTCTCGGATGAGACGCGGCTTAGAATATTGAAACTCCTTGAAGGGGGAGATCTCTGCGTATGCGACATTTTTTCAGCCCTCGACATGGTCCAGCCTAAGGTCTCTTTTCATCTTTCCGTTCTCAAGGAAGCAGGACTAATCGCGGACAGGAAAGAAGGGAGATGGGTGCACTACCGCATCGATGATTCCGATTTATTGAGAAGGTTTCTCATTCTTACGGCGTTTGAAAGGATATCGGAAGATGATATGAAGGAAGATAAGCTGCGACTCGCTTTGTTCATGGAAACCAAGAAGGCTTCCGATGGAAATGGATCGCGCATAGCAACCATCAAGAAAAGTAAAGGCTGCGGGAGGTAATGTAATTAAAATGAACACAGTTACTAAGAAATTGTCCTTTCTCGATCGTTTCCTAACACTCTGGATATTTGCCGCAATGGCTTTGGGTGTTGGACTCGGCTATTTCATACCCGGCGTAGATGGCCTGATTAACAGCTTTCAGGTCGGAACTACGAATATTCCGATTGCTATCGGTCTAATTCTCATGATGTATCCTCCACTGGCAAAGGTGAAATATGAGGAACTCGGAGAAGTGTTCAAGAATAGAAAGGTCCTTGGGCTTTCCCTCGTTCAGAACTGGATTATCGGCCCGATACTGATGTTTCTGTTGGCAATCATCTTTCTTCAGGATTATCCGGAATACATGGTAGGACTCATCATGATAGGGCTTGCACGCTGCATCGCAATGGTCATAGTGTGGAATGATCTTGCCTGCGGGGATCCTGAATACGCTGCCGGGCTGGTCGCCTTCAATTCGATCTTCCAGGTGCTGTTCTTCTCGGTTTATGCATATATATTCATCACCGTTCTGCCTGCATGGTTCGGACTCAAAGGCGCTGTCGTGCATGTCACTATCGGGCAGATCGCCGAAAGCGTTTTCATATATCTTGGAATCCCATTTCTGGCCGGGATGCTGACCCGCTTCAGCCTTTTAAAGATTAAAAGCCGGCAGTGGTATGAGCGTGAATTCATCCCAAGGATAAGTCCGCTCACTCTCGTCTTTCTTCTCTTTACTATTATTGTCATGTTTTCACTGAAGGGCAATTACATTGTCAGGCTTCCTATGGATGTGGTGCACATTGCGATACCGCTCCTGATTTATTTTGTAGTCATGTTCCTTGTTTCTTTCTACTTGGGCAGAAAAATAGGTGCAGATTATGCGAAGACCGCAACTCTCTCATTTACTGCGGCAAGCAATAATTTTGAGCTTGCCATTGCTGTTGCCATATCAGTGTTCGGCATCAATTCCGGCGCGGCCTTTGCGGCAGTCATAGGCCCTCTCGTCGAAGTGCCTGCCCTGATCGGTCTCGTAAATGTGGCGCTCTATTTCCAACGGAAATATTTTTCGGACCAATATTGCAAGGTGGCTAAAGTCAACCCTCAATCGTAATTCACGGAAGGAGGACTGCATGCTCAAGGTCGAGGCGTCACCCGATTATCCCGCCGAGGAAGGCCGCTTCCTGCGAGGCAACGATTTTTCGCCCGTAGCGGTTGTGGTGGTGCTGATATACGACGAAGACAAGATCCCGAAGGACATCGAGACACTGGTGCGGGTAGGGGTAGAGTCCAGTGCAGCACTGTCTGGGACCATGCAGACCGAAAATATCGGAGTTGAAAAAATGGTCTGCAACATCATCGGCAATCCCAATATCCGCTATCTCATATTGACCGGCCCCGAGTCTCCCGGCCACTCCACGGGTGAGACTATCATTTCACTGGTTAAATATGGGTTGGACGAGCGCAAGAAAATTAGGAACACCTCTGCCCCGACACCTTATCTTTTCAACCTGCCCGCCGATTACATCGAGCGCTTCAGGAAACAGATCGTTGCTGTTGTCGATCTGCTGAACCGCGGCACCCCGGAACTGGTCAGAAAGGCGGTTTGGTCCTGCTATCAGGAAAATGCGACTGAATTCGAGGGACAGCCCCTTTACGACATCGGTGCATATCCCGAAGCTCCGATAAGCGCCCGGCTCACATGGAGAGTCACCAATCCGGTCTTCGAACCCAAAGACGAGTCCGAGAGAAAGCAAAAAGATGATTTTGCGCAAAAGATGGAAGAGATCAAAAAAAAGGTCGCAGAGAAGCGAAAAACAGGAACATGACTGACATGCTGCAAATTATAAATGGAGGCATCAGGTGAAGATAATCAAGGTTATTTTGGTGACTATTTTTATCATTGTTATGCAAGGCTTCGGATGGGCCGGTGATTTGGATAGCATGCTCTCAAAGGCAGCGGAAGAGAAAAAGCTCGTGATGCTGGAACTCGGTTCGGTCGGCTGCATCCCGTGCGAACAGATGAAGCCGGTAATGAGTAAGCTGTCGTCTACATACAAAGGCAAGCTTGAAGTGATTTTCGTAGACGTCAGGAAAGACACCGAACCTGCCAGACGCTTCAGGGTTTTCGGTATCCCCACTCAGGTATTTTTGGATCGTAACGGCAAAGAGTTCCATAGGCATATTGGTTACTATGCCTACGAATCTATTACATCCGTCCTCAAGAAGGCTGGCATTTAAGTATTGTCAGGCCAAAGGAAAATATTCATGAATAATCTGGTCTGCTTCTGTTTTGGCTATACCGAGGAAGATATCGTAAGGGATGTTGTCGCCAATAAAGGAACTTCTCACATCCTGGAGCGCATCTTGAGTGAGAAAAAGAACGGAGCCTGCAATTGCAAGACCAGGCATCTGGAGGGAGGGTGATGCCTCGGCGATGTCCGCCGTGTCGTGGACAAAGCAAAAGAACAGTTGAGATCTGCTTTTATCGACAATAAGGATTAACACAATCATGCAAGAACTGCTGGAAAATGTTCAGACTATTGTGCAGAATCAGCATGGACTGGCTTTTATAGCGGTCTTCATAGGAGGACTGGTTTCGGCGGCAAGCCCCTGCGTTCTCGCCGCGATACCTCTGATAATCGGGTATGTCGGGGGATACGCTGAAGGTAATCGTGCGCGTGCCGCGCTCTTTTCTGCCGTTTTTGTCACAGGTCTCTCTCTCACATTTACCCTCCTTGGGGCAGCCGCATCCTATTTTGGACAGTTGCTCGACTTCCTGGGCAATTGGCTGGTGTACGGCTTTGCAGCCCTTGCCATACTCATGGGATTGCACCTTATGGGCATCATTTCAGTGCCGCTCCCTCTCCACCGATCTGTGCATGTTAACAGGCGGGGATTGACGGGGGCATTTCTGCTTGGGTTATTGACGGGAGCAGTTTCATCACCATGCGCAACCCCGGTGCTTGCGGTTATTCTCGGATACGCATCATCAGAGAAAAATGTGCTTTATGGGAGTATGCTACTTTTTACATACGCTATCGGCCACTGCGCGCTGATTTTCGCCGCGGGTCTTTCCGTCGGTATTGCAGAAAGCCTTATCAACTCGCGCGGTGTGAAGAATTGGGCGGTATATGCAAAAAAGATTAGCGGCGCGGCACTCATATGCGCCGGGATCTATATAGGGTTCACAGTATTATAGTGGGTGACAAGAATGTAAGAACGTTGCTTCCCATAGCCTTTAATGTTGTTCAGTACCATTTCAAAAGCGGGACGGAGATCTTAATGTGAAGAAGTTTAAAGGGGTCTAAAACAACCCGGCTACCTTGCCACTTTCGGCCATCAAATCGACGAGCGCATCGTAGTCAACTTTTCTTACGTTTTTCCCCATCTCCGCATCGCCTAATCCTCTAAGTACAAGATCCTCATCAAGGACATACACCCGGCCGTTAAAATCATCGAGCCCTCCGTCACGGACAAAATATATGCCGTTTTGTATCAGCACGAGATCGGCGGCCATGTGGCCGGCAAGTTGAACTCCCCTCTTGCCTTCCGGCGTATCAATACCGTTTTTGACGATTATCAGCATATGCTTCCTCCATCAGAAAATCATTGTTGTGTCGGTTGCTTTTATAATCGCGGCGATTTCTGAACTGCTTACTATTTTCACTCCATCAGACAGGTCGCTCTGCTCCAAGCCTGCCCCAATAATCGATTCCCTGTCGGCTGAGACGACGACATCCATATCGATGCAATCCCCAATGCTCTCTCCTATATTCACAAATCCGGTCGAAGCCGCGTCCTGACCTTTTCTTGCCGCATTGACGCCGCCGTCCACAAGAATGAGCTGCACCTCAATTTCCTCTGTCGCCCCTCCGAGTGCATGCCGTATTGCTTCAGCTGCATCGGTGGTGCCGTATGGCGCTTTACGCAAAACAATACTTATGCTCCCCATGAATCCCTCCTAAATGCCGAAATTCAGAAAAATCGGGACTGTCTTAATAGAGTTGTAGAGCCCTTTTAAGGAGCCCATCTCTCCGCCTTCGACAGAGTCCTCAGCCGCAAGACCGCGGGTCTGCATGCAGCCGCTTCATATATCGACCTTCAGTCCCCGCCCTACGAGATTTTCGAGGGCTGCCAATGCACGCGGCACCTGCCCCTTCACGACAGAAAAGACTCCGTCGCCGGAGGCTATCAGCTTGACCCTGTGACCCTTTCTCAACGCAGCATCCGCCAGCTTGATGATGGTATTGGTATTTTCGGAGCTGTACGGCGTAGTAGTAAGAAACATTACGAATTCCCTGCTCATACTTCCCTCCTTCCCCGGCTAAAATGTTAGAAGTCTGTCGCTCTCTGTGATTATTGCATGCATATCCTTCATTGAGACGACAGCGGGTATAGCTCCGTCTGGTCCGTTCCCCTTATCTTCAGGCATGTACCGCATGCCAGTATCTTGCCTCCTGCCGCTACAAAGTCCTTCATCTGGTGCGTCACCTGAAACTTTTCGGTCTTGATGGATTCACCTTCAACACCTTTTCCTGTCAGGGAGACCTTCAACTCATCTCCTGCCTTGATGGCAAAGTTGCCGAACCTGAAAGCATTCCATACTGTTTCGGGGTCATTTGAGTAAATAATTATGCCGACTTCATCGGTGCCTCCTTCCTGGATAAGTTCCCTTCTTGGTTACTGGACAACATGAAGGGGCCGGTAGTTGTTCGGCGTATTCCCTCTGGAGAATATCCAAAAGATCCGGTATGATCGGATCGACAAGAAAATAGCACTTCAAGCGGCCGTCGACGTAGAAATCGATAACTCCTTCCTTTCTAAGCACGGAGAGGTGCTGGGAGACATTGGGCTGGCTGATCTCAAGAAAGTCCTCGAAGTCCGCAACGCATTTCACCCCTTTGCACAACTCCTGAAGTATCCTGACCCTAACAGGATGGGCGACTGCCCTGAGCAATTCGATGCGTTTTCCAAGAGAGCGCATTGGCTAACCTCCGGTCTTATTGATGCATAAGAGTATTCATATGTTTGCATGTTTGTCAAGAATCCGAGTTCTCCAACAACTCTGGTAATGAAAATGGTCTCTAATGATTGTGCCTATCTTCTACATGATCTTTGAGGATGCTATTCTGTCGATTAAACAGACGCTGGCCAAATTTCGCCAGCAGTCGAGGCAGGATATTCCTACTAGTAGCAGTACTGATGATGATAGATTATGAGTACCATGTGATTGCGCGGAAATACTTATAAAATCGACGACTTGATGTTGATAGACTTGTATATATAACTCGCAAAGGGGATTAGCACCTCCAGGAGGCTATAACAATGAATCGTTGTGCAAACATCCCGTCAAGAGATACTTGAAGACTAACATCCCAGAATGAGTATTTTGGGAAATTGATTGTGAGGAGGAGCGTGAAAATAAGACAACTGATTGGCGTGCGAAGAGAACTTTGGTCGACGGCGTCACTGGCAGTGCTCCCGTGCGTCAATAGATGAAGCACGTTCGCCAGCAGGCCGGTACGCCGGGCAGCTGCGCTTACAACACGTCGGTGCGAGCGCCGCGTCCGGTGCCGGACTAGCGACGTGCAATAGGGCGGTTAGAAGTGGCGACGTGGCGACTACACTGGAGATATGGCAAGACGACAAGAATCCTGCAATTCACGAAATGCCACGTCATAGCAAAAACGGGAGAAAGCGTATTATGAAACCCAACACCGACCCGCCTGAGATTACCGAATCGAAGCCGGCAAACACCAAGCCTTCTGACATCGCCTCAGCGTCTGTTCCCGACACGCTTTTGACGCTTCAGGTCAACCCCGACACAGGGCTAACGCATAACGAGGTAGACGTCCGGAGAAATGTGCACGGCTACAATGAAGTGGCAGAACAAAAAGGCCATCCAGTCCTCAAATTCCTCGGGAAATTCTGGGGAATTTCGGCGTGGATGCTCGAACTGATCATGGTTCTGTCAGCCATACTCGGAAAATATTCTGACCTCATCGTAGTTACCACGCTGTTGGTTATCAACGCAGTGTTGAGTTTCATGCAAGAGCGCCGAGCTGCCGGTGTCGTTGAGACACTACGGCGACGGCTTCAGGTCAATGCGCGCGTCCGGCGCGATTCGAACTGGCAGGTCATTCCGGCCCGAGAGCTAGTCCCCGGCGACATCGTTCGTGTGCGATCCGGCGACATCATCCCTGCGGATGTGAAACTGCTTACGGGAGCGTTGACCGTGGATCAGTCGACGCTAACCGGAGAATCGAAGGACGCGGACAAAACGCTTGGCGAAGTGCTCTCGTCGGGGTCTGTCGTCCGCCGAGGTGAGGGCAACGGAGTGGTTATGCTAACCGGGGCGAAGACCTACTTTGGCCGCACCACGGAACTTGTGCAGGAGGCGCGTCCGAAACTTCACATCGAAGCGGTTGTGGCCAAAGTCGTCCGCTGGCTCTTTGTTATTGTTGGCGCACTGCTGGGCGTGGTAGTCGTGTTATCGCTAGTCCGCGGTGCCCCGCTTCTGGAAATGGTTCCGCTTATGCTCGTTCTGTTGATGAGCGCTGTGCCGGTGGCCCTCCCCGTTATGTTTACCGTCAGCATGGCCGTGGGGGCGAAGGAACTGGCCAAACGAGGAGTGCTGGTCACCCGCCTCAGCGCCACAGAAGATGCCGCAACGATGGACGTGCTTTGCGTAGACAAGACGGGCACGATTACGATGAACCAGCTGGCCGTCACCGGGGTGATCCCGCTGGAGCACGCGACCGAAGCTGACGTGCTGTTTGCCGGTGCACTCGCCTCTCAGGAGGCTAACCAAGATCCTATTGACCTTGCGTTCCTGGCTGCTGCAAGCGAGCGGCACATCTTCGACAATCTTCCTAAGGTCGCTGTCATTTCCTTCTCGCCGTTTGATGCTAAAAACCGGCGGACGGAAGCTGTGGTCGAACAGAACGGGCAGCGGATGCGTGTGATGAAAGGTGCCGTGCGCACCATTGCCGAGACCTGCGGACTTCGGCCTCCAGCTATTGAAGCGTTAGAGGTACGTGTTAGCGAATCCGCATTGAAGGGATATCGGACGCTAGCGGTGGCGTGCGGCCCCGAGGCGGGCGCTATAGTGCTGGTCGGACTCGTAACGTTGTATGATCCGCCGCGACGGGACGCTAAGCGACTCATCGCCACACTCAAAGACCTCGGCGTTCGGGTAAAGATGCTTACCGGCGACGCCTTGGCGGTGGCGAGTGAAATTGCACATGGAGTCGGACTGCCGAACATTCGACGCATAGCGGATTTGAAGGTCGCGGGTGCTCAGTTCGACAACGAGGCGGTGGACTTGTTGGCAGGTGCGGATGGTTTCGCTGAAGTATTTCCAGAGGATAAATATGTTGTGGTGAAGCACCTTCAGGCCGCAGGGCACGTGACCGGAATGACGGGCGACGGGGTAAACGATGCGCCAGCACTCCGCCAGGCAGAAGTAGGAATCGCCGTCAGCACCGCTACCGATGTCGCTAAGGGAGCAGCAAGCGTCGTTCTGACCGAACCGGGGTTGACGAACATCGTGGCGTTGGTAGAGCAGGGACGGACAATTTACCAACGCATTCTGACTTGGATCATCAACAAGATCAGCCGGACAATCCTGAAAGCCGCCTTCGTGGCCATCGCGTTTCTTGTGACCGGAAAGTTCGTTGTTTCCGCCTTTGCGATGTTGTTGCTCGTCTTTATGACAGACTTCGCCAAGATCGCCCTTGCCACCGATAACGTTCATCCCTCCAAGAAACCAGAGACGTGGAACATCGGGGGTTTCATCATCGTGTCCGTGGTCCTGGGCGTCTTCATGGTCGCGGAGGCGCTCCTACTTTTGTGGATCGGCTGGGAACGTTTCGGATTAGCGACCAACAACAGTGCCCTCTATACCTTCAGTTTCCTGATGCTTCTCTATTTTGCCGTGTTCTCAGTGGTGTCAGCGAGAGAGCGCCGCTGGTTCTGGGCGACGATGCCCAGCAAGACCCTCGTGGCGGCTATCGTGGCGGATGCGCTCACGGGCACCGTCCTTACGTTCGTCGGTCTTCCGGGACTCATGCCGCTGCCTTGGTGGCACACGCTCGCTATTTTCGCCTATTCCATGCTCTCGTGCCTTGTTGTTAACGACGCCGTAAAGGTCGCAATGATCAAATGGCGTGTTCCTACTGCGGTAGCATAGAAGCCACCTATGCACTCTCAATGTTTTGAATCAAATAGCTCAGAATGAGTATTCTTAGGTGTATTCTTAAACTGAATCAATCGAAAAGCGGTCTTCATGTTATTTGAGAAGAACAGGGGTGATCGGATCTTCGCCGTCACCCCTGTTCTTCTTCTTGTATTGCTCTATTTCAGTTTGAGAGCTTCTGCTGCGGTCTTCAGATCGTCGGCAGTAAGCGCCTTGTGCATGGCCTTCTTCGGACCTTCCCTCAGTGTCTTGGCTAGATCAGCGGCTGTGGCAATCTTGGCCTTAGTTACCATCTTGTCAACAGACTTTTCACCCTTGTGACACTTGTCGCACTTCTCCAGGCCTGCCGCAAAACCAAATGAAGCAAGACCCAGAACAAAGATAATTGCTACAACTAATGTAAATACTTTCTTCATCATTTTCACCTCCCTTCAGATAAGATTTTACGGCAGAATACCCGCCGTTCGCATCCTGATGCTCGTATAAACATATTGTAATTTGTAAATACGATACTCATAGATATAACCCTCGGCTTTATAATTCAAGTAAAAAAGCTTCCAACTCAAAACCTCATTAATTCGTAGCTAGTTCGACTTGTTGAGATTCAGACTTTTAGAAAGTGGAACGTTTATTTACTTTAGTTACTACGCCCCTACATTATTTCTTTGCCTCTTTAGGGGCTTTGTTGAAGCCCTTTGTGCCAATATGGCACCGGGCGCATTGTGTGTCTGAAGCGAATGCCATTCCGTCCTTGGCGTGGCAGGAACCGCAAAACTTCTTGTCGTAAAGGCCCTTCATGTTGAAATCCGCCTTATCCTGCGCACTCAAGGCTGCCATCTGGAAAATCTTGTCATGACAC
>Ga0182010_10001525_pt1 | contig 12155 bp, 13 predicted proteins | sample 611E1MmetaG_FD_120488 | JGI IMG/M metagenome (GOLD analysis project Ga0182010, IMG submission 120488) | Permafrost microbial communities from Stordalen Mire, Sweden - 611E1M metaG | ecosystem: Environmental > Terrestrial > Soil > Wetlands > Permafrost | place: Sweden: Stordalen | collected...
CGGTCCCGAGCAGGAATACTTCCTGGTCGACCGCCGCCTGGCCGAGCTCCGGCCGGACCTCATCCTCACCGGCCGCACTCTATTCGGCGCCCCGTCGCCCAAGGGCCAGGAGCTCGAGGACCAGTACTTCGGCTCAATTCGCGAACGCATGCTGGCGTTCATGATGGATCTGGACCGCGAGCTCTGGCGCCTGGGCATTCCATCCAAGACCCGCCACAACGAAGTGGCTCCGGCCCAGTTCGAGATGGCCCCCGTGTACGAGGCCACTTCCGTCGGCTCCGATCACAACATGATCGTCATGAGCACGATGAAGCGCATCGCGCATCAGCACGACCTCATGTTCCTGGCCCACGAGAAGCCCTTCGTCGGCATCAACGGCTCGGGCAAGCACAACAACTGGTCGATGGCCACCGACGACGGCGAGAACCTGCTCGACCCGGGTCACAACCCGCACGACAACGCCCAGTTCCTGGCCTTTCTGGCCGCCATCATCCGTGCCGTAAACGTCCATGCGGACCTCCTCCGCGCGGGTGTTGCCGATGCGGGCAACGACCATCGCCTGGGCGCGAACGAGGCTCCTCCGGCCATCGTCTCCGTGTTCCTCGGCGCCCAGCTGGAGGACGTTGTTGAGCAGCTCGAAAAGGGAGCCGCCTCCACTTCCAAGACCGGCGGGTCCATGGAGCTGGGCGTGACCACGCTGCCCGTCCTGCCCAGGGACGCGACCGACCGCAACCGGACCTCGCCCTTCGCCTTTACCGGCAACAAGTTCGAGTTCCGCTCGGTGGGTTCGTCGGCCCCCATCTACTGGCCCCAGACCGTGCTCAACACGGCGGTGGCCGACTCCCTCGAAAAGCTCGCCGACGAGCTCGACAAGCTCGAATCCTGCGACTTTGCCGGCTTGACCAAGATCCTTTCGGGGATCGTCAAGGCGAACAAGCAGGTCCTGTTCGAGGGCAACAACTACGCCGAAGAGTGGTACGCGGAAGCAGCCAGGCGTGGGCTGCCCAACAACAGGAGCACCGTTGACGCCCTTCCGGCCCTGGCGACCGCGAAGGCCAAGAAGGTGTTCTCGCATTTCGGAGTTCTCTCGGAGCGCGAACTTGCCTCCCGCGTCGAGATCGCCTGGGAGCGCTACGTCAAGGTCTCGAACATCGAGGCCAACTGCGCGCTGGACATGGCCAAGACCATGATCCTGCCCGCCGCCGTGGCGTATCTGGGCGAGCTCGCCGGCGCCGGCCAGTCGAAGGGCGTCGCCTCGGTCGCGGCAAAGGTCGCGGCCCTGACCGACCAACTCGTCGATGCCATCCACGCTCTGGAGCACGCCCAGCACGCCGCCCACGAGGCTGCCTCGGTTCACGCCGAGGCCAAGGCCTTCCACGACAAGGTCATCCCGGCCCAGAGCGAGCTGCGCGCCGTGGCAGACGAGCTCGAGACCCTGGTGGCCGACGATCTCTGGCCGCTTCCAAAGTATCGCGAGCTCCTGTTCCAGTACTAGGAGTCGATCCGGGCTCGACCGTCGGGCCCGAATGGAAAGCCTCTCCGAGCCTCGCGCGGAGAGGCTTTCTTGTTTCTCGGCGCCGCCTCCGCACCGCGGCGTTTGCTACCTTCCCGTCCGGGCCGCGCCCAGCGCCGCGCGAAGAGGCGCGCGAAGAAGCGCGGCGAGGCCCTCCGAACGCCACGCCGCACCGTTGCGTCGTTGATCAGCTCGTCGGAGTGGGCCACGTGGACGGCACACGGGCCATCACGGCCGCGACCGCGGAGATGGAAACGTTGCCTTCGTGCGGGGTCTGAACGAGATCGTCGCCGCCGACGGGCCAGGCGTCGAGGACGCTCGGAACCGGGCTCAGGTTGCCGTTGATGTCGTCCAAGGGGGACATGAAGAAGAGATACCGACTGCCGACGATGAGGTCCTGGGTGTCGTCGTCGGTGATCGCGATGCGGTCACAGCCGAGCTGGCCGCCTCGCACCGTGGCCTGAACGCCGCCGGGGCCGGCGGGCCGGATGGACGTCTGCAGGTCGATCGAGACCGGGCGCTCCAGCATCGGCGCTTTCGACTGGTTCTGGAGGTCCGCGGCGGACGGGTGCTTGCCGTCGGGCGTGTCCCAGACCGCGGCCCCGTAACCGCCGAACGTGCCGACGACGACCACCACGGACTTCGTGGCCAGGTCTGCCATGGTGCGCAGATTCATGGACTGTTCGGCGATGATGCTCATGTCCACGCAGCTCGGAGCCGGAAGCGGCGTCCGGACCGTGCCGTCGTCAGTGGCCGGGATCTTGACATAGCCGCTCGGGCTTGCGCCGCCACCGACGCAGCCAGCGGCGGTCAGAGCGACGGACAAGGCGCAGAGGCCGCCGAACACTCGGGCGCGCAATGATGTCATGGCATCGAGCCCCCTTTGGGCCAGATCCTACTGTGCGGGTGTCTCCGCGTCAGCCCCTGGGCGATCGAGCGGCTGCCCGAGCGGCGGCCAGGCCCAACTCGAAGTCGGCGCGCAGGTCTTCCGCGTCCTCGAGCCCGACGGAGCATCTCAGCAGGCCCGGTGCGATGCCCGCCTCCCGAAGCGCGACGGCGTCCAGCTGGCGGTGCGTGGTAGACGGAGGATGAGTCGTGATCGTTCGCACGCCTCCCAGCGAGGCCGTCCGCTCGGCGACTTCCATCGCGTCGAGGAACGCGCGACCGGCCTCGCGCCCACCGGCGAGCTCGAACGCCATCATCCCGCCGAAGACGTGCATCTGGCGGACGGCCACAGGGTGGCTCGGGTCGTCCGGCAGCCCCGGATAGTGGACGCGGTCTACGCCTTCCTGCCCGGCCAGCCAGGCCGCCAGCTCGAGCGCCGTTTCGGTGTGGCGCTCCATTCGGATCGCCAGCGTCGGCAGCCCGCGCAGGACCAGGAACGCCGCAAGCGGCGCCAGCGCCCCACCCACGTCCACCAGGATCGGGCGGATGGCCGCGATCCGTTCGTGGCTCCCGACCACGACCCCAGCCAGCACGTCGCCGTGGCCGGAGAGGTATTTGGTGGCCGAATGCATGACCAGGTCCGCGCCCAGCTCGATCGGCCGGCACGCATATGGCGACGCGAAGGTGTTGTCGACCAGTAGCAGCGCACCTCGCCGATGAGCCACTTCGGCCAGCGCCGCCAGGTCCGAGACCACGATCGTCGGGTTCGAGATCGTCTCCACGTACAGCACCGGCGCACCTGTCCGGGTCAGCGCCGCATCGACGGCCGCCAGGTGGCGGGGGTCGACGAACTCGGTGGCGATCCCCAGGCCCGAAAGAACGCGAACCAGCAGATCGCGCGTCGTGCCGTAGACCGCCCTCGTGGCCACGATCGTCTGGCCGGCGCGGACCACGGAGACGATCGCCGCGTGGATGGCCGCCATCCCGGTCGCGAAGGCGAGGCCCGCCTCGGCTCCCTCGAGCTCGGCCACGGCATTACCGAGCGCGGCGGTCGTGGGATTGTCGATGCGGCTGTACGCGTAGCCCGGGATCGCGCCCGTCAGGACGTCACCGAGCTCGGCGGCGTCCGCCGTGGAGAATGCCGCGGCCTGATAGATCGGCACGCTGGACGGAATCTGGTTCACTCGGGGCGCGGTTGTCGCCGCCTTGATCGCTCTGGTCGAAAAACCTGCCATGGGCGGATGCTACACCGCGCCGGCTCGCAGCCGCCGTCGGCGCGGCCGCTCAACCGCGCGCCGGCTCGCGGCCGCCGTCGGCGCGGCCGCTCAACCGCGCGCCGGCTCGCGGCCGCCGTCGGCGCGGTCGAGGTCAGGCTCGGCACTTCGCGCTAGCATCGACCCATGGAAATGCACTTCGAGTCGCACGCCGGGCGCGAAAGGGCACGCCAAACGGCACGCGGCCGGCGGCTCGAGGAGGCGCTGATGGCGGCGTTTCCGGACACCGCCGACGCTGCGGGGCTCGACATCGAATTCGCCCGGGCACCCGGCCGGGTGAACCTGCTCGGCGACCACACGGACTACAACGACGGGCTGGTCCTGCCGGCGGCGATCGAGTTGGACACGTGGATCGCCGCCCGCCCGCGACGTGACGGGCTGGTGCGCATCGCGTCGCTGCAGACGCCCGAGCAAGCCGAGTTCTGGATCGACGAACTCGTGGCCACCGGCCCGCGCGGGGGCGAGGGCCGGAGCCGGAGCCCCGCCGTCACGGACGCCGCAGACGCCACGGGCCCCGCGGCCGCAGATGACACGGGGCCCGTGGCGTCCCCCGCCGCCGCAGCAGCCGCGAGGGCGCCACGCCCCGGATGGAGTGACCACGTCGCCGGGATGGCCTGGTCGCTGCGCGAAGCCGCGTTCCCTGTCCGTGGCTTCGACGGCGTCGTCGACTCCACGATCCCGCCGGGCGCGGACCTCGCCTGGGCCTCTGCCCTGGAGCTTGCCTCGGCGATCGCTCTGCTCGCCGGGGAGCGCCTCGTGGCGGCGCCCTCACTGGCGGCACTGGCCCAGCGCGCCGAGCGCGACTTCCTCGGCCTCGATGGCGGGATAGTGGATCCATTCGCCAGCGCCGCGGGTCGGGCCGGTCGGGCGATTCTGCTTGACTGCCGCTCCCTCGAGAGCCGCTACGTGGTCCTGCCGGCGGGCGTGCGGGTGGTCGTGTGCGATACGGGCGAGCCGCCCGAGACGCCGGCACCCGGCGAGGCGCCGGAGCCCGGTGAGCGGTCCCAGCCGCCCGAACCTGGCGAGCCGCCCGGCTCGCGCCGGTCGCACGAGGTCACCTTCCGCGAGCGGCGCGCCGAATGCGGCCGCGCCGTGGCCCTGCTGGCGGAGGAGATGCCCACGGTCGCGTCGCTGCGTGACCTGGACAGCGCCACGCTGCGCAGGCACCGACACCTGCTGCCCGACACGGTCGCGCGTCGTGCGGAGCACGTCGTCGCCGAGAACGAGCGGGTCGTGGCGGCGGTGGCGGCCCTGGGCGCGGGCGACCTCGACGAGCTGGGCCGCCTCTTCGCCGCATCCCACGAGTCGCTCCGCAGCCTGTTCGAGGTCAGCTCGCCCGCCCTCGACGCCATGGTGGATATCGCGCTGACCGTCCCGGGTGTCGTGGCAGCGCGCATGACCGGGACCGGGCTCGGCGGCTGCACCGTGAACCTCGTGCGCGACGAAGCCGTGCCCGCCCTGCAGCGGGCCATCGCCGATGAGTATCCCCGCCGGACCGGCCTGACGCCGCGCGTCTACTCGGTCGCCACCGTCGACGGCGCCGGCCGCGCCTGAGGCCTATCGGCGCCCGCGAAGCCGGCCAGGCTCGACGAAAGTCGTTCGTACTGACCGAGGTAGTTGTAGAGCTCGGCCGAGACTCTGATGAGCAGGTCGAATTCGATGTCGGGCGGCAGGTCGCCAGAATCCACGAGCCACGGACACGGCCACATCATCAGCGGCGCCTCGAAGCGGCGACCGCGCAGCGCGTCGTCGATCATCTCCATGCGCCGGGTGGCCTCGGCGCGCGGCCACGGACCAGCGGGCAACCGGATCGAGGCCATCGCGCCGGTCATCTCCGCGGGAGCCTGGATCGCCGTGTGCATCGCCTCGGTCAGCATCTCGCCGGCGGCCACCGCCAGGTGATGGTTGAACGCCATGATCGATGTCCACGGGTATTGCATCTGCCCCGGGCCGGGCGTAGGTTGGATGAGATCTCCTCAGTGCCCCGGTATGTCGGGAGGCCAGATGCGAGCGTCGATGACGGCCAGAGATGCGCGACTCAATCGCGATGACGGCGGGACCTTCCTGCCCACGGCCGATCCGGACTGCGACGCGTCGAACCTGCTGTTCAGGCCCAGGGCCGGCAATCTCAGCGGTGACACTCGAGCGGGCCTCTCATCGCGGTAGGGGTCAGCGGCCTCTACCGCACGCGAGCGCCAAGACCGGCGCGGCTGCGCCGGTCTTGTGCTATCTGGAAGTCGCGCGCCTATTCCGGTACCGTCAGCCGGTTCGCCCGAGCGATCTCGCCGAGGAAGCGAGCAGACGGCTTGGCGGTCCGCTCCTGGGTCTCGCGATCGACCGCGACCAGACCGAACTTCATGGCGTAGCCGCTGGCCCACTCGAAGTTGTCGAAGGCGCTCCAATGGATGTAGCCCTGGAGCGGGATGCCGTCGGCGATGACCTGGTGCAGGGACTGCAGCCCCGCAGTGATGAACTCGATGCGCTCCGCGTCGTTCGCGGTGGCGATGCCGTGCTCGGTCACCAGGATCGGCTTGCCGGGAAGCAGCTGGGCCGTTCGTCGAACGGTGGCCGCAACCGCCTGCGGGCGGTACTCCCAGCCCATCTGCGTGACCCGGACGCCCGGATCGTGGCTGACCCCCCAACCGCCCCCATTTCGCTGGCGGGCAATCACGCGTCCGACGACGAACTTCTCGAGCGGGGGAAGACGCAGCGCCAGCTTGGCGGCGATCCCGGCCGCGCGGGGCATGTTGAGCACGGCGCGCGTGTAGGTCTGAACGCCGATGAAGTCGTCATCGACGGCGGCCTCGAGGTAGACGTCCTCCATCAGTCGGCGGGCGTAGCTCATGATCGGCGCGCCGCCCGCATTCGACTCCCACTCCGCCATGGCGTTGGTCAGGCCGACCTTCGCCCCGGGTCGCAGCGCCTTGATCGCGGCCCGCGAAGCCTTGTGGGCCGACACCAGCGCGGCCGTCGCCGTCTGCCAGCTCTCCGCGCCGTTGAGGCCGGGCGGGAAGGGGAAACCGCCGCCGTAGCCGCCGAACGCCACCACGCCCGGTTCGTTGAGGGTGCAGTACCAGTCGACGTTGTCGCCGAGCGCCTCGACGACGCGACGTGTGTACCGCTCGAACAGACCGACCACGGACGGCGAAAGCCAGCCCCCGCGATCCGCCACCCACTTGGGCAGGGTGAAGTGATTCAGGGTGACGATCGGTGTCAGCTTGCTCTTGCGGCACAGCTCGGCCACCTTGCGGTAGTGGTCCAGCTGGGTCGGATCGAATGTGCCTTCGATCGGCTCGATCCGGGCCCACTCCACCGAGAAGCGGTAGGCGTTGAAGCCGAAACCGGCCAGCAGCGCGATGTCGCGCGGGTAGCGCGTGTAGTGCTCGATCGCGTTGCCGCTGGGCTCCTTGCACGGTGTGCCCGGCTTGAGCTCGAAGGCCCACCAGTCGCTGTTGGTGTTGTTGCCCTCGACCTGGTGCGCCGCGGTGGCTGTGCCCCAGAGGAACCCGTCAGGAAAGGCGATATCGCTCATGCGCTGAGATTAGCGGGTGGCGCGTCGGTCTGTCGGTGCGCTGGGGCGTCCCTCGCCGCGGCGGTGCGTTTCTCTGGCCGCGACGCGCGCGCCGGCCGCGGCCGATACTGGCGCCATGGCCGATGAACCTCGCGTCCAGCCCGAATCGAGAGCTGCCTGGCGAGCCTGGCTGCAGGAAAACCACGGCCGGGACTCGGGCGTGTGGCTCGTCACGTGGAAGAAGCGCGCGGGCAAGCCGACGGTGTCGTACGAGGATGCCGTCGAGGAGGCGCTGTGCTTCGGCTGGATCGACGGCGCGCTGGGTCGGGTCGACGACCACCGGTCGATGCAGTGGTTCGCCCCTCGCAAGCCCAGAAGCACTTGGGCGCGCTCGAACAAGGAGCGCGTCGCTCGTCTCGAGGCTGCCGGCCTGATGACCGAGGCCGGTCACCGGGCCGTCGAGCTCGCCCGAGCCAACGGGTCGTGGGAATCGCTGGATGTCATAGACGCGCTTGTCGTGCCCGACGACCTGGCCGTGGCCCTCGCCGAGCGACCGGGGGCACGCGAGCTCTTCGATGCCAGCTCGGCCTCCGTCCGCAGGAGCGCGCTGGCCTGGGTCTACCAGGCGAAGCGGCCAGCCACACGGGCAGTCCGCGTGGCGCAGATCGCCGCCACTGCCGGGCGCGGCGAGCCCATCTCGAGCTTGTGGCAGCGCCGCCACTGACCGCGCCCGCGCCGCCACTGCCCCGGCGACGAGCCCGCGCCGCTGCCTGCGCCCGCGCCGCGAGCCCACCGGCCGGGACGGCGCTTGTGCTTCCGCGGCGGAATCGGATACTCCCTGCCTCAGGTCGGCCGCGAGTTTCTGCCGCGCCGATGGCTTCGCACCCGGGGCGACCCGCCCGACATGATGGACAAGGAGCGTCGGTGTGCGTTTGGTGAACTCGAGGGTGGAGTCGATCGGACCCGACGAGCAGGATCCCTCCAGCCTGGCCATTCGGCTCGATTCCGCTTCCGGGCTGGCCAATCCGAGCCTGAAGATCGCGCGCGACCAGATGGAGGGCTTCCTGGCCATCCTGGGTGTCGAAAGGGAAGAGGACCTGATCGGACGCAGCGTCCGGGTCACGGTCGATGACGAAAAGGGCAGCGAGCAGATCGCCTTCCTGACGCCCGCCGAACAAGCCCAGGCCGTCGAGCCAATCGCCGGACCCGCGCCCTCGACGCCGCCCCAGCCGATCGCCGCGGCCGGCCCGGCCGAGCCGGACCGCGCGACCCCGGGTACGCCCGTCATGGCGGCCCCCGCGGCCGCCGACGAGATAACCGTATACGACGGGGTGGGCCAAGGGCGGACTCTACCGGCCGCCCCCGCGGAATGTGTGGAGAGCGCAGCCTCCCTGACGCCCGCCGAACAGGTGATCGAGGATCAGGCAAGAGCCGACCTTGCGGCCGCCGCGACGGCGCCCCTGGAGCGGCGCTACTTCCTGTACCGGGAGACCTACGACCGGGTGCCTCGTCCGAGCGTTGTCGAGTTGACGTCCGAGGAGTTCGCTCTTCTGGGTGGGTCTGGGGCGTACCTGCACGTCGACGACTGCACGGTCATCGGCGCTCAGGGCCTCTCACCGGAAACGGCCCAGGGCATCGAGCGCCTGCTCGAGCGGGCGACGTCGAGGCCCGAGGCCGGGCTTCCTCGCGCCGAACTGGAACGCCTGGCCGCCGCCGGCCACGTCGTCAGCTGCGCGGTCTACTGAGCGCCGCGCCGCTCGGAGTCCCCGATTGGAAGCGCCCGGTCGGCGCAGGAGCGGCTAGCTCGATGCCGGGGCGCCGGACATCCCAGGCTCGAGCCCCGCAGGATCGGCCAAACGGGCGACGATGCCCCCGGCGGAGTCTCGGGCCGCGATCTCGACGATCCGGCTGTCCGGAGCAGTCGTCACCCAGGCGAGATACAGACCGCCGCCGATCGTCGCCATGTGCCGTTCGCCGTCGGATGTCACGATCTCGATCGAGGCGGCCGCGCGCGGCGCCCGACCGATCACCGTCGCCGACCCCGTCCGGTCGTTCGTCGGCGTGGATCCGCTCTCGTAGGTGAGCTCGTCGCCGGCCGACGGCTCCAGGCCGCCGATGCTCGTAACCGTCGACGCTGCGAAGTTCCCGTCAGCGCTGCGCCACGTTTCGCAAGTCAGGATCGACGAAGCGGACGTGAAGATCAGGACGCTCACCTCCGGCGAGTCCTGACGGACGGCCAGCTGCCAGGTGAAGCTGAGCGTCCCGCCCCCTTTCTCAGCTGAGTTGGGAAGATGACAGGACTCGATCGCCGAAACCGGCACGGGCGCCGACGTCGGCTCCGGCGCGGCCGTGGCCCGACTGGCCGCGAAAGCGACACCGATAACCGCCGCGATCAGCAACAGCCCGAAGACAGCCGACCGGCGCTGCGAGAAGACCTTCATGCCCCACCTCAATGACTTCTCGTGCCACGATCGCGGCAGTGGGTGGTCGGGGCGGTGGGATTCGAACCCACGATCTCGTGCTCCCAAAGCACGTGCCTTGCCGCTAGGCCACACCCCGAGTGGCGCCAATGATACGCGGGGCCGAGCGCCGGCTACTCGGCGACTGCCGCGGGGCTTCCAGCGGCGCGCCGACTGGCCGGGTCAGGACAGGAAACGCCGCTCCAGCTCCACGAAGAAGGCCGCCGAGGGGCGTTCGAAATCTCCTGCCGTCAGGCGAATCCGGTCGCCTATCTTGAGCTTCACGACGGAATCGGCGGGAATGTACCTGACTATGTTGTTTCCTCGAAGAATCCCGCCATTGTTCATCAAGGACGCTCCGCGCGGCGGGCTAGATGCGACCCAGGATCGCCATTGCGAGGGTCTTCTCGCCGGCCATCAGCTGACTATCCGATGCGCCGTGGAGGAGCACGGAGGTCGAGAACGTCGTCTGGCCCTTGCGGACGCTGAGGACCTCGTAACCGGCACCCATGCTCATGTAGTAGGCGTCGTCGCCGATGCCGGAGACCTGAGTGATCGTCAGGCCGGGGATCGACTTCTGCGTCGGCTTGAAGTCGGCGACGCTGGTGATGGATATCTCGACGGCGTCGGTACTCAGGGCGGAGCTGGAGAACAGGCAGCTGTGGACTCCCGGTTCTGGAACCTGGCCCGGGTCGACGGGCTTGCCCAGAACGGCCGCAGCCTCAGCGGCGGTGATCAGCGTGCACGCATCCAGCTGTTTGGGAGGGCCGGCCACCGGGGTATCGGTCGCAACTTGCGTCGCGCCGGCCTGCGTCGCGCCGGCCTGCGTCGCGCCGGCCTGCGTTCCGTTGGCCTGAGGGGCGCCGGTGGCGGCGGAACCGCTGCACGCCGCAACGAGTCCCATCGCGAACCCAAGCACAATCAAAGCTCTGCGCATTACTGAAGACTCCCTGAGCCGTCACGATGGCATCGTGGTTGCCGCGACCTGCGGGGATCACCCGTGCCTTCGTACCAGGGCGGTCCTCTAACCAGACGACGACCTCGCGAGGCTTCCTGCTCGAAAGCATGGGCCGGCGTCCCAGATACGCACCGAACGGCCGACATCGTTGCGCCTGGCAAGGTTCCATTGGCAGACCGCTTCCCAAGCGCCGACGCCAACTCTGGTAGTCTTGCCGCGCGGGCGTCGCGGCGACCAGTCGGCGAGGGGTGAACGATGCCGAGGATGGAGGATCGCGAGGGAAGGCTTGCTCTCGTGCGCGCCTCGCGGCCATGACGCTCGAAGTCGTCGTTGTCGGGCTGTATCGGATCCTCGGGTCGTTGCCGACGCTCAAGTGGCCGCTGGCGGGCGGGTTGCTCGCGATCTTCGTCGACCTGACGGATCTGTTCTGGTTCAACGTCCTGGATCTCGGCGGAGTGCCGGACTACCAGATGTTCGACAAGCTGGCCGACCAGGTCTACCTCGCGGTCTTCCTGATCGTCGCCCTTCGCTGGACCGGCCCGGAGCGCACGATCTCGATCGTCCTCTATCTGTTCCGGATCGTCGGCTTCGTGCTGTTCGAGCTCAGCGGCGACCGCGCCGTGCTGCTCCTCTTCCCGAACGTCTTCGAGTTCTGGTTCCTGTTCATCGCGGCGTTCCATCACGTTCAGCCGGCCATGACCTGGACTCGCCTGCAGCTGGCGGTGGTCCTCGTCCCCTTGATCGGCGCGAAGGAGGTCCAGGAGTGGGCGCTCCACTGGGCGCGCCTGTTCGACAACATCACTTTCCTGCAGGCGCTCGATCAGATCCGCCGCTGGCTATTAGGGTTGGTCGGCCTGGCGTAGGCACGCGCCCTCCGGCCCGGCGCCCACATGCCCGCGGCTAGAACTCCGTGATCCTCGTCGTTCGGTCGAGGTATTTCGTGCGGAACTGGGCGTTCAAGCGAAGGACCTCCGCCTCCGGCCCGAAGAAGGAACAGCGCAGGCAGTAGTACTCGCCTTTGTCGGTGTCGAAGAGCATGTCCATATCTATCTCCCGCATCAGGCAGCGCGGGCAACGGTAATTCAGCTTGCCTTTTCGACCTTGAGCCATGTGCGCAGTTCTCCATTGCCCGTTACGGACTTCCTGATTCCGATGGTGTACATCGGCGAGAATGCGATTCCCTCGCGGAAATAGCCTGCCGCGTCTTCGGCGTCCGAGCGCATCGATAGCCTGGTATCCACCTGGGGCACGAGCGCTTCGGCCGAAGTCACGCCTTCGACCGCCGCCTCACGGCACTTGTAGGCATATTCGATCGATTCGGTGCCGGACTTGCCTGCGAGGCTGAGCCGAACGCCCGTCAGGTCTTCCGGGTATTCGGTCGTCCCGTAGCAGGCGGTTATGTACTCGTCGATCGCGACTTCGGCATCCGGGTCCGTAGTCCTCACGATCCTGCGGATGATCTCGATCTCGCCGCTACCTTCGGTCAGGCGGAAGATCGACTGAACGCCGATGGTGAACTTCTCGAACTCGATGTCCACCGGATCGAGAGTCACGA
>Ga0182010_10001527_pt1 | contig 12155 bp, 7 predicted proteins | sample 611E1MmetaG_FD_120488 | JGI IMG/M metagenome (GOLD analysis project Ga0182010, IMG submission 120488) | Permafrost microbial communities from Stordalen Mire, Sweden - 611E1M metaG | ecosystem: Environmental > Terrestrial > Soil > Wetlands > Permafrost | place: Sweden: Stordalen | collected...
GTTGGCTGTCAATTTCCCAACCGTCAATTCCGTTTTTACTCCTAGCCATGGTAAAGTGAGAAAAACCCCTGTGATCTTCAACACGCACCATTAATATAGTTATATCATCAACTATGGTAGCAGCCGGGTTAAAGACTGAATGGGCCTGATACGGCCAATCTTCAACAGTAAGTATAGGATTTTTCTTACACCTTTGAAACAGTTCTCCGTGGTCTTCCCAGATCATGTTATCTTCCTCATTCCTTCTGATTTGCTAATGACGTATTCTTAACTCTCTGCAGAGCCCAAGCATCTGCTTCATCCCTGACTCTGAGTTGCAATCGTATACTAAATGCTTTATTTTCATGTTTCTTTAAAGCGTTCAAATTACAAATAGCTGAAGCCGAAAAATGATAAAGGTGATCTACTGAAGCGATTCCTTCCCCATCTTTTGTCCTTTATGCATTAAGCGAAACCGTCTCGCCGCCGACATCAAGAACTTTGCATTATGGAGACAGACTTTCCAAAGTGAACATGGCATTACATTAGCCTTGTTCCGTCCCCATAGCAACACTTCTGTGATTTTAAATTCCCAGGCCATTGTTCTTTCCATCTAGTTTGAATCTGGAGTTCTGTAAGTCCAAAATTTCTCTCAAAACCGCGGGTATTCCCTCTACAATATCCTCGGCGATCAATCCAGGACCATGCAGTGAAGCAACCCTCCCGTGTATCCATGCGGAGGCAGCCGCAGCCTGAAAAACCGGCATTTTTTGTGCGACAAGGCCGAGAATCATTCCCGCCAGAACATCCCCTGCGCCTGCCGTTGCAAGCCATGACGGTGCGTTATGGTTAACATGGACGTTACCATCGGGAGAAGCAATAACGGTTTCGGCCCCCTTCAACAAAACAACGCACCCGGCACGTTGAGCGGCGATAAAGGCCCGCGAAGGTTTATCTCCTTCTATCTCGCCGAACAATCGTGTAAACTCGCCTTCGTGCGGAGTCAGCACGCACTCGACGTGCAGGGCTTGAAATAATATTTCCGGCATATCCGCAAAATTGGTCAAACCATCCGCATCCACTACCGTCGGACGCTTGGCTGCCAGAGCCACCAGAACGTCTGCATTTTGCGCGGAGCCAAGGCCAAGACCGGGGCCGATGAGAAGAGCGGGCTGATGCTCGTTGTCGACCAATGTCTGCCACTCTTGCGCCGTGTCGCAGGGACGAACGATTATGCTTTCCAGCGCCTCGGCGTAGATCGGCAAAGCAGCTGCTGGAGAGGCGAGCATCACTAATCCCGCGCCAACGCGTTGTGCCGCGCGGGCTGCTAAACGCGCCGCTCCTGTCATAAACGCTCCCCCCATAATTAATGCTGTGCCTCGGCTGTACTTGTGGCTGTCGGCTTGAGGAAAAGGAAAAAGACTTTTCCAAACGTCTGGCGTGTTTTCATCGACACTGCTTGGTGAATTTTTGTTCATTTCTTCTCGTCAGATTCTTCTTCAGCTTTGAGTCTGCCTAATGAAACTGTTTTGTTAAAATGTATGAACTCAAAAATTATAAGACAAAGTTTCCAATCGATTAAGGAATCAATTTCAGCAATTTTGTTTCCAATTGACTGAAAACAGCTCTCTGTGGTCTTCCCAGCTCATGTTATCTTCCTCATTCCGTCTGATTTGCTAATGACGTATTCTTTAGAGAATTTCGATTTACCTCTGTTTTTTTCTTCGCGAGAATCATGTTTAAATCTTTCGTGCGAACTTCTGTATTTGATCCGTTTTTTTCTTTTCTTGTTCATTATTGTTTGATTTTGAAGTTAGCTTCCGCTACCTTTAAAAGACTCCTTTTTTTTCAATGTCCTCAATTGATAGAGATTATAACAAAGGCTATACATAACATCTTAGATTCACTCTTTGAATAGTAGTGACAAGAACTTGTCCTGCTTTGAATATTTGTATAGTCACTGTATTAACTCGTTTCCATGTAACTCTTTTTGAGCTAATCATCTTGTTTCTTAATATATCCCTTATTTCTAGGGGATGTTTTTTTACTGCTCTTTTCATTGTTGCATTATAACCTTTTGATTTTGCTCCAAAGTATCCTCTGTCCCTGTAATCCACTTCATTTTTCTGATAAATCTACATACGAATCATGAAATTATGAGGCTGTTATTTTGAATCATCTGATCAACGCATAATCCCTGTCCATTATGCTATGAAATTTATATCCAAAATGTGATTTTATAACCTTTTATATCCAGGTTCAGTTACTGATTGTCCTTTTTTTGCTTCGTTTTCCCGAGGTTTATCCATTTTTGCATGTCCAAAATCTTAATGGATAAAAGTAGAATCCGGAATCATTACCTTTTTTATCTTCAAACCAAGGAAATTAAGTTGGCTTTGCAACTGTCCCTCTATTTCTTCTTCTTTGCATTATCAATAATTCTTTTTCTGGATGAACAAACTGTGGTATTGCCTGGTATATATTCAATAAAACCAAGAAACTTCCTGAAATAAATTGGATCAATATATTGTTTCTCAAGTTCAAAGTCAGAAAGACCATGACATTGCTGTAAAACAAGCATTTTAAACATAAGAGGATCTCGATAAACTCCCAAATTTCATCCTATGCTTATAAATGATATATAAATGGAATATAAATGATTCATGACAAAAAAAAGTTTCTCGAAATCCTCTATTAATGACTCAAGGGTGATTCAAGGACGATTCAAGGACACGACCAGAATTTGATATGAAATTAATCTGCGTTGCTTTTTAGAAAGAACTCAGTGCTAAATTTAAGTGTGTCTTTTGAAATAAAAAACATTATTAATATTAAATTGTTATTCAAGGTTAAAAGCATTTTATGTAGAAATTATTTTTATTCAGAAATTATTTATAATTAAAGTAGTTATATTATACTTTAATAAAAATTAATCGGTCAAAAAGCGTGGAATAACCAGCAGATATGTAAATTTAAAAATATTTAATTATGTACTAACCACATAGAAAAATCAAGGAGGTTATGTAAATGAATGCAGAACACGACATCGGAAAACAAGAACATAACAGACAGGTTGACGAAGAAGAGTTTGAAAAAATAAAAGAAGAGCTCAATATAGAAATGGAAAAAGTCACGTATTTCGAGGATTTAATAAATGACGCTAATAATCTGAGAAAATTAGCAGAAGCTAAGATCATACAAACACAATCTAAAAAATTAGATACAATCACCAACAAATTAGATTCACAAATCCAAAGTATTGGAGAATTAATAAGGAAAGCAGAAACAAAAAAAGAAGAAGCGATAAACAAAGTGCTGGATGCAGAAGTTAGTCTAATAATGGTAGAAAATCGAATATTACACTCAAAGGTCAAAAATTATTAGAAGACCGAATCAAACCAATTTAGTTGAAGTTAAATCAGTCATCCTACAGATAATTCTTGTAAAATGGTAAGTGTTTGATAATTGGCGATAATAATCTCAGCTGCTCCGAGATCATAATAAGGGATCACCTTTCCCCCCTTAGCTGCCTTTCAATTATCCTATCTGCCTATACTTCAAATTCTAAAGGATTTCGATAAACATCTCATTTTCACGAATCATTTACTATACCACATCTAAAAACATGACAAAATTTAGGGATTTATCGAAATTTCCTATTTATTAATAGCTCAAGGACACAATCAAAATTGGATATGAAATTAATCTGTGTTATTTTTTAGGTAAAACTCAATTTTAAATTTTAGAGAATTTCGATAAACCTCCGATTTCAACAAATTGCTTATATAGGGTTTATACATAACCAGCCAAAAATTAAGGTTTATAGAAATTCTTTTTAGAATATCTGTTGAAACAGTAAATACATAATTAATATTAAAATGTTGTTTAAGGTTAAAACATTTTATGTGAAAATAACTTTTATTCCGAAACTTTTTTTCGTACAATTAATTAGAAATAACTATGTGGTTGACTTTATATTTTAACTAAAATTTAATCCGTTACTCGTATGTCTAGTTATCCGAGACTCGCGCCTGATTACATGGCCTGCAAAGACCACAAAATCACTTAATGCTGAAACTAATTACATATTTTGACAAATTCAGAAGATGTCATAAACTTTCACATATATAGCTAATCGGGCAACTAATCAAGCAAGTGCGACCTGTTACTTTCTGTAATTCAGTTTCGAATTTTAACTTCCATAAAAAGTAATAAGTTGGATATATGAAACAAATTCGAATAGGAATGTTTAGCTGGGAAAGTTTACATTCGATACGTGTAGGAGGAGTTTCACCCCATGTATCTGAACTCTCGGAAGCTCTTGTGGCTGAGGGACATGAGGTTCATCTCTTTACACGAAGCTGGGAAGACAACGATGAAATTATCAGCGGCGTCCACTATCATGGAGTTTCTTGTGATCAATATGCAGGGATAGTAGAACAGATGAACAGGATGTGCGACAGTATGTACTGTCGGTTCCTGGATGTAAGAGAAAAGATGGGTGAATTTGACGTTCTACATGGGCACGATTGGCATCCGGTAAATGTCCTCTGCAGGATAAAAGCTCAGTTCGAGCTGCCCTTTGTACTAACTTTTCACAGCACCGAATGGGGGCGTAATGGAAATCTTTACGGAAACTGGTGGGAGGCAAAGGAAATATCTCATCGGGAGTGGCTTGGAGGGTACGAATGCTCTGCTGTGATCACGACCTCGACAATATTGAAGGACGAAATTCAGCAAATTTACAAAATTCCAGATTACAAGTTCTGGGAGATTCCTAATGGCATAAATGTGGGAAAAATAAAAAGAAAAATCGATCCAGGAACTGTAAAAAGGCACTATGGCATTCATCCCTGTCTTCCAGTTGTGCTTTTCACTGGAAGGATGGCATATCAGAAAGGGCCTGACTTGTTGGTTGAAGCCGCAGCAAGAGTCCTGAAAAAAAAGAATGCACAGTTTGTAATTATCGGAGAGGGGGGAATGCGTTCTCACTGTGAATATCAAGCTAATAAGCTTGGAATTGGCAATTCCTGCAATTTTCTTGGATATGCTCCGGATGATACCGTAATAGACTGGTTTAATTCATGTGACCTTGTGTGTGTACCTAGCAGAAATGAGCCTTTCGGAATTGTTGTGCTTGAAGCTTGGGATGCAAGGAAACCAGTAGTTGCAAGCGATGCAGTAGCTCTTGTGGAGAACTTTAAGACAGGTGTTATTGCTCATAAAGAACCCTCTTCTATTGCCTGGGGACTCAATTATGTCCTTGAGGGGCTTGGCCATAGCAAAATGGGGCAAAATGGGTATGATCTTCTCAAAAAGAAATATAACTGGAAAACAATAGCTGAAAAGACTTTGGAAGTATATGAAATAATAATTGAAAAACAAGATCCATAATGAAAGCCGAGATAGGACAAACTCAAATGAAGAAGTTGATGTGAGAAATAAGCCTGAATTAAAATTTAATAATTAATCTTATTCTAGATTTTTTACATTCAATCATTTTGAGCATGTCTGAGTAGGGAGAAAGCATGGATCTGGAGTCTATTTATGGAAAAAAATGTGATACTCAAAATTGAAGAAATAAAGGATTTACCTGCAGATGGCCTCTTTAAAAAACTTGATTCAAGCAACAAGGGACTTTCTTCATCGGAAGCTGAGAACCGGATTAAGCAGTATGGTTATAATGAACTTTCCGAAAAGAAGACCAACCCACTTATAAAATTTTTAAGCTATTTCTGGGGCCCCATTCCCTGGATGATCGAAATAGCAGCTGGAATTTCAGGTATTATCCATCGATGGGAAGATCTGGTGATAATCTCCTTACTCCTGGTCTTAAATGGGGTTGTGGGGTTCTGGCAAGAATACAAAGCTGACAATGCTATTGAACTCCTTAAGCAAAAAATGGCACTGAATGCCAAGGTACTTAGAGGAGGAAAATGGGTCCAAATACCTGCACGAGAACTGGTTCCAGGAGACGTAGTCCGTATACGTTCAGGAGATATCGTGCCTGCAGACCTTAAACTCTTCGAAGGAGAATATCTGCAGGTAGATGAATCAGCTCTTACAGGGGAATCCCTGCCCGTAGAAAAAAAATCTGATGGTATTGCCTATTCAGGATCCATTATCCAGAAGGGGGAAATGACCGCACTGGTTGTGGTTACTGGAATGGATACCTATTTTGGAAAGACCACCAGACTAGTGGCCAATGTTCAGACCAGAAGCCACTTTCAAAAAGCGGTCCTCAAAATAGGGAACTACCTGATCGTCCTTGCAGGCTGTATCGTTGCAATTGTATTACTTATAGAAGAGCTTTTCAGACACACTCCTTTTTTGGAAACTCTCCAGTTTGCTCTTGTGTTGATCGTAGCTGCAATTCCGGTAGCTCTACCTGCTGTAATGTCAGTTTCAATGGCTGTTGGAGCCACTGAACTTGCAAAAAAAGGAGCTATTGTCAGCAAACTGGTCTCTATAGAGGAGATGGCCGGGATGGACGTTCTATGTTCAGACAAAACCGGCACAATAACCCAGAACAAAATAACATTATCCGAATTCGTACCTTTTGGAAACTTTAAGGAAAACGACCTTCTGCTCTATGGCTCGCTGGCCTCAAGAGAGGAGGACAACGACCCGATTGATAATGCCATTCTCCTGAAGGCAAAGGCTTCAGAACCCCTTAAAACAAAAATAGAAAGTTATAAAATCAAGGAGTTCAAGCCATTTGACCCCGTTATAAAGCACACAGAGGCTACGGTTGAAGGGCCTGAAGGAAAGTTAAAAGTTGCCAAAGGTGCTCCCCAGATTATTCTGGACATGTCAAGCAATAAAGAAGAAATCGGGCAGAAAGTAAAAGAAAAAGTAGATTCTCTGGCTTCAAAGGGGTATCGTGCCCTTGGAGTGGGTGTGGAAGAGGCCGGAAAATATAGGTTTGCAGGGCTTCTTGGACTTTATGATCCACCACATAAAGATTCTGCAGAGACTATAAAGACAGCAAACTCCCTAGATGTGAAAGTTAAAATGATAACTGGTGATCACATAGCTATTGCCAGGGAGATAGCAGACCAGGTAGGATTGGGCACGGACATAATTACAGCTGCAGACTTCGAAGGAAAATCCGATTCTGAAGCCCAAGAAGTTGTAGAGAAGGCGGATGGATTTGCCCAGGTCTTTCCAGAACACAAATACCGGATTGTCCAACTCCTTCAGAAAAAACATATTGTTGGTATGACAGGTGATGGAGTAAATGACGTCCCTGCTCTGAAAATGGCTGATGCGGGAATTGCTGTTGCAGGGGCTACAGATGCTGCAAAATCCGCGGCAGATATAGTGTTTACAATTTCAGGTCTCTCGGTCATTATTAATGCAATAAAGGAAAGTCGCAAGATATTCCAGAGGATGAAGAGCTATTCCATTTATAGAATTGCCGAAACTATACGGGTACTTTTTTTTATTGCAACTACAATAATTGTGTTTAACTTATATCCTGTAACTGCTATAATGATCGTTTTGCTTGCCCTTTTCAACGATGCTCCTATAATGGCCATTGCATATGACAATGTGAACTATTCCCAAAAACCAGAAAAATGGAACATGCACGAAGTCCTGATAATGGCCACATTTCTGGGAATCATAGGTGTGATTTCTTCTTTCTCAATATTCTATATAGGAGATAGGATTCTTCACCTCAGTGCTGGCATACTGCAGTCTTTTATGTTCCTGAAACTTGCAATAGCTGGGCACCTGACCATATTTGTTGCCCGTAACAGGGGACCTTTCTGGTCCCCTCCTCCAGGAAAGCTCCTTTTTTGGTCTGCAGTGATTACGAAATTGCTGGCAACTTTAGTTGTAGTATATGGACTCTATGTGTCCCCCATAGGATGGAAACTGACAGGTTTTGTCTGGCTCTACGCACTGATAGCTTTTGTTATAACGGATTGGATAAAAGTGAGGTTCTACAAGCTGCTGGATCATCACTGATTGATTTTTAAAAGATGGAAAATAGAGATAAATCGGGATTTAATAAATATGACCAAATCAATGGTCTGCCAGCCCGGTAAATTTAGACTATGCTTTGAATTGATTAGAAAAAAAATTGAACAGGACAGGATGACAAATGGTTAAAGCAAAGATTGCAGTAAACGGTTACGGAACCATAGGAAAAAGAGTTGCAGATGCTGTTAGGGCTCAGGAAGACATGGAAGTTATCGGAATTTTCAAGACAAAGCCTAATTATGAAGCTGCAGTAGCCAATCAACTAGGGTACGATATATATGCACCTGCTGAAGACATCGAAGCTTTTGAGAAAGCAGGAATACCTTTAGCAGGGACAATTCGAGAAATGATCGGAAAAGCCGACCTTGTTGTGGACGGCACTCCAGGGGGGATTGGGGAAAAAAATAAGCCTTTATATGAGAAAGCCGGAGTAAAAGCAATTTGGCAGGGAGGAGAGAGTCATCAGCTTGCAGGTTTTTCCTTTAATGCAGTCAGTAATTATGATAAGGCTCTTGGTCGTGACTTTGTGAGGGTTGTCTCATGCAATACCACCGGACTCTGCAGAGTAATATCCCCGATAGACAAGGAACTTGGGATAAATAAGGTAAGGATAACTATTGCAAGAAGGGCTGTCGACCCCAACGACATAAAAAAGGGGCCTGTTAATGCAATTGTACTTCACCCAGTGACACTTCCGTCCCACCATGGACCTGATGTAAAGAGTGTGCTTCCAAACATCAATATCACATCTGCAGCGCTGATAGTTCCGACAACTCTAATGCATCTGCACACTGTAAATATGGAAGTTAACACCGATTGTACTACAGAAGATATCAAAAAAATTTTCGGTTCCCAGTCCAGAATTCGTTTCGTAGGGCAGGGTATTACTTCAACCGCCGAAATCATTGAAGTTGCCAGGGATATAAAGCGTCCTAGAAATGATATGTGGGAGAACTGTATCTGGCCTGAATCTATAACAGTGAATGAGAAGGAACTCTACTTTTTCCAGGCAATCCACCAGGAATCTATCGTAGTTCCCGAAAACGTGGACGCTATCAGGGCCATGATGGAACTGGAGAGTGACAGCGCGAAGTCAATCGAGAAAACAAATAAAGCCATTGGACTATAAATTTCTGTGGAGACTTCAGCTTTTGAGGATTCTGGATATTTAATCTGAATGCTCAGAGTCTAAGTAAAAAGAACTCCATAACCAATATTTTATAGCTTGCGGCTGGAAGAGAGCTTCTTCGATTATTTGAGAGACTTGAGCTGTTAAGAAAAAGAAAATATCAAAAGGAGATGAAGTGTTTGAATGTTGTTTGGCCACCTGGTCATCCTGGTATACCTCCTACCTGGGCTTCGAGTGCAAAGAATGGGGTAGGTACATCCATTGCTCGTGCGAGCCGGATATGGTTCACTATCTCCGAGGGCATCGTCAATGAACTATATTATCCAGAACTAGATCAAGCAAATATCAAGGATTTACAGTTCCTTGTATCTGATGGACGCAATTTCTTTTCTGAGGAAAAATTGCAGACTAAGCATGAGATTTTGTCAATTGAGCAAGGAGTGCCGGCATATAAGCTGACCAATACGTGTATTGATGAAAGATTTCGTATTACTAAAACGGTTCTAACAGACCCTCATAGAAATGTACTGCTGCAAAAGGTGCAATTCGAGCCACTTCGTGGAAACATGGCAGACTATCATCTGTATGTTCTCTTGTCTCCTCATATTAATAACCGCGGATATGAGAACAGTGGATGGGTGGGAGATTATAAAGGGATGAAAATGCTGTTTGCTCAGCGTGCAAGCACATCGTTGGCTCTTGCTTGTTCAGTACCTTTTGTTTGCATGAGCTGTGGTTATGCTGGCATCAGTGATGGTTGGCAGGATATCAATTTTAATAAAAAAATGACTGCATACTATCCAGAGGTAAAGAATGGGAATATTGCTCTTACAGGGGAAGTGGACCTAAATACTAGCGGGGGTAACTTTATCTTGACGTTAGCCTTTGGTGAGAATCCGGATGAAGCAGGGCTACAGGCAAAAGCTGCTTTGCTGCAGGGCTTTGATGATATTTGGAATAACTATGTAAATGAATGGAAACTTTTTCAGTCAAAATGTTATAAGTTGGGAGAGATTAGATCTAGTGAGTCGGATTATTATTATGTAAGTACAGCGGTATTGAAGACTCATGAATCCAAGTCTTTTCAAGGAGCCATGATCGCTAGCCTATCTATTCCCTGGGGTGAAACTCAAGGTGATAACAATATTGGAGGATACCATTTGGTCTGGCCGCGGGATCTAGTAGAAAGCGCAGGAGGGTTGCTGGCCGCGGGTAATGGGGAAGAGGCTCGTCGCGCACTTTTTTATCTCATGTGTACTCAGGATGCCGATGGCCATTGGCCACAAAACATGTGGCTAGATGGAAGGCTTTACTGGAGTGGTCTGCAAATGGACGAGACTGCCTTTCCGATACTACTCGCTGCCGCATTAAAGCGGACGGGTGAGCTAAAGGAAATAGATGCATGGCCAATGGTCCTGAAAGCAGCAAGCTTTCTGGTTCGCAATGGCCCGGTGACACAGCAAGATCGCTGGGAGGAAGAACCAGGATATTCACCATTCACCTTAGCAGTTGAGGTATCTGCACTTCTCAACGCAGCCGATTTTGCTGAAGATACCAAAGATGCCGATGTGGCTAAATTCCTAAGAGAGATGGCAGATATCTGGAATGAGGGAATCGAACGTTGGACTTATATCCAGGATACAGAACTTTCAAGGGCTGTTGGGGTAGATGGTTACTATGTGAGAATAGCGCCTCCAGATGTCGCATCTGCAAATTCTCCCGCAAGAGGTTTTGTACCCATAAAGAACCGGCCTCCGGGAACTATCCTAGCTCCTGCTACAAAAATAATAAGCGTGGATGCATTAGCTCTTGTTCGTTTCGGATTACGTTCTCCCCATGACCCACGAATAATTAACACGCTGAAGGTAATTGACTCCGTTCTTAAAACAGAGACTTCAACTGGACCTGTATGGCACCGCTATAATCATGACAGCTATGGTGAACATGCTGATGGTAGTCCGTATGATGGTAAAGGCATTGGCAGAGGATGGCCTCTTTTGGTAGGTGAAAGAGCCCATTATGAGCTTGCTGCAGGAAATTCTTCAGAGGCAAGAAGATTATTAAAGGTGATTGAAGCACAAATGAGCCCCGGTGGATTTATTCCTGAACAGATATGGGATGCAGAGGACAAGCCTCGAAAAGGGCTAATGAATGGGAAACCATCGGGTTCGGCTATGCCGCTAGTATGGGCTCATGCGGAATACATCAAGCTGCTGCGTTCCCTTCAAGATGAAAAAATCTTTGATATGCCCATTAAATCTGCGCAGCGTCACAGGAAAAAAAATCTCCTATCACCGTTCTCAAGCTGGCGGTTTAACAATAAATCTCGCTTCATCCTGGAAGGAAAAATTTTGCGAATTGAGGTTTTAACCAAGGCACTTGTTCATTGGAGTGATGATGACTGGCAGAACATTCATGATCAAGAGACATTAGATTCGAGATTGGGAGTATATTATGCAGACCTACCGACCAACAAATTGTATGCGGGGTCCAAGGTAGTCTTTACATTTTTCTGGTTTGAAGTAAGTAGGTGGGAAGGCACCAATTTTGAAATTGAAATTGCTCATAAATAAAAAATGAGATTATTAGACATTTAGCCCCAGTCCTTCTAATGGAATGGGTATTCTCTTTAGAAAGGATGGAGACAAATGAAGGATAATAATAAGGCCAAGGTGGAAGTGAAGCGTTTTGTCTACGTTGCAGTAGGGGTCGCGGCTCTTGGTGGCCTGCTCTTTGGCTATGATACAGGCGTAATCTCCGGGGCTATACTGTTTATTACAGATCAGTTTTCTCTATCGACTACCATGGAGGAGATTGTCGTCAGTGCCGTTTTAATTGGTGCAGTTATTGGTGCTGTTATTGGAGGTGCTCTTGCTGATCGCTTCGGTCGCCGTAGATTGATAATACTGGCTGGCATTATCTTTACTGTCAGCGCCATCGGTACGGCTCTGGCACCTACGGTTACATGGTTGATTACCGGTAGGATAGTTACAGGAATCGCTATCGGTATTGCTTCATTCATCTCTCCGATGTACATTGCCGAACTGGTACCGGCAAA
>Ga0182010_10001530_pt1 | contig 12150 bp, 7 predicted proteins | sample 611E1MmetaG_FD_120488 | JGI IMG/M metagenome (GOLD analysis project Ga0182010, IMG submission 120488) | Permafrost microbial communities from Stordalen Mire, Sweden - 611E1M metaG | ecosystem: Environmental > Terrestrial > Soil > Wetlands > Permafrost | place: Sweden: Stordalen | collected...
CGGTAGACCTCATGGCGGGCGTCCTGCCGGTTGGACTGCCAAATCACCCAGCCGTCGGCTGGCGGAACTGCGAGGACCGGCCGTGGAAGCATCAACACGCCCAGCAAGGACAGGGCGACAGAACAACGTTGAATTATGAGGGACCGCATGTGCTGGCGCTGGTGCGCTTTGTGCCAATCAAACCGTAGCGTTTAAGCTTGCGGTACAGCGTGGCCGAGCCGATGCGGAGCTGCTCGGCGGTGTGGGTTTGGTTTCCATCGTTCAAATCCAACGCCGCGATAATATACTCTTTCTCGATTTCATCGAGCGGCCGCACAGAGCCGCTGGTTGCCACGGGTTTGGGGAATGCCTGGCGAATCTCCTCGGGCAAGTCCTCAAGTTCCACGCGACTCCCGCGGGCGAGCGCAACGGCGCGCTCCATGGCGTTCTCCAGCTCGCGCACGTTGCCCGGCCACGCGTAGCGCAGGAGCTGATCCGCGGCACCCGGGGCCAGACCCGAAATCTTGCGTTTCATGCGCAGCGCCGCGTCCGCGAGCAGCACCCGGCCGAGCGGCAGGATGTCGTCCCGGCGCTCGCGCAAGGGTGGCACGTGCAACTCGACCACCTTGAGCCGGTAGTAGAGGTCCTGGCGAAACGTGCCGCCCGCAACCCCGTGGGCCAGATCGCGGTTGGTAGCAGCCACCACGCGCACGTCGACCCGGCGGCTCTTGTTTTCGCCCACCCGCCGGATCTCGCGCTCTTGCAGCGCCCGCAACAGCTTGACCTGCATGCCGGGCGAGACCTCGCCGACTTCGTCGAGCAGCAGGGTTCCGCCATTGGCCGCCTCGAACAGGCCGGGGCGGTCCGAAGCCGCGCCGGTGAAGGCACCCCGCGCGTGCCCGAAAAGCTCACTTTCCAGCAGTGTCTCTGTGATCGCGCCACAGTTGACCGCGATGAAGGGCCCCGCCGCGCGCGTGGACTCCTCGTGAACCAGCCGCGCGATGCGCTCCTTGCCCGCTCCGCTCTCGCCGGTGATGAGCACGGTGGAATCGACCTTGGCCACCCGGCGCGCCAGATCTACCAGCTGTCGCATCGCGGAGCTCTGGGCCACGGTTCCGAGCGGCTCCTCGACGTCGCGAGCCACGCGGACCAGGGCACGGCGGTGCTCGTGGAGTTTTCGCTCGGCCGCCTTCAGCGTCTCGGTGACCCGCTGGAGCGATACATCGAGGCACTCTTTGAGGCGATTCGGCTTGAAGAAACGCAACTCCTCGGCGCGCTCATCCCCCCATGCCTCGCGCGTGCGTCCAAAGAGGTGGCAGGCCACATCGCCCTTGCCCATGCAGCGGTCCTCAAGGACGTAGATCTCCTTGCCGGCGGTTCGGCTGAGATAACCGCTGGTGAGGCCGCAGATGGTCCAGCACATCGGCGCATCGGCGCGGCCGAAATGCAGGAGGTGTTGCTCTGCCTCGTAGGACGCGACCAGCATCACGCCCTCCTTGGACAGGGGGCCTTTGCTTCCCGGCTCAACCCGGAATAGGCCCTCCAGGGCGTGGATGCGGGTGCCGGCGAGGCTCCAGTCCTCGTCGCTGGCCCATTTGAACTCGGCCCGCATCGCCTCGGCCATGCGCCAACCGTGGGCGAAGCCGAACTGGGTAAAGACCGTGCGGGCGGCAATGAGGCCGAAGTTCTCGACCAGATACTTGCGCAGAATCCCCATCGCCACTGCATCAAGCAGCAGCGCGCGCTGTCCGGCGAAGCGGATCACGCCGCCCTCCGGATCCAACTCCAACAGTTCCTTATGATCCAAATCGTCGACGCGCATCCACCGTCCTCCCCTTCAAATTGGAGGAGGTTGTACTTCATTTAGATTGAAAAGGCCAGCCCATTTCACCTGCCTGTGATCCAACTAGTTGAATCTATTCGCGTCTTGTAGGTGGCTCGAAAGCTGCTTTAGCTGGCCATGGGTACCCAAGCCAGTCCCATCGGCGGGGCGCGAAATCATCCAATTAGGAAGGGCGAACAATGAGCCAGAACAACTCCGTCGTAGCCGTCTATCCGTCGCATACGGCCGCCGAGGCGGCTATCAAGGAACTGCAGAAGTCTGGTTTCGATCTGAAGAAGCTGTCGATTGCTGGCCGGGACTATCACACCGACGAGCACGTGGTCGGGTACTACAACGTCGGCGACCGCATGAAGGTGTGGGGCAAGACAGGCGCCTTCTGGGGTGGGGTGTGGGGACTCTTCTTTGGTTCTGCGTTCTTCTGGGTCCCTGGTCTGGGGCCGCTCTTGGTGGCGGGGCCGCTGGTGAGCTGGATCGTCGGGGCTCTCGAAGGCGCCGTTGTCGTGGGCGGCCTGAGCGCGATTGGAGCCAGTTTGTACAGCCTGGGCATCCCGAAGGACAGCATATTGCAGTACGAAACGGACCTGAAGGCCGGCAAGTTCGTCCTGCTGGCGCACGGCTCCGTGGAGGACGCGGCCCGCGCCAAGGACATACTGACGCGCACTGACCCGGCAAAGTTGGAGCACCACCAGTAGACGGAGACTGACATGAATGCGACCGCGGGATTGTGGATTGACCACCGGAAGGCGGTCATTGCGATTGTCTCAGCCAAGGGCGAAGAGACGATGGAGATCGAGTCGAACGTCGACAAACAGCCCGGCCGGTTTGCGGGCGTCCGTTCGACTGCTCCCTACGAATCACAACTGGTCAAGGCCGACGACAGGCTGGAAAGGAAGCTGACCAGCCATCTCAACCAATATTACGCGAAAGTGATTGCGTCGATTCATGATGCCGACGCGATTCTGATCTTTGGTCCAGGGGAGGCCAAGGGCGAGCTCAAGAAACGCCTCGAGCGCGAACGAGTCGGTGGACACATCACGGTTATGGAGACGACCGACAAGCTGACCCACCGTCAGATCGCGGCCAAGGCGCTCAAGTATTTCCACAAAGCGAACTCAATGCGGTCGAGCGAAGGCGTTGCCGCCGCCGTAGGCCGGAAAATGCGGCGCAATACGCCCGCGCGTGAAGTCTGACGGCGAAAGGGAGACATCATGGAAAACACGGAAGCAGACCTGGGCAAACTGGAAACCCAGCTCAAACAATGGGGCGCAAAGCTTGACGAGTTCGTCGCCAAGGCGGATCGGGCCGGCACTGCAGCCAGGATCGACAATCGCAAGCGCATCGACGAGCTGAAGGCAAAGGTCAAGGTCGCGCAAGCGAAGCTTGACGAGGTCAAGACTGCGGGCAGCGAGAAGTGGGAGACGCTCAAGGCCGGCGTGGAAAGCGCATGGAAAGATCTCGAAATCGCCTTCAAGAAGTTGAGCAACTAGCTGGAAAGGGGTGCAATCATGTTGTGGACAATTGCTGTCGTTTTGATCGTGCTGTGGGGACTGGGACTGGTGACCTCCTACACCATGGGAGGGTTCATTCACATCCTCCTGGTGGTCGCCGTGATCGTCGTCCTGGTTCGCATCATCCAGGGACGCCGAGTCCTGTGAAAAATCCATCAGAAGGAGTTCCATCATGTCACATCATCCATCCCATCTCTCCCCTCAGGCTCGGCATCCAAGCGGCCCTTCGCCTGCCTCCGCCGGACAGCGCTCAGAGGTGAGATCTGCCTCGCATGCCGATATCGCCAAGCTGGCGTACGAAAAGTACGAAGCTCGTGGCCACGTCGATGGCCTTGATCGGGAGGATTGGACCGCTGCAAGCCGCGAACTGCTAGGCGAGACATTCGGGCACTTGAGTCACAGCGGGTAAGACGCTTGAGAGCGCTCTGATAGAAAAGAACCCGGCACCAGGGCGCAGGGAGAGTGAGGAAACCTATGCTGGGGAGCGCGCCGAGGCTGTGGTGCTGATGGCCTACTTCGCCAAGTTCGGCGAGTGGCCGCTGACTGCGCGGGCGCTGAACGGGGGGAATCTGTCCAGCCCGGCTGGCCGCTTGCCACAATGGCGTGAGCCGATGTTCAGTGCGCCAGTCAGGGCCGGCAGCCTGCCTCAGTCTGGCATTCGGCGCGTCTGCCACGCGCTCGCCCGACTCACCCGCGGGCCGGCCCTTCGGCCCGCGATTTCCCGACAAGCTCTGGTTAGCGTGCCTCGTTCGGTGGCGGGGGCGGAGCCTGGGGTCGTTTCGGTTCGTAGAAGACTTGGCCTGAGGCAAGCTGTACGCGATCGGCCCGAAACGCCTTCACCGCGCCGTAGGTGCCGCCTTCGCCGCTCACTGTGAGTTTTGTGCCGACCTTGATGGCATCCTCTGCCTCAGGGAAGCGGTCAGCGATGCGCCATTGAGAATGGCGGCGTCACTCAGAATGATGGAGCGGGAGGATTCCCTCGTGAAATCACGGTGGAACGCATCCCATGATCGAACGGCATGCCGTGTGCAGCACCACTGGTACCGCCAGCCTCGCGGGACCAGTACACTTGTGCAGTCGCCATGAAGAGAGCGCGCGAACAACCCGACGGCTCCACGGAAGCCCCGAAGTCCCCTTCGCGGACAACCTTGCGTGGCCTGGATTGGCTCAATTTCCTGCTGGCTGACGTGCAGACCGGGGTGGGGCCATTCCTTGCGATCTATCTCGCTGGCTACAAGTGGAACGAAGAGCGGGTCGGGCTGGCGCTCACGGTCGGCGGGATCGCAGGAATTCTCACGCAGACGCCGGCCGGCGCACTGGTTGACTTTCTTCGATCGAAGCGAGCTCTGGTAGCGGTGGGCGTGGCCGCGCTGGCAGCGGGAGCGCTGCTGATCGCACTGTTTCCATGGTTCTGGCCCGTCATGGGCGCCCATGTCCTGATTGGCGGCACATCCAGCGTCTTCATCCCGGCAATCTGCGCGATGTCGCTTGGGATCGTCGGGCATGCCGCATTCGACGCCCGGCAAGGTCGCAATCAAACCTTCAATTCGGCAGGGAACGTGACGGCCGCTGTGTTGATGGGCCTTTCTTCATGCCCGAGACGCGCAACATACGAATGGCAAGCGAGTGAACTACCGCCGGAAGAGCATCAAAGGATCACGTGAGCCACGGCCATGACATCTTGAACCGTCTAGGCGGGCGCGGCTGGTCCGAGCGTGCAATAGATAAAGGTGATGGGAGAGAAGGTCGTGGAAACCGTGCGTAAGTGGATGGTGCGGCTGCGCGGGAACAGCCTTGCTGACCGCAGCCGGGCCGATGATCCGCCTTTGCGAGCCGAGCTGTTCAGCGCCGACCAGATGAAGCAGCATGGGCGCACCCTGGCGGGAGCGCACGAGTTGGCGCGACGATGGGCACCGGACCGCTTGCTCGCGCGGCTGGCCGACAACCAACGAATCCTCACCGAAGCCTGCAAGCTGCTGACCGCGGCTGTGGCCGCCGACCGTCGCATCGTCCCGGCGGGGGAATGGCTGCTCGACAACTTTTACCTGATCGAGGAACAGATTCGCACCGCCCGGCGGCACCTGCCCGAGGGCTACAGCCGGGAGTTGCCTCGCCTGAGCCGTGGCCCATCGGTGGGGCTTCCGCGCGTGTACGACATCGCGCTCGAAACCATCTCGCACGGGGATGGACGGGTGGATCCAGAGGGCCTGACTGGGTTCGTGGCGGCCTACCAGACTGTGACCGCCCTCAAGCTGGGCGAATTGTGGGCCATTCCCATCATGTTGCGCCTGGCTCTCATCGAGAACCTGCGGCGTGTGGGTGCGCGGGTCGCCGCCGCGCGGCTCGAGCGCGACCGAGCGGCAGTCTGGGCAGAGCAGATGGCGGCGGTGGCCAAGAAAGATCCGAAGAGCCTGATCCTGGTGACCGCGGACATGGCGCGGGCCAACCCGCCCATGTCCACTTCGTTCGTCGCCGAGCTTGCGCTGCGACTGCAGGGACTGAGCCTTACCTTGCCCCTCACTTGGCTCGAGCAGCGGCTTTTCGAGTCCGATCTGACCATCGAGCAGGTGGTGCACGCGGAGAACCAGCAACAGTCGGCCGACCAGGTTTCCATCAGCAACAGCATTGGCAGCCTGCGCATCCTCGATGCGATGGACTGGCGCAAATTCGTGGATAGCGTGAGCGCGGTCGAGCAGACCCTGCGCGAGGACCCCGCCGGCATCTACCCAAGGATGGACTCGGCCACACGGGACCACTACCGCCGCACCGTGGAGAGAATCGCGAGACGCAGCCCGCTTGCCGAGAGCGAAGTGGCACGCCAGGCGATCCGTCTGGCCAAGGCAGGCACCGGCGCGAGCGACGAACGCACCCAGCACGTCGGCTTCTATTTGATCGACCAGGGGTTGCCGCAACTGGAACGGGCGGCGCATGTGAAGGGCTCCATCGTGGGGGTCTTGCGCGGGCCGAGTGGCCGATTCCCCTTGCTCATCTACCTGGGTGGGATCCTACTGCTGGCGACGATCGGCACGGGTGGCCTATTGGCCCGGGTCGCAGCCGACGGGGGCCACAAGGGAATTCTGATTCTGGTCGGGATCCTCGCAGCCCTGTGCACCAGTCAACTGGCCGTGGCGCTGGTCAACTGGCTGGCGACCCTGCTGGCAACGCCGCACCTTCTGCCCCGCATGGACTACTCCGACGGAATCCCGGCGGAATTGCGCACCCTGGTCGTGATTCCGACCATGCTGTCCACCGCCGCGGGTATTGCGGACCTGGTCGAGGCGCTGGAGGTCAGATTTCTCGCCAACCGGGACGAGAACCTGCGCTTCGGTCTTCTGACTGATCTGCTGGATGCTCGCGCGGAGACGCTGCCCGAGGACGAGGTGCTGGTGTCGTTGGCCAAGAAGAAAATCGAAGAGCTGAACGCGCAGTACGGCAGCCCGAACAATACCCCGTTTCTGCTCTTGCATCGCCCACGGCGCTTCAACCCGCGCGAGCGTCTGTGGATGGGTTACGAGCGCAAGCGCGGCAAGCTGGCAGCGCTGAATGCTTTGCTGCGCGGCCGTGGCCCGGATACCGATTTCTCACTGGTGGTCGGCAACACGGCGGAACTGCAACAGGTCAAGTACGTGATCACCCTGGACACGGACACGCAGTTGCCCCGCGACGCCGCCAGGCAATTGGTCGGGGCCATGGCCCACCCCCTTAATCGGCCGCGTTTCGACCCACGCACGCAACGAGTCTGTTCGGGCTACGGGATCCTGCAGCCGCGCATGGCCGAGAGCCTTTCGGGTGCGAATCGGTCGCGCTACGCGCAGCTGTGGGGGAGCGAGCCGGGACTCGACCCGTACACCCGCGCCGTCTCCGACGTGTACCAGGATCTCTTCCAGGAGGGCTCTTTCAGCGGAAAAGGCATCTACCAGGTGGATGCCTTCGAGCGCGCCCTCTGCGGCCGTTTTCCCGAGAACCGCATTTTGAGTCACGATCTGGTCGAAGGTTGTTACGCGCGCGCGGGGTTACTCACCGACGTGCAGCTCTACGAGGAGTACCCGCCGCGCTACCAAGCCGACGTGAGTCGCCGTCACCGCTGGATTCGCGGCGATTGGCAGATTGCGCGCTGGCTGCTGCCGTGGGTTCCCGTGAGCAACCCCGCTGCGTCCTGGCAGAAGAACCCGCTCTCTCTGCTCGCGCGCTGGAAAATCCTCGACAATCTCAGGCGCAGCCTGGTGCCTGCGGCCGCGACTGCCTGGTTGCTGCTCGGCTGGACGTATCTGCTGCGACCTTGGTTCTGGACCCTCGCGCTGCTCGGGGTCGTACTCATTCCTCCCGCCGCCGCTTCGCTCCTGGATCTTTTGCGCAAGCCCAGAGATGTGCTGCTCGTGCAGCACTTGGCCGGGTCAGGCCGTTCGGCCACCCGGCGCTTCGCCCAGGCGGGCTTTGCTTTTGCGTGCCTGCCGTACGAGGCCTTCTTCAGTCTCGATGCCATCGTGCGCACGACCGTCAGGGTGCTGGTCAGCCACAGGCGGCTGTTGGAATGGAATCGGTCGGGCGACGAGAAGTACAGTCGCCGTGCCAGTCTCGCCACCTCCTTTCGCACGATGGGAATCTCCCCCGCGCTGTCCGCGGCGGCGGCGCTCTGGCTGGTTCACTTTCGGCCTAGCGCACTGGCCACTGCCGCGCCCATCCTGGCCATCTGGTTCACCAGCCCGCTTTTGGCCTGGTGGTCGAGTCAACCCCTCCCGCGTCGCGCGGCCAGGTTGACCACGTCCGAGGTCCACTTTCTCCGCGCAGTGGCGCGCAAGACATGGGCCTTCTTCGAGGCCTTCGTGGGTCCGAAGGATCATTGGCTACCGCCCGACAACGTGCAGGAGCATCCGGCGGGGACCATCGCCCATCGCACCTCGCCGACCAACATGGGCCTGTCTCTGCTCGCGAACCTGGCCGCTCACGACTTCGGCTACCTGTCGACTGGGAGACTCATCGAACGCACGGCCAATGCCCTGCACACCATGAAGTCCCTGGAGCGCCATCGCGGCCATTTCCTCAACTGGTACGACACGCAGTCCTTGCAGCCGCTGCGGCCCCGCTATGTCTCCAGCGTGGACAGCGGCAATCTCGCCGGGCACCTTCTGACCCTGCGGCAGGGACTGCTCGCCCTCATCGACCAGAAATTCGTGGGACCGAGTCTCTTTGCCGGACTGGCCGACACGCTCGCCATGGTGGTCGAGGCCACGGAAGACTCCGACTCCGGCGAGCTGGCTCGGGTCAAGAGCGCCGTGATCCTAGCCGCGGACGCCCCGCCTCGCACGCCCACGGCCGCTCGCCGATCCATCGAGGCGATTGCCAAGGCGGTCGAATCGCTGGCAGAGCGGCTGGCCGCGGGCCCGGAGAGCCAAGCCAAAGTGTGGGCGCAGGCCCTGGCTCGGCAATGCGAAGATGCCCTGGCCGATCTAGCGTTCATCGCCCCCTGGACTTTGTTGCCGGAGGCTCCTGCCAGCCTGGACGGATTTGCAGGCCTCGACCAAATGTCGACGCTGCGCGAGTTGGCTGGGGCCGCTGCGCGACTCCTGCCGGCCATCGAGGCACGGCTCTGGCCGGGCGCCGCGGACGCAGACTGGTGGGCCGAGCTGCACCGCCTGATAGCCGAATGCAGCCAGCGCGCCGGCAAGCGGATCGCGATCGTGCAAAGGCTTGCGCTTCACGCCGGCAACCTGGCGCGCATGGAGTACGACTTTCTCTTCGATGAGACACGCAACCTGTTGGCCATCGGGTACAACGTAGATGATCGCCGACGCGACTCGAGCTACTACGACTTGCTGGCTTCCGAGGCCAGGCTGTCCACCTTCGTGGCCATCGCGCAGGGGCAGCTGCCGCAGGAGAGCTGGTTTGCCCTGGGCCGAAGGCTCACCAGCGTCGGTGGCAGACCGATCCTGCTCTCGTGGAGCGGATCGATGTTCGAGTACCTGATGCCTCTCTTGGTGATGCCGACTTATGAGGGCACCCTGCTTGACCAGACCTGTCGGACCGCGGTGGAGCGGCAGCGCGAGTATGGAGCCCAGCGCGGGGTGCCGTGGGGCATGTCGGAATCCGGCTACAACACAGTGGACTCTCATCTCAATTACCAGTACCGGGCGTTCGGCGTACCCGGCCTGGGACTGAAGCGCGGACTGGCCGAGGATCTGGTGGTGGCGCCCTATGCCTCGGCGCTGGCGTTGATGGTGGCGCCCGAGGAGGCGTGCGAGAATCTGCAGCGACTGGCGGCCGAAGGGTGTGAAGGCCCCTTTGGTTTCTATGAGGCCATCGACTACACGCCGGGCCGTCTGCCGCGCGGGCAGGCCCGGGCCGTGGTGAGGTCCTTCATGGCCCATCACCAGGGCATGACCATGCTGTCGCTGGCCCACGTGCTGCTGGATCGGCCGATGCAGAAGTACTTCGAATCGGACCCGGCGTTCCAGGCCACGACGCTGCTGCTGCAGGAGCGGATTCCCAAAACCGTCGCGCCCTATGTGCACACCACGGAACTTGCGCAGTCGCGGACGGCCGCCAGCGGCCCCGAAACGCCGATGCGGGCGTTCGACACCCCGCACACTTTCGCGCCCGAGGTGCAGCTACTGTCGAATGGCCGGTACCACGTGATGATCACCAACGCCGGCGGCGGGTACAGCCGCTGGAACGACATGGCCGTCACCCGCTGGCGCGAGGACAGCACCCGCGACCATTGGGGCACCTTCTGCTACCTACGCGATGTGGCCACCGGGAAGTTCTGGTCGACGGCTTATCAGCCGTCGCTCAAACGATCCGACAGCTACCAGGCAATCTTCTCGGAATCCCGGGCCGAGTTCCGCTGCCGGAAGGACCACCTCGACGTCTACACCGAAATCGCCGTCTCGCCCGAGGATGACATCGAACTGCGTCGGATCACGATCACCAACCGTGGCCGCAGGCGCAGGACCATCGACCTGACCAGCTACGCCGAGGTCGTTCTGGCCTTGCCTGCCGCGGATGCGGAACATCCGGGGTTCAGCAACCTGTTCGTGCAAAGCGAGATCCTGCGTGACCGGCAGGCCATCCTGGCTACCCGCCGGCCGCGTTCGCAGGACGAGCCGGTGCCCTGGATGTTTCATCTGATGGCCGTGCATGGGGTGCAGGCAGCCGAGATCTCTTACGAGACCGACCGCAGCCGCTTCATCGGACGCGGCCGTACCGTCGCGGATCCGCAAGCGATGCAGACCGGCGCAAGGCTCTCCGACAGCCAGGGTTCCGTGCTCGATCCGATAGTCGCGATCCGGCAGCGGATCACTCTCGAGCCAGACGCTTCTGCAACCATCAATATCGTCTCGGGTGTGGCCGAAACGCGCGACGGGTGTCTGGGATTGGTCGACAAATACCAGGACCGGCGGCTGGCGGACCGTGTCTTCGACCTGGCCTGGACACACAGCCAGGTGGCACTGCGACAGATCAACGCCAGCGAAGCCGATGCCCAACTGTATGGGCGCTTGGCCGGAGCCATCCTGTACGCGAACGCCTCGCTACGCGCCGACCCGAACGTGGTCAAGAAGAACCGCCGCGGGCAGTCCGGCCTGTGGGGCTATTCCATTTCCGGCGATCTACCCATCGTCTTGCTCAAGATTGGGGATCCAGCAAACATCGAGCTGGTCCGTCAGTTGGTGCAGGCCCACGCATACTGGCGCTGGCGAGGATTGAAGGTGGATCTCGTCATCTGGAACGAGGATCACTCCGGCTACCGGCAGGTCTTGCATGATCAGATCATGGGGCTCATCGCGGCGGGCGGTGAGAGCAACGTCACCGATCGGCCAGGCGGCATTTTCGTGCGGCCGGCTGACCAGATCGCCGACGAGGATCGCATCCTGGTGCAGACTGTGGCCCGAGTGGTTCTGACTGACGTTCGCGGCGATCTGGCCAGCCAGATCGACCAGCGAAGCCAAGCGGAACGCGTCTACCCACCGCCGCTGCCGGTCGGCTCTGGGCGTGTCGAATCCGCCGCGTCCTCCGCCAACACCGTGGGACCGCGCCCCGATCTGATCTTCTTCAACGGGTTGGGTGGATTTACCCCGGACGGCCGTGAGTACGTGATCACGACCGCGCCCGGACGGGTGACGCCGGCGCCCTGGGTGAACGTGCTGGCCAACCCGCAGTTTGGAACCGTACTGTCGGAAAGCGGCGCCGCCTACACCTGGGCCGAGAACGCGCGCGAATTCCGTTTGACCCCCTGGGAGAACGACCCGGTCAGCGACGGCTGCGGGGAAGCCCTGTATCTGCGTGATGAGGAGAGCGGCCAATTCTGGTCGCCGACTCCCCTGCCCTGTCCGGGCTCACCCGACCATCCCACCGTCGCCCGACACGGTTTTGGCTATAGCGTTTTCGAGCACAGCGAGGGCGGCATTCACAGCGAGCTGTGGATCTACGTGGACGTGAATGCACCGGTGAAGTTCTTGGTGCTCAAGCTGCGCAATGATTCTGGCCGACCCCGTCGGCTGTCGGCGACGGCGTACGTGGAATGGGTTCTGGGAGACCGACGTGCGAAATCGGCTCCGTACGTGGTCACCAATGCTGACCCCGGTACCGGCGCGCTCTTCGCGTGCAACCCCTACAGCACGGAGTTCGCCGACCGGGTCGCGTTTCTCGACGCTGACGACATGACCGGGACGGTGACCGGCGACCGAGCCGAGTTCCTCGGCCGCAACGGCACGCTGCAAACCCCGGCCGCCATGGGCCGGACTCGACTCTCCGGCAGGCTGGGGGCCACGCTCGATCCCTGCGCCGCCATCCAGGTTCCCTTCGACCTTTTTGCGGGGCAGGAGC
>Ga0182010_10001531_pt1 | contig 12150 bp, 14 predicted proteins | sample 611E1MmetaG_FD_120488 | JGI IMG/M metagenome (GOLD analysis project Ga0182010, IMG submission 120488) | Permafrost microbial communities from Stordalen Mire, Sweden - 611E1M metaG | ecosystem: Environmental > Terrestrial > Soil > Wetlands > Permafrost | place: Sweden: Stordalen | collected...
CTTCAATAGTTTTTACTACTCTGCTTGCAAACTCCGCTTCCGGAATGTCTGTCCTAAAGGTAATTATTACAGAAGCAGCACCGATACTAATACGAGTGCTCCTGACGTTATCTATTGACTCTACTAACGATTGTAGAAGTTTTGCAAAAGGCTTATCTGTCTTTAAACGCGGTATAACTAGCCTGATGCGACCCCGAGTCTGGTGGACTATTCTGGCAATATTTGACTGCGCTGTGAAACCGGCATAAACCCCTCTGAGACTTGCTTTGACGAGTCCTCCGATGGAAACACGGAACCCTTCCTTGTTTTCAAGGTATGCGAGCAAGTCTACAAGGAGATTCTGCAAGACTGCCAATCGTTCATGTCCCTCTAGAACTTCAGCGCGATCCGCGCTGTCGATGGCGGTAAGAGACCAGCGGACAGACTTGCTCTGATACAATGGAGCGTGTCTATTTTGTTTATCTTTAATCTCCTCCTCGAACTGAAATAGTGGGATAGACTCGAATACCGGAAGAACGGCTGTGACCTCCCCTACACGCCTTACCACTGCATCGCCCAACGAACTTCTTTCGTCGATGCTGAAGCGGAAGGCATCACCTGGGAAATGGTTGCGGCTTTCGAAGGTTTCCCCTATCTTTCTGATTAGCTCAATAACTCTAGGATCCTTAGTGTAAGGGCCGTACCGAAAATTATGATGCGCCCAACCAAAATATTGACTCAAGCGGTAGAGGGTTTCGATTGCTGCGGGTGAGCCAAATTTATACTGATTCGGGTACTCTTTCTTATAACAAAGCAATTCGTCTTCCTCGAGAATACTATAGAGCTGTGCCTGCAACTCATTTATTGCCAGGAGGAAGGGATTTACGTATAGAGCAGCCTCCTGGTCGCGTTTGAGCTGCCTTCCCGTTTGCTGTTCAGTGCTCCATGTTAAGACAGACCAGACCGTTGCAGCCAATGCTGACAAAACGGAAAGAATTTGCGCTAGGTTCATGCTCGTCCTCCGGTAATATAGGTGATAAAGTGAGTGTTATTTTATAGATACCATATTCAGCGGGCTTTTACAATTGCATCTACTCAGATTTGCTGCAGGCGTTAACGCCTGCTACTGATACTGGTTTATTCCTGCAAACATCCGTCTTTTGTGTGGCACCTTGCCCAACACTGGTGCTTTGAGGGTCTCAGCAGAGCCCTGACCTTGCTTAATTGAAACTAAACAGGCAGTAGAAGGACTTGCTGATGTATTCACAGGAAAGACGAGTCGCAGTGACGTCGCGCATGAATCCCAAATCAAGGATTTACACACCAAGATTGGGCAGTTGACAGTTGGCGGGATTTTTTAGCGAAAGCCTTCAGTCGATGAGCCGCGATCGAAGGAAAGAAATAGTTGAATCGGAACATCCAAGGCTCAGCCTTACAAGGCAGTGCGACCTGCTTCAAATCAGCCGCTCGTCGTGGTATTACGCAGCTTTAGGGGAATCAGCGCCAACTCTAGAGTTGATGAGACGAATTGACGAGCAATTTATGAAGACACTGGAATATGGAGCTCGGCAGATGGCCCGCCATTTACGGCGGCAGGGTTATTGGGTAAACAGGAAGCGGGTAAGGCGATTGATGCAGAAGATGGGGCTGATGGCGATGTACCAGAAATCCAACACGAGCAAACCGCATCCTGATCACAAGGTCCATCCCTATCTGCTTAGAGGTTTGGACATTACGGAGCCAAACCAGGTGTGGTGCTCCGATATTAGTTACATCCCGATGCGACGTGGATTTCTATATTTGGTGGCGATTATGGACTGGGCGAGCCGAAAGGTTTTAAGCTGGCGGCTAAGCAATACCATGGAGGCTGATTTCTGTGTGGCAGCCCTCAAGGAGGTCCTGGGCAGATACGGCAGCCCGGAATCTTCAATACAGATCAAGGCAGCCAGTTCACGAGCTCAGAGTTCACACAGGCGCTCAAAGACGCAGGGGTTAAAATATCTATGGATGGTAAGGGTCGTTGGGTGGACAATGTCATGGTTGAACGGCTATGGCGATCACTGAAGTATGATTGTGTCTATTTGCACGCATTTGAGACTGGCAGCGAAGCAAGAAACGGCATTGGCGAGTGGATCAGGCAGAAGAACGAGGAGCGTCCCCATTCTTCTCTGGACGACAGGACGCCCCATGAAGCATACTGGAATTTGATAAAGGCAGGTTGCCCGGGAAAACTGGCGGCATGATGACCGGTGGCTTCCACCTTAACTCAGCCCCGTAACTGTCCAACCAATGGGGTCCACCTCTGTACCAGTTATTCGAGAACTTCACCTTCCTGGACAGCTGGCGTTGCAACTTTGCAAGTTTCTGCTGCGCTGACTGGAAGCGTTAATCGGAGGTATGTATGTCCCATCCGACACCAAGTCAAAAATGTCGATGACGGGATATTTCGCAATAATTTCACGCAACCGTAATATTGGTTTAACGATAAGTATGATAACGTAAACACGTAGTACGGCTCTTGTTGGGAATTATATTACAGCTGCCCCGAGCAAAGATGAATCGAAACAACGACCTGGAGCCGACACTCAAAATCAAGACGGGAGTCTCTAACCTCTTAACCACTACTACAAAAGGGTTGAGTAGCGGAGATTGCGGGTTTTATGAATCCAATAACTGTCATTGACACATCGAAGTTATAATGGTCGAACTGAAGAACTGCTACACGATCGCCAATGTTACCCATACCTTGCATCAGGCGCCGCATATCGCGACACTACCGGTAGACACCTCGGACGGCGGCAGGTGCGGATTCTAATGGCGTTCGGCGAGTCAGAGCAGGTATAAGAAATCCCAGGGAATAGTGCTCCAAAGACCATATAAGTGGCCAGTTTGGCTAATGAACCACTTATATGAACCAAAGTCCAGGCGTTTGGCGCACGGAATTGCCGACTGACGTGGGTTGCAGTATCCGAATCCATTGAGGAGAGAAAACACAATGCGAATTTTCAGAATGTTCCATATGACTTTAAGAGGTGCTGGTTTTTTGCTGGCATTCGTCGTTCTTCTGGGGGGTATTAACAGCTGTTCTTCGAAAGATATGAAAGAGGAAAAGCCCAAAGCTCCACGTGGTAGTATTATTTTACGTGGGGCAGGGGCTACTTTTCCTGCTTGGCTTTACGAAAGATGGTTTGAAGTCTACCAGAATGATCACCCCAAGACAGTCATTAGCTTTGATAGAACTGGCAGTGGAGAGGGTACCCGCCGATTCATCGGGAAGAATGTCAAAGACGAGTGAGATCAAGAATTGGAACGACCCAGCAATTGCAATAACGAATCAAGGGTTAAAGCTCCCACGAATCCCTATCGCAACCGTAGTGCGGCAGGATAAAAGCGGAACGACCTATGCATTCACGAAACACCTCGATGCCATCAGCGAAAAGTGGCGAGTGCAGCAGGGTCCCACCACTTTACTGAGTGGGCTTGGCAATTCCCTGTGGGCCAAAGGCGACGAGGGAGTCGCCACACTTATCAAGCAGTCAATCGGTTCGCTCGGTTACGTAAGCTATGCGTTTGCTAGCAGGCTAGGGCTGAAATTGGCGGTTCTCGAGAACAAGGAAGGGAAGTTCGTCAAACCGACAGAGCAGAGCTGCGCGGCCGCATTGGCTACAGCAGAAATGCCAGAAAACCTGCGGATCTTTGTGCCGGATCCATCTGGGCTCGATGCCTACCCCATCGTTACCTTTAGCTGGATTCTGCTCTATAAGGACTATCCTGACACCGAAAAGGCAACATCTATGCGTGACCTGTTCCAGTGGTGCCTGCTGGATGGCCAGAATTACGCCACAAAGTTTGGATATGTTCCGCTACCGACAAGTATAACCGAGAAGGCCCTAGCAGCACTAAATACTGTAGGTCCGCGAGAACGCCTGTAGCACTTATGGTAATGGGCATTCGGTGCGGTTATTAGCTTGGGCGCACTCCTTAACCCCACGTCTGAGCATTACGGATTGTAAGTATGTAATAATGAAATTAATGCGTGAGAGCTTTTACTAAGATATGGAAACTCATATTACAGATATTACACATGTCATTCAACTCGCCGTAGCACCGGTATTCCTCCTCACTGCTATTGCGACTTTGATTACGGCACTTAATAGTAGGCTAGGTCGTATCGTCGATCGCCGACGCATACTGCAGGACCGACTGATGAATCTTGCGGGTACGGATGCTGAGATGATAGTGACCGAGCTTCAGCGGCAAAGGCACAGAGGCAAATTAATCTACTTCGCTATCTTCTCTGCTGTCTTGGGTGCATTATTTATCTGCCTGGTAGTGGCGAGTGCATTTCTCGGCGCGCTATCGGCAGTAGACTTGTCAAAGGAGATAGCCATTCTCTTCGTTCTTGCAATGGTTGCTATGATCGTGTGCCTGGGGATATTTTTGCGAGAGGTGTTTTTAGCGGTTTCGGGTGGAAGCAGCATATATCGATAGATTGGAAGTTCAACAAATGTAGATTGCAGTGAGTATTAAGAATTGTTTCTACCCTGTTTCTTTCGATCTCTAATTAGCATTATTCGTGCTCATCAATTTGTAGGCACAAATTGTTATCCATCGTTTGCCCTTGCAGACCATCTCAATTGTTGCACTGAAATAATCTTTGAGCCACGCAGTGCCGATGAGCAACGGCCTGACTTATCTGATAAGCCGATTCATCTACGAGGAACATTTCTGCTATCTGAATTTGAAGGACAGCCTCAGATCTCGTCTTGCTGAGCAGGGAGCAAGGCTGTTGTGGGGCGGTTCCGGAGGTTTGTAATGAAAATGTAACATTCCTGTCATCTCTCCGTAACTATAGTATGTAATAATTCAGGAAAAAGCAGGAGGACAGTATGTGCTTCGGGAAAAGTGATATTAAAACTATTGCATGCCCTCATTTCAGAAGCGATGCCAACAGCGCTTTGTGCTCAGTAGTGATGGACCAGGTTAAGAATGTGGCCGACGCAGAAATCAAGTTCTGCATGAGCCAACACTATGAGGCCTGTTATGTCTATGTCGGATCGATAAGGAGAACGAGCAGTCAGCCGATTGCTCAGACTCTACAGTGATGTCACGGTATTGTAACCCGTCCTTCATCCTGCGGTAATGAATAATTGGGTTAATAGTTAAATGGAAGCCGCGATAAAGACAGTTGTTCACCCAGAATTGCAGTGTCCCGAATGCAATTCGCCAGCTCTTTACAAGTATGGGAAAACAAAAAGCCGAAAACAACGGTTTATTTGCCTCATTTGCGGCAGGCAGTTCACACCAGACGCCAGCAGGAAAGAGGTCAAGAACAAGCCCGCCTGCACCACATGCGGCGGCCATATGCATCTATATAAAAGAAAAGGAAATCTTCTGAGATTCAGGTGTTCACATTACCCACTATGCAGGACCTATGCAAAGAAAACGGACGACACTGAAGTGCCCTCATCTCGTTAATTGGCTTCGCGGCGTCTGCAAAGCAAGCGATAAACCATATACACCTACTGCGTTCCAAATAAATGAGTATTGCAAAAGTGTGGCGTATTCCAAGTGTCCTTTCTACCTGACAAGAAAAGACGTCGAAGAATGTATATATAGATAAAGAGTGAAACCATCCAATTTGAGCAAACTTCTAGACTTAGTAACTTTTTTTTAATATCCTCGTAATATTGCCGTAACATTACTTCCCTATAATGAGATACCTACTCCGGGGCATGTATTGTCCGGAAAGAACAGAGCATAGGAGGTGGTGCCGTAACAAAGATGTAATCAGTTTGTAACATTGCTGTAACAATTTATGTATATTCTATAGACTAAACACTAGGAGGTAAGTCATGAAAACAATTTTCAGAGTAGTCTTGATGCTTGCATTAGTACTGGGAGCAGTTTCGGTCCAGGCTGCAGACACACTTAACGGCGCCGGGGCATCTTTCCCGTATCCCGTTTACTCCGCATGGGCATTCGATTACAGCAAAGCCACCGGAGTTCAGCTCAATTATCAGTCGATCGGTTCCGGCGGAGGAATCAGACAGATCACCGAGAGACCCGTTGAGTTCGGCGCTTCCGATGCACCGCTGACACCGGAAGCTCTGCAGAAGAGCAACCTGCTGCAGTTTCCTGCCGTAATGGGCGGAGTTGTTCCCGTAGTAAACATCGCTGGCATCAAGGCCGGCCAAATGCATCTCGACTCTGATGCGGTCTGCAAAATTTATCTCGGTGAAATCAAATTTTGGGACGATGCGAAGATTCAGTCGATGAATTCCAAAATCAAGCTGCCGCACAAAGAAATAACTGTTGTCCACAGGTCAGACGGATCCGGAACGACCGCGATCTTTACCACATATCTTAGCGAAGCATGTCCTGCCTGGAAACAAAAGGTCGGTGCCGGAACGTCGGTAAAGTATCCTGTCGGCATTGGTGGTAAGGGCAATGAGGGCGTTTCTAACTACGTAAAGAGGTCGGACAATTCCATCGGTTATGTTGAGTTTGCTTATGCAGAGCAGAACAAGCTTGCTTACACCATGCTGAAGAACCCGGCTGGTAATTTTGTGGCCCCGAGCTTCAAGACCTTCGAAGATGCGGCAGCATCGGGCGACTTTGACCCCAAGAAGGATTTCAACCTATGGCTTGTAAATGCGAAGGGCAAGAATGCATGGCCGATTGCCGGCGCCACCTTTATCCTCTTGGCGAAGGACAAGAAGGATGCCAGTATGAAGACCGTCAAGTTCTACGATTGGGCTTTCAATAACGGCGATACAAAAGCCAAAGAGCTCGTCTACATCCCTCTCCCGAAAGCTCTGAAGGATAAGGTCAGAGCTTACTGGAAGGCCAACGGGCTTTATTAGTCACAAAATTATAGGGGTTTGATTTATCAAATCCACCACGCTAATGGGTCAGACGACCTCGTATCTGGCCCATTAGTGTTTTAATACCGACAAAAAAGGAATTGACGTTGAAGCCGTCTATGAAAAAGAACCCAATTGATACAATATTCGCAGCCTTGACGGCGGTCTCATCCTTTGCGATTATTTTTCTTATCGTCGGCATACTTATAGTACTCGTTTCAGAATCTTCTCTTGCGATACATAAATTTGGCATACTGAATTTTATCACCGAGACTGATTGGGACCCTGTAAAGGAAATTTTCGGCGCCGCCTCCACGCTCTATGGGACCATGGTAACTACGGCGCTTTCTATGCTCATAGCTATCCCGATCGCTATCGGTATAGCGGTCTTCATAACTGAAATCGCTCCGAATTTTCTTAAAGGACCTATCGGCATAGCAATAGAATTACTTGCTGCAATACCGAGTATAATTTACGGCATGTGGGGCCTGTTTACTCTTGCTCCTCTCATGACCGATTATATTGAGCCCGCGCTCCAGCAGACGTTCGGCAAACTCCCCTTCTTTTCGGTACTCCTCGCAGGGACCCCTATGGGCATCGACTTGCTGACGGCAAGCGTTATATTGAGCATTATGATCATCCCATTTACAGCGAGCATCTCGCGGGATGCATTTAACCTGACGCCCGAGGTGGTAAAAGAATCGGCATATGCTCTCGGAGCCACGCAATGGGAGGTCGTTAAGAATATTGTTATCCCCTATTCCAAGCTCGGCGTCTTCGGAGGGGTCGTTCTTTCGATGGGCAGGGCCATTGGCGAAACGATGGCGGTCGCATTCGTGCTCGGCAATAATCACCAGATCACATCTTCCCTTCTGGATGCCGCGGCGACCATCACAGTATCACTTGCAAATGAATTTTCAGAGGCCGATACTGACATATACCTATCTTCACTCTTTTATCTCGCGCTGGTCCTTTTTGTCCTGAGCTTCATCACGCTTTTCATCGCCAAGTATTTCCTCATACGGGCGGAAAGGAAATATTCACGATGAACCACGAGGCTAAGCGAAAGATCGAAGGGTTTATAGCGCTTCTATTAAGCACCATGGCCGCATTAGTCGGGCTGTTCTGGCTTGTATTTATCCTCGGTGATGTCCTTGTTCACGGCATAGGGGCCATGCACATGAGCCTTTTCACTAACGATCCGGCGCCGGCCGGCGTAGAAGGTGGAGGGTTACGAAACGCATTCTTAGGACATCTCATTATCACTGGCTTCGCCACGCTAATCGGCGTGCCAATAGGGGTTCTGGGCGGGACTTTCCTTGCAGAATATGCGCGCGGCAGGTGGATCTCACGGGTCATCAGCATACTCGCCGATATCATGGTAAGCGTGCCGTCGATCATTGTCGGAACTTTCATCTACGCGCTTATGGTGCGGCCGGTCGGTCATTTCAGCGGCTGGGCAGGAGCTGCAGCACTTTCGATCATTATGATACCAGTTGTGCTCAGGACCACGGAGGATATGCTTTCGCTGGTTCCGTGGACACTGAGAGAGGCGGCATTTGCATTAGGTTCGCCGTACTACAAAGTGATTATCCAGGTCGTATACCGTGGCGCTGCAACAGGTATTTTCACAGGCATTTTGCTCTCTATTGCCAGAGTGGCTGGTGAAACCGCGCCTTTGCTTTTTACAGCATTCAACAATTCTTTTTTCTCTTATAATATGAATGGCCCTATGCCCTCACTTACGGTCAGCGTTTTCCAGTATGCCATGGGTCCCTATGACGACTGGCATGCCCAGGCATGGGCCGCTTCATTGGTAATTACGCTCTTCATACTCTTCATAACTATAACGGGTAGACTTCTTATAAAGTGGAGGTACAAACAGTGACAAATAAAGTGGAGCTCGAAATAAAGGGGCTTAATTTCTATTATTCGGGAGACATCCACGCCCTCAAGAATATCAACCTGACCATCCACAACAAGAGTGTTACCGCCCTTATAGGACCCTCCGGCTGTGGCAAGACTACGCTCCTCAGGTGCTTTAACAGGATGCACGACCTATATCCGAAGCATCGTTATGAAGGAGAGATACTGTTTCGGGATAACAACCTGCTGGCCAATGGCAATGACCTCATCAAATTGAGGAGCCGAATCGGAATGGTCTTCCAAAGGCCGACGCCGTTCCCCATGTCTATCTTCGACAATGTCGCTTACGGACTCAGACTCAAAGGGATCAAAAAGAAATCGGATCTTGCAGAACGTGTGGAAAAGGCCCTGAAGCATGCCGCTTTATGGGATGAGGTCAAAAATAAACTCACCGCAAGCGCCTACGATCTGTCGGGCGGACAGCAGCAGAGACTCGTTATTGCCCGTGCCCTTGCCGTCGAACCGGAAGTCCTTCTTTTTGATGAGCCCACCTCTGCTCTCGATCCGATATCGACGTCGAAAATAGAAGATCTCGTTATGCAATTAAAAAAGGATATCACTATAATAATAGTCACTCATAACATGCAGCAGGCCGCCAGGATTTCAGACTGGACGGGGTTCCTGATGCTCGGCGAGCTTATTGAGTTCGGCACGACAGAAAGGATCTTCACGGCTCCTTCGGAAAAACTCACAGAAGATTATGTAACCGGGAGGTTCGGATAATGGCTATTTTTGATGAAGAACTGGTTCGACTAAACGGATTGGTCCTCCAGATGGGATCTCTCGTGGAGATGGCGATAAAAAATTCTGTTCAATCTATCGTCGCAAGAGATAACGAACTTGCAAGGAAAGTTATAGACGGGGATCACCAGGTAAATACACTCGATATAGAGATCGATGAAGAATCGATAAGGCTCATCGCCCTTAGGCAACCCATGGCAGGCGACCTGAGGCTCATAACTACGGCAATGAAGATCACAGCGGACCTTGAACGCATGGGAGATCTTGCCGTCAATATCGCTCAAAGGGCTATAGAGCTAAACAAGGAGCCGGTCCTCAAGGAATATATCGATATCCCAAGGATGCGGGAAATCGCACAAGGGATGACGCGGGATGCACTCGATGCTTTTGTGAAGAGGGACATGAAACTTGCAAAGGACGTTATCATGCGGGATGATGAGATCGACGACCTGAAACACAAGATATTGAGCGAGCTTCTCTTTTTGATGACCGAAAATTCGAGCATAATCTGCAGGGCGATGCGCGTTACTTTTGTTGCTCAATACCTCGAACGCATCGCCGACCATGCTACCAACATGGCAGAAATGGTGCTCTATCTGATCGAGGGGAAGATAATAAGGCATACCTCAAAATTACCATAGTGGCAGGGAAGCGGCATGCCGCGCCCTAAAAACACTATGGCATATTAATGACGATGTCATAGCTCCCAACGCTGACCTTGTCCATTATACCCTTCTGCCATAAAAGCTCGGTCACTTTTGCTTTGACATGCCTGGGTACCATAAGAATCAGCTTTGTCCCCAGTTGGACCAGTCCTTTCCATTCATCGGCCTTCTCATGGTTGATAGTGCCATCGGTTTCGACTTCGACATTGGCGAGTATGAGGCCGTGGTTCGCAAGCACCATGTCAGGGTTTCCTTCTGGATTGACCGTGACTTCCTTATACTCCCTGCCCAATTTCAGTCTCATATGCTCTACTATGAGATCATGGACCAGTTTTTCATTCTGCATATTCTGTCCCCTCATGGAGCTTTATCTTTAATCAATATTTTCTTCACAAAATCCACGCTAATGACGTTTTTTTCGCTATCGTCAGCGGGCTTGCGTGCAGCACCGTTTCTTTTGATTGGCTTAGTTCCTTCCCCTGCAACAGAGGCGGCATTCTCCTCTCGTGCTTGACGTTCCTGGTTCGAGGTAATGAACTGTGCATTCAACTCCGGCGAATAAACCGCCGCGATATTGTCCGCCGGGACAAAGCATTTCTGAGGGGCGGCACCAAAGACAAGAGTTGCAGTGATGCCGAACTCATCCCAGGTAAATTTCATCTTGGGGTTGAACACAAGTATTAAACCTGTCTCCTTCTCCTCCCCAACAAAACCACGGTTACCGATAACAACATCAGGCGAATATTTGACGAGCACCATCACCCGTCCCGCCATGTCGAGGAGTTCATAGAAAATATGCCTTTTCAGATCGCCGATGCGCTCTTTGTTTTCCATATATACTTTAATTCTACCGTGGAATCCTGCTCCGCGCCAGGTATAGTATTGTTCCCGCCACAACCATAAGACAGCTTAGGATCTGTCCCATTGTAATGACGCCCATGATATAACCTATTTGTGGATCGGGTTCGCGGAAGAATTCGGCAACAATCCTGAAGATTCCGTAAAAGACCAGGAAAAGCGCTATCAGTTGTCCAGATTTCACCTTGCCTTTCATCGACCACAATATAATGAATAGCACGACGCCTTCCAATAAGAATTCATATAGCTGAGAAGGGTGACGAGGAAGGCTCTCGCCGGGGAAGATCATTGCCCAGGGCACATTCGTAACCCTTCCGTAAAGTTCCCCGTTGATGAAATTGCCCAGTCTTCCCAGTCCCAGGCCGATAGGAACGGTAACGACGACCAGATCGGCGATCAACCAGTAATCGACCCGGTATCTCTTGCAGAAGAGCAATCCGCCCAGCAGCACGCCAATAAAGCCACCGTGAAAGGACATGCCGCCCTGCCAGATCGAGAATATTTCGAGGGGATTATCAAGATAATAGGCTGCGTTATAGAAAATAACATAACCGAGTCGCGCCCCGAGCAGAAGTCCGACAATGAGATAGGAATAGAGGGTCTCTACAAAATCCGCCTCGAGTTCCAGCCCTCTCTTTCTTATCTGATATTTGACGATCAGCAGGGATGAGGCAAAACCCAGCAGGTACATCAACCCGTACCATCTTATTGCTAATGGGCCGACCCTGACTATTTCGGGACTAATATTCGGATATGGAATCAATAATGAACTCTCCCCCCACTAAACCGTCTCAGCAGTTCTAGTGGGGCTTTCCTGTTTCACAGAAGAACTGCGTATCGGCTTTGGGGCTGATACGACTGGCACTCTCTCCACAGGCTTAGATGCCGAAGCACCCGATCGGACCGCACCGGCCCTACGTACTGACTTCTTGCTAAACGCAACTTGCTTGGGAGTCTTGATATGGACCTCGTTATTAAGGACCAATCTAACCCCGCGTTTCTTCATTACAACCGAAGCATTGAGATCGGCATTGCACACAAACCCACAGTCTTGGCAGATGAACTCGGATTGTGAAGGCCGGTTATCTTTGTGAGTGAAGCCACAATGACTGCAC
>Ga0182010_10001532_pt1 | contig 12148 bp, 10 predicted proteins | sample 611E1MmetaG_FD_120488 | JGI IMG/M metagenome (GOLD analysis project Ga0182010, IMG submission 120488) | Permafrost microbial communities from Stordalen Mire, Sweden - 611E1M metaG | ecosystem: Environmental > Terrestrial > Soil > Wetlands > Permafrost | place: Sweden: Stordalen | collected...
ATGGTTAGTGTGCTGTTGGCATCGACCTCGGCGAGCAGATAGATTCCTGAAGGCTCAAGGTCCAGCATGCAGGTATCGATGCATTTGTCGATAAATCCATTATTGTTGTTTATCGTGGCATTCAGGATATTTTCAGAAATGTTTTCAGTAATGTTCTCAGAAATATTTTGGGTCATATTTTTTGATATTTCTTCAGTCATATTTTCAGAGACATTTTCTGCAATGCCTGCTGCAGAATTTTCTGTGATATTTTCTTGGATGATTATAGGATTTCCTGAAGAATTATTTGAGGATTCATTCGATATGCTGCTCGTGATTTCGGAAATATTCGATGATCCTTCGGATATATTGGATGATCCTTCTGAAATATTCGATGAGATATTTGATGAATTGTTCTTCTCAGCATTGATAGAGATATTTTCTGTAGAGATATTTTCTGATTGATTATTTTCTGAAATATTTGATTGAGTAATATTTAATTGAGAAATATTTAATTGAGTAACATTGGTCTCTACAATATTGGTCTCATCGGAAGTTATGTTCTCACTAAGGTTTTCAGTAATGTTCTGTAATATATTTTCAGGTATTGCCTCAACAGGATTGTTTGCATCAATTACGGTCGTGTTGTCTGATGCGACTGGATTATTTACAGAAACATTTGCTGGAACACCATCTGTATCGTTTACATCTGCGCCGATTGCTTCTGTACTATTGTCTGAGGATGCAGCATCAGGATTTCCAGAACCTAGAATTTCAAGCCCTGTCATGGAATTTATTGAATTAGCATCATCCTTTGCATCATATACGAGATATTTTTCTATCTTCTCTACGCTAACATTTCGAACATCATCATAATAGCTGATATTCTTTATCAGATAAATCCTGAATGTGCCAGTATAGGCGCCTGTAACTCTTAAGGATGTCAGATTGCCTAGGCTCGAATCTGTGCGAATAGGAATCGCGGCATTAGAGCTTGAATTAATAGTCTGATTTATCTGCATGACAAGCTCTTTCTCATTGCTGAATGATATGAATCCTGTAAGTGATGGATTCATGAACAAGAATACTACAATCACAGATAATGCGACCAATGCCCCAGATATTGCTATGCTTCTAGAATCCTTGAACGTATGATTTTCCTTTCGCGAATTCTCCAGCGAGGCTATCTCAATATTCAACATTGACAAGTATTCTCTTTCACCAAGATTTCTTGTAAGGCTATTGACAAGGAAATCCCTCTCATATCTTGTCATGCTATTGTTCTGCAACCTTTTATCCAATCCATAGACAGCAGTAATCAGTTCCTGTTTCTCTTTTTTCAATAAATGCAATCGTTGTTTGTCCATATGATTATTCTTTTCTTGATCTTTTTGATCTGGTCCTATTGTATGCAGTCCATACAGTCCTATCATCCCTGTTAAGCATCAACGCAATCTTATGATATGATAATTTTCTCCTATCCTTCATATATTCCACAAGGCATTCGAGAACTGCTACACTCCTATCCCTAAATATGTATGTCGGAATCTTTACGAACTCATCATTTGCATCAAATCCATCTAAGGATGTCATATCAATGCACCCCATAATTGAGATGGATGACTAGAGCAATAAGAAATACAAGCCAGATAGCCTGACCAAGAATGCTGATTAGCTGCAAGAATCCTACAACTGATAATAATATCTATAGAATCATGCTTCAAGTTTGATGATCTGTGGTTCGCAATATACATCTTTGATTCTGTTATGGATGTAGCTTTGCCCCAACCTAAAGCCTGACATTACATTGTAAGTATCATTTATAAAGTTTATGGTTTTTTATAGACGCTATATTTATGATATTATCAAAAATAGAAATAACCTACAATGTAAGTAAAGCTATAATTGGATTATAAATCGCAAAGAACTTAATATTATTTTACCAAATCCCACAATTAGCCAATCCCATAATTAATCATAATCATTTAAATATTTTCCTCATATATTGTAGGATACTATTGCTCAAAATAACTATAACTATAGCAACAAAATTTATAAAACACCTATAACTTCTTAAGACAATGCCTCCTTAGCTTAGTGGTATAGCGTAGGACTGTTATGGTTTTTGTCAAAGGACAATAATCACAAATATCCTAAGGTCGCCGGTTCGAGCCCGGCAGGAGGCGTTTAATATTTTACTGGGTGCGTAGCTCAGCCTGGCTAGAGCGCTGCTCTGATACGTCTCTAAACAGACTCAAAGAGGCAGAGGTCGCGTGTTCGAATCACGCCGTGCCCATTTCTATATTTTCATATTTTAATTCTTTAAAAGTGTATGCACAACTTAATCTTTTAAGGATTTCATCCAAAAATTCATTCAAGTTTCTAGTCTCTGAAGAAATTAGTCGTACCATATGAAGGTCTTTCCAACCATATTTTTCTCTTTTAAGAATATAAGCACGAGGTGTATACCCGAATCGTATTAATATATCAATCATATTTATTGACAGTTTCTTTGATGTCACATTAAAATAGAATTTATTTTTTAAATAACCGTCCGATAATGCAAGTCCTAAAAGGTATCCTTCCAAAAAATCGTCACTATATTTTTCTACGCCACATTTAAGCTGCACGGTATAAGTTTTTTGTTTATATAATTGAGTAATATAATTATATACAAAATCATAAATGAATTTTGATTTAAAAATTACCCAAGCTTGGTTTGTATTTGACACTTTATATATTCGTGATGTTTTTCCAAATAGGTTATATATTGTTTGTTGAATGAATTCGTTTAGTCGCAAGTCTAGTTTATTTCCGCATATTTTAATTGTGTATCCTTTGTCTGGGTATTGTGTTCCGTCTCCCATCCATAATCCTATATACACTCCTATTAGTCTTTCATCTTTTGATTGAACTTTTTCTATTATATTGTGTTTTCTTACTATTCCTTCTTGTTTCGTATACTTGTGAGTGGTTCCTATGCCAATTTTATACTTACGTACTATGAATCTTAATGATTTTCCTTCTTGATATTCTTGTATTATTAAGTCAATTATTTCTTTTTTTATTTTCTTCATTTATTCGCTCTATTGTGGGTATGATTTATATTTGTTGTGTGTGTTTGTCCAGTGATTTTCTTTTTTTTTTCGTAATTATTATAAATGTCTGTGTTCTTCTTTTTTGTATGCCTAAGCAATCCATCACCATTATCGAGAAATTATCTAATGATCCTTGTATAGATATTGCATTATCAACTATCAAGATGGGCAAGCAGGCAATCATTTTCGTGAATACTAAGAGGGGTGCTGAGAGTCTTGCTGAGAAGATCTCACAAAAACTTAAGAAGGATAATGTCTCAGCAAATCTTGCAGAGCTGTCTGAGAAAATATCTCATGCCTTGCCAAGCCCTACAAAGCAATGCCAGAGATTGGCTGCAATAGTGAGAGAGGGCATTGCCTTCCATCATTCTGGACTTGTATCTGAACAGCGTAGGATTGTCGAGCATTCATTTCGTTATGGTTTTGTTAAGATTATTGTTTGTACTCCTTCGCTGGCGCTTGGTGTAGATCTTCCTGCATATCGCGTGATCATCCGCGACCTGAAACGCTATGGATTGTGGGGTATGGAATATATTCCTGTGTTAGAATACCAGCAACAAATTGGAAGAGCAGGTCGACCAAGTTTTGATTCTTTTGGTGAGGCTATTTGTGTTGCTGATTCTGATGTTGAGAAGCAGGAGATATATGAGAAATATGTCATTGGAGATCCTGAGGCGATAATCTCTAAGCTTGCTGTCGAGCCTATAATGAGGACATATATCCTGAGCCTGATAGCTTCTGAATTCGTGAATTCTGTAAATAATCTTGAGGATTTCTTTTCAAAGACATTCTACGCTCAGCAATATGGCGATATCAGCAAATTGAATGCGATAATACAAAAGATGCTGGCTCAATTGGAGGATTGGGGATTTGTCGAGGTAGAGGGATCTGATAAGCATGAAGACAAGGATTTCGTATCTGCATTAAAATATACATTCAAGCACGTCGATAGAAGGCTCAAAGCGACTTTATTGGGCCATAGGGTCTCAGAACTATATCTTGATCCTTACACTGCTAATTTCTTGATCGAGCATCTCAAAAAAGCGATCACAGCCAATATTAAAGATGATAGGTTCAATCCCTTATCGCTCATGCATCTTGTATGCTCATGCCTTGAATTAAGGCCTCTTCTCAGGGTGAAAAATAAGGAGCTTGATGATATAATAGAATACATGAATTCTAACTCTGGATTCTTGCTCACAAAAATTCCTGAATTGTTTGATGATGATTACGATGAGTTCGTGAATTCTTTAAAGACGGCAAAATTTTTCATGGAATGGCTTGATGAGAAGGATGAGCAATTTCTTCTCGAAAGGTTCGACATCAGGCCTGGAGAGATTTCTTCAAAAAAAGATATTGCAGACTGGCTATTATATTCTGCTGAGGAATTATCAAAGTTGATGAAGATGCATGTCTTGATTAAGGATATCGCAAAACTTAGGTTCAGGCTGAAATATGGTGCTAGAGAAGAATTGATACCTCTTCTGCAATTGAAGAACATTGGAAGGGTGAGGGCGAGGATAATGTTCAACAACAAGATAAAGGATATTTCTGATGTCAAGAAGATTGATCTGACGACGCTGACACAATTGCTTGGAAAAAATATCGCTCTAGACGTGAAAAAACAGGTCGGACAGGATTTGACGCCAGAAAAAGTAGAGACAAGAGAAGGGAAGAGGAAAGGACAGAAATCAATGAAAGATTATGATTAATTGAAATCATATGTGTTAACTGCCGTTCTCATGGTATCGAGTATTTCAGGTTCTTGCAATGTCGCCGGGTGTTTTCCCTTATTTGCTTTCTCGACGAGTTTGTATGCAGGCACTCCCTGATATATTACCATTGGATCACCGTTTATCAGGTGCGAGAATTTTACTTTCTTCACCTTGTCTTCTGCACTGTCTGCAAAACGCAATGTGATGCTTCTCTTCATTGCATTTACTATATCAATGATCACAACATTGGGATTCAGATATACCAAGTCTCGAAGCAAGCTCAATGACTTTGTGTTGTTGTCTGGGCCAGATGCTGCAAATGCATTGGTCGTCGGCAGATTATCGCTGCCTTTTTCTGAAACGTTTATTATAGCGTCTGGCGGGGCTTCTGTGTTCATTGAATAGCCTCTTATCATATGCTCATCTGCCCCATATGCTATTGATTTCCCATAAAGTGAATTCAGTTCATGTGCAATCGCTACTGCCTTTTCTCCGGTCCTATTTATTATAATAATCCTCTCAGGATTATTTTTGGCGAGTATTGATGCGAAATCTTTGGCAACTCCTCCTCCACCTAATATTATGAATCTACCGCCCAATATTTTCTTGTTTTCTTTTGCCAACTCTTCTTCCAGGATCCGATACAGGCCTGAGGAATCAGTATTATATCCCTTCAGCAATCCATCATCCTTTACGATTATATTGACTGATTTGAGATCATCTGGATGAATCTCATCAAGATGCCTTATCACTTCTTCCTTCAATCCTACGCCTGCACCACCACCCATATATTTAGGGTCTGATTTGAATGCAGAAAATATCTCAGGTAGATTAACAGGATCTGCGACTACCATTATATTTCTTAGGTTGAGGCCAAGCTTCTTGTACAATGTATTCCACATCAATGCAGTCTTTGCTGTATAATCATGCTTCAGCAATGGGACAGTATAGCCTGCTAACTTATCTATCTCTGATATGTCAATATCATTCATAGGCGGCATCTTTGCAATATGCACTATTCCTTGCTCTATCAATTCCTTAAGATTCTTTGCCATGATCGATAGGAATGGTCGATGGTTTTTAAAGATTATGGAAGAATACTATGGAAGAATTAACATTAGTGTAAATATTAGAAATCCGCCTGCTCTAGACCATCCATGCCTCTCCACCGTCGATGATGCAGCGGATCTTCTGGTTTATCTCCAGGCTTTCAGCAGGGTTCATGAGCCTTGCCTGATAATATGTTTCAGGGTCAAGGATTTCATATTCTGGATATTTTTTTATGACCTGGAAGGATGATGGCTTGAGGATGTCATAATCCTTATGTGGCAATGTCGTCTTCGCCTTTGTCTTGAGATTTATCGCATGTATCTTTGTGCCTAGGCTTATTATCTTGAACAGATCATCATCTATCTTTAGCACATCATCCTTGCCGTATGATGGCATTTCCAAAAGCACGTTTAGCCTATACTGGTTTTTTGATGTCTCCCAGTCTATTGAGAATAATTTCGCATTCTTTTTTATGGTCCCGCCATAGGTCTTCCTCACCTTTTCAGCGAGCACAGTCGCATAATTCTTTGTCGTCAGATAAAGATCCACATCTTTCTGTGAATACTTGTCAAGCAAAGAGGCCTTGTTCAGGTGTATGCCTTTTTTTGATTGCTTTGATATCTCATTCATGATGAAATAATACACTTCTTTTGTCGCATTCCTTAGCTGGAGCACGCTCTCGAAATACTGTGTCCCTTTTTTTGAGCATTTGTTGCATAATGTTATCTCAATTCTTGCAGGGATCTCGAATTCCTGTTTTTTATGGACGATGACCAATATTATATCTTTTTTCACTCCTGCTTTTGATTCAAGGATGGCTTCAGAGAGATTCTTGTCAAGATTTTCTATCCTGACCTTTGCCTTTATATCATCCTTTGCAACTGCCTTGATTGCCTTATTTATGTCCTTGAATCTAGTCCACTTGTTCTTATGCTGGTAAGACTTGCATGAGGTGCATAATGTTATGTTGATGTCTTTGAATTCAAAGTCTGCTTTCCTGCAATCCTTGCAAAAAATTCCATGCTCGATAGGCTTTCCGCATCTTGGACAGAATTTTCTGGCATGGAACTTCTTTGAAACCTTGCGGACAGTTTTTCGTACATTATGCTTCCTTGCCTTTACCATGGTTGGGATATAATTGCTAAATTTATAAAGTTGATTGCAGTGATGAAATAATAAATAAATTATAAGGTTTATAATAAATCAAATCATAAGGTATATAATAAATTAATCAATAAATCATAAAGTTTATAATCAAATAATTATTTTTTTATTTATATGGCTGATATCAAGAAAGCATTGAAGAAGTTCTGGCATTTCATCTGGCATGAGGATTCTGTACTAAGCTGGATAGTAAATATAATCTTGGCATTCATAATAATAAAATTCCTTATATATCCTGGCATCGGATGGGCGCTTGGGACTAACTTGCCTGTGGTCGCTGTGATATCTGAGAGCATGGAGCATAATGCTCCATTGAATCAATGGTGGGCGAGCCCTGCATTATGCGGCGAAGGCAATCTGTTCTATTCCAATTATAGCGATTGCACACAGCAGGAATGGTATAATGAGATGCATATAACATACCAGCAGTTCGAGAAATTCCCGATGAAGAACGGATTCAACAAAGGGGATATAATAATACTTACTGGAGAAAAATTTGATGATCTCAAGATCGGCGAGATAATAGTCTATCAATCAAGGCTTGCATATCCTATAATCCATAGGGTCGTCGCAAAAGATGATGTTGTGCAGACAAAAGGGGATCATAATGCGCGGCAGATAACAGATGCCCAACTGAATGAGAAATATATAACAAAGGATCAAATAATCGGCAAGGCATGGCTCAAAATCCCATATCTAGGATATATCAAGATATGGTTTTCCGGAATAGTAAATTGCCTGTTCACAGGATTCAAGACGTGCAGCTTCTAATCTAATAAATCTATCTCTTTATACTATCTAATGCCTTCTCTATTCCTATTGCTGTCTTGTCCCATGAGAATCTTTCCACGACTGTCTTTCGCGCATTTTCACAAATCCTCTTCTTGAGGACTGGATCATTGATTATCCTTTCTATCTGCTTTGCCAAATGATACGGGTTCTGCTTGTCAAAGAAGAGTCCATTGACATTATTTCTTATATAGCTCTTGATAAAGCCCACTTCTGTCGATACCACTGCTAGGCCGCAGGCCATCGCTTCAAGCATCGATAGGCATGTAGTCTCTGTCAGAGATGTCAGGCAATAGATGTCCATTATCTGCAGATATGGCACAGGATTATTTTTCGATCCGACAAGCAGAACATTTTTTCTGCTAAGGCTTTTCTTTATCGATTCTATGCCATCGCCGACAATCAAGAGCTTTATGTTCGGACGATATAGTTGGAGCCTTGTGAATGCCCTGAGCAATGTCATCAAATCCTTTTCCCTTCCTATCCTGCCATGATATCCTAGCACTATATCATCTTCTTGTATCCCAAGCTTTGCCCTCAGGTCCTTTCTTGAGTCGATATTCTCTAATGGCCTAAATTTTTGCGTATCAACACCAAGATTCACTATCTCAGTTCTTGCACGCACATTATTCCATGCAAACGTGTCAGAGACGCTGTTTGAGGGCATTATCAGCAGGCTGCATCTATTGTATGCTTTTCTTGCAACAACTTTCGCGAGTATCCTACTGTATTTCTTAAGCAATGCATTGTCCATAGCCTTTGGCACAAGATCCCATTCTATAGAATGTATGAATGCTGCAACAGGCCTTTTATATCTTTTCGCAGCCTTAATCGCGAAATATCCTATCGGCCCTATTGTCTGGGAGAATACTATGTTGCTGGACCTTACTGCCTCATTGATGATTGAAATCTTTATCGATGGTATGCGAAAATCTCCTACTCTGAAAAGTTTTGTCAAAGGGATTTTTATCAGCTTGATGTTAGGGTCTTCATATGTGCCGCAATCCGGGGCTATGACTGTGATCTCATAATGTGCTGCGAGCCTAGGGATTATCTCAGACAAGAATCTCGCTATCCCATCCCATCGAGGGAGGAAGTTATCTGTAGCTATGAGCAGCTTTTTCTTTGAGTCATGAATCGGCTCAACAATCCTATCTTGTGTTTCGTCTAACATTTTTTATCATTATTATTTTATCAGTATTTCATTATCAGTATTTCATTATCATCATTATCTTATCATCACTACATAATAATTCTCATCATATGCTATCTTATCTTATAAAATTCCTCAGCATATTTTACATGAATGCCTAACCCTGATATCCATGCCCTCCAATATATAGACCACATCAGGCTGAACAATGCGAAACCCTGGCTCTGGAACATCCGCAGAGCCTTGATTTTTGTCTTGAATGTACCCGATATATCGACTACAATCTTCACATAATCCCTTTTCTTGAAATTGAATATTGTCCAGACATCAAACATATAGACTTCACATTCATATTTCATCCTGTCTAACGTCTCAACAACACATTTGTTCACCGCCCTATGATCTGGATGAGGGTCATCAATAGCATGCGTAAATATCCTATCTGGCGAATATTGCAGCATGAGCTTTTTCAGTTTAGGATACATCTTCTTGCTCTTGAACTGCTCGATGACCTTGTTCTCTTCAATCCCAAGAAAGATTATTCCAGAGCCTCCGATGAACTTATCGACCTCTCTTGCCTCTTTGACCCGAGCCTTGATAGTATATGTCCTTTGAAACCATGGATGAGATCCTTCACCATAAGAGAATATTATTGTATAGACCTTTTTGCCTTCTTTAGCATACTTTGCGATAGTCCCTCCTGGACCGAATATATGATCATCAGCATGCGCGCATATCACCAATACAGAATCCTTATCTTTTACCATGATAAAAGAATTGTTAGAGGAGTTTTTAAATTTAATTGAAATATTGAATCTTGTTTAGATTTATTTATTGATGGCTTCTGATAATTCTGATATTTCAGCCGAATATTTTTCCAGCAATTTTCCTCTCTGAACTTTTTGTGTAGGAGTTATGATTATTTCTGGTATCAGCCTAAAATCATGTATCTTGTATCTTATTTCTTTTCTATCATTTATCTTGTCTATTATCCACTTATACACTGTTTGTATTCTCGGATCAAGCAGCAATTCTGATTCTTCATTATATCTTATCCCCAATCTTCTTGCCATGAATTTCAGCTCACTCATATTAGGATATATCAGCATGGCTGGTGATTTCCAGTCCTTTCCTACAAGTACTGCAGCCTCTATCTCTTCATAATCTTCAGCAAGGCTTTCATATTCTCTGGGATGCACTTTTTCGCCATTTCCTAATTTGAAATCATCATATTCCCTTCCAGTTATTGTCAAAATATTATTGATAAGATTTCCTATATCTCCAGTATCTAGCCACCCGTTCTCTATTGTCTGTGATGTCAATTCAGGATTCTTATAATAGCCGAGCATTATGTTAGGCCCTTTTGCAAATATTTTTCCATCAATCCCTGGCATGCATCTGTGGCCAGAATTATCTCTTATATCTAGAAGGACATTGTCTAAAGGAGGACCTACTGCGCTAAGGTTGTGCACGTCTTGCAATCCTCCAGCAAGTATCGGAGCAGTCTCTGTAAGTCCATATCCTTGATAGAAATTGAATCCTGATATCATATAGAATAATATGAGATGCTCAGACATTGCGCTGCCGCCAGAGATGACATCTCTAAGCCTTCCTCCATAATTCTCCCTTATGCTGGAATATATTACCTTATCCAAGGCTTCATGAATCATCCATGCCTTAAATGAATGATTGCCAGAGAGCATATTCTGTATGTCTAAATTTATCCCTATTTCTGCAAATTTTTTCGGATCAGTCTCTCCATGCATGTATTTTTCCAAATCTATATGAGCCTTTTTTAGCAATTCCTTGAAATGCGCTCCTCTCTCTCTGATAACTTCATTGAATCTTTTTTTGGAATTGTCCCAGACCCTTGGAACAGAGGGGAATACTGTGGGTGATTCCAATTTTATCTCTTCTGGCGCAGTCTTTAAGTTAATTATGCCATATGTCTCAGCTCCAAGAATCAATGCATCCATTATGACTGCACGCGGATATACATGAAATATTGGCATTGCAGAGACAAACTTATCATTCGATGATAAGGGTATTCTCCTTTGCACAGATTCATAATTGCTCATATAATTTCCGTGAGTGAGCATCACACCCTTAGGCTCCCCTGTAGTCCCTGACGTATATATTATGCTTGCTATATCATTCTCATCCACCTTCGGGATTGTCGCATGGCTTTTTGCGCCCATCGCAAATATCTCATCAACACTTCTGATCCCATCAATCGGTTCAATGCTAAATATCCTATCCTTAGGATAATGCGGCTGAACCATCTCTAGCACTGCCCTATTCTCAACAATAACTATATTAGGATCAGAATGCTCGATAATCTTTCTCGCCTCTTCTGTAGATGATAAATCCTTCGGCATGTCTTGCAATCCAGCATTGTCTGTGCCTAATATCACTGGTATCGCCTTAGGATGCTGCTTTACATAAACACCGACCCTATCCCCTGGCATCAGGTCTAATTCATGCAAGCCTTTGCTGAAATTTACCGTTAACTCAAACATCTGTGGATAAGAAATATTGTATTTAATCCTATTCTCTCTCCAAGAAACACAGTTCTTGTTACGAAACCCCATCGGCATTACAATATCCTGTAATGTAGCCATAAAGTCTGAGAATGGAATTCAGTTTAAAAATTTAATTAAGTTGTTGTAGGCACATCAGCACCTAGATCATGAAGGTTGACCCCAACCTCCTGCTGTATGTCAACATTCTTCTCTACACCTATCTGGTCTGCTGATATGTTCTGGTCGGATGGTATATCCTGATCTGCGACCACAGCATTTGCCGGTGCCGGGATCAATGTATCAGTCTGCGTATCGACAACTATCGACTTATTCTGGCTCTCCTTGATCTCTTCTTTGATGCTGCATCCTACAAGAAATCCTACGAGCAGCAATAAAACGACAAACAGGAATATTTTCATGATAACACCTCGATATCGATGGATATCGTAGAATTATTATGTGATATATTTAAATTTAATGGAAAAAAATGTTATGCGTCGGCTGGTAACGCACTAGACATCCTCGCACAGCCTATTTAAATCATAGTATATTTCCATCATTTCTCCTTGCGAAATATCTTCAATCTTTGGTGAGAAGATATTTCTCGGAGATGATAGAAAATGAATATTAGAAAAATAAGTCAAAATGAGCTAGATAATGTTAATCTGATGATTATGA
>Ga0182010_10001534_pt1 | contig 12142 bp, 8 predicted proteins | sample 611E1MmetaG_FD_120488 | JGI IMG/M metagenome (GOLD analysis project Ga0182010, IMG submission 120488) | Permafrost microbial communities from Stordalen Mire, Sweden - 611E1M metaG | ecosystem: Environmental > Terrestrial > Soil > Wetlands > Permafrost | place: Sweden: Stordalen | collected...
AATATACAAGATAAGGCCGGACGAACAAATAGATCAGCGAATAATGTTTTGATAGGTAATTCCGGTTATCAGCAGGTGATCGAACTTGATGGCGAATGGATTCTCCAACAAGCGGGTAAAAATGAAACGCTAAAAGCAACTGTGCCAGGTTCCGTTCATTCCGATTTACTGGCTGCAGGTAAAATTCCAGACCCTTATTATCGTGACAACGAGGACAGTCTGCAGTGGATCGGTGAAGTGGACTGGATCTACCGGCGGTCTTTTGAGGTACCCGAAGATTTTCTCCGGCAGAAACAGATTTTACTGCGTTGCGAAGGCCTCGATACCATGGCAGCGATAAAAATAAATTCGCAACAAATTGCCAAAACGGATAATATGTTCCGCGCCTGGGAATTCGAGGTGAAGGATGCTCTCAAAGCGGGAAAGAATACTATCGAAATCCGTTTTGCTTCTACCATTCCCTATATTAAAAAGCATGAACTGGAACATCATATTCCTTTAAGCGGACCTCCGCACGGAGCGAACGGTGGCAACTGGCTGCGCAAAGAACAGTGTAACTTCGGCTGGGACTGGGGACCGTGCCTGCTGACCTGCGGTATCTGGCGTCCGATCAAACTGATTGCCGGCAGCGGCACGCGAATAAAAGATATCGATATCAAACAAAAACATGCTAAAGATGGTAGTGTCACCCTTGATATCACCACCGAAGTGACCTCGGTTGGAAAAACTAAAGTTAACGCGTGTGTTGTTATTTCACGCGGTGAATGTAAGATTATCGAAGGCACTGCACCCTTTAAAGGCAGCACGTCCCAGCTTGCGTTTTCCATTGATAGCCCCGAACTCTGGTGGCCGAACGATATGGGCAGTCAGCCGTTGTACATAGTAACAGTCAATTTACTGGAACAGAACGGTCGCATCCTCGATACTCAGTCAAAACGGATCGGCCTGCGCACGCTCCATTTACAGCGCAAAGAGGACAAATGGGGAGAGAGTTTCCAGTTTGTGGTGAATGGCATCCCATTCTTTGCCAAAGGCGCTTGCTGGATTCCCGCCGATACCTTTGCTTCTCATCTGACTGATGCTGATTATACTGATCTGATTCGCAGTGCTGCCGCGGCCCATATGAATATGCTGCGGGTCTGGGGCGGCGGTTTTTACGAGGCGGACATTTTTTACGAACTCTGTGATAAACTCGGTATCTGTGTCTGGCAGGATTTCATGTTTGCCTGCGCCACCTATCCCACCTTTGATAAGGCATTTCTTGACAGTTTCCAAGCTGAAGCGGTGGATAATATCCGCCGCCTGCGCCATCATCCCAGCCTTGCGTTGTGGTGCGGCAATAATGAATTGGAACAGGGTTGGGTGGGGGAGGAGTGGAATGACCGGCAGATGAGCTGGGCTGACTATTCAAAGGTTTTTGATCAACTTTTACCGGCGCTGGTGCATGAACTTGACCCCGGACGCGATTACTGGCCGGGCAGCCCGCATTCACCGCATGGCGACCGCAAGGATTTTAATAATCCGGACTGGGGCGACGCCCACCTCTGGGATGTCTGGCACGGCAAGCAGCCGTTTGAATGGTACCGTACGGCTGTGCACCGTTTTTGTAGCGAATTCGGTTTCCAATCTTTCCCTGAACCGCGAACAGTTTATGGCTACACTGCCCCGCAGGACAGGAACATTACCACTTACGTGATGGAGCACCATCAGCGCAGCGGCATCGGCAATACTACGATCATGACCTATATGCTGGATTGGTTCCGTTTTCCGCGGGATTTCGAATCGACACTCTGGTTGAGCCAGATCCTGCAGGGCATGGCAATGAAGTACGCCGTCGAGCACTGGCGCCGCAATATGCCTCGCACCATGGGTACCCTCTATTGGCAGCTGAATGACTGCTGGCCGGTCGCCAGCTGGTCTTCGATCGATTATCATCACCGATGGAAGGCCTTGCATTACATGGCACGGCAGTTCTACGCGCCGCTGCTGGTTTCCGGTGTGGAAAACACGACCAAAGACACTGTGGAAATTTATATTAACAGCGACTTGATGGAAACTTGTGCAGGGGAATTGTCCTGGACGGTCACTAATGCCGCGGGAATTAAACTGGCGGAGGGCAAACAACAGGTTGACATAAAACGCGGGAGCAGCCGGGTGCATGTTCTCAAACTGGCTGATTACATCAGAGACAATGGCATCCGCGACCTGATCATCTGGCTGGAACTACAGGTAAAAGACAAGATCGTTTCGACCAATTTTGTAACTTTTGCCCGTCCCAAGCACCTCGAACTGCGTCAGCCGGAAATAACAACTGAAGTCAGTTTACAGAAGGGCAGTGTGGAAGTTAATTTGACCGCCAAATCACCGTCGCTCTGGACATGGCTGGAACTGGACGGCGAGGATGCCCGTTTTTCGGACAACTTTTTCCATCTGCAACCGGCGAAACCTGTGAACATTGTCGTTGCGACTGAAAAAGTGTTATCGCCTGTGGAATTAAAGAAAAAGCTGCGGGTACGCAGTTTGATCGATACTTATGTTTAAATTACGGAATAAACCAGGAGGCTGAAAAGAATGAATTTTCCAAAAGGTTTTGTCTGGGGTGTAGCCACTGCATCCTACCAGATCGAAGGCGCTGCGCGCGAGGATGGTAAAGGGCTGTCTATCTGGGATACGTTTTGTTTAAAAGAGGGAAATATCTGGAACGGTCAATCCGGCGACATTGCCTGCGATCACTATCACCGGTACCCGGAAGACATCGAAATTATGAAACAGATCGGTGTGAATGCCTACCGGTTATCGATATCTTGGTCACGCGTTCTCCCAAACGGCACGGGTAAAGTTAATCCGAAAGGAATGGCGTTTTACGATCGTTTGATTGACCAATTACTGGAAGCTAAAATCACTCCTTATGTGACGCTGTTCCACTGGGATTACCCGGAAGAATTGTACTGCCGCGGCGGTTGGCTGAATCCGGACAGTTCGGATTGGTTCGCCGAATACACAAAAGTTGTTGTCGAGAAGCTCTCCGACCGGGTGAAAAACTGGATGACCATGAATGAGCCGCAGGTTTTCATCAACCACGGACATCATCACGGCACACATGCGCCGGGTTTAAAGCTGGGCACCGCACAATTATTGCGGACTGCCCATAATACATTGCTTTCACACGGTAAAGCCGTGCAAACCATCCGGGCTTATTCCAAATCCGCGTGCAACGTCGGTCTGGCGGCAGTCGGGGTGGTTTTCACGCCTGCCACGGATAAGCCTGCGGATATTGCCGCCGCACGGCAAGCAATGTTTTCAGTTACTAATAAAGATGTCTGGAACAATACCTGGTGGATGGATCCCATGCTAGTGGGAAAGTATCCGGAGGACGGCCTGGCACTGTTCGGCGCGGATGCACCGGCGATTCGTGAGAAAGACATGGCGATAATTCACCAGCCGCTGGATTTTCTGGGTCTGAATATTTACTATGGACAAACAGTACGCGCTGGAAAAGAAGGTCAGCCGGAGATCATACCCGACCCTGTTGGCCATCCTATCACTTTTTACCATTGGGGCGTAAACCCGCAAACACTCTACTGGGGACCGAAAAATTTCTTTGAACGATATAAACTCCCGATATATATCACGGAAAACGGCATGGCCAACGTGGATTGGGTGGCACTTGACGGCAAAGTGCACGATCCGCAGCGCATTGATTTTCTTAACCGTTACCTTTTACAGTTGTTTAAGGCCAGCAAAGACGGCGCGGATATCCGCGGTTATTTCCAATGGTCGCTGATGGACAACTTCGAATGGGCCAGTGGTTACCGGGAGCGCTTTGGCATGGTCTACGTTGACTATACCACTCAACAGCGTATCCCCAAGGACTCGGCATACTGGTATAAAGATGTAATCGCCTCCAACGGCGCTGCTTTTGGCAAGTAATGTAATGGAAGGAAATTAATGAACCGGATTAAACTCGATCCTGAACGTATTTCAGGTAATATCGATCGTAATATTTTCGGTGGTTTCGCGGAACATCTGGGGCGCTGTATTTACGGCGGTATTTACGAGCCTGATTCGCCGCTGGCGGATGCCCAGGGATTGCGTACCGATGTTTTAGCTGCTTTGCGCCGGCTGCATTTACCGGTGGTCCGCTACCCCGGCGGCAATTTTGTTTCCGGCTACCGTTGGCGGGACGGCATAGGGCCGCTGCCGGAGCGTCCGCCCCGCAGTGAAAAAGCCTGGCACACGATCGAGACGAACCAGTTCGGCACGAACGAATTCGTGCGTTTCTGCCGCCAGCTGAATACCGAACCATATTTCGCTGTGAATTGCGGTGACGGCAATATGCGGGAAGCCGCCGACTGGGTCGAATATTGCAACGGTACCAGAAATTCCGCTTTAGTGCAGTTGCGTCATCAGCACGGTTTCCCCGAACCCCACCGAATAAAATACTGGGGCATTGGTAACGAAGTCGACGGCCCCTGGCAGATCGGCTATAAAACGCCGCAGGAATATGCCCGCGTATGTACTGAATATGCCAAGGTGATGAAATGGACTGACCCTGAGATCAAATTGGGAGCCTCGGCAGTATCCGACTGGCAGGGCCAGATCATCGAGCGGACGCAGCTACTGCTGGAACAGGCCGGAAGCCTGCTTGATTATCTGTCACTGCATTGGTATGTCGGTAACTGGAACAATGATTTTGCCGAATATATGGCTGTTTCCGCAGTGATGGAAGAACGTTTGACCGACTATGAAGGGTTGCTGCGCACCGCCTGCCTGGAAAACATGATTCAGCATCCTGTCTGGATTGCCGTGGATGAATGGAACACTTGGTACCGCACGCGATCAAAAGAAGACGGCGGACCAAGCCGGAATCAATTGGAAGAAGTCTACAATCTGGAAGATGTGCTGGTCACAGCCATGCATTTTAACGCATTCATCCGCCACTCCCAGTCGGTGAAAATGGCTAATATCGCGCAGATTGTGAATGTGATCGCCCCCATTTTTACGCGTAAGGACGGGCTGGTATTACAAACCATTTTTTATCCTTTTGAACTCTATAGTGCCACCTGCGGGCAGAATTCGCTTGACGTTTGGTCCCAAGGGGAAACATTCAGCGGCGGGAAATATTCCGCACTGCCGATGCTTGATGTTTGCGCGACGTTGAATCCCCGCAAGAAACAGGTGGTTTTATACGTGGTTAACCGCAGCCCGGATAAAACTATGGAAACACAGATTGAACTGAATTCTGGACGCTTTGATGGAAAAACCCGCATAGTAACGATTAATGGGCAGGATATCAAGGTCGAAAATACCTTCGAAAAACCAAATCAGGTCCAGGCTGAAGAACGCTTTGTCACGATTCTTGGTAAAACAGCAGCGTATGAATTTGAGCCGCACTCGGTCACAGCGCTGATCTGCCCTATTGCGTAGCTGTGATTTTGGGGATTATAACTAATTTATTTTGTTAGCGTTGCCTAAAAGTATTTCCGGAATAGTTATTTTTCACCCAAAATACCTATTCCTTTTTTATTATCTTTCAGCTTATTATACATCACGGGCAATGTGAATATTAAAAATGGATAAAAAGAAGGCGGAAGCCAATGCACAATTATTGGAAGTACTAAACAAGACGCTTGAATTGGAGTACTCTCTGATAATACATTATCCCCATATTGCTGAGGCTGTTCGAGACCCCGAGACCAAACAATTGACCCAATCTTTGGGCGCTGCTTCGATCGGGCATTTTGATACGGTAAGTGGAGCGATTAAAAAACTTGGCGGAGTACCGCGCTGGTCGTTCGAACCTTTTCCGCAGAAGTTGGAATTAAAAAGAATTTTTCAAATTCAGCTGGGCAAAGAGCAAATGGCGCTGAAATTACACCTGCAAATAGCCGCAATGACGGCAGATCCTTCCCTTCGAGAAAAATTCAATAAACTATCAAAAGAGGAAGAGTTGCACATTCAGACCGTGGAGAAAATATTAACTCATATCGGTTAGCTTCAGGCCCCTGTCGGTATGGGATGTGGAAGCTGGTTAAGATATTAAAACTGATAGCTCTTAATCTATCGATCCGGATTCACAATTTGCTGTTTGGCCGTGATTCCGGGATTCTTCTTGTTTACGGTTGTCCAGATCAGGCGCAGGCAGATTATCTCGCCCCAGATTTGTCCGTTCAATAGCAAAATCCTTTCGAAGATGCCGAGGAAAGAGTCATGTGCTGTCGGAATCAGGAAACCGGCGATAATTGTGCCAACCGCAATGACCCCGGCAATGATTGAATAAATCCATAAACCGTTGTGTCCGTTGGCTTTCAGACTCGGCGCCAGTGCGAAGCAGGCCAGAGGGGACATGATTACAATTGCGATCGCCGAATCCCGGTGGATTATTTCCGATGTCGTGATCGTCACGCCGGAATTTTGCACGTGATTGCTGGCCACCAGCAAGAATGCCACGCCGCACAGAAATACCACGATCGCGCCGAAATTGAATCTGGATTTGATTTTTAAAATGAGAGCGACCGCCAGTGCGATCAGAGAAATACCCAAAATGTAGAAAGCTACCGTTTGCAGCCAGCCGTAGGACCCGAAAACCAGAAAACTGACTGTGACTGCGATGGGATTCGAAGTGGGGTGTAATAATTGCGCTGCGGCATTAAATGCCATGAAGACCACCGGGCCGATTGCCGCAAAGGATGCGGAGGAGACCAACGCCGCCTTGCGGGGCGCGACAATCCACGTACGTCTGATTTGAATAAACAAACCAGCTGTTTTAGCGGTGATTAAACTGAAAAAATTAACAATAGAAGTAATAATTATTCACCCATTCTTCTCTACGAGTTTTGCTCTCCGTAGAAACCTTGATTTTTAAAGCTGTAAAACGCCCCGAACGGGCAAACGGATATATTTATTTTGGGAAACAGAATGGCCAATTGCACTAAAAATAACTTACAATAAACCGTTCTTCTACCATCATCATACCACCTTCTCCGACCAAAGCAAGAAAAAACCCGGTATTATTTTCGTTCTAAACGATAGTACTGGTAAAAAATAACTAAATAATCTTACCAGTTTAATACTATATTTTCATGTACCACTTATTATTTACTGAGTGATATGACAGGGGAGAATTGTATCTTCTTCGCTCCCAGGATGTAATGACTCAGGTTTGATAAAGGGGATATGTTTTAAGGGAATCCGAATTATCCGCATCAAACTGAGCGGAGTTTGGTATCAACGTTAAGTCAGTCTCTCTCTATAAAGCTACCCTAATTTCCTGGATTGTCGGGTCAAGCCCGACAAGGACAAAAACAAATATTAGATTCCAGTGAAATTGGAATCTAATATTCATGACTTGTCATTCCCGACCTGATCGGGAATCCATATAAATAATTGCAAATGGTCATTTTTAGACATCCTCATTGAGGGGTATTCATTTCTGCCGCGTTACAATATTCGCCCGAATTTTAATTTCCACCCTCGATTTTCAGGTGCTTCAGTTCATCCTGAGTCAGCTTTTTGTACTTTTATAGTTTAAATGCTGTGCCCGATAGTTGCCCCGCTGGCGATGGCATCGGCGATCAGGTGCGGTTCATTGCAGTCGCCGACGGTGTACACTTCCGGCGCTTTTCCTTCAAGGCTCTTGATCATCAACGTATTGGCGTCCAACGGCAGCGCCAGCGCTACCGTGTCCGCGCTGATCGTCTGGCTTTTACCATCAATTTTGAAGGTTACGCCTGTTTTGGAGACCTTTTCGATCGTCACTCCGGTCAGGATCGCGGCCTCTTTTTTCCCGGCGATCCAGCGCATGAACTGGAACTGGTCGTCTCCGGTCATGCCTTCGCCGATATCCGTGCCGCTGTGCAGGATGGTCACCTTTCTGCCCCGTTTGATCAAGAACTCCGCCAGTTCACAGCCGTGGATCGTGCCGCCGATCACTACTACCTGTTTTCCAACAGGCATCCAGATTTTGGTCAGATCAGCCAGTGTCTTCGGCCCGAAAAACCGGGAGTAGTGTTTAAGCTGTCGTTTCAGTGTCGAACCGCTGACGACATTTTTTCCGTCCACGCCGGGAATAGCGCTTTTCGCGGCAACGCCGCCCGCGGCCAATATTATCACATCCGGCTTCAATTCGGTGATCATGGAAGGGGTGAAACCGGTACCTGTTTTGATCGTTACGCCGGCTTTTTGCATTTGCAGCGTGAGGTAATGCGCAAGGTCCATCAGTTCTTTTGTTTCAATATCTTTTAGCATCGCGGCCAGCGGCAGCAGCCCGCCGGTTTTTGGCTCTTGTTCCAGCAAGGTGACTTTGTGCCCGCGTAAAGCGGCTACCCTGGCGGCTTCCATCCCCGCAGGTCCTCCCCCGATGACCAATACGTTTTTGACTTTAGCCGCCGGTTTGAGCGCGAATTCCCGTTCTCTGCCCAGATTGGCGTTGATACGGCAGCGGATCGGCGAATTATGCAGGCGCACATCCATGCAATATAAACACCCGGTACAGGGATTAATATCTTCCAATTTACCTGCGGCGACCTTATTCGGCAGTTCCGGGTCGGCCAGCAGACGCCGGGTCATCCCCACGAAATCGATATCGCCGTTCTGCAGCAGTTTCTCCCCCAATTCAGGGTCAAGCCGGCAGGCGGCGATCACCGGGACGGATACTACTTTTTTCACCGCGGTTGCGAGGGGAATGATCGCGCCCACTCCCTTATGGCTCCAATCGAGGTCTTTCGGCATTGGTTTCGGCATTTCCGGATAAAAAAGCCGGTCCGGTTGCAGTAATCCGCCGCGGTGGCCGTAACCGTGGGCTCTGACCTGGATGGCATCAGCTCCGGCTTCCGCCGCTAGTCTGGCGAATTGTACGCCTTCTTCAATCGGGGTTGCCTTCTCGTGTCCGTATTCTGCAATATTGATCAAAGCCGTCACGGCGAAATCAGCTCCCAGCTGCCTTTTCATCTCGCTGATGATTCTGTTCATAAAGCGCGCGCGGTTCTCGATGGTGGCGCAGCCGTATTCATCTTCCCTTTTGTTGAAAATACGTGAGTAAAAAGCGTTTACCAGGTGGCAGGTGGCGGCATTGATCTCCACGCCGTCAAATCCGGCTTTCTGTGCCCGGGCGGCCGCTTTGACGAACATCTGGATCAGGTCTTCAACTTCACTCAATGAAACCCCCCGCGGTATAGCGAAACCCGGACCGGGCAATTCGCTCTCTGTTAGTGTGGACGCGGATTTGGTATCGCGCTTGGGCAGTAAACCGGTGGGGTTCCAGGGACCAGAATGGAACAGCTGCAAAAATATCGGGCAGCCGTGTTTATGCACCACCTGCGCTAATTGGCTGTAACCCGGAATATACTTGTCATCATCGAGGTGAAATTGCACCGGGAAATGGTGGATACCCAGCGGAAATTCCACGCCGCAAGACTCCACGATCAGCAGTCCCACTCCGCCTTTGGCCATCGTCTCGTAGTAGGCTTTGGCTTGCTCTCCGACATAGCCGGTCGGCTCGATAAAGGATGAACCCTGTGCGGTTTTTATTATCCGGTTGCGTGTTTTTACCTTACCGATATTAGCCGGTTCCAGTAATTTTAGAAATTTGCTCGTCATTTTTAAATATCCTTTTAAAAGCGGATTTTTATAAAGTGAGTTTCTGAAGCGATTAATGGTGTTAATGAAAATAAATGCTGAGCGTGATGCGTAAATTACGCTTTGATATTTAAAAGAAGTATAACATACATTAGAATCAGCAGAAAAGCCGATGGTGCCTGATGGAAGTTTCTTGATTATTCCACCCCCTATCTTTTTCCCGTGATTTCTTATACCATATTAAAAGAATAAGTTTTAGGCTCTCATAAAAAAAATAAGAAGGATAAATCCGTGAAAATTACGATTATGGGCGCTGCCGGTACACTCGGTTCCTGTGCCGCGTTTACTATTGCTATTCATAAACTGGCTAATGAGATCGTCTTGATCGATCCCGGGGCAGATATGCTTAAAGCACACTGGATGGACCTCAATACGGTCGCGGCGGCGCAGGATGTGCTGGTTAACCGCGGTAATTTTCCGGATATGGCCGGTTCGGATATTGTCGTCATTACTTCTGGCGCTCCTTCCGGCGTAACCTCCTCGCGTGCGGATTTGATCACCGGTAACTTGCCGATAATCATCGAAAATGCCGAAAACATCATGAAATATTGTCCCAAAGCGATTGTGATCACCGAGACCAACCCCGTTGACCCGTTGAATTATGCGGTTTACCTTGTGAACGGGAAAGAAAACCGGCAAAAGTACATCGGCTACACGCTGAACGATACAATCCGCTTCCGCATGTGGACGGCGGCGGCGCTGGGCGTCCGGTCAAGCCGCGTGCGCGGCCTGGTAATGGGTGAGCACGGTCACACCCAGGTGATGCTCTGGAGTTCCTTGAAGGTTGATGGCCGGCCGGTGCAGGTCGATGAAGAATCGAAAAAGAAGATTCAATCGCTGCCGCCGCAGACTTTGCACGATTATGAAACGCTGAAACCGAAGCGCACTGCCGGCTGGACGTCGGCAGTTGGCACCGCAACTATCATTAATGCCATTACGAATAATACACAGGAACTGATACCCTGCAGCGCGGTACTGGATGGCGAATATGGTTGTTATAATATGAGTATGTCTGTCCCGGCGGTGATCGGCCGCGACGGCATTCATTACATCCGGATCGTAGACATGAATCAAGAGGAACGGACAGGTTTGAAAAAAACCATCGACTTTTTGACTCCGATGATGCGCAATGTGGAACTGTGTGTGGGTATTAAATAACGAATAACTGACTAAAAAGAAAATGTTATTCTTTTTCTCCGGCCAATTTAATCACCTGCGGTCCAACTAATACAATCCAGACCAGGTTAAAACCGGCGATTCCCCTCTCCATTAATCCCGTATATACGTTCTGATAAAACCCTGCTGCGAGCAGTATAAATACGATAATTCCAACGACAAATGTGACCCCGCAATAGATACCGAAAAGTCTGAGACCCGGCCTTTTAATCATTAATCGCATCAAAATCAGACAGGCGATATAAAACACGATGGATACGGCTGCGGAAGAAATCTGGTGTACCAGCCCATGAAAACTGATAATTGTGCCGATGACATTCGTATTGAAAATGCTCAGCATTAAAAAGCCAACCGCTACGATGACAAGCAATAACCCCGCTATTTTAATTATCCGCGCTTGATTTTTCTTCTTTGAGGTTAATAAATTCAAGGCCATCAGAAAAAAGGATAACGCGATAATCGCCATTCCGACTCTCTCCAGCCAGCCGTCCGGACCAGTCGCGAATCCGCTGATAGTCTGTTTGAAAGGACTGACAGTACGGTTCAAAGCAATTGTTATTGTATCCGCTGCTACCATTACCGCGGGGCCTAGGTAGCAGACTTTCGTTGCCAGGTCAGAAAGAACAAAGGTTAAACGGGGACGGCTCATCGACACAACCTTTTTAATCAGCAAATCAAATAAATGCCTCGTATATATTTGATTATATGCTGTCCGTCGTTCCTCTAGCAATCACAACGATCACCTGAAAATTAACGTGGTGTTCATCTGACTTTCATCTGGCGTTCATCCGGCTTTTGTATAATTAGTTAGATTCAGACCGGGGAGGACTGCGATGGTAAACCAAACAACAAAAAGAAACAAACTGGCCGCGCGCAGCCTGGTAGTATGCGGTACCCTGTTGGCCGGAACCGCTATATGGATGAGTGTGATTAATTCCGCCAAACCCGCGACTCAAACCGCAGTGCCGGTGTCTGACAATTCTTCTTCTGTAAATCAGTCCAATGGTGTTAGCAACCAGTCCGCTATTGCTGTGCAAACGCCTATTTCTACTACTCCGATTCTTCAGCAGCAGGTAATACCCAGATTCCGCACGCGGGGATCATGAAAATGTTCGGCCTGGTGGAAATAACCCGCTCGTTTACCGCCATGAATACCAACGTTGAGGCAGTTGTTTGCGTGCCGTCCGGCGGGGAAAAGCAGGCGGAAAATGCCTTGCTGCTTGTTCAGGATATTTTTACCTCGGTCGAAGCGGCTCTCAGCCGCTTTATTCCGGATAGTGAAATATCGCGATTAAACCGGTCAGCCGGGCAACCGTTTCAGGCTTCGAGT
>Ga0182010_10001543_pt1 | contig 12097 bp, 12 predicted proteins | sample 611E1MmetaG_FD_120488 | JGI IMG/M metagenome (GOLD analysis project Ga0182010, IMG submission 120488) | Permafrost microbial communities from Stordalen Mire, Sweden - 611E1M metaG | ecosystem: Environmental > Terrestrial > Soil > Wetlands > Permafrost | place: Sweden: Stordalen | collected...
CACCGAAACCGACTGGCCTGGCCCAGGCGATCCTGCGCGCCCGCCCCGGCCCGAGGACGCGATTCGCGCCTATCGCCGCGACGTGGACTACCTGCTGGAAACCGCCAACCACGCTTTCCCGCCCGCCGATCTTCAACCCAAAGATGTGATCACGACCTTTGCCGGCCTGCGACCTCTCATGGACCGTGGGCGTGCAACCCGTGCCGCCGCTTCACGCGAGCACGCGATCTGGTCGGACGCCAGCGGCTGGCTACATGTGGCAGGTGGCAAGCTGACCACCATGCGGTCCATGGCCGAGGAAGTGGTTGACCGCGCGATCGAGATTCTGCGCGAGCGCGGCCGGCAAGGTGCCGTGCGACCATGCCAAACCCGCGCGCGACCCCTGCCCGGGGCTGGCGAGACAATTCAGATGGGAACCCTCAAAGGGTTCGCTCCGCCCTTCGGCCCCCCACCTACCCCCACCCCACGCTCGCTTCGCTCGGCCTCGCCAAACCCTCCCGCGATGGTGCGCGGCGAGCTAAGCTCGCCGGCTCCCCACGCGACAAGTCTTGGCTCCCTCGATCTGGCACCCGACATCATCGCGCACCTCACTGAAACCTACGGTACGCGCGTTGGCCAAGTCCTCTCACTCGTCGCCTCCGAAGCCTCGCTGGGCCGCAGGCTTGACCCCGACTTGCCCTACCTGGCCGCCGAGCTTGTCTTCGCCATTCGATCCGATCTGGCCTGCGAAGTAGAGGACGTGCTCCGGCGGCGCGTCCCCCTCGCGCTTTTCAGCAGGACGCACGGACTGGATGTGGCGGAAGAAACCGCAAACCTGCTGGCGCGCGAGCGGGGTTGGTCAGAGCAGCGCCGCGCGCAGAGTTTGCTGCAATATCGCGCCGCTGTCTCCGCGTCCCGCATGTGGCAGGCTGACTGATCCGGCAGCACGCGCGCCCATCCTGTTGTAGATTGGTTGGCGTGTCACAGCTGGTCATCGTAATCCCGGCGTACAACGAGGCGCGTGTCATCGGAAACACGCTGGCCCATCTGCCGCGCGCCATTGAGGGTGTGTCGATGCGAGTGGTGGTGGTCGACGACGGGTCCAGCGACGGAACCTCCGATGTCGTGCGCGGTTGTGGCGACGACCGAATCGTCCTTTTGCGACACGCGATCAACCGCGGCCTCGGCGGAGCCCTGGGCACCGGTCTTGCCTATGCTCGGCAGATCGGAGCGGATTTCGCAATAACCTACGACGCCGACGGGCAGCACGCACCCGAGGACATCGCGGTCGTGCTTGGGCCGCTGCAAAATGGACAAGCCGATGCGGTCATCGGGAGTCGGCTACTGTCGCCCAAAGGCATGCCAGGGTACCGGATCGTCGGAAACTGGGGTCTGAACCTCTTCACCTACCTGCTCTTCGGACTGTGGACGACAGACTCGCAGAGCGGGCTGCGTGGGTTCAACCGCAAGGCCATCGATTCCATCAAGCTGCGCATGGACCGGATGGAAGTCTCCTCCGAGTTCATCAAGGAAATCCGCAGGACCCGCCTGCATTTTCTCGAGGTGCCGATTCGGGCCATCTACAGCGAGTACTCGCTCGCCAAGGGGCAGAAGAACCGAAACGGAATCAACATCGTGCTCCGGCTTCTGCTCTACCGTTTGCTGGAGGATTGACGTGGGCATCAGGATCTTCGCCATCGTCTTTGCTGCAGTATCGCTCGCCTGGGTCGTGCAGCGTTTTCGTCGGACACGGCGCTTTACCATCGAGCTGATGGCCTGGCTCGTGGTCTTCTCAGGAATCGGACTGGTCGTGTTTGTGCCTCGAGCTACCGATCGCTTTGCCTTTTGGCTGGGCGTCTCCAGCGGGTTCAACGCCCTCACCTTCATCGCAGTGACCACGTTGCTGCTGCTCGTGTTTCGAATTCTGTCGAGACTGCAGAAGGTCGAGCGAGACCTCACCCGGCTCATTCGTGCCTACGCGGTCGATACGGCCGTCCAGGTGCCGGCCCGGCCGTCCGAAAGCACGAAGCCGTCGGCCAGCCCGGCGACCTCCGGCGACAAGTGATCGCTACGCGCTCTCGACGTTGTCCTTGGAAGGTATACTCACCACAGCGTCTGGCCTACAGCCAGCTACATTGTCGCACTACAATCTCATAACTATCAGGTGACAAGTAAACTGCCTCTGCGCGCCAGAACACTGCGAATCAGGGTGCGCACCTGTCGTTGCGATTCCCACCCAGTTTCCCCTCGTGCCTGCGTTTTTGGTGCGAAACCAGTTACGCGCCGAAGCTTCGCCGCCGCGACGAGACAATAGCAGAATCAACATGTTGGCGTGTCATACCTCGTGGCACGGCCCGTGCTTGGAGTGGCGGCAACCTTCTCGGGAGGAGGGTCCATGTCACAAGCTCTGGCAACCGTAAACACCGCAGCGCCAGTCATTAGCAGGGAACGTGCCCTGAAGATCCTGTCCAAGTCCTTGTACCGGGATTTGCGTCAGAACGGCTACGAGCCAAAGCAGATCGTTGCTGTGGCATCTGAGCTGATCAGCTTGGTCACGTCCGACATCAAGGAGGATGCGCAGCTCGTCTAGCGCGCTCCTGATTCCAAATAGACCGTAGTTTGGGGGCCCTAGAGGCCCCCTTTTTCTTGCTAAGAGTCGTCACTGGAAACCTGAGCGCTTTCCGTGTAAAAGCGTGCCTCCCATGGCGGCCAAGACCATCGCCGATCTGGACATTCAAGGCCGGCGGGTCTTCATCCGCGTGGACTTCGATGTCCCTCTGACCCCTGCCGGCGGTGTCTCCGATGCCGCGCGCATTCACGAGAGCCTTCCCACCATCCAGCACGCCATCGACCGCGGCGGCCGGGTGGTCTTGGCCTCGCATCTCGCTCGGCCCAAAGGGAAGCCGAACCCGGCGTTTTCCCTCATGCCGGTGGCCGCCTGCCTGGTTGAGCTTCTCGACCGCGATGTGGTGCTGACCGACGAACCAGTGGGCGACGGCGCCAAGAAGGTCGTGGCCGACCTGCGCGACGGCAGCGTAGCCATGCTGGAGAACCTGCGCTTCGCTTCCGGTGAAGAGGCCAACGACGAGACCTTTGCCCGAGCCCTCGCCAGCTACGCCGACGTCTACATCAACGATGCCTTCGCAACCGCACATCTTGCGCACGCCTCGACCGCCGGGATGCCCAGGTTTGTTTCGGCCAAGGGCATGGGGCTAAGGATGGAGCGCGAGGTGAAGTTCCTGGGCCAGCTCGCAGGCGAGGTCGAGCGGCCGTTCGTCGCCATCCTCGGCGGTGCCAACCTGTCCGACAAGATCGGCCTGCTGGAAAGCCTGCTGGAGCGTGTCGACACAATCTTGGTCGGTAGCGCGCTGGCCAACACCTTCCTCAAGGCTCGGGGCGGAAGTCTCGGCACCTCCCGCGTGGAAAGTGAGAAGTTGGCCTGGGCACGCGCCTTTCTGGCCAAGGCCGAGGAAGCCCAGGTCGAGATTCTGCTGCCTTGCGACTTGGTGGCGGCATCCGGTCCGGATGCGCCCGCGGGCCGGGTGGTCCACGCGATGAAGGTGCCGGATGATCTGGCAGCGCTGGACATCGGACCAGAGACCGCGCAGCAGTTCGCGGAATGCCTGGCCAGTGCCCGCACCGTATTCTGGGACGGCCCCATGGGCGTGTTCGATTCGGCGCCCTTTGCCGCCGGCACCATCGCGGTGGCCAAGTCCGTGGCCGCGGTGAAGTTCGGCCTGACCGTAGCAAGCGGTCCCGACTCGCTGGCTGCGCTTGGTCGCGCTGGCGCATCTGAACGCGTCACACATCTCTCGACGGGCGGCGTCGCGACTCTCGAGTTCATCGAGGGCAAGAGGCTTCCCGGACTTGCCGCATTGGAGTCCTAAGGTAGAAAGGAGCCTCTCATGTCTCAACCTCGTGTTCCCCGACCGCTCTTTTGCGGAAACTGGAAGTTGTGGGGCAGTCTGTCCGAATCCGTGGCTCTGGCCACGGGCGTGCGCGACGCCACCACCGGAATCACAACTGTTGATGTGGCCGTGGGCCCCGGCTTCGTGGCCCTGGCCACGGTTGCCGAGAAGCTCAAGTCGAGCGCGCTCGGCGTGGCAGCCCAGGATGGCTACTGGGAGGTCAAGGGTGCCTTCACCGGCGAAGTGGCCATGGCACAGATCGCAGACACGGGCGCGCGCTACGTGATCATCGGCCACTCGGAACGGCGCCAGTTTTTTGCCGAGCTCGACGCGAGCGTGGCCCGCAAGGCCAAGGCGGCCCTCGGCGTGGGCCTGACCCCCATCATTTGTATCGGCGAAACCCTGGCCGAGCGCGACACGGGCCAGGCGCTGGCGCGCGTGTCGAGTCAACTTGAGGGCGCCACCCGCGAGCTTTCCGACGGCGAGCTGGTGAAGGTCGTGATCGCGTACGAGCCGGTGTGGGCCATTGGCACCGGCCGCAACGCCACGCCCGAACAAGCACAGGAAGTGCACGCGGCCATCCGCGCGCAGCTTGCCAAGCGACTGCAGAGCAAGGCGCAAGAGATCCGGATTCTCTATGGTGGTAGCGTCAAGCCGGACAACGTGGCCAGCTTGATGCGCCAGAAGGACATCGACGGCGCACTGGTTGGCGGTGCGTCGCTGACGGTGGAATCATTCGCCAAGCTGGTAAAGGAAGGGACTTCCGCGTGTACAATTTCTTGACTGGTCTGCACGTCGTAGTGTGCATCTTCTTGATGCTGGTGGTCCTTCTGCAAGCTGGACGGGGCGGGGGTATGGGTATCGCCTTTGGCGGCAGTGGTGGGAGCCAGTCCGTGTTTGGCTCGTCCGGGGGAGCGAATTTCTTGACCAGGATGACCGCGGTCTGCGCCTTCATCTTCTTCGCCAATTCGTTGACCCTGGCCTACATGTCGAGCCAATCGGATTCGCGACGCTTGCAAAAAATCGCTGAGAAGAAGGCGACGGACAAGAAGGCCGAGGATGCGACCAAGGCCAAGTTGGCCAGCGCCCTGGAAAAGGCGCGCGCAGAAGCCGAGAAGTCCAAGTCAGTGATGCCCGATGGCGCTGCTGGTGGCGCACCCACCACTGCGACCGAGACGGCGAGCAAGACGACTGAAGAGAAGCCCGCAAAGGCTGCTGTGGCAAAGCCAGTCGCGCCCCTCAAGATTACGCTCGGCCCTCCCCCTGCACCCGTCAAGCCCACAGTCGAGAGAGCGGCGCCGGAAAAGCCTGCGATCAAACTCAGAGCCCCCGCCAGTGAAACCGCCACGCCCGCCGAAAAACCAGCCCCAGTCAAGAAGGTGCGCGCACCGAAGCCCGTCGTCCCGGCTGAGGAGGGGGCTGCGCCCGCCGCCAATCCAGCCGCAGACGAGACGGCTGCGCCTGCCCCGAAGCCGGTGCGGGCCAAGAAAGCCGCCCCCGCTGACGAAGAGGCACCGGTAGCGCCGGCTCCGGCGCAACCGTAGACTAGGCGAATGTCATCGATTCCCTTCGTCAAGGCCGAGGGGTTGGGGAACGATTTCCTCGTCGTCGACCTGCGCCCAGGAAAGCCGGCGGCGGAAGTGCCTGCTGCGGCTGATCCGGGAGTGGTGCGTGCGCTGTGCGACCGCCACTTCGGCGTGGGCGGCGACGGCGTGCTCGCCATCCTGCCGCCGGTGCACGGCGATGCCCGCATGCGGGTGATCAACGCCGACGGGAGCGAGGCTGAGATGTGTGGCAACGGCATCCGCTGCGTGGCCAAGCTCCTCTACGAGAGGGATCCCTCGCTGCGCCGTCCGGTGCTGCGCATCGACACTGGGGCAGGACTGCTGGAATGCCGGATCGACGCACGCGACGGTCAGGCCGAAACGGTGGCGGTCGAGATGGGCCGACCGCAGTTGGATCCGCCCCAGATCCCGGTTGCGGCGCCAGGAGGCAAGCGCCTGGTGAGAAGCCCGCTGCGCGCGGGTGATCGGCAATTCGCGTTTACCGCCGTGTCCATGGGCAACCCACATGCCGTGATCTTCATCGACGACCCGGCAGCTGACCTGCGCGCCCTGGCCCAAGCCTGCGGCCGCGGCATCGAGCAGGATTCCTTGTTTCCCCGCCGGACCAACGTGGAGTTCGCGCGCGTGTGGCAGGGACCGGCGGGGACCGAGATCGATCTCGTAGTGTGGGAGCGGGGCTGCGGCGTAACCCTCGCCTGCGGAACCGGTGCTTGTGCCACGGTGGTGGCCGCTTGCCTGGAAGGCCGGGCCGCACCTGACCAGGAGATCCCAGTGCACCTTCCCGGCGGGACGCTGTTCATCCGCGTGGCCAGCCAACCCGCACCCGAAGGGTCGCCGAGCTACTCTGGCGTCTCAATGCGCGGCCCCGCCCGTATCGTGTTCGAGGCCGAGATCGATCCCGATCATATCCACAAGCCTGCCGGAGAGTTGTAAGCGGGCACGAGAATATGCGGAATGCTCTCTGCATCTCCCTGATTCTTGTCGGGTTCGCGTGTACCAGCAAAGTGACAGGGTGAAGTCAGAAGAGCTTGTGGACGACCACGGAAACTCCCCCTGATTCCACCACCGAGGTGAACCCGGACGGGGGCTCGCTCGTCTTGAAGCTGACGCTATTCGGCTCACAAAGGTAGTTCTTGAGCAGCCCATTGGCCAGTGCATCGCCGCGTGCGACCACAGTGCACACGGCGTTGGTCACCGACGCCTTTTGTTGAATATCGAACAGCCCGGCTTGAGAAATGATCTGAACTGTGCCGGCGTTGCCAGAGTAGACGCCGTCCAACACAATCACTGTCCCGCCTCGATTGACAAAAGCGGTCATGGCGCTTGCCCAGTCCTGCCCCAACTGGTTGAGGGTCGCGTCGCTCGCCTGTTCCTGCCCATAAATCAGAAACACATCGGCCGCGGCGAATTGCGTGGCCACGTCCCCGTCCACCAAGTCGGTCCTTTGCACCTGACGACCTTGAGCTAGAGCCACTTGAGCGATGGCACCATCCGCTCCTGTGATGGCGCTCGGGTTGGCGGCAACCTTATACGTGAGCAAGCGGACTGGGTTGATAGGCCAGAGGAAGACTGCGTTGCCCAGAATTCGATTCATCGCCGTACGGTTCTTCAGGTAGTCATGGCCAATGACGATCACCCGTCCTGTGCCCCAGTCCTCGCATTGACTGTTGCTGCACAAACCGCTGGCGCAGGGAGCATTGCAACCCCCGCAGTTGTCGGGATCGGACGCGGTGTTTGTGCATTGTTGTCCGCAGACCGTCTCTATCGACGCGCAGACCAAACACCCACCATTGACACACACGCCGGATGGACACATGGAGCCGCAGCCGCCGCAGTTCTCCGGGTCGGAAGTCAAGTCCACGCACTGATCGTCGCAAGCGGTAAGCAGCGCCACACACTGAAGCGGAACGACGTCTTGCGGAGCCCCGTCTGCCCCAACTCCACCCGCATCCGCCGCCGCGCCGTCGCCGCTGGCATCGTTAGCCCCGCCATCGTCGGCAGGCAACACGCCGGTTTTATCGCTGGAGCTGTCGCCAGTATTCCCGGCATCCGCGCCGAGCAAGACGCCCGCCTCGTCGCTTGCGCTGTCGTCGGTTTCCGAGGCGTCAGCACAGCCGACACAAAGCAGCGGCGAAGTATCTGCCCCACCGGTGCCTGTGTCGTCCACCGTCCCGCCCGGACCGGAATCCACGCCCGTGTCATCTACCACCGAAGCGCCGTCTATTTCGACCGCTGGCGTGCCACCGTCGTCGCCCGAGTTCGCTGTCTCGGCGTCGTTTGGCGTACCTTCTGGTCCATCCAAGCCCGCGTCGTCCGATTCCGCGTCGATGGCTGGCACCAGCAGATCCCCCGGCCCACCGTCTCCACCCAACCCGGCCTCCGCCGGCGGCGACGCGTCCTGCAGCTCGACACCGGCCTCATTCTCGGCGCCATTGGTGGCCGACTCCGCGTCCGCTGCTGGGCCGGTTTCCGCCGCTTCTGCGTCGAGATAAGACTCGGGCTCGCCCGGACTGGCATCGAGCAACGTCGAGCCATCGCTGTCCCCTACTTGCCCGGCATCGGCTATGGCACAAGACCCGGCTGGCACGCACTGGCTGCCACAGGGTGAGTAGCCCCTGGCACATTGGGTTCCCACGATGGGATCCAGGCACGCTGGCAGCACAAGCAATGCGGCAACCGCAAGCGACAACCGCGCTTTCATTGCTGCAGCCCTCCAGCTTGTGCGTGCCGGGCCGGTTGGGTGAGATCCGCGCCCTTGGCGCGCTCCTCGACCTTCTTGATGATCACGAATTCGACGCGGCGGTTTTGTCGATCGGCTTCTTCATTGCTTCCCGGCATGCGCAACTGCCTGCGCCCGAATCCGGCGACGGCAAGCTTCTCCGACGGGAAGCCCAGGCCGATGAGAGCCTTGCGCGCCCGCTGTGCCCGTTCTTGGCTGAGCCAATCGTTGAACTGATCGGGGCCACGACGATCCGCGTGGCCTTCAATGACCAGCTGGTCCCACTCGGGATGTTGCTGCCAAAGATTCAACACCGCCGCCAGTGCGGGCCGGCCCGCGGTTCGCACCCGAGCCCGGTTGGTGTCGAAAAGCACCCGCTCAGTCAGTAGAATACGGTTTTCCTTGACCACGATCGGCGCTTCGTCGGGGCAGCCGTCTTCGTCCTCAACCCCGTTGACCGTCTCTGGTTCGTTGGGACACTTGTCCGCCACGTCGGGAATTCCGTCCTTGTCGTTGTCGGGATCCGGGCACCCGTCCTCGTCCTCGAAGCCATCGAAGTCCTCGGGCTCGTCGGGACACTTGTCCACATCGTCAGGAATTCCATCACCGTCCCGATCGAGAACCTTGGGCTGGGGCACGGCAACCGCGACAGCGACCGCGACCGGAACCTCGATCGGCGCGGGCCGGTGCGAATCATGCATCACGATCTCGACGCCCAGCAGGGCCACCTGGGCATCCGAGCTGTCCAGCGGGCTGGATGGCTGTACCAAGAGCAGGTAGCGGGCCGAGGGCCCGAAGATCCATTCTCGCCATCGAAAATTCCAGCCCACCGCCGCTTCGCCCTCAACGCGTACCAGAATACCGGTGATGCCCGGCCCCACCCCAAGCTCGATCCAAGGACCGATACTGCGTGAATCACGCTGCCGCCCTGCTAGCGGCCGAAATCTGGCGATAGCAGACAGCGCCAGCAGACCACCCATTCCAGGATCCCGGACTGCGCGATCCGCCGGCGCAGGACCGTTTGAGAGAAAGCCACCGCGTAGGCGCAGCCCGAGGAGAGTCCACCCCCCCACCGGCAGACTCGCGGAGAGCGCCGGCATGGTGCCAACGCCAAAACGGTCACGCAGTGGTTCACTGAGCGGGATCGCGACCGGCGCTTCCACATTTATCACCGTGTCGCGCAGGGTCTGCGCCACATCGGCCCGCGTCGTGCTGGGCAAAGCCCAGACCGGCAGCAAGGCCGCAGCCGCAAAGACGACGAACTTCATCCTAAGAGTTCAATCGCCGCGTTTTGCGAAGATCTTAAGAAGTCATCGTCAGAAGAGGCTGCCCTGCCCGCTCGGACCGCTGCGGCCAGTCGACGAAGGGAGCGGGATCTTCATGTGCTCATAGGCTTGGCGGGTGGCCTGACGGCCGCGCGGGGTGCGCACCAGGAAGCCCTGTTGGATGAGATAGGGTTCGTGCACGTACTCCAGGGTGTCGCGATCTTCGGCCAGCGCTGCGGCCAGGGATTCGATGCCGGCCGGGCCGCCGTCAAATCGTTCCATGATGGCGCGCAGGAGCCGGCGGTCGCCCTCGTCCAGTCCCAGCTCGTCCACGCCCAAACGGCGAAGGGCATAGTCGGCCGCCTCGCGGGTTACCCGGCCGTCGCCGCGTACTTCGGCGAAGTCGCGTACCCGATTGAGCAGCTTGTTGGCGATACGAGGCGTGCCGCGCGCGCGACGGCCGATTTCGAGCGCGCCGTCCTCGTCGAGACGAATGCCCAAGATGCTGGCTGAGCGTTTGACGATGGTGGTGAGCTCGGCGGGCGCGTAGAAGTCCAGTCGCTCGACAATGCCAAAGCGCGAAAGCAGTGGCGAGGTGAGCTGGCCGGTGCGCGTGGTGGCCCCCACCAGGGTGAAGCGCTCGATCGGGACGGTGATGGCAGCGGCGCCTGCGCCAACCCCAGTCACGATCTCAATCTTGAAGTCCTCCATGGCCGGATATAGGCTCTCTTCGATGATGGGCTGCAGCCGATGGATCTCGTCGACAAACAGCACGTCGCCGCGACCCAGCGAGGTTAGAATACCCGCCAGGTCGCCCTTGCGCTCGAGCGCCGGCCCTGAGGTCACGCGCGCCTGGGTGCCCATTTCGTATGCCAGTAGGTGTGCCAAGGTGGTCTTGCCCAAGCCCGGAGGGCCAGACAGAAGTACATGGTCCAAGGTTCCGCCGCGCTTTTTCGCGGCGGCCACATAGACCTCGAGGTTCTCGGCCACCTTGCGCTGCCCGACGAATTCGGCGAACGACGTCGGCCTCAGCGCCGCGTCCAGCGCCTTCTCTTTGGGCGAATCCGCCTCGGGCGACACCACCCGCACCGAGTCCTCGCCGTCGGCCGGAGCGGGTCCGTCGTCGTGCCGCTTGCGCGCCATCACTTCTTCCTCAGAGCAGCCAGCGCTTCTTTGATGAGGTCAGGGGTGGGCTTGCTCTCGTCGAGCGCCGGCAAGACGGACTCAAACTCGATCACCCGGTAGCCCAGCGCCTGCAGTGCGCCGAAAACCTCGCCCCGCCGGCCCGCAGGCACGATCCCTGCCAGCGGGTAGAACCCGGACGGCTCGCGTCCCGCGCCTACCGGCACCCCGACCTTGTCGCGCAGCTCGACCGCCATGCGCTCGGCAGTCTTGCGCCCCACCCCGCGAATCCTGGTCAAGGTGGCCAGGTCAGCCGCGCGGATGGCGCGCACTAGCTCACCGATGGGAAGGCCGGACAGGATGGCAGCCGCAACTTTGGGGCCCACTCCCTGCACAGTGAGCAGGGTCTCGAACATCCGGCGCTCTTCGGAATCGGCGAAACCAAAGAGCTGCAAGGGACCGTCTTGCACGGCGTGCGCATGGATAAACAAACGCGCCTCGGCGCCCAGGGCGGGCAGCGCGCGCTGGGCGGCCGCGGTTACCGTCACCGCGTAGCCCACCCCGGCTGCCTCGATCACCACGGTGTCGGGGTTCTTCTCAAGCAAGGTGCCGCGCAGCGAAGCGATCATTGTGAGGGTGAGGCCAGAAAGATGAGAGGAGAGTCCGCAGAGGGCGTCATTTCTGGGAGCGTACCCCTGGTTAGGCCGCCGTGGCTAGTTTCGGCAACAACAGTATCGGCATCAAGCCTGCTCTGTGTCCTCCCCGCTCACCTCTGCTTTCTCAGCAGCGGGCCGTTACTCGCTCTCCTGGTCAGAGCCGCAAGGCCGCACCCCCCAGACGGGCATGACAAATGGCGATGGCCAGGGCGTCAGCCGCGTCAGCCTCGGGCGCGCGGCGCATGGCCAGCAGCGCACGCACCAGGTAGCCAACCTGGGACTTGCTCGCCCGGCCATGGCCCACGATGGTGCGCTTGACGCGCGCCGGGGCATAGCCGACCACAGGCAGTCCGCGGTCGCCAGCCACGAACAGGGCCACGCCGCGCGCCTCGCCCAACGCCAGGGTGGCCTGCACGTTCTTGCCGTAGAACGCCTGCTCCATGGCCACTTCATCCGGCTCAAGCTCGTCGAGCAACTCACGCAGCCCACAGCCGATGGTCAACAACCGCTGGTTGCGCGGCTGCCGAGGCGGCGCGGAAATCACGCCGCACTCGACGTAGGACAACCTCGCATTGCCGACACGGTCGATGACGCCGTAGCCGAGGCGCAGGGTTCCTGGGTCGATGCCCAGGATACGCGTACGGCCTGCTGCAGACATGCGGCCGGATTCGGCTAGGAAAGCTTGGCCAGCGTGGCTTCGTCCACGTCCAGGTTGGAATACACGTTCTGGACGTCGTCGTTGTCTTCCAGGATGTCGAGCAGCTTGAGCGCGGATTCGGCTTCCTTGCCGGCCAGGCGCGTCTTGTTCTGCGGCACCATGGTCACTTCGGCCGAAGCCGGGTCAGGCATGCCGGCCTTTTTCAGGCCGTCGCGAATGCGCTCG
>Ga0182010_10001545_pt1 | contig 12086 bp, 11 predicted proteins | sample 611E1MmetaG_FD_120488 | JGI IMG/M metagenome (GOLD analysis project Ga0182010, IMG submission 120488) | Permafrost microbial communities from Stordalen Mire, Sweden - 611E1M metaG | ecosystem: Environmental > Terrestrial > Soil > Wetlands > Permafrost | place: Sweden: Stordalen | collected...
AAAGCCGGACTTTGGGGATTGACAAAGGCAGTGGCTGCTGAGAATGCATCTAAAGGAATAACAATTAATAATCTGAATTTAGGCTATTTTCAAATTGGTATGGGAGAAGAAATTTCACCTGAAATGAGAAATAAATTAATAGAAAAAATCCCGGTTAATGAATTTGGGGAACCGGAGAGTATTTATAATGCGGTCAATTTCCTGATCGAAAACAGTTATATAAATGGAGCAAGTTTAGATATTAATGGTGGACTGTTTTAATAAAACCAAAGGTATGAAATACGAAGACATTAAGAATAATATTAGAATAGAAGCAAGTTCAATAGAAATAGCAGATAATGTACATTTAGGAAAGAATGTTTCCATTTTATTGAAAGGGACTTTTAGTATTGGAAGTTATAGTCATCTGGGGAACGATGTTCATATTAGAGGGAACAATGTAAAGATTGGCGAGCATTTATTCCACTCTTCCGGTCTAAGAATAGGTGGAGGCGGGAGACAACACCCTAATGCAAACTTTTCTATTGGGGACAGATGTACTATTCATAACAATTTTATAAATATTTGTGAACCTGTCGAAATTGGCAACGATGTCGGACTTTCACCTGAAACATCATTTCTTACACACGGGTACTGGCTATCTGTTTTTGATGGATTCCCTGCTTCATTCTCAGGAATAAAGATTGGAAATGGTGTAATTATTGGTTACAGAAGTCTAATAATGATGGGCGTTGAAATAACTGCTGATACTGTAATTGGTGCTCAAAGCGTTGTTACTAAAAGCATTTCAAAAAAAGGTATTTATGCGGGTTCTCCAGCGAAATTTATTAAAGAGATTGTTCCTCTCACTAATGAACTAAAAATCATTAAACTAAATGAGATTATCAGCAGTTACATACCAATTGCCAATTATCATGGAATCTCACCACAAATAAGTGTTAACTATCCTGTTGTTCGGTTAAATAACTTTACAATTAATGTTGAAACATTTGAATATTCAGGTGAAGAAGATGTCGAATCAGATGATTTTCGGGATTATATACGAAAGTGGGGTATAAGAATCTATACAGGAAGACCCTTCGTTAGTAATTTTTCTTTCTAAGAAAAGCTCTGATTTTTTCTATTAGTTATAACTATTAATATTTCTAAATAATAATGCAAAATATGCCACTGGTTTCTGTGATTATTCCTTGCAGAAATGAAGAATTATGGATCGGTAAATGTATCGAATCTGTTTTAAAAACTGATTATCCAAAAAACTTACTGGAACTCTTCATATCTGATGGTTTCAGCACGGATAAAACCGTAGAAATAGCACTTCAATATTCTGAGAAATATCCATTTATTAAAGTTTTAAGAAATGAAAAACGAATATTCCCCGCTGCAATTAATTTAGGTTACCAAAATTCCACCGGTGATGTTATTGTAATTTTGGGTGCCCATGCGGAATATTCAAGTAATTACATTACGGAGAACGTAAAAGCTTTATATGATCATGAAGTAGATAACGTTGGCGGCGTAGTTGAACAAATCTGGCCTATTAAGAATTTGGTAGGCAAAGCAATCACAAAAGTACTCTCTTCTAAATTTGGAATTGGAGGGGCTTCTTATAGAACAGGGACTGACAAACCACTGTTGGTTACAACAGTTTTTGGTGGGTGCTATCGACGAAGTGTATTTGAAAAAATTGGTTTATTTAACGAAAATTTAATTAGCTCATCCGATATTGATTTTAATGTAAGATTAAAGAACAATGGAGGTAAAACACTTCTAATACCTGATGTCAAAGTTTTATATTATTATGCTGAGACCAACTTTACAAAATTCATTCGAAATAATTTACGGAATGGTTTTTGGACAATAAACCCACTTAAATTTGTAGATTATATCCCAGTAACTTTGAGGCATTTAATTCCATTATTTTTTGTGTCGGGAATATTTGGAACTTTATTATTATCCTGTTTTTCAATCTATTTCATATGGTTGTTATTATTTGTATTAGGCTTATATCTATTTATTTCAATTGCTTTTTCTTTTAAAGAAATAAAAGAAAGCTTTGCTTTATTTCTTATACTGCCGTTATTTTATTTTTCTTTACATCTTTCTTACGGACTGGGTTCTCTTTACGGTTTATTCAAAGTACTGTTAAGCAAACAATTTTATATTATGCATTTCTCTAAAAATGATACGGATTATGGCAGATCACTATAAAAAAGATGAAGAGAAACACTATGATATAAAAGCTTTTAATAAATCAAAATAAAAATTTAGTTATTCTGATTATGTATTAAAGGGGTGCATGGAATTTTATTACTTCCAAATACAGGAAAAACTATATGAAAGCAAAGAGGTTCAAATACTTGATTATGGTTGCGGAAGTGGTGAAAAACATTTTCAATTTGCCAATTCAAATAATCATATTCTTGGAATAGATATCTCTTCAAAATCGGTAGAGATTGCCAATCAATAAGCCAAAGAACAAAAATTAGATGCTGAATATCTTGTAATGGATTGTGAAATAGATGATTGAGTCTGGAGCAAGTTGTCAGGTACTATAACTTCTGTATAGTATCAGAATGGAAAATAATGTCACTTGATAGATTATTGATTTTAACAGATGAGATATTGTTTATGTCATTCTTAAAATTTGTCCCATAAATTGAAATTGTACCGTTCCAGGTACCTTTTTCGGGTAAAAATTTGATTATAGATAAAGGTGGAATCGAAGAACCCGATAAATTGACAGATTTGCTATATAATATGGAATTATTAACTTTAATAAAGGCCTTAACAAAATATTTTATGCCGAGATATTATAGGTTGTAATTTACATATATACTGTTATTTCCAATCTGAATGTTTGTTGTAATTGATTTTCGTTCGAAAACTGAGAAACTTGAATCTGCGCTCCATTCCAGCCCAAATTCACTGATATTTGAAATCCTGTTAGATCTTATATTACCAGTAAAGATGAAACCAGAATCAGGAATTTCTCTTACTTCCACAGTTTCTATTTGATATTCATCTCTCACCTTTTCACAGTCAACAAGAAAAGTGATACAAAAAACTGATATTAATATGAAAATACTTGTTTTCATGTTTATACTTCATGTAAAATTAAAGGACAAATAAATTAAATATTAAATTTTTCTGCAACTTTTTCATTACCAGCAGTTAGAAAACAAATTAATCTTAATTTCTGGTTATTACTGATTAATTAACAAAACTGTTAATTGTTGTTCATTTTAATAATGTTTTTTTAGATCTTTGGCGACTGCTTTTTTGATATAGACAATTGAATAATAAAAGACTGTAATTATGGATATTTCTAAAGAGGATATAATTAAACTATTTAAAACCATGCTCCTTATAAGGTTTTCAGAGGAAAGTTTAGTAAATCCAATAATTCGAGGTGAGATTAAAACACCAGTTCATCTTTATTCCGGCGAAGAAGCAATTGCATCAGGATTATGTTCAGTGCTTACTAAAGAGGATTATATTTTTGGAAATCATCGATCTCATGGTCACTATCTCGCCAAAGGTGGAGATTTAGGAAAGATGATTGCAGAAATATATGGTAAGGAAACCGGATGTTCAAGAGGACGTGGGGGGTCAATGCATTTGATAGATCCTGAAAATGGTGTTCTTGGAATTGTACCGATTGTTGCAGGGACAATTTCGCTCGCTCTGGGTGCTGCCCTTGCTTCAAAAATACGCAAAGATAGCAGAGTGACTGTTTCATTTTTTGGGGATGGAGCTACAGGTGAAGGAGTTCTTTATGAATCCTTAAATTTTGCTGCTCTTAAAAAATTACCAATTATTTTTGCATGTGAAAACAATCTGTACTCTACCCACCTTCCAATAAGTGAAATACGTGTAAATGAAAATATATCGGAAACAGCAATACCGTTCGGTATAAAATCTCTAAGAGTTGATGGTAATAATGTTTTAGATGTCTTTGAAGCAGGTAAAAATGCTGTTGAGCAATGTAGAAATAGCAATGGTCCTGTTTTTATTGAATTTTTGACCTATCGCATGAGGGGTCATGTAGGTCCGGATGACAATATCCAAGGTTCACACACAGACATTAGACCAAAGAACGAAATCGAATCATGGAAGGAAAAAGATCCAATTAAAATGTTGGAAAAAGTAATTTATGATCGAAAATTGTTTGATCAAAATCAAATCTCATTAATATCTGAGGAAATCAAAAATGAAGTTGAAGATGCTATGGCATTTGCTGTTAAAAGTAAATATCCCGATCCTGCTGATTTATTAAAATATGTTTATCATGAATAGAAAACTTGCCTATAGCCTTGCAATTAATGAGGCATTAAGACAGATAATGGCAATCGATAAAGAAGTTTTTATAATGGGACAGGGTGTGAAAAGTCCATGGTACGTCGGAAATACATGTAAAGGATTAATTGCATTATTTGGTGAAGAAAGAGTCATTGACACTCCTATTTCTGAAAACGCTATGACTGGTGCTGCTGTTGGCGCAGCTATTGCAGGGATGAAAGCCATAGTTATGCATCCACGCACTGATTTTTCGCTTTACGCATTGGATCCTATAATTAACCAGGCTGCTAACTGGTCATACATGAATGGTGGAAGAGCTTCCGTTCCCGTAGTTTTTTGGATGATTGTAAATCGTGCAGGAGAACAGGCAGCCCAGCATTCCCAGGCTCTACATTCATTGTTCTCTCATATCCCGGGTCTTAAAGTAATTGCTCCTTCAAACGCCTACGATGTTAAGGGATTGCTTATTTCTGCAATACGCGATCCTAATCCTGTCATTTTTATTGATGACAGATGGTTATATGGTAAAGAAGATTTTGTTCCTGAGGAAATTTATGAACTTCCAATTGGAAAAGCTGTAATAAGAAATGAAGGTGCAGATGTTACTTTGGTGTCATCTTCTTTTCTGGCTTCAGAATCTTATCTGGTTGTTGAAATGTTGAAAAAAGAAGGAATCAGTGTTGAATTAATTGATCTGAGAAGTATTAAGCCTTTAGATATGGAATTAATCAATTCTTCAGTTCTGAAAACAGGCCGGCTTTTAATCGTTGATGGATCATGGAAAACTAACAGTATTGCTTCGGAAATATCTGCATCGGTAAATGAAACTCTCTTTAAAAAGCTTAAAGCGCCGGTAGTCAGAATAAATTTGCCTGATGCTCCTGCACCTGCCAGTAGAACCTTAGAATCAGAATATTATATCACAAAAGATATGATTATTGACGCAATTAAAAGATTGATTAATTGATTTAATACAATAGATAATATTTCAATATGAAGCGAATTATAGATTTTACGTTTTCTCTTATCGGTTTAATAATATGTTCACCTATTCTCATACCAGTCACAATAATTGTATGGATGCAAGATTGGCATTCTCCTTTTTATGTCGCACTAAGAACAGGAAAGGGAGAAAAGCAATTTAGAATGGTTAAGCTCAGATCTATGATAGTTAACGCACATAAAAGCGGAGTTGATTCGACATCGTCAAACGATACCAGGATTACAGGTGTCGGTAGGTTCATAAGAAGATATAAATTAGATGAATTATCACAGTTGTGGAATGTATTTATTGGTGATATGAGTTTAGTAGGCCCCAGACCAAATGTTAAACGAGAGACGGACCTATATACGAGAGAAGAAAAGAAGTTATTGACCCTAAAACCTGGAATTACTGATTTTTCATCAATTGTGTTTTCTGATGAAGGCGACATTCTGAAAGATAAAGCCGATCCTGATATCGCTTATAATCAATTGATCCGGCCCTGGAAAAGCAAATTAGGCATATTTTATATTGATAACAGGAGTAGTTTAGTTGATCTGAAACTGATTTATCTAACTGTTCTAGCTATTCTTTCGAGGGATAGGGCCTTGCTAAAAACATCTAAATTATTGAAAATACTAAATGCCAATGATGAATTAGTGAGAGTTTCGTTACGGAAAGACATCCTCATTCCAACTCCTCCCCCCGGATCCAGTAAAATTGTTACAAACAGAGAGGGAAAGGTTGAATATTAAATACATAAAGATTATATTTCAATTTTAAAATTATAGACTAATATGCGCACTGTACCTTTTTTTAATTATCCGTTTTTATTTAAATCACGTGAAGATGATTTTGTAAGAATTTTCAAAGAAATTGGCCAAAGAGGAGCTTATATTTTACAGAAAGATCTTTTAGATTTTGAAGCAAACCTGGCAAAATTTGCAGGAACAAAATACGCTCTCGGTGTGGCTAATGGAACTGATGCAATCTGGCTTGCTTTAATGGCTGCCGGGATTGGCAAAGGCGATGAAGTTATTTTTGCTTCTCATACATATATTGCAACGGCTGCGGCCATTCACTTTGTAGGAGCAACTCCTGTCCCAGCTGACTGCAAAACAGATCACATGATTGATCCAGAGTCTGTTAGAAATTTAGTAACTAAAAAAACCCGAGCTATTTTACCAACACAATTAAATGGAAGATGTTGTGATATGGACGCTTTATTATCAATAGCAAAGGCAAATAATTTACTAATTCTGGAAGATGCCGCTCAGGGTCTTGGTGCACGGTTCAAGGGAAAAGGAGTCGGTACATTTGATATAGGAGGAACAATAAGTTTTTACCCTGCCAAGAACTTGGGAAGCTTTGGTGATGGAGGAGGATTTGTTACTAATGATAAAGAGATATATGATCAGGTATTGTTATTAAGAGATCATGGTCGTAACGATGAAGGAATATTTGTAAGATGGGGATTTAATTCAAGGTTAGATAATTTTCAGGCAGCGATATTAAACTATAAACTGGGGTATTATAACCAGGAAATAGAAAGACGGAGAGAGATCGCCGCATTTTATCAGGATCATTTGGGTGATATTAGTGAAATACTTTTGCCACCTGCTCCTGGTGCTGACAAAAAGTATTTTGATGTTTATCAGAATTATGAAATTGAAGCTGAGAGAAGAGATGAGTTAATAATCTACCTAAAGGAGAATGGAATTGGCACTTTAATTCAATGGAATGGTCAACCTGTGCATACAATTACAAGTTTAGGATTTTCAGGGAAAGGCTTACCTTATACTGAAGAAATGTTCAAAAAATGCCTGATGATTCCGATGAATACTTCACTTCAAAAAGAAGATCTGGAATATGTATGTGACAAAATAAAGAACTTTTATAAATAGGGTAACTGAATCAAAAACTTATCTTTCGAAGACATTTTTTTGTTGATACTAAATAGTCAGTTCGTGAAAACTGAAAGATATTAGATTGAAATGAAATTGTTAAACTCCTTAACAGTAAGTAAATCCAGAATTGAGATTTTTATTCTGACTTTAACCATTATTCTCTTTATTTCGAGAATGGTTAGTCCACTTCTGAAATATCCATTTTTCCTGTTATATTTTTCAATTATCGTTTGTGTTGCAATTGTTTATAAGGGAAAGATTATCAATACTCTGGGAAAGTTTGTAAAAAATTATACATTAATAGGGATCCTTTTTTTGATTCTTATTTTAGCATTCTCTTTTTCAAATAAAGTTTACTTATCGATCTTTAAAGATCTGGTAAGTATATTTGTCTTATTGTCCTTTTATTTTATTCTGACAATCATTGTACAATCAAAGAAAGAATTTTCTTATTTCTTTGATTCTTTCTTAAATATCATTGTTCTCTTTGGCATACTGATATCAATTTTGGGATTTATTGATTTATTCAATATAATTCCATTACCAAAATATGTTTTGTCTGATGGCATCCCTGGCGGATCTTTTTTCCCGGATTATAATTTTGCCTTACTTCCTGTTTTCTATGCTTTTATCAGTGTCATTTATTTAATGTCCGTAAAAGACTATTCAACCAGGTATAAAATATTTTTCAATATTTTGCTGATTGTCTTTTCTGTTCATATTATTTTCTCAGGTTCTAAGAGAGGTCTGATTTTAATGGTTTTCATAATCTTGATATTAGCGGCATTAAAAATTTTCTCTCTTTTTAACAGGAAATTATTTTTTAAAAAAACTTTTTCGAATTTATCTTTTTATCTCATATCAGTGTTCTTTATTTCAATTAGTTTTTACCTGTTTATCTCTTACTCCTCTTTTATTTATAAAAATAAATTCTTTGAAAAAATTGGTACTGAAAATATTATTGCTACCAAGAAAAAAATTAGCAGTAAACTGTATAGATGCGTTTCAATTTTAGATAATAAAATAGATTTTGTTGGTTTTTATGAAAAATTCTGGTCCATTGAATATGATCCGAGAGATCCTGACAAAGGTTGGTGTGGTTTAGGCATACATAAGACAGTTTTTCCGATAACCGGTAAAAATGTTGAAATAGTACCGAAAGGGTCAAAGGGAATGCTTATGGATAGTACTTTTAAAGGGGATACGTGGGATAGAGATGTTTATTCAATCACATTGCTCGGAGTAAGCGAAACTGAGAAAAGCGATTCAGTCAACACATCAATATATAGTTATGTCTCTGGAGACTTTACCGGTTCTTTTGTTGCACTTGTTTTGTTATACACTAAATCTAAAGAAGTTAACTTTTATTATGATTTAGATAAAAAGGAAACATGGCAAAAGTTAATAGCTTCTGATCTTTGTGTAGGAGAGGAGGCAAAAGCGTTTTTATATTTTGGGAAAAAAGGAGAAACTGATTTTTCTAAATTAAACGGGCATGTCATTATAGCGTTCCCTCAATTTCAGATACTAAAAAGTAATAAAAGTGCTATATCATATTACAATTCAATTAGTTACAATTTAAATGGTAATTCACTCAAACAAAAGTATTTTCAACCTGATAAGGATGTGTCAAAAGTAAAACTTAAACCTCAGATAGTTCTGAAAGAAAATCTGAGTCAAAAGAATCCTGGTTCAAAAGAAAATTTATTATCTTATAAAGGCATTAATTCCAGGGTAGTAAATATTGATTATAATAAATCGAATATTAAAAGTTCTTTTGGCTTTTCTGTTTTATCTCTTTTTACATCGATAATAAATACTAAAGACAATGACCCTATAAGAAATTTTGTTGCAAAATTTATTTCAGAAGATACTACATATCATGGATTTAGTGCAAAAATTGTTGTTGAAACTACTTCGAACAAATCAATTGGTGAAAGAATATTGAGATGGCAATTTGCCTGGCAGATTTTTGATAAAGAATACAATTGGATACAGAAGTTATTTGGAGGAGGATTTAACTTTCTAAATTGGTATAGCTACTATTTTTACGGATCTAAATATAATACTGACTATCCTCATAATCCATTTCTGTCAATTCTCCTTTATTCCGGAATATTCGGGTTAATTATTTACATTATATTTATAATTAAGGTATTTTATTATTATATTAAATATTTTAAAGAATATAAAATATTGTTCATCTTTTTCCTTATTACTTTCTTTTTTTCATTTTTCAGTGCTGGGAGTCCGTTTGATCCACCCATAATGGGCTTTTTCGCTATACTTCCATTTTTCATTCATTCTTTATCTGATAAAGAGAACCAGTATAAATTAAGATAAAAACAAATGAGAGAAAATAAGTTATTCTGGGATCACTATGCAGCTGATTTTGATTCCATTTATGGAACAAAAAACTCGTGGTTTAATAACTTTATCAACAAATCGTTTCGTGGTTGTATGAAAATACGTTTTGATAAAACAATGTTGATTATTCCGGAAGAAAATGTGTCTGTAATAGATATTGGTTGTGGACCTGGTCATTATTGTTTTTCCTTAGCACAAAAGGGTAAGAGGGAAATTCTTGGTATTGATTTCTCAGAAACGATGATCGCTTTAGCAAATGACCATCTTAAAGAATTGAAGCCAAAAAATATAGTCGAATTTGAGGTTGTGAATTTCCTGGAATTTGAGCCTGGAAAGAGATTTGATTATAGTATAATGATGGGATTTATTGAATACTTTGAACAACCTGATTTAGTAATTAAAAAGGCTCTTGATATTACAAATAAGGTAATTTTAATCAGCTTCCCTGTCGATGGAGGATTTTTGGCTTTTCAACGAAAACTCAGATACAACAGAAGATGCTACCTGCGATTATACAGTTTAAAAGATATAAAAGAACTACTTGGCAGATTAAACATCAAAACCTATACCATCGAAAAAATCCAAAGGGATTTTTTCGTGACAATTAAACTTAATTGATAAGTCAGAAGAAAAGTAAACTAGATAGTCTTCAATAAACTTCCTGAAACAAATTGCATCTTTGATTATGCGCTTAAAAATGTCCATTTCTTAATTAATTATAACTTTCTGAAAAATAGTTTTTATGAATCGTGAGGTTGTTATTGCAGGTGCTTGCAGAACTCCAATTGGTAATTTTGGAGGATATTTCAAGGATGTTAGTGCCGCCAGATTGGGAAGCATAGTTATTTCTGGTGCTATAGAAAGATCAGGCATAAAAAATACTAATGTAAATGAAGTGTTTCTTGGTTGCGTTCTTCAGGCCGGAAATGGACAAAACATAGCAAGACAAGCTTCTATTGGAGCAGGTATACCTGTAGAAGTGCCGGCAACCACAGTTAACATGGTCTGCGGATCGGGTTTAAAAACAGTGTGCATGGCAGCACAGTCCATCATATCAGGTGATGGAGATATTATTATTGCTGGAGGAACAGAAAATATGAGTCAGTCACCCTATCTTCTCAAGGAAATGCGATGGGGTATGAAAATGGGAGAAGGAAAATCCATTGATTCAATGATTCACGATGCTCTTACCGATGTTTTCAATCAATATCTTATGGGAATAACTGCTGAAAATATCGCTGAAAAATTCAAGATAACTAGAGAGGAACAAGATACTTATGCAGCTATGAGCCAGCAGAGGGCAGAAAGTGCGCAAAGGAAAAATTCATTTAAAGATGAAATTATATCAGTAAAAGTTAAACTTAAAAAGAATGAATTCACTCTGATTGATAAGGATGAGTATCTGCGTTATGGAACCACAATTGAAAAACTTTCTCAGCTTAAACCAGCATTCAAAGATAATGGAACCGTTACTGCTGGTAATTCTTCCGGAATAAATGATGGAGCTGCCGCTCTGGTTTTGATGTCAAGTGAAAAGGCTCATAAAATAGGAATAAAACCTCTGGTAAAAATATTATCTTATGCATCAACAGGAATTGACCCTTCAATTATGGGAATAGGTCCTGTGGAATCATGCAGGAATGCTTTGCAAAAAGCAAACCTCACAATAGGAGATATCGGGTTGGTCGAAATAAATGAAGCTTTTGCAGTTCAGACTATTGCCATTATAAAGGAGTTAGGTATTAACACAGAAAGGGTAAATGTAAATGGAGGAGCTATTGCAATTGGTCACCCAATAGGGGCAAGTGGTGCTCGGGTTCTTGTAACGCTAATTTATGAAATGATCAGGAGGAATGAACGTTATGGTATGACCACTCTTTGCATAGGAGGAGGTATGGGAATAGCCCTAATTATAGAAAAAGTAATTAACACCTGAAATGGATAATTCTAGCGTGCAAATATGTTTGCTTTATTTGTTATCACTAAAATATTTAGAAACCATAAATATAAAGATTAATAATAGAAGAGTGTATTAATACTCCTTTTTATGGAAAGTATAATGTCGGTAGATGTCGAAGAATGGTTTCATATCCCATCAGGCTTAGATAATTTTCTGCCTTTTGATCAATGGGATCAGGCAGTTAAAAGAGTTCAGGATGTACTTCCAAAAATGCTGGATATATTTGAACAGAATCATATAACAGCAACATTCTTTTTCCTGGGTTGGATAGCAGAAAAACACCCTGCCCTTGTAAAAGAAACTCTTCGGCGTGGCCACGAGGTTGCAACACATGGATATGCACACAAACTGATTTATAATCAAACTCCTTCCGAATTTGATGAAGATATCTTTAGAGCAAAGTCTATTATTGAAAATATAACAGGCAGTTCTGTGACAGGATACAGGGCTCCTGGCTTTTCAATTACTCCTGATACTGAATGGGCATTTGATATTCTGGCAAAACATGGAATAAAGTATGATTCTTCTATTTATCCTGGTAAGCGATTCTATGGGCACTATGATAAAT
>Ga0182010_10001546_pt1 | contig 12085 bp, 10 predicted proteins | sample 611E1MmetaG_FD_120488 | JGI IMG/M metagenome (GOLD analysis project Ga0182010, IMG submission 120488) | Permafrost microbial communities from Stordalen Mire, Sweden - 611E1M metaG | ecosystem: Environmental > Terrestrial > Soil > Wetlands > Permafrost | place: Sweden: Stordalen | collected...
GCTCAATACATGACCAGCGCCACCGGGCCCACCCTGGAAACGATGTCCTACGGGCTGCAGGGGATAAGCCCGCACAATGGACCGGTGGGGGCCAAGCTGGGCGAAGGGACTCTCCTGCATCTGGCCTTGGGTGCCGACATCGGCTACGACAGCAACGTCTTCTACAACGACCAGGACAAGAGATCGGCTGCGGTCGCGCATGTCACGCCGGCTCTGGATCTCAGCAATGGCGAGCGGGACGGAAGCGTGCCCGACGGTGTGTTCTATGATCTCGGCGCCAGCTTGACCTACCGCGAGTACCTTTCGGGTGGCAAAGATGTTCGCGATATGCGCGCATTCAACCCAAATGTGGGCGGCCTGCTGAGGTTTTCGTCCAGGCAGACGCTCAGCTTGTCGCTTTCCGACAACTTTGCCCGAACCGAAGATCCGCCCTATTCGCAAGGCGCGGCCGTCATTACCCACGATCGCAACATCGGCTCGATCGAGTTCAAGGTCGCCCCGGGCGGGGGGCGAATCCAGCTTCTGCTGCGGTACAACAACGTCCTCGACCTGTACGAAACCACCGGGTACCAATACGCCGACAACATGGGCAACGAGGGCGTGCTCGATCTGTCGTGGCGCTGGTTGCCCAAGACTGCGTTCTTCCTGCAGGTTGCCCAGGGGGTTGTGACCTATCTGAAACCGGACAGCATCCATCCTGAGGTTGCTTCTTATCCGTTGAGGGTCACCGCCGGTCTGCGCGGGCTTCTGACCGAGAAGCTGGGCCTCAACCTGGCAGCCGGCTACGCCAACGGCTTCTACGCTTCAGGGGCGACCCCATCGGGCTTCGGCGACGTCGTGCTGGTGGGCGAACTGACTTACAACATGTCCCTGACCTCGAAAGCAGGGCTTGGCTATCGGCACGACTTCCAGAACTCTCCCTTCATAGGCAATTTCTACAATCTGGACGCGGTGTATGCGGCGTTCCGAGAGTACATCGGCGGTCGGGTGGCCACGGCTGCCTACGCTCGCTTCGAGAACCGTGCATACCAGGTGACGCCGTCTCGAACCGACAAGGTCGTGATCGCGGGCCTAACCGCTGACTACGTTATCCAACGTGTTTTCTATATCGGCGTTGGCTATACGCTGACCCTGGCCCGCACCGATAACATCGCTGCGTACGGCGTGGACTATACCAAGCATCTAATTGTCGCACGCCTGGGCGTCGTCTACTAGCCAGGTGGCGGTTCAACCCACCGGGAAACGGCTGGGCGAGACAATGACCTACTGGGCGCACGCAACCGCAATCGTGGATCAGCCGGCGCAGATCGGCGAGGGGACCAAGATCTGGCACCTCTGCCATGTGATGGCCGGGGCTCGTATCGGAGCCCGGTGCGTGCTGGGACAGAACGTGTTCGTAGCGGCGCGCGCGGTGTTGGGCAACGGCTGCAAGATCCAGAACAACGTCTCGCTGTATGACGACGTGATCTTGGAAGACGACGTCTTTGTCGCGCCCTCCGCGGTGTTCACCAATGTGATCAACCCCCGCTCGTTCATTGAGCGCAAGCACGAGTACCGGACCACCCGGGTTGGACGCGGCGCCTCGGTGGGTGCGAACGCCACCGTGGTGTGCGGCCACGACATCGGCGAATATGCCTTTGTCGGCGCGGGCGCAGTCGTAACCAAGGAGGTTGCCGCCTTTGCGCTGGTCACCGGGGTGCCAGCACGCCAGGTGGGCTGGATGTGCCGCTGCGGGGTGCGCCTTTCCGACGGAAGCGACCAGGTTCGCGAGTGCAGGGCATGCGGCCAGCGCTATCGCGAGACGGCCGCGGCCGGGCGAAAATCCCTGCAGCCCGAGGCCAAGGCCAGCCCACGATGAAAGTACCCCTGCTTGACGTAAGGGCGCAGAACGCCCCGTTGCGCGGCGCCTTGCAGGAGGCCGTGACCCGCGTGATGGACAGTGGGGGCTTCATTCTGGGGCCCGAAGTGGAGGCATTCGAAAAGGAGCTGGCCACGGCGCTGGGCGTGGGGCGGGCCATTGGCGTGTCGTCGGGAACGGATGCCCTGCTGGTGGCGTTGATGGCGCTTGGTGTGGGCCAGGGCGATGAAGTGGTGACCACGCCGCTCTCTTTCTTCGCCACGGTTGGCTGCATTGCACGTCTGGGCGCGCGTCCGGTGTTCGCTGACGTCGAGCCTGAGAGCTTCAACCTGGATCCGGCGGCCGCGGCAGCAGCCTGCGGGGCCAAGACCCGCGCGGTGATTCCCGTGCACCTGTTTGGCCGGCCCGCGGCCCTGCCCAAGGTCAACCTGCCTGTGGTCGAGGATGCAGCCCAGTCAATCGGCGCCTGCAAGCTAGGCGGCATCATGAGCTGCTTGTCTTTCTTTCCCTCGAAGAACCTTGGCGCATTCGGCGACGGCGGCGCGGTCCTGTGTGACGACGCCCAGCTGGCGGACAAGGTCGTCTTGCTGCGCGCGCACGGCAGCCGGCCCAAGTACGTGCACCAGGTGGTGGGCGGGAATTTTCGCCTGGATGCCCTGCAGGCGGCCATCCTGCGGGTCAAGCTGCCCAAGCTTGCCGGTTGGAGCAAGGGGCGGCGCGCGAATGCCGAGCGATACCGCCGCTTGTTCGCGGCCACGCCTGGGATCCCACCCGAGCTGCACCTGCCCGAGGATGTACCTGACCATATCTACAACCAGTTTGTGATTCGCGCGCCTCGGCGGGACGCCTTGCGCGACCACCTATCCAAGCAGGGCATCGGGAGCGAGGTGTACTACCCGCTGGCCTTGCACCTGCAGCCCTGCTTTGCCGGATGGGGCTATCGCGCAGGCGCGTTCCCGCACGCGGAGGCGGCCACCAGAGAAGCGCTGGCGCTGCCCATCTTCGCCGAGCTGACCGAGGAGCAACAGGTCTACGTCGTCACGCAAATTGCGGCGTACTATTGCGGATAGACAACATGGTTCGCGTTGCTGTCATCGGAGCCGGAGCCTGGGGCATTAACCACGTGCGCGCCTTTGGCCGCACCAAGGGCGCACAACTAATCTTGGTTTGCGACGCCTCGGATGCGTGCCGCGAACGAGCCCGCGCCCTGGCGCCGCACGCGCGCCTGGGCAAGGACTTGCGTGAGGCCCTGGAGGCCGACGACGTGGACGCGGTCGTTCTGGCAACACCGGCCAAGGACCACTCTGAGCATGCGCGCCTGGCGTTGCACGCGGGCAAGCATGTGTTCGTGGAGAAGCCGCTGGCGCTGAACGCGGGCGATGCGCAGGCGGTGGTGGCCCTGGCTGACGCGCGCCACCTGACTCTCATGGTTGGCCACTTGATGCTGTACCATCCGGCAGTGGCCTATCTAAAGACCATGATCAGCGCGGGCGAGCTGGGGCGGATCTTCTACGTCTATTCCTTGCGGGTGAACCTGGGTCGGGTGCGCCAGGATGAGAATGCGCTGTGGAGCCTGGCCCCGCACGACGTGTCCATGATCAGCCATCTGCTGGGCGACGAGCCCGAGTCGGTAAGCGCGCGCGGCGGCACCTATCTGCAGCACAACATCGAGGACGTGGTGTTCGTGAACCTGAAATTCCGCAGCGGGGTGAGCGCCCAGATTCAGGTTTCTTGGCTAGATCCGCGCAAAGAGCGCCGCCTGACCATCGTGGGCTCGCAGAAGATGGTCGAGTTCGACGACGTCCACCCGGTGGAGAAGCTGCGCATCTATGACAAGGGCGTCGACCGGCCGCCGCCCTTCACCGAGTACGCGCAGTTTCTCTCCATTCGCAACGGCGACATCCACATTCCGCAGGTGCCCATGGTCGAGCCCCTGGAGGTCGAGTGCCGCCACTTCGTCGAGTGCGTAGTGCAGGGCAAGCGCCCGCTCACCGACGGTGCCTCAGCCCTGCGCGTGGTGCGCGTGCTGGAAGCGGCCCAGCGCTCGCTGGAAAGCCGCGGCGCACCCGTCGACGTGTAAGCCCATCGTGCCCCGAGGGTTGAGCACACGCTGGTCCGCAGCGACCGGAGGGAATCTGTACCGGAGGCCCGCAACCCTGTACAATCGCGCTTCTTTTCTCTCAGGCATACGGAAGCATGATCAAGGTCAGCGACTACATTGCCCGCAGGCTGCATGAGCTTGGGTGCAGACATGTGTTCATGGTGACGGGTGGCGCCGCCATGCATCTCAATGACTCCTTTGCCCGCGCATCCTCGCCGTACCAGGTGGTCTTTTGTCATCACGAGCAGGCGTGCGCCATTGCTGCCGAAGGCCTCTACCGAGCAGCGGGAAAGATTGGCGTGGTCAACGTAACCGCCGGGCCGGGAGGTCTGAACACGTTGACCGGGGTGATGGGCCAGTGGACAGACAGCATCCCGGCCATCTACGTCTCTGGACAAGTCAAGCACAGCACCACGCTGGACTGTTGTCGTGAAATTCCGCTCAGGCAGCTAGGAGATCAGGAAGTCGATATCATCTCGGTGGTTTCGCCCCTGACCAAGTACGCGGTCAGCGTCGAGGATCCAGGTGCCGTCCGCTACGAGCTGGAGAAGGCGTTCCATCTCGCCACGGTCGGGAGAATGGGGCCGGTTTGGCTGGACATTCCCATGGACGTACAGGGAGCCATGGTGGACGAGACGACGCTTCGGGCCTTCCTCCCACCCGTTGAAGTGCCAAACCCATGCGACGTGAGCGCGGTGGTCGAACTCCTGCGTGCAAGTCGGCGGCCGGTGGTGGTCGCGGGTCACGGTATTAGGCTCGCGCGACAGATCGAGACCTTGCAGAGTGTGCTTAGGATGTTGCGCATTCCTGCGCTGGCAACCTTCGGTGGGTTCGACCTGGTTGCCAACGATCACCCATGCTACGCGGGACGCATCGGCACACTCGGAACGAGGGGAGGCAACTTCTCCCTGCAGAATGCAGATCTCGTGTTGCTGCTTGGTACGCGCAACAATGTCCGCCAGGTCAGCTACAATTGGGAGAACTTCGCTCATCGAGCCACGACCATTGCTGTGGACGTCGATTCGGCAGAGTTACAGAAGCCGACTTTTCGTCCCACACACGCCGTACACTCCGATCTGGCCGACTTCCTCCCGCGTTTGCAGGCGGCACTCGCATCAGAACGCACACTGGGCGACTACTCGGACTGGCTTCGCTGGGCCAAGGAGCGGACGGCCCGCTACCCAGCGGTTCGGCCGGAACACCGCGTGGTCGCCGAAAGAATCCAGCCCTATCCGTTCTTCGAGCAGTTCACTCGGCAGCTTCCCGACGATGCCGTGGTGGTGGCTGGCAACGGGACCGCGTGTGTTGTGCTGTTCCAGGCCGGTGTCGTCCGGGCAGGCCAGAGGTATTTCTGGAACAGCGGCTGCGCCAGTATGGGGTACGATCTTCCCGCAGCCGTTGGTGCGGCGTTGGGAGTGAAGCGAGATGTTTGGTGCCTGGCTGGTGACGGCAGCCTTCAGATGAATCTGCAGGAGCTGGCCACGCTGTCGCACAACCGTTTGCCCGTCAAACTCCTGGTCCTCAACAATGGCGGATACGTTTCGATTCGGCAGACACAGACGAATTTCTTTGGTGCCCACTATGGTTGTGGGAATACGTCTGGCCTCAGTTTTCCAGACCTGGAACGGCTAGCAGCAGCGTACGATCTGCCGTACCTGTGTTCGAGCCGACTGGAAGAGGTCGAGGCGCATCAGCGCAGGGCGGCGGCAATTGCCGGCCCGGTGGTGTGGGAGGTGAGGTTGAACTTGGACTATTCCTTCGAGCCAAAGCTCTCCTCAATGCGTCTGCCTGACGGCAGAATGGTTTCAAAGCCGCTGGAAGAAATGGCGCCTTTCCTGGAACGCGATGAATTCCTCAGTAACATGTTGGTGCCAGTGGATGAGCCATGACGCAAGCCCCACGACAATACACAGCACTAGTTACCGGCGGGGCAAGGGGGATCGGCCGGGCTATCGTCGAAGAGCTGCAAGCCAGCGGAGTGAGCGTTCTCTCGCCACCGAGACGGGAGCTGGATCTAGCCGCTGTGCAGTCGGTAGAGAGTTGGCTGCGGAGTCATCGTGACGAGAAAGTCGACATCCTGGTCAACAATGCCGGTACCAACGTGCTCAATGCGGTCACTGACATCGACCTGGCAACCTGGGAAGCGATGGCTCAGGTCAATCTCCGGGCGGTGTTGCGCCTGGTTCAGATATTTGCTCCAGGCATGGTTGCCCGGGGCTGGGGGAGGATCCTCAATCTCTCCAGCATCTTCAGCCTGGTGACCAAAGAGCGCCGGGCCGCCTATTCGATGACCAAGGCAGCGCTGAACGCCCTGACCCGAAGCGCTGCGGTCGAGTACGGTCCCGGCGGCGTGTTGGTGAATGCGCTGGCCCCAGGCTATGTCGATACTGACCTGACACGGCAGAATAATAGCCCCGAGGCCTTGGCGCAGATCTGTGGGTCGATTCCACTTCGACGAATGGCTAGCGTGGCGGAGCTGGCAAAGATTGCCGGGTTCTTGGTGTCGGAGGCCAACTCGTACCTGACGGGTCAGGTGGTGGTTGTGGATGGCGGCTTCACTTGCCTTTGAGGACGTGGACGTGATTATCCAAAGCAAGTCGCATCCCTACTCAGTCGAAACGTTCGAGGACCTCGCATCCACGCTAGCCGCAACTTCACTTCCCGAGCGCTCGCATTGGTTGGTTGATCAAGTCCTTTTGCACCTCCACCCGGCAGCGTTTCGCGGGCGCCTTCCCGAATTGCGAACGGTGTTGATAGAGGCCACGGAAGAGCGAAAGTCGTACGAGGCAATTGGGCCGGTGTTTCTCGACCTTCTGGGCAAGGGCCTGAAACGTGATGGCAACCTGGTCGTGGTCGGCGGTGGTGTCGTGCAGGACATAGGCTGCTTCATAGCGACCGTGCTGGCGCGAGGCATTCGTTGGGAGCTAGTTCCAACCACGCTGCTGGCCCAGGCCGATTCATGTATTGGCAGCAAGAGTTCCATCAATATCGGTTCCTTCAAGAATCAAATTGGCACCTTCTACCCACCGCATCGAGTTCTCCTCTGTCCCGCGGCACTCCGATCGTTGCCCTGGGACGAGATGCGGTCGGGAGTTGGCGAGATCATCAAGTTCCAGCTCCTGACGGGCGAATCCGAGTTCCGCGAACTGATGCGCGATCTGGCTGATCTATCCGGCCAGCCACAGGCCATCGCCAAATGGATTCATCGCTCCCTTGAGATCAAGCAAGGCTACATCGAGGAAGATGAGCTTGATCGCGGGCGACGCAATTTGCTCAACTACGGGCATACCTTCGGGCATGCCTACGAATCAGCAACCCACTACGGGATCCCGCACGGAATCGCGGTGGTTCTTGGGATGCTCACCGCAACCTACGTTTCGACCCAGATGAGCATGACTGACCGTGCACATTTCGACGATGTGCGCGCACAACTACTCCCCTGGTGTCAGCCGTACGGGGATCTACTGGCAAAGGTGAACCTCGACGAAGTGATTCGTGCCATGCGGCGCGACAAGAAGAACACGGTTGACGGGGTAAATTGCATTCTGACGTATGGATTTGGCAAGATGGAGAAGCGTCGGGTCGACATCGACAAGGTAGTTGCTCCATGCCTTCAAGCTTTCATCGCGAACGAATTGCACTGAGGCCCGCCTGATACAGGGTGCGGGCCACAAGGAGAGGACTTTCTATGAATCCACTAGAGAGACGGATGGTCGAGCAGCTAAGAGAACTTCGCGAGAACCACCACGTGGTCGGCGTCAAGGCCGAGTTTGAGGCTGAGGGCACCAGGTTGGAAGAGGCACTTCGTCTGAAGGAAGTTGTCACCAAGGCCGGCCTGGATTTCACAATAAAGATCGGCGGCTGCGAGGCACTAAAGGATTTCTACGATGCCCGCGCGATTGGGGTCACCTGCATCGTCGGCCCGATGATCGAGTCAGCCTATGCCTTGAAGAAATACCTGGCGTCAGCCAGGATCGCCTATCCGAAGGACGAGGTGGATTCGGTCAAGTTCCTTGTCAATATCGAGACAATCACCGCCTGCAACAACATCGACGAGCTGCTGAACAAGTACGATATTACCGGGCTATCCGGGATCGTCATCGGGCGTGTGGATCTGACGGGTTCGCTAGGCCTGGTACGCGAAAATGTCAACGACCAGCAAATCTTCGAGATCGCATCGAAGGTGGTGGCCGCGGCTCGTGCCAAGGGTTTGGAAGTTGTCGTGGGTGGCGGGGTTTCCAAAGAGACGATTCCATTCCTCAAACGTTTTCCTGCCGGTTCAATCGCGCGCTACGAAACCCGCAAGGTGATCTTTGGCTGTCCGGCTGCCTTGCAGGACGGATACGACGTGGGAATTCTCAAGGCGGTCGGCTTCGAGCTGATGTGGCTGAAGAACAAGCGCAGCTTCTACGGTCTCATCTTCAAGGAAGACGAGATCCGGATCGAGATGCTGGAGAAACGCTACAAAAGGCTGATCGAAGAGGCGGGTGGGAGCGCTGGCTGACCACGCGGGCATGCCCGAACCACGCTGTGCCTCACGCGACGGGATCTCTGTGAAAAGCGATGGTACGGGCAATGGCGGCTGGCAGCGAGATCCAAGGCACGAGCCCCAATTCCCGGCTGGCCCGCTCCGTGCTCGGCACATATCGCTCAGGGGCCTTGCTTAGGTCCGGCTTGCCCCTGACGATCACCGCTACCTCAGGACCGCAACTCGCGGCAACCAAATGTGCCAATTCCGCAATTGAGACGCCTTCCTCAGACCCGACATTGTAGCTCCGGCCGTTGTGCCCGCGAAACAAGATCGTCAATAGCCAGATCGTCAGGTCGGCAGCGTAAAGATAGGAGCGATGGGGCGTGCCATCGCCTTGAACAACAATCGGTCCGCCCTTCAGCCCGTCCCTGATGAAGTTGCCGATGGCAAAGTGAATGTCCAGAGGCAAATGCGGCCCTACGAATGCGAAACACCGGGCGATCTTGGCTTCAATCCCGTGCTGCCTCGAAAACAACGTACAAAGGGTTTCAGCCGCCCGCTTTCCCTCCCCATAGGCAGAGCGCGAATCAATCGGGTCGGGCGCGCCCGCGTAGTCCTCGGGGACGCGGGCCATCTCAGGGGGCTGTCTGCCATAGACCGCGCCCGAACTAGTCAGCAAGAACTTCCCCGCACCACAATGGCAAGCGAATTCCAAAGTGCGCCGGGTCCCGTCCAGGATCGTATCGAACATGGTCAGCGGGTCCTCAGCGTTCAGCCTCGCGCTGGACTCTGTGGCCGCGTGGATGATGTGCGAAAAGCCGCCCTTCGGAAACTCAAAAGAGCGCACGTCACCCGGGTGAAACTGGATAGCCGGATGGCCAGCCACCCGAGGAGCCTTCTCCCGAAATGCGTCGGGATTTCGCGACAACACCAGAGCAGAAAGGCCTAAACTAAGCCGATCATTCGCCCAGAGCAAACTTTCCAGCAGCCAGCGCCCGAAAAACCCAGTACCGCCAGTAATGAAAAGACGCTGCCCGCGCAATTCCTCCCACAGATCGCGGGTGCGACCAAGGACGTGCTCCAAGTCTTCCGTCGGCAGCAATTCCATTCACCCAGCCTTCTCCTGGTACAAAATCAATCCGGCCATTTCCGACGAATCATAACACACCCGATCCACTGAAAGCATCTCCCGCCCGGCTAGGCAGCTCCTACTGCCGCCCACCCTTAAATCCAAACGCCCGAATGCGCCCCCGCATCTCCCTGTAAGATTCGCGAAATTTCGCGATCTCAGTTGAAGTTGGCCACAAGACCAATGACATTGCAAGCAGCAGCATTGGACTGATGATGCACGAAATGCTAGCCGCGTCGCCCTGGCGCGGAAAATAGAAATGCTTGGGCAGCATCAGCAGCGCCGCCGTGACACAAAAGACAGAATCCCGCCAGCCCTTTGCAGTCGAGACAAGCCATTCCAAAATCGGTGGCAGCAGCATGATCAACTTATAGTCGTTGGCCACGTTTGGATACGCGAGCATGATCAGCGCGATCGCCAGGAGTTCGCGCCAAGTCTCCCGCAGTACGCAGAGGGACCACAGTGCCAAGATCCCAGCCCAGAGCGTTGCAAGTCGCTCGTACCATTGCACCGTCCGAACCATGTCTAATCGGGGAGCCTGCAGCCAACGTGCCAGAACGCGAAGAGCGTTGAGCCAATCGGTCGAGTAATAGGCTGACAGGTCCCCTAGAACATAGCGTTGCCGAAAAAGTCGCAAGTTCTCCGAAAAGGCGTGCAAGGTGACCGCGACACCACCTTTGAATGTGGCGGCCGAGACGAGTATGCTTGCGGCAAAGACCGATACAGCAACGGCAACGGCGAGAATCTGCCTTCGGCGAATCCAATAGAGGACTGCAGCGAACGGGAATCCTTTAGAAGCGCTCGCCACCGCGAGCAGAAGTCCACCAACCACTTTCCGACGTCGAGAAACCAGTTGAATAGCCGCGTAGGTCAGACACATCGCTAGCGGGTCTAGATTGCCCCGGTCGACTGCGAAGAGCATGGGGTAGTTGCAGACAACTATGAAGAAGGTAAGGGTGATCACGATGGGCCAGCGCGAATCGCCCTTCCAGAGAGCCCGCTGCTCGCGCAGCCACCATATCCAAATCAGCAACACACTGCCGAACGTGACCGCAAAATAGGTGAACAGGAGACTGGGAAGGGTGAACCCCTTGGCAACCCGCAACACTGCGTAGGGAAACGGAAAATAGGTGCTGAAGGTTCGCGTTCCCGGATTGATGTAGGGGTTGGGTGCTTTGGCCTGAAGCCAGGTCACGACAAAATCCCCGTAGCGGTCATTCGGAGCGAACAGGAAGGTACTCCGAGGCCAGACGTAGTGAAAAACGCTAGCGACCAGGCTGTAGTACGCCAGGGCGACGACCCAGCCAATAGAGTACAACAGGCAGAACTTCGCTAGGCGCTGCCATATCAATTCGGCGCGTTGTGGATCCGGCGGCGTATTGGAACTCAGCATGTCCTTCTCTGACGATGCGGCGCTATCCCGTTGTGTCTCCCGCCATCAGCAATCCACAAGTCTATTCGAGATTGACTTTTTCCCTGATGACAACAAATGGCTTCTTGCGCACTTGCGAGTGAATCGCGCCGACATACTCGCCGATAATCCCCAGAAAGAACATCTGGATGCCGGAGAAGAACAAGACGAGGAAGATCACCGCGGCCAGGCCGGGTAGCTGGGCCGGCCACACGAACAGCTTCAGAAGAAAGTAGACGAACGCCCCAAGAAAGCTCAGCCCCGAAAGCAGCAACCCGAGATATGTGCAATAGCGTATCGGCAAATGCGAATGGCTAATCAAGGCGTTGATGGCAAAATCTATGAGGTAACTAATGCGGCTCTTGGAATAGCCGCGCGGACGACTCCTTCGGGCGTACTCTATGCCGATCTGCTTGAACCCGATGAGGGTGATGTAGCCGCGGATATAGGGCTTGTAGTCGTCGATCTTTAGCAGCTCGTCGACCACCTTGCGGTCGACTAGGCGAAACGAGCCGGCATTGAGCGGAAGCTTGTCTCCCGAGAATCCACTAACGATTCTGTAGAAAAGCTTTCGGCAGGACCGCAAGACGAAGTTGTCCTTGGTCTGAGTGCGGATACCGTAGGCCACATCGCAGCCCTCTTCCCATTTCTTGATGAATTCCAGAATCAGCTCGGGCGGATCCTTCAGATTGGCCTCATACGGCACCACCGCATCGCCGGTCGCATGCTGATACCCTATCAATTCAGTCTTGATCGGACCGAAATTGCGCGAATAGCTTACGATCTTCACTCGCTTGTCGTGCGCGGCTATGTTCTTGAGTATCTCCAGGGTGTTGTCGCTGCTGCAGTTGTCCATGAAGATGTGTTCATAGTCATATCTGCCTTGCAGTCTCTGTTCGAAAACCTCCCGGATAGTCTCGTACACCTCCTGAACGGTCAATGCCTCGTTGTAGACACCGGTTATGACCGAGATCTTCTTCATTTGGCCTCGCAAAGGACCGTCTTCATCACTGGTTTTCCGAACTCACGAGCTGCTACGTCCCTTCCATGTCGATAGGCTTGACCTGTGGCTCCATCTCGGTGAAGGGGCGGCCGAAGGCGATCTTGGGGAAAAC
>Ga0182010_10001548_pt1 | contig 12075 bp, 9 predicted proteins | sample 611E1MmetaG_FD_120488 | JGI IMG/M metagenome (GOLD analysis project Ga0182010, IMG submission 120488) | Permafrost microbial communities from Stordalen Mire, Sweden - 611E1M metaG | ecosystem: Environmental > Terrestrial > Soil > Wetlands > Permafrost | place: Sweden: Stordalen | collected...
GTATTTGTGGATTTTCAGTCCTAAACGCAATTGGTTTTAAATTATCACTATAAAACTACATTAATTCTTTAATCGGAAGCGAATACAAAGGTAAAATGTTCGTAATGAATTTATATCTGATTGCACAGCTGATCTCAATAAATATGGTCAATTTTTCCAACGCCGCAAAAAGACCGGCAACAAGTATGATGGAAGTTGGCCCGGGGTGCGCCATAGAAGCAAAATGAAAAAAAAGCCGGTAAAATTTCTCATTTTGAGAATAATTCATCTAATGATATTCTTGTTATTAAACTCATTCTTTTTGTAAGTAGCACGTTAACAGCATATTAGGCTAATACATTATTTTTTAGCTATTCAAAAATTATTCTGGCATAAGAATTGGAGGTTTTTAGCGTGAAAGAATGAACGATTCTCGCATATGGGTAATGTATTATCAATAAAGAGCCTGAATCAGCATGTCTAACACTATAAAAATAATTGTCATGAACTATATTGGAGCCGGATACTGGAAGAGTAAGAAAGAAAAACTTCTTAAGAAATATAACAATCTTACAGATAAAGATCTGCATTATAATGAAGGAAATGAAAAGGAGATGATTGAAACATTGAGCAAGAAACTTGGAAAAACAAAACAGGAATTGCTCAAGTTGATTGTTTTGCTTTGATAAGATCTTGTTCTTCCCTGCAGTTTTATTTATTGCTTTTTTGGATCACAACACGGAAATCTTTAAATGTGCAATGTTACTCCCCAGGCATTCAGGGACTTTCCGTCTAGCGGTTACAGATCTTTTTGATAAATACGGAACCTTTTGATAATCCGGCCATCTATCCTTTCACATTCCGCTCTCATTCTGGTATTGGATTCAAGGATGAGATGAAGATCAATGAGTTCCATCTTGTTTTCCATACAAGCCTGTAACATTTTGACAGCCATTAAAACATCAATTCCTTTACCCCTGTGACTTTTTTTCACACCACCCAGCAGCATCAGAAGCTTTTTTGAGTTTTTTAATTCCCTTAATATTCTAAAAACTCCAAACGGGAAAAGGTTGCCTTTTGCTTTTCTGATACCTTCACTGATGTCAGGTATGCCTACAGCAAAGCCAATAAGTTCCTCACTGGTTTTTACAACTTTTATAAATCTGGGATCGAGGATCATCATGTATCGTCGGGCGAGATCCTTTTTTTCCTGGTCATCAAGAGGAACAAACCCATAGATCTCCATAAAGGTCTGATTCATTAAGTTAAGGACTGGGATAATATATGGTTTAAGTTCTTTCTTGGAATGGAATTCGATTATGCTGAATTCATTATTTTCTGAAACTCTGGAAAGAATTTTATTGTAAATGTCCGGAAGCTGATCAGGTACTTTGGCCAGGTAATTAACGAGATCCTGATACTTTTCATAACCCTCTCTGGCAATCATTTCCGGTAAATAACTATCGTTGGTAGGGCAGACAATAAACTTGGGATAATCAAATCCTTCAATCTGAAAACCCTGAGGATCCTTATCTGAAAAACCTAAGGGACCCACAAGTTTTATCATGCCTTTTTCTCTTGCCCACACTTCTATTTTGTTTATTAGTGCATGAACAATATCGAAATCCTCATAACATTCCAGGAAGCAAAACCGACAATGCTGTTCATTATGAATCGTATTATATCTCCTGTTTATAATGCCCATTATGCGTCCGACTATCTTTTTATCGCTGTAAGCAAGACAGAGAATAGTATCAGCATATTGATACGATTTGTTATTCTTCTCATCAAATAACTCCCATTCATCCGCATAGATCGGAGGAAGCCATTTTGGATCATTCCTGTGAACTTTTGACGGCAGATAAATAAAATTCCGTTTATCTCTTTTAGTGACCACCTCTTTAATAATTATTTCTGCCATACATTATATTATTTGATAGTTCCAAAGAAATAAAAAAGAATCAGATGATCAATTTTAAAATGACCTTTTCTTAATATTTATCGGAAATGGTTTAACTGAACCAAATTTTTAATCTGACCGGTAAGTTCCTGTAGAAAGTTAATGCTAATCTTAATGTGTTCTTAATACGATTGTTGTACCTTTGAATTCAATTAAAAATGATACATATGAAAAGGATAAATTCTGTAATAATTCCGGTAGTTCTGATCCTCCTGCTGAATTCCTGTGCAGCTGTTTACCAGTGCGGTGATCCAAAGCCTCTTAAACAACCGGCAATGGGAAAAAGACTGAAAGCTGTTGTAACTGAAAGAGATAAACTATGCAGCGATCTTGCATCAAAGCAGAAGGAAAATGCAGGATTAAAAAGCAACCTGACCGATGAGACAAATAAAAACAAAGATCTCACAGCTCAATTCACTGATTTACAGGGAAGATATAAAAGTTTGTCAACACTTAGCCTGTCTCAGACTGACAAATTAAGCAGGGATCTTGCTGCAAAATCCGAAGAGCTGAATGCGAAGGAAAAATTACTTTCCGACAGGGAAAGAACACTTGATGAGATGAAAAAGATCATAGCACGGCAGGATTCTTTAACCAATAGCTTAAATAATATTTTAAGAAATGCCTTGCTGGGATTTAATTCAGATGAGTTGTCAGTCGAAATAAAAAACGGAAAAGTTTATGTTTCAATGTCCGATAAGCTTTTATTCAAATCGGGGAGTTCAACAGTGGAAGAAAAAGGTAAAGAAGCCTTAAATCTTCTGGCCGGCGTTTTGAACAAAAATACTGACATCGACATCCTGGTTGAAGGGCACACCGATAATGTACCTATAAAAACCTCAGTTTATAAAGACAACTGGGACCTGAGTGTTGTAAGAGCTACATCAATAGTGAGAATTCTGACCATCGACTACAAAATTGCACCAACCCGTCTGACAGCATCAGGTAAAGGTGAATTTTTTCCAAAAGCGGATAATGAAACAAATGAAGGCAGAGCCAAAAACAGAAGGACGGAAATTATTCTATCTCCGAAACTTGATGAGCTTATGAAATTACTCAAAGTCTGAAATATCATTTGAAGCGTTCAGAAGCTATGAACAATAAATTACCTGAAGTACAGTCTTTGACAGTATTGAGAATTGCAGCATTTGTTATAATCATTGCAGGGATGATTTTTGCAAAATCAATAATAGGTCCCTTTCTGATGGCTTTGTTTATCAGTATTATCTGCGCTCAGCCAATATTATGGCTTGAAAAAAAGAGAGTCCCGAAAGGGTTGGCCGTGCTGATAGCGTTAATCGGGATTCTTTTGATATTCTTCGGAATAGGATATCTGATCGGAGGTGCTATTTCCTCTTTTACATCAAATGCACCAAATTATGAGGCTAGTCTGAATTCGATCACCGATTCCTTTATTAATTTCCTGAACAGTCACGGGATTACCGTAACGAAGGACCAATTCCCGAAAATGTTCGATACTTCCAGGATTCTAAGTTTAACTGTTCAGGCTATAAACGAACTTGTTAACATGATGGGAAATGCTTTTTTGGTTTTTCTTACCATCATATTCATGTTATTGGAACTCAGTAGTATTCCTGATAAAATAAGATCGGTATTCAAAGGTCCGGCTGAATCCCTGGATTATCTTACAACTATTATCAACAGCATTCGTCATTACCTTGGAATAAAAACGATAATAAGCATTGTTACAAGTATCCTGATATATATTGCGCTGTCAATTATCGGTCTTGATTATGCAATTCTATGGGCCCTTATCGCGGGGCTGCTGAATTATATACCAAATATCGGATCGATAATAGCTGCGGTTCCTGCTTTGCTTTTTGCGCTTATACAACTGGGTTTAGGGAGTGCAGTATGGACCCTGGTATCCTTTATGGCAGTAAATAATATCCTTGGGAATTTTATTGAACCGAAGATAATGGGAAGAGGATTGGGCCTGTCTACACTGGTGGTATTCATATCCCTGATTTTCTGGGGATTTGTTCTTGGCACAGTGGGTATGTTCCTGTCTGTTCCTTTAACCATTACAATAAAAATTGTTCTTGAACAAAATGAGAAAACAAGATGGATAGCGGTTCTTCTGGGCACACCTAAGGATGCAAAAATTAACAGTCTTAACGTTAAATGATTCAGTAGTTTTATTGTACTTTATAGATTCCCGGAATTTCATTGGATTATAAGGGTCAAAAGCTGTCCCTTGGTTGTTATGACACCGGATGCAGGATACCCGTCAAAAAGCTTTAAAGACTGTATTCAAAAGCATAAATAGGTTAACCGGTTAATTAGTTTACCTTTGCAGCCCATTAATACTATCCATTTGAAAACGTTCTCTGACTTAGGTGTTTCCGAAAAGTTTATAAAAGCATTACAGGAAATCAATATTATTACTCCGACTGAAATACAGGAAAAAGCAATTCCTTTTCTGATTGAAAAAGGAACAGATTTCATAGGACAGGCCCAGACGGGCACTGGTAAAACAGCTGCATACGGATTACCCGTTTTACAAGCTATAAATCCTGATAAGCCTAATATCCAGGCACTTATCCTTTCGCCGACACGCGAACTGGGTCAGCAGATTGCAAAGCAGTTATTTAAGTTTACCAAATATATTCCCAAGAAGATATTTATCGAATCGGTCTATGGCGGTGCTCATATTGAGGAACAGATCAGCTCATTAAGACGCCCGACCCATATTGTAGTTGCCACTCCCGGACGGCTTGTCGATTTGCTGGAACGCAAGGCTATTGATCTTTCTTTTATCAAGACTATTATTCTCGATGAAGCTGATGAAATGCTCAGCATGGGTTTTAAAAAAGAACTTGACAATATACTTAAGTTTACTGCCGGCAAACGTCATACATGGCTTTTTTCAGCTACCATGCCTCCAGAAATCAAAAAAATTATCAGTGGATATATGTCGCCGAATGCCTTAAAGATAGAGGTAAATAAAAACGACATTACAAACAGGGATATAGAACATAAATTTCTGGTCTGCACAAACGAGGAAAAGCCCGAGGTTCTGTTTCAGTTCATTCAATCACAGGGAGCAAACCGTGGTCTTATCTTTTGCAGGACCAAAGCCGAGGTCCAATCGGTTTCCAAAAAGCTTATTGGCAGAAAAATCAATACAGATGCATTACATGGTGACATGCTGCAAAAAGAACGGGATAAAGTTATGAGGGCATTCAAGAACAGTAAACTTCAGATACTTGTTGCAACCGATCTGGCAGCAAGGGGTATTGATGTCAGGGAGCTGGCTTTTGTAGTGCATTATCAGCTTCCTGAAAAGACAGAATACTACACCCACAGAAGCGGACGGACTGGCAGAGCCGGCAATAAAGGATTTTCTCTCAGTATGATATCCTCAAAGGAACAATCAGAGTTAAGGAATTTAGAAAGGGAATTGGGGATTAAAATCAAAGAAATACATAAATAAGGCACAACGGCACAAAGGCACTATGGCGTAAACGATACAAATTTTGCCCGCTTAATCTGAAACAGGCGTCAAAATCGAAGTATTCCTGATCAGCTGTTTTAGATCTCAAAATTCTAATAAGTCTTCATCCCTTCCTTATCACGATTCCTTACAATGGCAAGGTCCAGGCTGGGAACATTGCACCTGGTCATCTTTTAAAAATTCTTCAAGCCGGGCGTCTTTGTTTAAAAGAAATAGGAATGTGCCGATCAAAATTGTTATTACAATTATCAAATAGTATTCAACGACACGGTTGTACAGTTTGATGTGAATTTTAATGCTGCGATCTTAAATGGAAATTCTTAAAATTTCAAAATGGTTGTTATTGATTTTATTTCTTGCCAATAATTTGATCTGCTATTCTCAAACAAATTATAATACATCAATAAGCGGCCATGTGGTTGATGCAAAAACACGGGCTTCACTGCCCTTTGTCTCAGTTATACTGGAAAATACATCCGTAGGAACAGTTACTAATAATAAGGGCATGTATAGTATTCTGACAAGCAAAACAGCATATAAGATTACATTTTCATTTTTAGGGTACGAATCTGAATCCAGGATAATAACTCCGGGTAAAACGCAGGTTATAAATGTTGAACTCAGCAGCACGGCAGTTGAACTGGGAGAAGTACAGGTAAAGGCATCCAAAAAAAACTATTCAAACAAGAACAATCCATCAGTTGAGCTGATTGAAAAAGTAATTAAACATAAAGCATCTAACCGGAAAGAAAGCCTTGAATATTATAATTATGAAAAATATGAAAAGATAGTTTTTGCTTTGAGTAACATCAGCGATAAGTTCGAAAACCTTCGTACATTCAGCAAATTCCATTTCATATTTGATAATGTTGACTCTTCCCGTATTGACGGGAAAGATGATTTGCCAATGTTTATCAAAGAAAAGCAGTCAAGCTGTTTTTTCAGAAAGAATCCCAAGGCTGAAAAAGAGATCATTCATGCTGAGAAAACAATTGATTTTAATGAATATATCGATAGTAAGGGACTTACATCGAACATTAATTATCTCTATCAGAACATTGATATTTATAATAATGAAATATTCTTTATGTCAAATAAATTTCTGAGCCCGGTAGCCGTCACTGCCCCTGTTCTTTACCGTTTTTACATCCAGGATACAGCATTGGTTGAAAATGTCAGATGTATCAAACTCTTCTTTGAACCACGCAATCCGTCTGATTTCCTTTTTCATGGTTTTCTTTATATAACTGACGACAGTACCTATGCTATCAGGAAGATAGATATGAGTTTCAATAAAAAGATAAATATCGATTGGATAAAGGATGTCAGAATAATTCAGGATTTTAAAAAAATAGGGGAGAAAACATGGCTCCTAAACAAAGACGAGATCGCGGTGGATTTTGGTGTGACCAAGACCCTTCCCGGCCTTTTGGGACGTCGTATAGTCTCATATACTGACTATTCTGTTAATAACACAATCGCTGATTCAGTCTTCAGTGGGTCCGATAAAGTCTGGGATAAGGATACGTCTGGTAAGAATACATATTACTGGGACTCAGTGCGTAAGCCGCCAATAGATAATCCGGAGCGGAACTTATATGCGATCGTTGACAGCCTTAAAAAAATTCCGGCGTTCAGACGAAGAGTAAATATTCTGGTTCTCTTATCGACCAACTATTTAAACCTCAGGCAATTTGAATTGGGTCCGGATGTCAGCTTTCTGAGTTTTAATCCTATTGAGGGAACAAGGTTAAGATTTGGAGGACGCACGACCCCGCTATTTAATAAAAGGATATATTTTGATGCATATCTGGCGTACGGAACACATGACAGACGTTATAAGTATAGTTTCACAACAACATATTCGATTCCAGGAACATCCATTTATAAATTCCCCGTAAAATCAATCAGCCTCAGTTATACGTATGATACTAAGATTCCGGGTCAGGAATTATTATTTTCAGGGCCTGATAATATTTTTTACTCCTTCAAAAGAGGGGTAAATGATAAGATGGTTTATAACCACACTTTTGGGCTGGGATATATGAATGAATTTGAAAATCATTTTTCCTTTAAACTTGGGTATGCATTTACAAAGGAAGCCCCTGCCGGAAGTCTATATTTTGCTGGCAATGATTCCTCGCTGCTGGTAAACCAGGTGCCATTTTTACAAATCTCCGAAGCCACTTTGAACCTCAGGTTTGCACCTAAGGAGGAATTTTATCAGGGGAAATTGTACAGGACACGTGTCCCATCCAAATATCCTATCCTGAACGCCAGTTTTACTGTTGGCTCAAAGATTATAGGCAATGATTATAATTATCAGAAATTAAATGTGGGTATCAGTAAGCGATTTTATTTGTCAATAATCGGATATACTGATGTCTCAGCAGATGCAGGCATAATATTTGGGAAAGTACCATTTCCTCTCATGTTTATCCATAATGCCAATCAGTCATATGCCTATCAGCCATATACATATAACATGATGAATTTCATGGAATTTGTCAGCGATAAGTATGTTTCGCTCCTCGTCGATCATTCATTTAATGGTTTCTTTTTCAATAAGGTGCCACTTTTAAAAAAGCTCAAACTGCGAGAAGTAGCTTCATTAAAAATCTTATATGGAGGAATAAACGACAGGAACAATCCATCGATACAACAGGGCCTATTTAAATTTCCATCTGACATCAACAATATCCCGCTTACTTACACACTTGGATCGAAGCCATATATCGAAGGGAGTGTTGGGGTATCAAATTTATTCAGGGTATTACGTGTCGATATAGTTAAACGTATCACTTATCTTCAGAATCCCAATGTTACATCTTTGGGTGTAAGGGCTCTGTTCAAACTTGATTTTTAGATACACTTAAATTTGCATAAATTCATATTGGAAAATTTAAACTGAAAATTATGGAACCAGAATCAATCATTTTGCTGAAACCTGAGACAGATAAAGGAGAATCAGTATTTAAAGCCCTTCAGAAGCGTCAGACAACCCGTGAAATAAGTGATAAGAAGATATCACTCCAGATTCTTTCGAATCTCGTATGGGCCGCATGTGGGGTAAATCGTGAAAAAGGTCCTTTTGGAATTTCAGGAAGAACATCAGCAACTGCGAGCAACTCGCAGGAAATTGACCTTTATGTTGCGATGGAAGAGGCAATTTATCTTTATGATCCTTTTAAACATACTCTAATCCCGGTTATCGAAGGAGACCTGAGATCGCTGGCAATTGGAAGAGGTCAGGCGAATTTTGGTGATAAAGCTCCCGTTCGTCTGATCTATATTGCAGATATAAATAAACTTACAAATACCGCTGGTTACAAGGAGCCGGGTCTGCTTGACAGTGAAACCCAAAAGTCATACTATTTTGTTGACACAGGTATAATGGCAGCCAATGTATACTTGTATGCTGCTTCCGAGGGATTGGCGTCGTGGTTTCATAACTGCAATAAATCAGCACTCTCGGCAAAACTAAATTTACGTGCTGACCAGCGGGTGCTTTTTGGTCAGACAGTTGGGTATCCTGCAAGTGTATAAATGATTATAAAATCACTAAACTGGAGGTTTGACGTAGTCGCGGATCTCTTTGTTCCTCATATAAAAACCTTAAAATCACTTGATATACCAGGTGTTTTGCCTATTTTAATAGTTAATGTTTGTTAAAAAGATAATAAAAACAGAATATTTAGTGCTTTTGATTGTCTATTAAGTGAAGAAATTTCACAGCTTTGCAAACTTAAATATTTCAACGCTGTTTAATAATTCATCAGAATCTGATTTTTCACTAATGTATACTAAATGAGATCTATTATTATTATTTTAACAATTCTGTTTCTTTTTAATCCATTTGTCAGTTCACAGTCAAAAACAAATACATCAATTTCAGGTAAAGTATTTGATAAGTCTACAAATCAACCTCTGGAATATTCAACGGTTTCAGTAATAAACAAAGAGTCCGGAAAGACAATTAACGGAAGTATTGCTGATGTACACGGAAATTTTGTTGTAACAGATGTCCCATATGGCACTTATAAAGTAGATATTAATTTCATTGGTTATGAAAAAAGTACCATTGACAGCATATCCCTTAAGCCTGGCAGACGTTCAGTTTCATTGGGAACAACTTATCTTGCTTCATCAATGCATAATCTTCAGGGAGTTACCATAACGGGTGATAAACCGATCATTGAAAACAAAATTGACAAAACCGTATACAACGCTGCGAATGATATAACTTCCCAGGGTGGCCTGGCGATTGATGTGCTGAAAAAAGTACCACAGGTAACAGTTGATATTGACGGAAATGTTGAATTGCAGGGCAATTCAAATATCCGGTTTCTAATCAATGGCAAGCCATCAAGTGTGTTTGGCAACAGTTTGGCCGATGCCCTGGCATCAATTCCTGCAAGCCAGATAAAAAGTATTGAAGCCATCACAACCCCCGGGGCCAAATATGATTCACAGGGGACCGGAGGAATAATAAATATAATTCTTCAGGACAATAATGTACAGGGGGTAAACGGCAATATTAACTTATCAGCAGGATCCAGGCTGGAGAATGGATCTGCGAATTTTAATTTCCGGCACAATAAATTCGGAATCAATGCCTTCTTTAGCGGTAACGGACAGTTAAAATCGCAGGTGCCTTATTCACAAAACCGGGTATCAACAGATACCATTGCAAAAAGTATTACTTCATTATCGCAGAACGGACTTACCAATTTTGTCCGTAATGGTTTCCGATCAGGCCTCGGATTCGACTGGGATATATCAAAGACTGATAATATTACAGGCTCACTGGGTTATAATCAATTCAGTAATCGGAATTTAGGGTTAACCAATCAGGAACAAATCGTAGAGGATTATTATGGAGCTGCCCAATCTGATCTTATTACCGTAAGGAACTCAGAGAGTCACTTCAAAATAAGATCAATCGACGTAAATCTTGCCTACAAAAAGAAATTTAAAAAAGAGGGACAGGAATTGGATATAGTCTATACTCAAAGTAATGGGAATCCATACAGTAATTACAATCAGACACAATCAAATTTCGGTGAATCATTGCCTTTCTCGGGTCAGAAAAGCATTAATCCTGGGACAGATAATGAAACCACTGTCTCTGTGGATTATGCACAACCTTTAAGTAAAAATTTCCTGATCGAAACTGGTGCTAAAGTCAGCGATCAAAATCTGACCAGTCTCGCAGATGTGAGTATTTTTCTTCCCATAACAGATCAGTACACAGGCGATCCTTTGCAATCATATAATTTAAAATATAAAATGAGGGTTTATGCCGGATATCTTTCTGTAAATTTTAAGTTGTTTAATTTCCTTGATATTAAGTCAGGGGCAAGGTATGAAGCCACTAATGTGAAAATCGATTACCCAAACACATCTATTCCGGCTTACGGCACCTTTGTTCCAACTATTGTTTTTTCGCATAATTTCGATAAAAACAAGACTTTGAAACTGGCTTACAGCAAACGTATTGAACGTCCGGAATATCGCGAACTGAATCCTTTTATTAATCTCAGCGATCCGTATAATATTTCTACGGGTAACTTATTCCTGAAACCAGAAATCGGTAATAATTTTGAGTTAGGCTATAACACCTCCTTTAAGAAGGGCGGAAATCTTTATGTTTCACTTATTGAACGGATAAATACGCATGACAAAAAACAGATAACAACCTTTTATCCAAATTATTTAATCGGTGATTCAACTTATAATAATGTTTCTGTGACAACAAATGAAAATGTTGGAGAAGAGTATAATTCAGGCATAAGTGTATCGGGTTCATATCCAATAACCTCAAAGTTAAATCTACGCGGCAACCTGATGATAACTCACCGGTATCAGGTTACACATTTGCCGATGGGGAACCTTTCAACAGGAATAAGAACCAGGTTCAACATGAATGCGACTTATCAGCTTCCTAAGGATCTTGTTCTTGAGTTATTTGGTTTTTACAGTTCAGCTGCAAAAAGTTTACAGGGTAAGTCTCCACAGTTTTTCATGTATACATTTGCTTTCAGAAAATTATTCTGGAATAAAAATGGCAGCATAGGATTTACAGCAACAAATCCGTTCAGCAAATATGTAAGCCAGGTATCAACTACTACAACTGATAATTCCGTATCTGCCTATATTCGTAAAGTTCCTCTGAGATCTTTTGGAGTCAGTTTCACATATAAATTCGGTAAGCTCGAGTTTAGTAAGAAGAAAGAGGGGAGTGATAATAACGTAATGGAAGACAATACCCGATTTTAACAAAAAATCCCGCAAAATTATTGTATGCGGGATTCGGGATTTTATCTTACCACCATCTTCTGAATTTTCGACTGAACCTTCGGTCAAAAGTAGATACAGCCAGGGTAGTATTGTTGGTAGCAGTTATAAGGGTATTCCTCGGATGATTCGGATCTTCCTTGAAGATCACTGTAAACGAGGCAGCCGAGGTACCGGTAACTGCATAGTCCAGAGTTCCTGACGAGATTATAGGTGTCCCAAGATAAAAGGTCACCTGTAACGGAGTAGAAGAACTAACAGTTTTGGTATAGGAATCTCCCTTCTCGTTAATACCTGTAACAGTTCCTGAAAAGGAAATGGTATCCTTTGACAAGTTGGTTCTGAACCTTGCAAATCGCCA
>Ga0182010_10001551_pt1 | contig 12063 bp, 8 predicted proteins | sample 611E1MmetaG_FD_120488 | JGI IMG/M metagenome (GOLD analysis project Ga0182010, IMG submission 120488) | Permafrost microbial communities from Stordalen Mire, Sweden - 611E1M metaG | ecosystem: Environmental > Terrestrial > Soil > Wetlands > Permafrost | place: Sweden: Stordalen | collected...
GTGGGACTTGTTGAAGGAGTAATCCTGGGCCTTTTCCATGTCCTCCCAGAGCCGCCGCGCGACCTTCGCATCCACCCCGTTTGTCTGGCAGCCGGCGATGAACTTCTCCTTCAGCGAGGCCATCAACTCGTGGATCTTCTTACCGATCGCCTTGCGCAGATCGTCCGCCTCGGCGGGGCTGAAGCCGCCCAGGTCCTTGGCGATCTCCATGTACTGCTCCTGGTAGATGCAGATGCCGTAGGTCGAGCCGGTGATCGGCTTCAGGCGCTCGTCGGCGAAGTCGACCTGCTCCTTGTCGTGCTTGCGCTTGGCGTAGACGGGGATGTACTGCATTGGCCCCGGTCGATAGAGGGCGACGAGCGCGATCAGGTCTTCGAACACGGTCGGCTTGACCTGGCGCAGGGCGTCGCGCATGCCCGAGGACTCGAACTGGAAGACGCCGGTCGCGTCGCCGCGCGCGAGCATGGCGTAGGTCTTGGCGTCGTCGAGCGCTACCTGCGAGATGTTGAGGTCTCCGATCAGCTCGACCGCGGTGTCGATCACATCGAGGTTGCGCAGGCCGAGGAAGTCCATCTTGAGCAGACCGAGCCGCTCCACGTCTCCCATCGGGAACTGGGTCACGACCTCTTGATCGGCTCCCTTCTGCTGCAGCGGCACGACGTCCATCAGCGGCTGGGCGCCGATAACTACGCCGGCGGCGTGGATCGAGTCCTGGCGCACCAGCCCCTCGAGCGGCCGGGCCAGGTCGACGATCTCCTTGCAGAAGGGATCGGAGTCGTAGGCGGCGCGCAGCTCCTGGCCGGGCTTGAGGCACTCGTCGAGCATCTGCCCCGGGCCCTCGGGAATGAATTTGGCGATCCGGTCGACGGTGCCGTAGGGAATCTCGAGCACGCGCCCGGCGTCGCGCACCGCGGCCCGCGCAGCCATGGTGCCGAAGGTGATGATCTGGGCGACGCGATCGCGGCCGTACTTCTCGGCCACGTAGTTGATCACGCGCTCGCGGCCCTCGACCGAGAAGTCGATGTCGATGTCGGGCATCGACTTGCGCCCGGGATTCAGGAAGCGCTCGAACAGCAGGTCGTAGCGGATCGGGTCGATGTCGGTGATATCGAGGCAGTAGGCGACGAGCGAGCCGGCCGCCGAGCCGCGGCCCGGTCCGACACCGACGCCGTCTCGCCGGGCGAAGGCGATGAAGTCCCAGACGATCAGGAAGTAGTCGGCGAAGCCCATCTCGCGGATCGTCTTGAGCTCGTAGCGAAGCCGCTCGTCCAGCTCGGGAGTCACTTTCTCGTAGCGGCGCTGTAATCCCGCCTCGCATAGGGAGACGAGATACTCGAAGGCGTCGCGTCCCTCAGGCGTCGGGAACGAGGGCAGGAGAATTCGGCTCATGTCGATCTCGACCCCGCAGCGCTCGGCAATCTCGAGCGTGCGGCGCATCGCGTCCTCGTGGCCGACGAAGTCGAGCGCCATCTCCTCGGGCGTCTTGAACCAGAACTGGTCGGAGTCGAAGCGCCAGCGATTGGGGTTCTTGAGCGAGTCGCCCGACTGGATGCAGAGCAGCGCCTCGTGCGGCAGCGCGTCCTCGCGCCTGAGGTAGTGGACGTCGCCGGTGGCAACGAGCGGCATCTTCTTTCTACGGGCCAGCTCGACGAGGTTCGGGTTGATCCGCTGTTGCACGTCGAGACCGGCGTTCTGCAACTCGACGTAGACGTTGTCGCGCCCGAAGATTTGGGTGAGCCGGTCGAGCTCGGTCTCGGCGTCGTTCGGGCGATTCTCCTCCAGCGCCTTGCAGACTCGCCCCGAAAGGCATCCGGAGAGGACGATCAGGCCTTTCGAGTAGCGCTGGAGCAGCTCCCAATCGACGCGCGGGCGGTAGTAGTAGCCCTCCAGGTAGCCGAGCGAGGAGAGCTTGATCAGATTGCCATAGCCCTCGTTCGAGGCGGCCAGCACGGTCAGGTGGGCGTTGCCCTTTTTCTGCACGCTGCGGTCGTCGCAGACGTACAGCTCCGAGCCGATCACCGGCTTGACGCCCTGCTTGCCGGCCTGGCGATAGAACTCGATCGCCCCGGCCAGCGAGCCGTGGTCGGTGAGCGCCACGGCGGGCATCTCCAGTTCGGCCGCCCGCGCCGCCAGGGCCGGGACCCTGCACGCTCCGTCCAAGATCGAGTACTCGGAATGGACGTGCAGATGAACGAACGCGGCGCTCAAGGCTCCGTCATTCTAGGAGCCGTAGCGGCTAGCTCCGAATCGCTCGGCGTTTATCGAAGAAGCCGGGCCGTCGCCTCACCGCGGCGTCCGGCTCGGCAGCGTGATCTCCCACTCGGCCACCGGGCCGGGAACGATGCGAAACAGCGGCTGAGGATCTGGACTGGAGACGGATTCGATCTCGGCGAGCCAGGACAGCGACCAGGCCACGGCTGTCGAGATATCCGGGGTGCAGTGTCCAGAGGCGCATGATCCGGTTCCGAGAGCAGGCCGGATCTGAGCCACGCCGGTCTCCCGTCGGCTCCGACTAGCGCTTCTTCAGAAAACGAAAGACCAGCAGGACGATGACCGCACCTAGGAACGCGACGACAAGCGTGGTGAGATTGAACCCGCTGATCGGGTTATTCACATTGAAAATCCTGCCGGCAAGCCAACCACCCACCAGCGCGCCAACGACGCCGAGCACGACATCGCCAATCAGGCCAAGTCCCGAGCCCTTAACGGCCTTGCCTGCTCCCCAACCGGCAATTACGCCGACGATGACCCACGTTAACAACCCCATCTTTCCCCTCTTTTCTGCCGGATTCGATCCGACGTAGTGCCGTGTCGCAAGACGACACAGATGTCTCGTAAATATCCTAAAAGCGGTTCGCGAACAACCTGGATTGGTAAACACCAGCGCGAAATCCCGCGCCGGGCGCACCGACGGGCTGCTCTCTCTTGGGTGCCCTAGGCGGTTACGAAGTAGGCCATCAAAATCGCGTCCACGTACTCCTGGCCGCGATGGTAGTGGCGCTTGCGGTAGCCCTCGCGCTCGAAGCCGAAAGACTCGTAGAGCTTGATCGCGGCCTCATTGTGCGGGAAGACGTGCAGCTCGAGCTTGCTCACGCCGTTCGCGCGGGCCCATTCCACCGCGGCTCCGAGCAGCGAGCGCCCGACGCCGCGGCGGCGGTAGGGCTGTGCCACCATCAGGCCTAGATCGGCGACGTGCTGCGAGGAGGGGTGATGATCGCGCGTCAGCGACAGGCGCCCGACGATTCCCTCTGCCGTCTCGGCGACGATGATCGCGGCGTCGGGGTGGCGGCGGAACAGGCGGATCGCACGGCGCTCCTCCGAGCTCGAGCGCCAGGTTCCGAGCGTGAGCAACCAACCGCCCGGCTCGGCCGCGACCGAGCGGGCCAGGCGCGAGAGCGCATCGGCGTCGCCGGGAGCGGCGCGGCGAATTCTCAGCGCCTCGTTCATTCGACCACTATTCCGTGACCGCCGCGTCTGGGATCCCCGGCCGCGGCCAGAGTCCCGTCGGAGCGCACCTCCACCGCCTGTACACCGCCGAAGAAGACATTCAAGTCGCGCCAGCGCGCGATCTCGTAGCCGAGTCGCTCGAGCCCGTCCAGCGCCGCGCTGTCGACGTCCGCGCCCCCCTCGCACTGCACGATCGGCTCGTCGAGGTGCACGCGCGCCCGTGTCACGGCCTCTTCCACCGGCAGGCCCTGCCCGATCACGTTCACCACCGTCTGCATGATCGCTCCGCGTAGCCGCACCGAGCCGGCGCTGCCGAGCACGAGACGCGGCCGCCCCTGCGCGAAGACGACCGAGGGCGCCATCATGCTGGTCAGCCGCTCGCCCGGTCGCTCCGTTCCCACAACAAGATCTTCTTCCCCGAGCATGTTGTTCAGGTGGATGCCGGTGCCGGGAATCACCACGCCCGAGCTGGAGCCGAGCGAGCAGGTGAGCGAGGCGGCGTTGCCGCGCGAGTCGACGACCGCGATGTGGGTTGTGCCCTTGGCGCTGCGCGGCTCGCGAGCTCCGGAGCCCGAGCGGCGAACGCGCTCCACGCCACCCCGCACCGAATCGTCCGCGAGCAATCTGGCAGCCAGCCCGCCGCGGCGAAGCGCAGCGGAGTAACCCCGCCCGGAGCGAGCACGCGTCTGCTCGCGCATCACCTCGACCAGGCGCACCAGCGCTTCGGTGCTGCCCGGCGCCCCGCCCTCGCCCAGCTCGTCCAGCAGGCGCAGCCCGTAGGCGACGAGGATCCCGCCCGAGGAGGGAGGCGGGTTGGAGACGAACTCGCAGCCGCGGTAGCGCGAGCGCACCAGCCGGCGCCAGACGACGCGGTAGCGCTCGAGATCCTGGAGTGTGATCCTCCCGCCCTCGCCCTGGATGTGCGCGACCAGGCGGCGGCCGAGCTCTCCACCGTAAAGCGCGCCGGCGCCTTCGACCGCGAATTGCTCGAGCGTGCCGACTAAGTCAAGCGGGCGGAAGACGTCGCCGGCCTGATAGCGCCTGCCCTCGGTCTCGTAGACCTGGCGCCCGTGCGCGTTGTGACGGAGGATGGGGTCGAGAATCTGGTGCAGGAAGGCCTGCGCCGGAGTGATCTCGACACCGCGCCGAGCCAGCTCGATCGCCGGCGCGACGAGCTCCCGCCAGGGCAGCTTGCCGAAACGGCGATGCACCTCCTCGAGGCCCTTCGGGGCGCCCGGCACGGCGCAGGAGGCCTCGCCGATCGAAAAGCCCTGCAAAGAGTCTGGCTCGAAGACGACGTCGACCTGCTGCATCTCGGCGAACTCCCGCTTTCCGCCCTCGAGCCCGGGCTGACTTACAAAGAAGTCCGCCAGGCGCGTGCGCCGGCTCGCAGCGTCGTGCACGAGGAAGAAGCCGCCGGCGCCGGGGCCGGAGAGCATGCTCTCGCTCACCCAGGAGGCGAAGGAGGCGGCGATGCAGGCGTCAACGGCCGAGCCGCCCTCGGCCAGGACTCGTGCCCCCGCCTCGGCGGTCAGAGGATGACCGGCCGCGATCGCGCCGCGCATGGAGAAAGCCTAGTAGGCGGAGGCGGTCAGCGCGCTAGCCTGAGCGCTTCAACTTCCCGTGGCGCTTGGCGTAGCGCTCACCGCGGCGGAAGATCTCCAGCCCGAGCGGGATTGCGATGGCGCCGATCACGAGCATCGGCCAGATGTCGCCCCAGAGCGCGTGCAGGCCTTTCCCGTCGATGATCGAGCTGCGCAGCGCCCTCAGCGCGTAGGTCGCGGGTGAGATCCGCGCCAGCGCCTGCATCCAGCCGGGCAGCACGCTGACGCTGTAGTAGACGCCGGAGACGACCAGCAACAGGCCCTGGGCGACGTAGCCCAGCTGCACGCCCTTCTCGGGCGAGATCAGCGGCAGGACGGAGGTCATCATGCCGATGCCGATGAACGAGACCGATGCGACGAGCAGCACGACGAGAGCCGCCAGGTAGTCGGCGTGCGGCAACTCGAGATGGAAGAAGAGGGCGACCACGACGAACAGCGCCGCCGTTCTGACGATGCCGTAGAGCACGCCGAAGATGCCCGTGCCGAGCAGGTGCATCGAGCGTGACAGCGGCGCCATGAAGGTGTGTTCGATCGTGCCCTCCCAGCGCTCCCACTGCACCATCTCGACCAGCAGCCCGAAGACCATGCCGAGATAGCTCCAGACCAGGGCGCCGATCAGGAGCCAGCTGGTGGCCTTGTTGACGTCGATCTTGGCGCCCGAGGCGGCGAAGCCCTTGGCGATGAAGGCGATCGTCAGCGTGTTGGCGAGCGTCCAGACGAACCAGGCCAGTTCCCACCAAGCGTAGCGCTTGATGATGTAGGTGTTGCGCTCGACGATGCCCGAGAAGCCCATCAGCTCCGAGCGCAGCGTGGTTGCGGCTCCGCGCATCATTCGCTCGCCTCCTCTTCCTCCGCGAGGGCGGTGCCGGTGGCGGAGAAGAAGGCCTCCTCCAGCGTCTTGGCCCGGTAGCGGCGCTTGAGCTCCGACGCCGGCGCCAGGCAGAGCAGCTCGCCCGCGTGCAGGATGCCGACGCGGTCCGCCAGCTCTTCGGCCTCGGGCAGGTCGTGCGTACAAAGCAGGACGGTCGAGTCGTGGACGCGCCGGACCTCGCGGATGAAATCCTGCACCTCGAGCTTGGAGCGCGGATCGAGCCCCGTTGTCGGCTCGTCGAGCAGCAGCAGGACGGGCGAGGTGAGAAGCGCCCGCGCGAGGGCCACCTTCTGCTGCATGCCGCGGGATAGATCCTCCATCGGGCCCGTCGCCCGCTCGAGCGGGAAGCCTACGCGCTCGAGAATGCGCGGAATCTCGACGTGTGTCTCACGCCGGCGCAGGCCGTAGAAGCGGGCCGCATAGCTCAGGTTTTCGATCGCCGATAGGCGCTTGAAGAAGGAGGCCTCGACCGAGACGCGGTTGATCAACCGCTGCACGCGCCGCGGCTCGCGGAATACGTCGTAGCCGAAGACGCGAGCGCTGCCCCCATCCTCGAGCAGGAGCGTGGAGAGCAGGCGGACCAGCGTCGACTTGCCCGAGCCGTTCTGACCCAGGATGGCGACGCACTCTCCGCGCGCGATCGAGAAGCTGACCGGCTTCAGGGCTGTGATGCGACGGCGGTGCAGGCCCTCGCGGCGACTGAACTCCTTGCGCAGCTGCAAGACCTCGACCGCGGGGCCGGCTGGAACGGCGACTGAATGTGAGAGAGCTGATGCGGAAAACACGATGTGACTCCTTGCAACGACGGAACGAACAGACAGCGCACGCTTCTAGATGCCGAGGCTGAAGAGCCTGGCGGCGCGCGGCTTCGTCAATGAACGTCGTAGAGCAGCATCGCTCTCCCAAGGTGGCAGCAGAGATCGCCGGAGGCCAGTAATCGGGCCACGTTGCTAGCATCGTCGGTCTGATGAGCATGGTCGAGCGCCTTCCTGCCCTGAGCGCCGCCGCCGAGCGCGAGCTGCGCGAGGACATCCTTCCCTTCTGGGCCCAGCGCACCGTCGACAAAGAGCAGGGCGGTTTCTACGGCCTGATCACGAACGACCTGCAGATCGAGACGTCCGCGCCCAAGGGCTCTGTCCTGAACACTCGCATTCTCTGGACCTTCTCGGCCGTTTCGAGAATCTGGCCCGATCAGCTCTACCGCGAGACGGCCGAGCGCGCCTACGCCTACGTGCTCGAGCACTTCTGGGACGAGGAGCACTCCGGGCTGGTCTGGATGGTCGATCACAAAGGCGACTTCCTCGATGCGCGCAAGCAGACCTATGGACAGGCTTTCGGCATCTATGCGCTCTCGGAGTACTTCCGCGCAACCGGCGAGCAGGAAGCGCTCGAGCGCGCGATCAGCCTCTACCGGAGCATCGAGGCGCACGCCTTCGAGCCCCCGCAAGGCGACGAGCACGGCGGCTACGTCGAGGCGCTGGCGCGCGACTGGAGCCCGCTCGAGGACATGCGCCTGAGCCCGATCGATCTCAACGTCCCCTACTCACAGAACACGCACCTGCACCTGCTCGAGGCCTACTCGGCGTTGCTTCGCAGCTGGCCGGATCCGGCGCTGCGCGAGCGCCTTAAGGCTCTCTGGCAGATCCTCGCCTTCCGCATCCGCGACGAGAAGACAAACCATCTCGTTCTCTTCCAGGACCGCGACTGGAAGCCACTCTCCGAGGCGCTGTCATACGGGCACGACATCGAGGCGAGCTGGCTGCTCTGCGAGGCGGCCGGCGTGCTCGAAGACGAGGAGCTGATCGCGCGCACAAACGCGATCGCGCTGACGATGGCCGAGACGGTGCTCGAAGAGGGCTTCGATCGCGAGCACGGCGGCGTCTCGGACGGGATCGACCACAACATGGCCGTGCTCGGCAAGGAGTGGTGGCCGCAGGCCGAGGCCGTCGTCGGCTTCCTCAACGCCTTCGAGCTCTCGGGCCGGGACGACTACCTCGAGGCCGCGCTCGCCAGCTGGCGCTTCATCGAGCAGTTCGTGATCGATCACAGCTACGGCGAGTGGTACTACCGCGTCTCTCCCGAGGGTCGCCCTGAACTTGATCTACCCAAGGTCTCGCCCTGGAAGTGCCCGTACCACAACAGCCGCGCCACACTCGAGATAATCGAGCGCACGCAAAGACTCTGTAGCCGCTAGAGCGCGAAGTCGAGCTCCTACTTCCGGCCCCGGCGCATCTCGGGAACCCTGTGCTTTTTGCCCTTGAGCGGCGTGCGAGCCCGCGGCGAGGCCGCTTCCTCTGCATCGTCCGACTCCGCCTGAGCGAGCAGCTGCTCTGGCATCATCCAGACGGCACCGGCGCCGGCGAGAAGAGAGCCGACGAGAGCGAGCCATGCTCCGCTGCGAAGCGTGCCTAAGTGATGGAAGGCCTCCGATACCGGGATGAAGAGCGCTATCCCGAGTAGCGCTAGCGACGCGGCCAGCGTCCAGGTCTTCAGAACCGAAAGGCGGGTGATCAACACGCCGAGGAGAGCGACTATCGTCGAGACGCCGAGCACAAGCATCACGATGCCGAGCGAGTGGTCGCCAGCGGAGTTCCAGTACGTATCGGAGACCTTCGCTCCGGCTGGCTGCGCCTCTGCCGCGAGCCAGAGAGAGCCCAGCAGAATCCCGGTTCCGATCGCGGTCGCGAGCCAGGGGGCGAAACGCCTGAGCGTCATGCTAGGCGACCGTAGCTTCCAGGCCGCCATGCGGCGCAACGAGACCGTACTCAAACCCATCAACACCCCGCCGCTCATTCCAAGCCAAGTGGCCGGTCCAAGCGCACCGAGTTGGTCGGGCGCAGCTTGGATCAGCGTGGTGGCGAAGTAGCCGGCAAGCAACCAGCCGAGGACACTCACGGAAAGGAGAGCCCACCTGCGCCTGAATGCGAGGCTGATCGCCACGAGCACGCCGGAGACGACGACGAGGAGGAACGGAAAGCCGGCGGCCGTTCCGTCGACCCAGAACGATGATCCCTGTGCTCCCCAGACGTTGGCCCAAGTACCCGCCAGCGCCAGGCCGATGCCGCTCACAGCGAGAGCTCTGGGGATCGCCAGCTCGCGCAGGTCAATAGCGCCTCGCTCGGCCGAAACGGCGATCAGCGCCGCGGCGGCTGCCAGTAAAGCGCCTTCGAACGCGAGCCCTACGCCGGTCGAAATCACACTGATACTCACGAAGCCAACCAGGTAGCCCAACGGATAGAAGATCGACAGACCGACCAGTAGGAGCGAAGCGCCGAGCGCCCATCTGCCCAGAGCGGGAGCCTTCAAGACGGCGTCGCCCAGAGCCGTGGCAATAGCGACGATCGCGACCAGAAGCATGAAAATGCCGAGCGCGTGACCGCCCGAAAGGCCGACCGAATCCCAGTAACGCGGATAACGGGGGCCGATACCGGCGCTGGTCGGGGACGTGACGACCGAGATGGAGTAGATGGAGGTCACGCGCCCGAGCGAGGCAATCACCAGAACGGGGCCCGCTATTGCGAGCAGCCAGGTCACGTAGAGCGGTAAGTGGCGGCGCTCGCGCGAGCGTTGCCGGGAGACGAGAGTGCGCGCGGGAAGGGCACCCAGCACAATCAAAGCGCCTCCGAGGGCCCCAAACTTCGGGCCGAGCGCGAGCTCGCCGAGATGCCCGAAGCCGATCGCAACGGGAATGAACAAGAAGAAGCCGAGCAGAATCGCTCCGAGCCCGCTCACCGCGGCGAGGAAGCGGTCGCCTTCTTCGCGCATGACGTTGGCGATCAGGAAACCGACGCAGCCAGCGATGAGGGCCAGCAGAAGCAGGCGCGTTGTCCAGCTCGCCCAGTAGGAGGAGGCGGTGCCCTTCCCCACCGTTTCCTTCAGGATGTTGAGCCGAAGTGCCGCCAGCGTCAGACCGATGCCGATCGCGATGACGAACTTCCGGATAAGTGGCGTTGCCTGCGCAACGTAACGAAACAGGGCGACTGGCTTGGACATGGTGGCTCCTTGTTGACCTCTTCTCGGGCGAGGGAAGAGTATCGCCTGATCAGAAGAGCGTGTGACCGATGCCGCTAAGAATCCTCTTATCGAGAGCGAGGGGTCTTGGGGGCCCTCAGTCCCTCAGGAAGCTTGGTGGCTCGAGCGGATCGACCTCGCCGCGGGCTGCCGGCTCGAAACTGGCGCGCCAGCCCTTCTGCACGCCACCTGCTCCACCAAGACCGGTGGCAATGACCGTGACCCACATCTGGCCGGTAAGGCTCTCGTCGATGGTGGCGCCGAAGATGATGTTCGTGTCCTCAGTCGAGGCCTGGCGGATGATCTCGGCCGCCTCGTTTACCTCCATCAGCGACAGGTCCTCGCCGCCGGCGATCGAGAGCAAGATGCCTCTTGCGCCGACCAGCTGAGTGTCGATCAGCGGCGAGCGCAGAGCTCGGTCGGCCGCCTCCTTGGCCCGGTTCTCACCGGTGGCGAAACCGATGCCCATCAGGGCGGAGCCGGCGTCTTTCATGATCGTGCGCACGTCGGCGAAGTCGAGATTGATCAGGCCGGGCATCGTGATCAGATCGCAGATGCCCTGCACGCCCTGGCGCAGCACGTCGTCGGCGATGCGGAAGGCCTCGAGCATCGAGGTCGAGCGGTCGAGCACCTCGAGCAGGCGATCGTTGGGAATGACGATGACGGTGTCGCAGTTGCGGCGCAGCTCCTCGACTCCCATATCGGCCTGGGACTTGCGCTTGGTGCCCTCGAAGCGGAAGGGGAGCGTGACGATGCCAACGGTGAGAGCTCCCAGTTCGCGCGCTATCCGGGCCACCACGGGCGCCGCGCCTGAACCGGTGCCGCCGCCCTCGCCGGCCGTCACGAAAACCATGTCCGAGCCGCGCAGCGAGTGCTTGATCTGATCGTAAGCCTCCTCGGCCGCGAGCTTGCCGACCTCCGGATCGGAGCCGGAGCCGAGCCCTTGAGTCAAATCGCGCCCGATGTGGATCTTGATCGGCGCGTCGCTCATCTGGAGCTGCTGAATATCGGTGTTGATGGCGACGAAATCGACCTGCGAGATACCGGCGTCCATCATGCGATGGATGGCGTTGAGGCCGGCGCCGCCGACGCCCGCGACGCGAATAACGGCCAGGTAGGCGCTGGCGTCGGGCACGACCTGGTGCAGCCGGGCGGGCGGCTCGGGGATCGGCTCGATGTAACGGGGGCTCGAGGGCGGCTCGTACGGCTTCATACGCTTCGACTCGGGCGCGGGCGCGCTCGGCGCTGCCGGTGCAGCGGCCGGATGTGCGGGGGCCGGAGGTGTAGAGGCCGGAGCGGGCGGTTCCGGCGACGGGGCCGGGGCAGCCTGCTCCTCGTCGATCGCGGGCGGAGAAGGCTCTACGTGAGCCGCTGGCTCGTCGAAGATCGCGGTGTGCTCGACAGTCTCCTCGGGCGGCTCGGGGGCGCGAGCTGGAGCCGCCGGCTGCGGTTGCGTTTCCGCTCCCTCGCTGGTCGCGTCGCGCTCGGCCTGGCGCTGAGCGGCTTCGGTTGCGCGGAAGAGCTCTGCCAGCGGGCCGTCACGCATGCTTGCGCGTTTTCGCGCCATTGAGCACCTCCTTGGCGAGATCGCGGTAGTAACCGGCGGCCTCTCCCTTGGGATCGTACTTGAGCACGGATGAGCCCTTCACCGGCGCCTCGGCGAAGCGAATCGTCTTGCTAATTCGCGTGTTGAAGACGAGATCGCCGAAGTTCTCCTGCAGGATGTCGATCGCCTCGCGCGAGTGCAGCGTGCGCTTGTCGTACATCGTGGGCAGGATCCCCTGAATCTCGACGCGCGGATTGAGGTTCTCGCGCACCATCGAAAGAGTGTTCTCGAGCTGAACGAGCCCGCGCAGCGAGAGATACTCGCACTGCACCGGCACGATCACGCCGTCCGAGGCGACGAAGGCGTTGATCGTCAGCAGGCCGAGCGACGGCGGCGTGTCGATCAGGATGTAGTCGTATTTGTCGCGCACCGGCAGGAGCGCTTTGTCCAGCGCTCGCTCGCGCCCGATCATGCTCGAGAGCGCCAGTTCGGCCCCGGCCAGGTCGATCGAGCTGACCGCCAGATCGATCTCGCGGCGCTGAATGACTTCGGTGATCGGCAAGCGGTGAACGAGCACGTCAAAC
>Ga0182010_10001553_pt1 | contig 12044 bp, 8 predicted proteins | sample 611E1MmetaG_FD_120488 | JGI IMG/M metagenome (GOLD analysis project Ga0182010, IMG submission 120488) | Permafrost microbial communities from Stordalen Mire, Sweden - 611E1M metaG | ecosystem: Environmental > Terrestrial > Soil > Wetlands > Permafrost | place: Sweden: Stordalen | collected...
CGTCGCCCAGCGATGCCGAGGGCAAAAGCCCCATGGATCCAGCCAGCACCGAGGCTTCGTCAGTGAGGATGTCGCCGAACATGTTCTCGGTCACGATGACGTCGAAGCTCGCCGGCCGCCGCGCCAGATACATGGAGCAGGCATCGACCAGCACGTGTTCGAGCTGCAGGTCGGGGTATTCCTTGCGCACCAACTCCTCGGTTACCCGGCGCCACAGGCGCGAGCTTTCGAGAACGTTGGCCTTGTCCACCGAGGTGAGCTTCTTGCGTCGGCCGCGCGCCAGCTCGCACGCGCGCCGGACCACGCGGCGAACCTCGTCGCTGGTGTACACGCACAGATCGCTGGCGCGGTCGGGCTCCCGCTTTTTCTCGCCAAAGTAGATGCCGCCGATCAGTTCGCGCACCACCAGCAGATCTACGCCCTTCAGGATCTCGGGCCGTATCGGCGACGCGGCCACCAGCTTGGGGTGGATGGTGACCGGCCGCAGGTTGGCGTACAGGCCGAGAGCGCTCCGGATAGCAAAGAGACCCTGTTCAGGCCGCACGTCGGCCGAGGGATCGTCCCATTTGGGACCGCCCACCGCGCCCAGCAGAACCGCATCGCTTGCGCGCGCCATGGCCAAGGTTTCGGCGGGCATGGCCACACCCGTGCGATCGATGGCGATGCCGCCGAGAAGTCCGTCGCGCAGCTTGAAGGTGTGGCCAAACCTCGTGCCGACAGCGCGCAACACGCGGGTTCCCTCGGCGGTGACCTCGGGTCCGATGCCGTCGCCGGCAAGAACCAGAATCGAAGCTTTCATGGGGCGCACGTTTACCACACGAAACCAGGGGAGCCACCCGCGAGGATTCCCGCTGACCAGGCTGGCTACCTGTTCCCCACAGAGGCACAGAGAGCACGGAGATCGGATGAGAAGAAAGGATTTGGACTGCGCTGCATCCAACCCTTCCCTCTCTCCTCCGCCTCTGCGGTCTCTGTGGCTCTGTGAGAAATAGGTAACTTAGATGCTCGTCAGTCGTTGATGCCGTCTTTTGTGTACTGAGAATTGACCGCGAGGGACAGCTCGAAGGGCTCGCCGTACAGCAGCCGATAGTGTGCGTACACTGCCAGCACGCGCTTGATGTACTCGCGGGCTTGATCATAGGTGACCAGCTCCACGAACTCGTCGAGCGGCCGGCTCCCCCATTGGTCGCACCAGCGCATCATGGCGTGCGAGCCGGCGTTGTATGCGCCTGCGGCCAGGGCGATCTGCTCGCCGAATCGCTTGAGCAGCCCGCCCAGATACGCGGCGCCGATACGGATGTTGACCTCGGGGTCAAAAAGCTCGTCGGTGAAAAGGGGCACGCCCAGGTGATTGGCAACCTCCTGGCCGGTGGATGGGATGAGCTGGAGCAGCCCACGCGCATCCGAGGGCGACACCACGTGGGGCAGAAACGACGACTCCTTGCGCATGATCGCGTACACGAAAAGCTCGGGCGCACCAGCGGTCGAGGCCAGCGGTTCCACCATGTCGCGGAAAGCGCGCGGATAGGCTGCTTGCCAAAAAAGGCGCGCGGGCCCAGTCGGTGCCGAGACCAGGGCCGAGCCGCCGTGGTTCTCGGCAAGTCGAAGCGCTTGATGAAAGGCGCGCATGCGCGGGTATTCTTCCAGGAGCAAGGCTGGCCCGCGCGCCTTGCCCAGGTGTTGCAGCACGCTCGCTTCTGCCCGCGCCAGCTCCTCGCCCGCTTCCACGTCGAGCCCGGCGGCGAGCAGCTCTTGCGCGCGCTCCAAGGCTGGATCGAGTGCCGGCTTTGCCTTGCCCGGTTGCGCGGGCGGAGAGAAAGCTGGCCATGGCATCGCCACCTTCTCGCCCGCTTCGCGCAGTCGCGCCGCCGCCAGCAGGCCGTAGTAGCCGAGTGGCGAGTGCTGAACGCACTCGCGCAGTTGGCGCCGCGATTCGTCTGCCTGCCCGGCTGCGGCCACGAATCGCGCCCGCCAGTAGCGCACCCGCATGGCCGCGTCGCCGTTCTGCCGGGACAGACGTTCGTATTGGTCGAGCGCGCGCATGGCCTCGGCTGGTTCACCGAGCAGATGGTGCGCCAGCGCCAGATACCAGGCAGCGTCGTCGGCAAACGTGCTGTGCGGGTAGCGCGCCAAAGTGGCTTGCAGGCCAGGCAGGGCCTCGCGGAAATGACCACGATTGACATCCAGCCAACCGGAACGGAACTGGGCTTCGGCCGCCCATTTCGAGCCGGGGTAGTGCTCGACCACCTGGCGATAGCCAGCGATGGCCTCATCGTTGCGATCGATGCGGGACAGCGCACGCGCACCGTGGAACGCGGCGAAGGCAGCCTTTTCGCCGGCTAACTCGTGCGCCACCTTCTGCAGCAGGGCCGCCGCGCCGGCATAGTCGCGCCTCATCTTGTACTTGGCCATGCCGATGGCGAAGTCGCGTTCGGCGGCCAGATCCGCGGGCAGGGCCGCGGGCAGCAAGCCCAGTTCGTCGAGCGCAGCCTGGTAATCGCGGCTATCGGACAGCTTGTCGGCCCGGCGCAGCCGCTCGTGCGGCGAGAGCGCCGCGGCCTCAGGCGTGGCCGCAGACTGGGCGGCCAAAGCCGCGGCTCGCTTGACCGCTTCGGCGGCCAATGGGTGGGAAGGAAAATCCAGGTGCACCTGCAGGAAAAGCCGGCGCGCCTCCTGGGCAGCGGCCGCTCCTTGCGGCGCCGCTTTCTCAGCAGAGATCTCTGCCAGACGAAAACGCGCCACCGCTGGATCGGTCCCCGGCGCTTTGTTTGAAAGTAGGCTCCGGTAGGCTGTCGCGGCTTCATCTCGCTGGCCTTGCATCCACTGACAGTCCGCTGCACGCCAGGCCGCGACACCAGCGAAACGGGAAGGGCGCAACTTCGCCAGTTCGGAAAACGCCGCGCGCGCCTTGGCATAGGAGCCGTCGTAGAAAAGACTTTCGCCAAGCAGGTACAGGGCATAGTCCCGATTGTGCGGCAGCCGCTGCGGCAACCCGTCGAGCGTGCGTGCTGATTCGCTGTACTCGCCCGCGCGTAGGGCCAGAAAACCGCGCGCCAGGGACGCCACTGGACTACGCGCGGGAGGCCCTGCCGCGGCAGCGGCCAGGACAACGAAAACGCCCAGCGTCGAAATCGTCATAAGAAAGATCACTATATCGCGTCCTCGGCACGAAACCGGAAGACCTGCTTGCCGATACTTCTCGTGCGCCAGGCGAGGTGGTGATTGACCCCTTGCTTGGAAAGTGAAAGAAGAAACTCAGGGCCGCCAAAGGCAAGGAGGCAGGAACCACATGGGCAGCGTCAACAAAGTCATACTGGTTGGAAATCTCGGGGCTGACCCCGAGCTCAAGTACACGCCGAGCAACCGCCCGGTCTGCCATCTGAGCATCGCGACCAACGAGGTGTGGAAGGACAAGAGCGGCCAGAAGCAAGAAAAGACCGAATGGCACCGGGTCAACGTGTGGGGCGATCAGGCCGAGAACTGCTCGAAGTTCTTGTCAAAGGGCCGCATGGTCTACGTCGAAGGCCGGCTGCAGACTCGTTCCTGGGACGACAAGGAAGGCAAGAAGCGCTACAGCACCGAGGTCGTTGCCGACCGCGTGGTCTTCTTGGGCGGCGGAGCAGGGGCCGAGAATGGCGGTGGTGGCGGTGGCCGGCGCGCGGGCGGCGGCCGTCCGGGCTGGGGTGAGGAGACGCAGCAGCCGCCCAGCGAGCCCAGCGACGGGGGCGGGCCTCCGCCAGCAGGGGATGACGAGATTCCGTTTTGATGGGAACCCTAAGAGGGTTCGCTTCGCCCTTCGGCCCCCCACCCGCCGCCTCCTCCCCGCTCGCTTCCCCCTGCGGGGACTTCGGGACCTGCACCTTCCCAACCGCACCCGCTCGCTACCTCGCGCCCTCGCGCTCGGCCTCGCCAAATCCTCCCGCGCTTTGGCTCCAGGACTGGCAGCTGCGGCAGCAGCCGCCAGTCCGTGGGCGAAGCCCGCCTTCGCCGACGCGATCCGGCTGGCTTCCGAGGGCCAATGTGCGGCATAGGCACAGGCGAGGGCTGGCCAGGTCCTGGGGTGTTGAGAACGACGCCCGGCTCTGGCTGACGCGTTGGGGTAGGCTAAAGCAGCGGGGCGATCCGTCGTTTGATATGATCTCGACGGATCGTGCTGCGAAGAATCCTTACTCTCTTGGCGATGATGCCGCCGTTGTGCCTGTCGGCCAGCCGTGGTGACGTATCGCCCGAGCACCAGGCACCACGCCATCTTTTGGCCAGTTCCAAGGCCAGCGGCGAGCTGGCGAATCCGGCTGCTGATCGGAGCCAGGAATTCGCACGCGAGCCAGGGGGGCAGGGGCGTGCGTACGCGTCGCCTGCGACCTTTCCGCACTACCTGGTTCCGCTGCCGGGTGAGGCGCCAGCCGCGGCCAACCTACCGGCAGAGCGCCTGGTTCTGCTCACCTTCGACGACGGCCCGGACCTGCAGGGCACACCGCGTATTCTGGATGAACTGGATCGCCGCAACTTGCGCGCGGTGTTTTTTGTCATGGGTCAACACATTGTGCGCAACCGGCCCGAGGATCTCGCGCGGCGCGATCTTCTGCGCAAGCTGGCGCTGCATGGGCACCACGTGGGTAACCACACGATGAACCACAGGGATCTCTGCCGGAATCCAGACGCCTTGCCCGAAGAAGTCGACCGCGCTGCCGAGCTTATCAGCTACGCCACCGGGGTACGGCCGCTGCTTTTTCGCTCGCCCTACGGTGCCCGTTGCCACTCGCTCGACCGGGCGCTGGCCGAGCGCGACCTCATCCAGGTGGGCTGGAACGCGGACCCGCGGGAATGGCGCGGCAACAGCGAGAACGCGATTGTTGGGTATGTCACCAACCTGCTGGCCCATGCCACCGCGCCGGTAATCTTGCTCCTGCACGACAAGAACATGGCCGCCGTGCAAGCCCTGCCGCGCATCCTCGACTGGATCGAGCAGGAGAAAGCGCGCGTGGCACGCGAAGGCGGCGTGCCCATTCGCATCGTGGACTACTCCGTTCTGCTGCCCGAGCAGCCTTCGACCCTGCAAGCGCGTTCCCGCACGCGCTAGGTTGCAGGGCCAGACAAGCCCAATCACCGCCGGCGTGAGCCGTGACAGGGCTGAGCGACGCGCCGGCACAGGGGGCTTCGCAAAGGCCGGTCTTCGTGCTACCGATCATATATGCCTGAGAGAAAAGCGCGCGCCAAAGCGGCCGTGCAGGCGTCCAGCCAGAGAATCGAGAAGATGCTGGGGGACAATCCTGCCTACCGCAAAGTCGAGGAAGGCTTCTTCGTCATCAAGCAGGGGTCATCGCGCGTGATGATTCGCGTGCACCCTTGGAAAGACCATGCGGTGATTCGCCTGGCCGCTCAGTTGGTGAAGGGCGTGACTATGGAGGCGCCGCTGGCCCTCGAACTGCTGGAGCTGAATGCAGTCTTGCGCTTCGGATCGTTCGCCTACGTGCCAGCCGGTGAAGCCGTGATTCTTTGCTACACCCTGGTCGACCGCGAATTGGCCTCGCGCGAGGAGTTTCTGGAAACCATCCGCGACTTCGCCTTCGTGGCCGACGAGTACGACGATCGCATCGCCTCCCGCTATGGCGGCCAGACCATGGAAGACTTGCTGGAAGAAAGTGTGCTGGAGCATTTGCGCGAACCCGGGGGCCCCGAGCCGCGCTAGCAAAAGGCGACTTCAACCCGCTGAGGCGGCGACGGCCGACGATCCGGCCCGCTGACTGTGCCGTCGCTGCGCTCCGGTGCTCACATACCGCGTGTATGCTCCGCTCCGGTGCTCGCGCCGGCGAAGGCGCGGCGAAGCCGCGGGGGCAGGTGGCAGGGTGGGCAGGTCCAAGTGCCCGAAGGGCCTTCGTCATCGGGCCGGCTTGTCGGCCGGCTCTCGAAGGCGAAAGTAGTGCAGGCAGAACTGGTCCGCCCGCCTCAGGACGCAGGTATCACGGCTTCGGCGGCGCGGACCGTAGCGCTTGGGCGTGCTTCAAGTCGGCCAGCGCCTCTTGCCCCAACCCAAGGCGCAGATACACGAGCCTGCGTTTTTCAAAGTAGGTTGGATTGGCCACCGATGAGGCTGCAATGGCGCGATCGAAGTCGTCCCGTGCCTCCGGGTTGCGGAGGGTCATGAAATAGATGTTTCCTCGGTTGAAGTAGTAGCTCGCTTCGCTGGGCCTTAGCGCGATCGCCTGGTCTTCATCAGCGAGAGCCTCGTCGTATTTGTTGAGGCGCACATAGGTGATAGCGCGGTCATTGAAGTAGGCGGATCTGCGCTTGCTGGCGTGCGCGCGACCTAGCGCAGGCTGCACGCTCAGGGCCGAGTCGTAGTCGGCCAGGGCTTTGTTGTATTCACCCCGGTCGTAGTAGTAGGACGCGCGATTGTTGTAGGCCTCGGTGTTCCAGGGCTCGTATTGCAGCACGCGGCTCCACAGGGTTTCGCTGTTTCGCCAAATGCCGATCTGTCGCAGCGACTGCCAAGACAACAGGCCGAGCAAGAGCAGGCCCGCCGTCACCAGAGCTGCCTTCCACCTGGCGGACGCGATCGCGGTTCTGTCCCACAGGGCGCCGGCGCCCGCCCCGAGCAAGGCAACTAGCGACACGCTGGGCAGGTAGGTGTAGCGGTCGGCCATCGCCTGTGGCCCGATCTGGACGATGCCCAGCACCGGCAAGAGCACCACTGCGTACGCGGCGAGCACGGCGGCAAACCCTCGGTACTGCTTCACGGTCACCAAGCATCCCACCACCGTCGCTGTCGTCACCACGGCCGGCACGCCGAATTCCCAAGACAGGAGCGACACATGCGTGGGATACGAATAGAAAGGCAACAGGCCGGTGGGCAGTACCGTCTTGCCGAGGTAGATCGCCGTCGCCCTGATCGCCACCAGAACCCTCGGCCCCAGGGTCACCTCGGCCAGCGGCCGGAAGGCACCGCCTGCTCTTTGTGCCAGCACGGCGACCGTCGCCACGCCCAAATCCAGGAAGAAGAAGGGGATCTTCTCCACAAGCAGGCGGCGCACACTGGGGCGTTGCCACCGATACAACGGGTACCAGTCGATGATCAGCAGGACAAAGGGAAAGCTGAGCGCCATCGGCTTGCTCAGCAGCGCCAGGACGAAGCACAAGAGCGTCGTGAGATAGCGACGGTTCTTCCACGGCCCGACCGAGCCTCCCGCGTGGCGCGCGTAGCCCAGGTAGCTGAGTACACCCAGGAGATAGAAGAGTGCCGAAAGCAGGTCTTTGCGCTCCGATACCCAGGCCACCGATTCGACGTGCAGGGGATGCAAGCCGAACAGCAGGCCGGCCACCACACCTGCCGCGATCAATCCTGACCGCGATAGTGCACGGCCCGCCGCGCGAGCCTGCAGCAGGTGTATGGCCAGCAGGACAACCAGAGCCGCATTGAACCCGTGCAGCAGAAGGCTCGTCAGATGATGGCCCAACGGGCGCAGGCCCCAGATCGCGTAGTCCGCGGCATGCGAAATCATGGTCAGCGGATGCCAGTTGCCACTCGCCGCATGGATATGAGTGAACGTCCGCAACAACGCGGAAGGGGTGATGCTCCTAATCTGTGGATTCTTGTAGACGTAGAGGTCGTCGTCCCAGTTGACAAAGCCATTGCCCAGCGCCGGGAGGTAGAGCAGGACCACCACGAACGCCACGGCCAACCCCGCCCAGCGAACCGGGGGCTTTCCATTTGTCTTTTCGATGTCTGGCCGGTCTGGGTGGGAAGCGAACATGCGGCTTGCTGCTCGTCTGCGCAGGGGGCGACACCTGAGCCATGACATTTTGCGGTTTCGTGTGCCCGACCGCAACCCACGGGGAACCGATAGCATCGGACGTTTCTTGGGCAGTTCCGACCGGGGAGACCGTTTGACGCGACTCAGTCCGGGGTCTACCCTGTGGTCACTCAAGAAGGATTGCGATGCGAAAGACCATGACACTCTCGGCGATTTTCGTGATCGCGCTGCTGGCCGTGCGCATGGCGTGGGCCGAACCGACGGGAAAACGTGACCGTGAGGCTGCCCGAACTGCCACCAAACAGGCAACCGCGGCCTACAACCTGGGCCACTACGACGAGGCAGCAGCCCTGTACGAGGAGGCCTACAAATTCGTACCCGATCCGATCTTTCTCTATGACCTCGGCCAGTCCTATCGACAGGCCAACAAGCCTGACAAGGCCCTGACCGCCTACCGTTCCTACCTGCGAACTGCCCCTGAAGATGCGCCAAAGCGCGAACTAGTCGGGCGTTGGATTCGTGAAATCGAATTGACATCTGAGCTTCAGAGGAAGACTGCTGCCCAGAAAGCTGCTCAGGACAAGGAACCGGTTGCCCCGGTAGCTCCTTCCCCGGCGGTCGCAAAGCCGCCGGAGCCTCAGGTTGAACAGGCGCAGGGTCCCTCTGCCAGAACTGCTCAGCAAAGGGAACCAACTGCCCCTACCTCATGGCCCAAAACTGCCCCGGCATTCGACGGGCAAGCCGGGCCACCGCCTGGCGATCCCAAGCAGGGCTGGTGGCTGGGCAGGACATGGGCATGGATAGCGGCCGGCTCGACGGTGCTGCTGGCCGCGGGAGCCGTTGTCGCTGACCTTTCCATGTATTCCAAGATCGATAGCTCAGAATCATTTCCATGCGGCCAAGGCAATTATTGCTACAACACAAGCGACGCTAGCTCGATCAACGAGCGCATGGTCGCAGCCGAAGTGCTCGCGGGACTAGCCGCCGCTGCCGCCGTGACCACCGGCCTGCTCTTCATTTTCGAGGGCCAACCAGTGAGCGTGGCGCCGGTAGTGGGAGGCATGACCGGCGCACTGGCAAGGGTGGCGTTCTGATCACGCAAACGGTGGCGCCGCTCAAGGCACGCTTTCTTGCCGCGTGTCGTCTCGCATTCGCGGCGCGTAGACTCCTCCTTCAAGATTTCTTTGGAGAGATGCGGTCAACCACCGTTCATCCTGGCGAACCCATGTGCTTTTTGAGACTCCAGGCCATTGCGTGAAGGACAATGGGATGGGCATGTAGGTTTATGAGGGATGATGCCGCACTTTTCGTGTTCTTCCTCCAGCAACGTCCTGTAGCGCCATCACAGCTTTTCTGCGCAACTTCTGGCCAGATGAGGTACTAATTCGCTAGTGTTATGCGGGCTAGGGTTTCCCGATCCTGGCCCCAAGACTGTTCTCGATCTGACTCAAGGAGGTCCTCGAATGACTTCTCGTGTAGCGAATAGCAAAGACTTTCTTCGCATGCTCCTCATGCCAGCCTTGGCAGTAGGGCTAGTGGTTGGGTGCTCGCCCGCCAAGGGCGGCGGAGGTGAAAACTCCGGCGGTAGCACTGGGCAGTCCAGTGGCGGCAATTCTGGCCAGAACGGCGGCAGCAAGTCCGGCGGCACTACCAGCGCGACCGGTGGAAACAACAACCCCTCTGGCGGGAACAACAACCCCTCTGGCGGAAACAACAACCCCTCTGGTGGAAACAACAACCCCTCCGGCGGGAACAACAACCCCTCTGGCGGGAACAACAACCCCTCTGGCGGGAACAACAACCCCTCCGGCGGCAACAAGTCCGGCGGCACCACCAGCGCGACTGGCGGGAACAACAACCCCTCCGGCGGCACCACCACCTCCTCCGGTGGCACCACCACCTCCTCCGGCGGTACCACCACCTCCTCCGGCGGCAACAACCCCTCCGGCGGCACCACGAGTTCGACCGGGGGAAGCACCGGCAACCCGGGTACAAATCCGCCTGGTTGGTGGCAGACCTCGGACTGGAATGTCACGTCGGCAAATTGGCACGGCTGCGTGTGGACCGGCGTCGACAGTACCGTGGTGGGCTCAACCACTTCGATCTTGCCACAGGACTTCACGACCGCCAGCACAGAAGGTGGTCCGTACGAGGTTTCCGGCACTGTGTTCAACGACTACAACGCGGTCGCGATGATCGGGTTCAATTTGAACGAATCCATCGATTCCTCAAAGGGAGCCACCCAGTGCAAGTACAACAAGGCCGCCGCACTTGCCGCTGGTCCGCCCGTGGCGACCGTTCCGAGCTCCGCAACCGGTATCGCGATCAACTGGAGCGCCAAAATAGCGCCAGTCACCTCGTTCCGCATCCAGATTCAAGGCGTCAATGGCGCCACCGATGCGACCGATCGGTGGTGCGCGACCATCAAGGATGCGTCGGGACCGAGCTTCGTCAAGTTCTCGGACTTCTATCCCTCGTGCTGGAATGTGGGCGTCACTGGCCAGAGTCCAGGGACGGCGTACGCTGGCCAGCCCATCGACGCCGTGGTCTTCCTCGTGCCTGGCACGATCACCGCGAAGGCGCCGTTCGATTTCACAATCGTTGGCTTCGCGCCCGGCACCAGCGCTGCAGACGCACCTGGTAAGATTGCGGCATGCGGCACCACGACCGGCACGGTAGGCTCCACCACGCAATTGTCTGGCCAGGCTTCCATAGATGCGGCGACTCAACGGGCGGCGGTGACCGGAACCGACTGCAAGAAATACATCATCAACAACAACAACTGGGGCAATGAGAGCGGTACCTATCAGCAGCTTAGCTACACGGGCAACAGTTTCACGGACACGGTCACCAGCGGCAGCGGTGGCGGCGCCAACGTAGTATCGTTCCCGTCGATCTACATTGGCGGCAACGGCCAGATTGGTGGCGGCACGTTCAACACATGGTCTGACAGCGGCCTGCCGAAGCAGATCAGCGCCATGAAGAGCGTCCAGACCTCGTTCAAATGGTCTGGTGGCACGAGCGGGGGCAACTACAATGCAGCCTACGACGTGTGGTTCGCCAAGTCCCCGCCCACTGCGGGCGGCTACAACGACGCCGTTTCTGGTTTCATCATGGTCTGGCTCTACAAGCCAGGGGCTTCCCAACCCATCGGCAGTTCTGGAAGCACTCGCACGGCGAGCATTGCCGGTCATACCTGGACCGTGTGGAGAGGACCACGGGTTGGCACCGCGACTGGGACAGATGGGAACGGCAGGCCGGTTATTTCCTACGTCGCCAATGACTCGCCTGTGAGCAGCTTGAGTTTCGATCTAAAGAACTTCATTGACGATGCGGTGACGAACGCCAGTGCCGACATGAGTGCGGGCGGCGGAATCACCCAGGCCTTCTCCAGCAGCTGGTACCTGACCGACGTGTTCGCTGGCTTCGAGATCTGGAACGGCGGTGACGCCAAGGGTCTGCAAGACACCTTCACCTGCGCAGTCCAATAGCGGGCACCTGCCGCTAGCAAGAAGGGCCGCGCGGTACGCCTCGCGGCCCTTTTCCTATCTGCCTTGCCTGGCGGCTTGATATAGATTGGCGGCCATGGCATTCATGCGTCGACCCATCCCGCTCAAACGGCGACCTCTTGATATGGTGCTGTTGGGCTTCTTTGCCATCAACCTGCTCTTGGTCACTTATGTGATCAGCCTGGAGCAGATCGTTATCGACACCCCTTTTGCCTACGCCCCGCCCGCCTGGCCACCGCAGTTTCTGCTGACCATCATCCACTGGTGGGAGAAGACGTTTGATCCCCTGCTGTGGGCGCGGCCGGCCTGGTATCGCGCGACCATCTGGCTGGACGTGCTGGTGTTCGGCCCATTCTACGCCGTCGCGCTTTATGCTTTTGCCCGCGGTCGCGACTGGATCCGCATCCCCAGCGTCATCTGGGCGTCCATCATGTTCACCAACGTCTTCATCATTCTGTTCGATGAGCTGGGTGGCGCCCACGCCAGCCCGCACCCGGCGGTGGTGGTGATGGCTAACGCCGCGTGGTTGCTGGCGCCCTTCATCGTGGGTTGGCGCGTGCTGCGCAAGCAACACCCATTTACCGAAGAGGGTGCATGATCGCGTGGGGAGCCCGCCGGCCTTCGGGACGGACAGCCCACCCTGCCCACCCCGCGCGCTTCCGCGCGCGCCCTCGCCGGCGGCGCACCATCGCGGGAGGGGTGGCGAGGCCGAGCGCGAGGGCGCGAGCGCAGCGAGCGGGGGTGGTGGGGAGGGTGCAGGTCCCGAAGTCCCCGCAGGGGGAAG
>Ga0182010_10001555_pt1 | contig 12043 bp, 12 predicted proteins | sample 611E1MmetaG_FD_120488 | JGI IMG/M metagenome (GOLD analysis project Ga0182010, IMG submission 120488) | Permafrost microbial communities from Stordalen Mire, Sweden - 611E1M metaG | ecosystem: Environmental > Terrestrial > Soil > Wetlands > Permafrost | place: Sweden: Stordalen | collected...
ATGACCCACCATGGCTGGGCAAATGCGAACCCGAGTGCGCTCCCCAGGAACGGAGCGGTACAGGGAGTCGCGAGTACCGTGGCAAAGACCCCCTCGCCGAACGATGCGCTGTACCCGCTCCCCTTTTGGTGCGCGACAGCGGAGCTGATCCCCATCACTGCCGACCCGGGCAGGTTGATCTCGAAGACGCCGAAAAGGCTCAGGCCGAACGCAAAGACAAGCGCGGCCATGGCGATGACAAACCGGGGTTCCTGGAACTGGAACCCCCAACCCACCTGCTGTCCGGCAAGCTGCAGGATTATGACAACCATTGCAAGCGCGAGGAAGGATGCGAGTATCCCTGCGGCAAACGAAAATCCCAGCCCCCTGATGCGCGCGGGCCGGTCCCCCGCCATCTTCACGAGACCGAAGACTTTGAGCGCGATGACGGGAAGGACGCACGGCATGATGTTGAGCAGGAGCCCCCCCAGAAAAGCGAAGAACAAGTAGAGGATAAGCGGCTGCGTCCCCCCCGACGTCCGGGAGATCTCAAAATTTCGGTCGAGGATCGATCCCGCCGGGGTTCCGGATGTGGTCCCGACTGAGAGGGATTCCGGGGGGACCGATATTTCGATGACCCCGGCGTGCAACGCGCCCCCCGCCAGAGCGTAAAGGAGGGTTCCCCGCACTGTGACCGCCTGCGTCACCGGTTGAGTCGCCGTCAGGGGGACGGTCATGGCAATCTGTTTCGGGGCAGCGGACACCGCGGTCCGCCCCGGGAGGAGGTCCCCCGATTCTTCAGGATAAAAATCCGGAGATCCCGGACCGGACGTGACGAACTCCACAGCACCCCCGGCAGAGAGCCGGATGTTCACCTCATTCTTTCCCGTCGCAGTCGCAACGGATATGTCCCCGTCTGTTCCCATCGGGAGGGGTACCTGCTTCCCGAACGTCGTGAAGAGTCCGGCATTGTCCGGAGAGGACTGTCCCGTCACGACGGGGAGCGTGATGCGGAGCCGGGCCTCCCCCGGGACGCATGTTTTCTCGCATTCCAACCATGTAACTTTCGCTTTCAGCGTTACTGCTGTCCCGGGTGGAAGCGACGCGGGCGCGGTGAAAGGGACGAGGAGCATATTCTCTTCCGCATACCCGTAATAGAGGATATCACCGCTGTCGGTATACTTGTGCGGAAGAGGCCAGCGGACCGGACCGGCGACAAACCCCTCCGGGATATCCCACCGGATCTGCGTGGGAAGGCCCGTCTCCCCGGGATTCTTCCAGTATGTGTGCCAGCCGGGATCCATTTTCATCAGGACGCCGACCGTGAAGCTTCCGCCGGGGAGGATGCCGCGCACATCCGCGACGAGACTTACATGCGTATGCGGAGGGCCAGATTGCGCGACCGCCCCGGAAGCGATTGCGATCGTCAGAATGACCGGACGCAGGATATTCTTTCCGGCCCCGAATGCCGCACGGGGGAGACGACGCGCCGTGAAACTGAAAAGGTGGCCGGGGAGCCACCTTGGGAAAAAGGCGAGGTTCTCTGCGATCATTTCTTGTCCTTCGGCTCCTTCACGGCGTCGTGGAGAAACCCTTTCTTCCATCGCTTGCGTATCAACATGACCAGGTACGCGAAAATTGCGAGCGCAACAACGCTGATCAGAATGATATTCAGACCAATGAAGTTGACGCCCTCGGGATTCTGGTTCATGTGCAGTTTGGTTATTATTTGCCGTCGTTTTATATACGGCACGCAGAGTGAATTGTTACCCTGTCAATATAAAAAAAGGCCGAGGGACACGCAAGGTTCAATCTCCATCTCCGGGGCCACGATCTCCGGGACCCCTCCGGCACCATCCCTGCCGCCATTCCCGGCATCTCCGCTTCACCTGCTGATCCAATCATCATACAAGCGTGCCAGTTCATCCGCCCCCAGGGCGGTTTTCATGTAACTCCCTGCCGAAATCCTCTGCCTGTGCGACTCGTACAGGGAAACCGCAGCCGCGACGCTGACGTTAAGGCTCTGGATCATCCCCACCATGGGGATGTGAAAATTGCCATCGGCGAGCTCCGCCGCCTCGCCGGAGACACCCCGGTGTTCGTTTCCGAAAACGAGCGCCGACGGCCGGGACAGATCGAGGTCATAGAGCGATGTCGTCGCTTCACCGAGACGTGTCGCGTACACGCGGAACCCCTCGTTCCTGAGACAGGCGTAGCAATCGGCCACGGAGGTGTGTCTGCGGCAATCGAGCCATTTGTTCGCGCTCGACGAGCTCTTTTTTCCGATGCGAGGAAATTTCTCGACGTTGTACAGCAGCTCGACGCGGAGGACTCCCACCGCGTCGCACGACCGGAGAATGGCGCTCACGTTGTGAGGATCGTGAATGTTCTCGAGCACGACCGTCAGGTCGGGCTGGCGCAGGCTGAGCGCGCGCCTCAGTTTTTCCGCCCGCCTCTCACCGGGAGGCATGCGATTCCTCCACGATCTCTTCCCCCCGCTTTTCCCGGCGCATCTGAAGCATGAGGATGGCCCCGAGGACCAGGCCTGCACCGGCTCCCTGGAGGAGCGACAACTTCTCTCCTGCCACGAGCGCGGCGGTTGCGATCGCCGTGACAGGCTCCAGGGTACTGATGATGATGGCCCGGGACGAGACCACGTGCCGGAGTCCCGCAAAGAAAAGCATATAGGGAAGGAGCACTGATAAGAGCGCGAGTCCGGCCAGTGCGAGCCATGTGGCGGGAGAGGGACTTTCCTCCACCACGCGCCACGGAGGATTGACAAGAAGCCAGAACAGCGAAGCGAACCCGAACCCGTAGAGCATGACGGTCCAGATGCTGTATCTCGCAAGCAGGTGCCGTGTGAAGACAGTCATGAACGCAAAGCACATCGCCCCCAGTACCCCGATGGCAAGCGCACCCGCGGGAAGCCCGCTCGCAGCTTCGAAACCGCCCACCGCACAATAACAACCGGCCAGAGCGAGGAACGCGGCGACAAACTTCGCCACCGTCAGCTCTTCTTCATGCGTGAATGCAGCATAGGCCATAACGAAAAGGGGGGCCGTGTACTGAAGGAGGATCGCGATGGCGACGGACGCTTCCCGGATCACGACATAGTATGTGTAGTTTGCTCCGGCGATCCCCACCACCCCGAGGAGAGCCATCCTCCAGAGATCCTTCACGCGAACCGGGAGGAGATCGCGGCGGAAGAGCGCCAGGACACATACCATCAGGATCACGGAGAACGTGACGCGCGTCTGCACAAGCAGAATTGTGTCGACGCGCCGCGCGAGCAGGAGCTTCGCCACCGTTGCAGCGCACCCCCACAGGAAGGCACCCGAGGCGACCATGGCGTAGCCCCTCAGCTGCTTCATGCGGCGGGTTGTTCTCCTTCCCCGGGTACCGGCGGGGTGTGCCTGGGCCCACCGGGAGGCTTTTCCGCCTTGAAGCGGTAAAAGAGCCCCTGCTCCGTGTCGCCCGCGTACGTGTAGAGATCACCCAGGCGTTTGAACAGGGGGGAAGGGTCCGCTGCTTGCGGAAGTCCGGACTTCAGGAATTCAATGAGGGCCGCCGCCGGCGGGATATTGAGATCGGGCTCGTAGGAGTCGCAGGCCTTGAGATAAGGCTCAGGTTCTGCCGGGCTGACACCGGCTGCTTTCCTGTAGTAATGGAACGCCAGTTCATGGTTGTCGCTGCTGGAGTAGGTAGCTTCGAACATCCCGGCAAGCCAGAGGAAAACTTCATAGGCAACCTGCGGGAATTCCCCCGCAAGTTTTTCACCGAAAAGTCTTACCTCATCCGGAGTAAGCGAGGGGTTCCAGAAAAGAAGCCGGTAAGGTTCAAACTCGGCGACCCGCTGGGCCAGGGCGGACTGGAAAACGTCGAAAATCTCGTTAAAATCCGTCGACGAAGAGAAACATTGCCGTATTTCTTCGGGCGAATAGGTACGCATGGATACAAGGACTCTGGTCCGCGCGAGAGTAGGTACTTTGCGGGACCACGTTCACCGGCGCACAGGTCGGGGCCCGGTGGCATGGAACGTTCAACCGCAGTTCCATCTAACCTAACAAACCCGTGGTTGAAAATCAACCAATCGGGAGATCACAGAGAGGGTGCTCCCGATGACATAAGGTTTTTGCAGGAATGAGAATTATTGCGTATTTTGTCTACAGTTGCTATTGCATGCCGCTCATTCCCTCTCATTCTCACACTTCACCGAAAGACCGAGGAGAACTCATGGCTCAACCCGCTGCCGATGCGAAGAATGCCGGAAAACCCGCCACGCTGTCGATCGTGGACAACAGGACCGGGAAGCAGTACGAGTTACCGATAGAGAATGACACGATCAAGGCTATCGATCTGCGCCAGATCAAGGTGAAGGATGACGACTTCGGGATGATGACCTATGACCCCGCGTACATGAACACTGCCGCATGCAAGAGCTCTATCACGTTCATTGACGGTGACAAAGGGATACTCCAGTACCGGGGATACCCGATAGAACAGCTTGCAGAGAAGTGCAGTTATCTCGAGGTGGCCTATCTCCTGGTCAACGGCGAGCTGCCGACAAAGGATCAGAACGCGGACTGGGCGAAACAGATCACCGAGCACACGTTCGTCCACGAGAACCTGAAGAAGTTCATGGACGGCTTCCACCACGACGCCCACCCGATGGGGATGTTCGTCAGCGCCCTCGCCGCCCTTTCGACATTCTACCCGAGCGCAAAGAAGATCGCCGATCCCGCCGAGCGGAAGCTGACGATTTACCGGTTGATCGGCAAGGTGCCGACGCTCGCCGCCTTCGCGTACAGACACAGCATCGGCATGCCGTACGTCCATCCGGACAACGAGCTCGACTACGCGTCCAATTTCCTGAGCATGATGTTCAAGATCGCGGAACCGAAATACAAGCCCGAGCCTGCACTGGCGAAGGCGCTGGATGTGCTTTTCATACTCCATGCCGATCATGAGCAGAACTGCAGCACCTCCGCAATGCGCGGCGTCGGCAGCTCGAAGGTCGACCCGTTCAGCGCGGCGGCGGCTGCTGCTGCGGCACTGTATGGCCCGCTCCACGGCGGCGCCAACGAGGAGGTGCTCCGGATGCTCGACCACATCGGAAGCATCAACAATATCCCGGGGTTCATCAAGGATGTGAAGGAAGGACGCGGACGCCTGATGGGATTCGGCCACAGGGTCTACAAGAACTTCGACCCCCGGGCCACGATTATCAAGAAGCTCGCCGACCAGGTGTTCGAGGTGACGGGAAGGAACCCGAAGCTGGATATCGCCCTGGAGCTGGAGAAGATCGCGCTCCAGGATGAATACTTCATCAAGCGGAAGCTCTATCCGAACGTCGATTTCTACTCGGGCCTCATCTACCAGGCGCTCAAGTTCCCGGTGGACATGTTCCCCGTCCTGTTTGCCATCGGCCGCATGTCGGGATGGCTCTCGCAGTGGCAGGAGATGCTGCTGGACGAAGATCAGAAGATCGCGCGGCCACGGCAGGTCTATCTTGGCCGGGAGAAACGGGATGTGGTGATGCTGAGCCAGAGATCGTAACCGTTGCGCCTCAGCCGGCGCCACTTCGGCGCCATTTTCGAGTCCGTGCAATAGCGGCCCGCGCTCAGAGCGCGGGCCGTCTCTTTAGGAAGACGCCCCACCGGGGGTATAGTGAATTACTTGTGCCTTTTCCACGGTAATCAGTCCCCCGCCCCCGCTCTTCCTGAAGAGCTCGTCCACAAGGGGCATGAACGCCATTATTTTCTCCTCCGTGTCGACGATTTCCACTATGATCGGGAGATCTTCCGAGAGCCGAAGGATCTTTGCGGTGTGAATCCTGCTCCTGGCGCCGAACCCCTCGATTCCCCGGAGGACGGTGGCCCCCGCCAGGCCCGATTCTCTCGCCGTCCGCACAATGGCCTCGTACATCATCTTCCCGTCTACCCTGTCAGATTCCCCGAGGAATATGCGGAGCAGCTTGCCGTCCCCTTCGAGTTTCATGATTTCCTTGCCGTTTAGGGTCTTACACGTATCTGCCCAGGCCCAGCCCGAGCCATGTCGCGCCGAGGCAGATCACCATGCTTGCGATGATATTGAGTCCCCCCGCCAGCAGGTCCCCTTCCCGCAGGAGGACCATCGTCTCGTAACTGAACGAGGAGAACGTCGTAAACCCGCCGAGTATACCGATTGTCAGAAAGATCCGGAGCGAGGGGGAAGCCAGAAATCGCTCTTCCAACGACGACATGAGGAGCCCGATCAGAAAGCACCCGAGTACGTTAACAACGATCGTACCGAACGGGAACGAGGCACCGGTGAACCGGTAGACGGCCCCCTGAAGCGTGTATCTGGCCGCGGCGCCGAGCCCGCCGCCAATGAACACAAGGAGTATATTCATGAGGCCCATCTTACTGAACGCCGTTCCGAAAAGCAAGAGAGGTCATATCAATTCAGTCAAGCGCATCCGGAACGGTTCAGCGAACCGGCGACGAAGCTGAAATAGAAACATCCCCGGTTGGCAATTGTGCGTCCGGGGTGAATTACGTACATTGTTTCAATGATGAGCTCCCCTCCGTGACAATTCCGGTCCCGATACTCCAGACTTGCTTTTCCCGCTCCTGGGGAGGGCTCGAAATCCAGGCCCTCGAAGTCGCAGCACAGGTCGGGAAACGCGGATATCCCGTGGTGCTGGCGTGCAGCTCCTCGAGCAGGCTTGCCTCCGAGGCGATGGCCCGGTCGCTCGAGGTGGCCGAGTTTCCTGTGACCGGCTACTTCCATCCGGGGGCAATCTGGAACCTCTCCCGGTACATCCGTTCGAAAGCCTTCCGCATCATCCACTGCCAGCACTCGAGGGATCTCTCGGTCGTGGTCCCCGCGGCGGATCTCTCCCGCGTTTCTCCGAAGATAATTCTGAGCAAACGGGTAGGTTCGTACGTGGGCAAACGGGATCTCTTTCACCGGTACACCTACTCGCGTGTCTCCCTCGTGCTTGCGATCTCGGAGGTGATTCGCAGGAACGTGCTCGACACGACCCCGATGGCTCCGGGAAGGGTCCTGACGCTTCATGATGCGATCGACGCCGAGGAGTACTCGCCCGCCAGGGGAGACGGGGCTCTCGTCCGCGAAGGATTCGGGTTCACGAAAAAGAATATCGTGGTCGGTTTCGTGGGGAGGTTCTCGCCGGGGAAGGGGCATGAGGAACTTCTCCGGGCCGCTTCAGAGGTTGTCCGTGAACGGCCGCTTGTGCGTTTCCTCGTGGCCGGCGAAGCAAGCGCCGGCGAAGAGGCGTATGAGCGGGAAATCCGGGCCCTGTGCACGTCGCTGGGACTCGACGGCGCGGTGACGTTCGCTGGCTTCAGGCGGGACATACCCGACGTGATGGCGTCGTTCGATATCCTCGCATTCCCTTCACACGCGGAATCATTCGGCGTGGTTCTTATCGAAGCGATGGCGATGGAGCTTCCCGTCGTGTCGACGAATTGCGACGGAGTGCTCGATATCGTTGTGGAAGAGGAAACAGGCCTGTATGTCCCGCCGCGCAATTCCACGGAACTTGCGTCGGCCCTTCTCCGCCTTATCGACGACCCGGACCTCCGCCGGCGCCTCGGGATCGCAGGAAGAAAACGGGTTCTGGAGTTTTTCGACAGGCGGAACCAGATCGACCGCCTGGAGAATATCTACGCGGAAGTCCTCGCGGAGCATTCTACCTGAGCGGCTCGGTGTCGAGCGTGACGGGTGAAGTGATCCGTCCCACCGGGTAAACATTCAGCAACGGGTCACGCCACGGGGAATTCTGGTAGAGCGTGCAAGAGGAATGTCCATACGAAATCGGGAAATTGGCGGATCATGCAAGAATACAGAAGGGAGAGAGAGGAGGAGTCGGACGCGCCGGCCCGGCGGATCGCCCGGTCTCTCAGGAGAGGGCGCGGTCGATCGCCTCTATAAGCTCGTGGTAGTTATAGGGTTTTGTCAGGAAGTCGGTCGCACCGTATTTTGCGCACTCGCTGATCATGCGGGGATCGCCGTCCCCCGTCAACATGATCAACCGCGGCGTCAGCTTCTTTTCTTTAATGAATTTCAACACCTCCAGACCATCCATGACCGGCATGTGTATGTCAAGGAGAACCAGGTCGAATTTCTTGCTGCTCAACATCTTCACCGCCTGGGCTCCGTCTCCCACAGTCTCCACCTCAAACCCCTCGAGGGAGAGGTGATTCTGGACAAGGTCCCGAAGGTCCGGCTCATCGTCAGCATATAGGAGATGGATTGCCATGAAAATATTGGCGTTTTGTGCTTTAGGTCTCTAATTTAAGGGTTAGAACAGCAAAACGACATGACAGATGTCATTTTATGTCGGGGGGACGAGACGTCTGGCTCATTTGACCCAGATAATGGTAATACCGGGGTTTGCCATTGTCAAGTCTGTGTCAGGATATTGACCGATCTCCCTTCGAAGCTCCTGCGTTGCAGAATCGTGCAGCGTGTAGCTTTCTCCCTGGAATATCCCCCGGAACCGCCCCCGGTGGCGAAAAGCCCAGTTCCTGACCAGTTCGCGCGTGGCTCCGCCCTTCCCGCCGCTACCGTATCCATGGATGATTTTGACAATCCGGAGTGCAGGAGAATTCCTCACGGTCTCCCACGCATCGAGGAGGGCGCGTTCAACCTCCTCAGGACGCCTGCGGGGGTGTGCGACGTCGATCGTCAGGAGCACGGGGCTCATGGGGCAAACCGGCGAAGGCGGAGTGAGTTCGTGACTACGCTGACGGAGCTGAGCGCCATGGCGCCGGCGGCAACGACAGGCGTAAGCAGGCCGAATGCGGCGAGCGGGATTGCGATGACGTTGTACAGGAAGGCCCAGAAGAGATTCTGCCTGATTATTCTGAGCGTCCCGGAGGAGAGCCTGATTGCCAGCGCGATCGTGGCCAGGTCTCCTTTCATCAAAGTGATGTCCGCCGCCTCCATTGCAATATCCGTCCCGGTGCCGAGCGCAATGCCGACGTCGGCCTGCGCAAGCGCAGGGGCATCGTTGATCCCGTCACCGACCATGGCGACGGTCTTCCCCTCCGACTGGAGCCGGCGAATCCGGTCGGCCTTTCCTGCAGGGAGAACGCCGGCGAGGACATTTTCGATCCCGGCACGGGACGCAATCGCCCGGGCGGTGGTTTCGTTGTCTCCGGTCAGCATTATGACGTCGATTCCCATCTGCCGGAGTTCCCCGACTGCCCCCGCGGAAGTGGGTTTGATCCTGTCCGCAACTGCGATGATCCCGGCAACGGCGCTGTCGATCGCGACGAGAAGGAGAGCCTTCCCTTCCCCCGTAAGCTTCTCGACGGACCCGAGCGCGCCGGTGATGTCGACCCCCGACTCCTTCATCATCGCGGCGTTCCCCGCGGCCACCGGCCGGCCGTCAACGATCCCGGTGACCCCCAGGCCTGTGAGTGAGCGGAAGGACTCGCACCGCGGGATCTCCCCGGGAGAGCGGCGGGCACTCTCAACGACCGCTTCGGCCAGAGGATGTTCCGATTGCCGCTCGACGGCGGCGGCGTAACGGAGGAGACCATCCCGGGTGTTCTCCCCCATCAGGATGACATCGGTGACGGCCGGTTTTCCCTCGGTCACTGTCCCGGTCTTGTCCATCACAATCGTCGTGACGGATTTAGCCTTTTCAAGACTTGCGGCATTCCGTATCAGTATGCCGTGCGACGCGGCGACGCCTATCCCGACTGTCATCGCGGTGGGGGTGGCAAGCCCGAGGGCGCACGGACAGGCGATGATGAGGACTGCAATGGAGTTGACGAGAGCGTGCGTAAATGTTGTGCCCGCGGCGAAGTGCCAGCCGGCGAACGTCAGGAGGGCCAGCACGATGACAGAAGGGACAAAGACCGAAGCGATCCGGTCCGCAAGACTCTGTATGGGAGCCTTCGACCCCTGGGCTTCCTCCACCAGCTTTACGATCTGGGCGAGCAGGGTGTGCGCTCCGATTGCCGTTGCCCTGAGCGTGACGCTCCCGTTCCTGTTCACAGTTCCTCCGACGAGCCGGGCACCGGGGGACTTCTCGACGGGGAGGCTTTCGCCGGTCACCATGGACTCGTCGACCGTTGTCGATCCGGAGGCAACAACCCCGTCCACGGGTATCCGCTCCCCCGGCCGGACCATCACGATGTCGTCGAGGACGACCTGATTGACGGGGATGTCGGATTCGCTCCCCTCCCGTATGACGCGGGCTGTGGGAGGCTGCAGCCCGAGGAGGCGCCGTATGGCGTCCGATGACCGGTGCCTGGCCCGCACTTCAAGGTAACGCCCGAGCAGAATCAGGGTGATGATGGTTGCCGCGGTGTCAAAATACACGGTCCCCGGTTCCGCGCCCGCCTCCAGCCAGGCGGGAAACAGGACTACCACCGCGCTGTAAAGAAATGCCGCACCGGTCCCGAGGGCGACAAGCGTGTTCATGTCCGCGGTCGCGTGCCTGGCGGTCTTCCAGAAGCCCGTGAAGAACCGCTTCCCTGAAAACAGGAGAACAGGTGCAGTGAGCAGAAGGAGCAGAATGTTCGTCTCTTTCATGCCGAGCGGAACAACACTGTGGAACCAGGTTGTCATCGAGAGCATGCTGATGGCCATGACCGGGAGTGTCAGTGCGACGGCCACCACCAGCTCGGTTTTCAGCCGGTGAAGTCCGGTGCTGTAGCGCCCGGCGCCATCGTCCGGCCTCTCCTCCCCGATCGGTTTCCCGAGCGAGTATCCTGCGTCAGAGACCGCCTGGCGGAGACGCTCCAGAGTGACGCGCACCGGATCGAATGTAATCGTCGTCTGTTCGGTGGCGAGGTTCACCGTCGCGGCGCTCACCCCCTCCACCTTCTTCAGCGCCTTCTCCACGCGCAGGACGCAGCTCGCGCAGCTCATCCCCTCTACGGGGACCGTGATTGTTCCTTTGATCTGTTGCATATCAACCATGAACGTTTTCCCCGGGCAGAAATGAAATCGCCGGACCCCGGCAGATGACCGCAGCCGGAGTCTGGCGGAGAAATCAGCAACGAGGAACCGCTTACGCTACGGCAAAGCCGGCGTCCTCGACTGCGCTTTTGAGCTGGGCATCCGACACTATCGCTTCGTCGTACGCGACCAGAGCGGAACCAATCCGGACATCCCTGACTTCGACACCGGGCAGTTTTGAGAGCTCCTTCCTCACGGACATGACGCAGTGCCCGCAGGTCATACCTGTGATTTTCAGCTCTTCATTTTTCATTGTTCGTCCTCTCCTTGCTCTTTACTCTGTTTGATGCGGCGGGGAGCTGCAAAGGGTCCGCACGCCGGGGAGAAGTCAACGGATCAGGAGCATCTTTTTCGAAGCCGCGAGTCTTCCCTGCTGCAACGTGTAGAAATAAACCCCGCTTGAAAGTCCGGAGCCGTCGAACCGTATCTCATGGTCCCCCGCACTCTGGACTCCGTCGACAGGCGCAGCGATCAGCGAACCGGTGAGGGCATAGATCGAAAGCCTGACGCGGCCGGGGGCGGCGAGCCTGTACGTGATCCGGGTGGACGGGTTGAACGGGTTCGGGTAGTTCTGCCCGAGACTGAATGAGGACGGGAGAGCGTTTTCCGGAGCGGACGTAGCGGAAGCTGCGGTCAGTCCGGCGTCCACCCAGGCGGAATACCAGAGGTCCGCAAGCGCAACGGTCGCCCCCTGCATCTCTCGCAGCGTCAACGAGCGTGTTTCATTCCAGAGCTCAGCCGTGTACGCCGCGGGGGTTGCCCCGGACCCGTTCCAACCGGAGACTGATTTTGCCCCGGTGTCGGCCCTGAGAACGGAATCCGCCAGGGAGTTGGATACCAGGAGGTACGCCAAGACGTACGCAAACCTGTTGTTGACATACGCGGCCGGCACCGGTGTGACAGAGAGCTGTGCGGCGTATGTATTGATCATCGTCGTTTCGTACCGTGAATGGACTCCGTCGTTGTTGGTCAACTGGCCGTCGTAATTGACGGTCACGTGCAGCGGCTGGTGGCCGTCTCCGACATAGTGGCCGAGGTCAGCGGCGATCGATTCAGCCCTTGCGATCGCCCCCCGTCTCAG
>Ga0182010_10001556_pt1 | contig 12041 bp, 13 predicted proteins | sample 611E1MmetaG_FD_120488 | JGI IMG/M metagenome (GOLD analysis project Ga0182010, IMG submission 120488) | Permafrost microbial communities from Stordalen Mire, Sweden - 611E1M metaG | ecosystem: Environmental > Terrestrial > Soil > Wetlands > Permafrost | place: Sweden: Stordalen | collected...
ACATGGGCGGCGAGATGGCCTGCACGTCCTCCACCCGCAGCAGCGCCTGGTAGGTGCCCGACGGCAGTTGGGCCGGATGCAGCGTCTCGACGTCGACGACCGGGGCATCGATCACGCTTCTCATGTCGAACGCCGCCGGCAACTCGATGTGAACCGGCCCGTCGAGCACGAACACTACCTGCCAGCGCAGGTACGTGGGCGCGACGTTATCGTTCACCCACTCCATGGTCACCGCCACGTCGCCCGCGGCCCTGATCTGCACGTCCACACTGGATGTGCGCAGCCGATAGCCGGCCGCGACATTGGCTTGGCGGAAGGCAGTGGCCTCGGCGCCAGCCGTCGGCGGGTCGCTGAAGTTGCCGGAGGAGAGCATGGACACGTGATAGGTGTTCACCTGCTGGGCGCCCTGGACGAACAAGTCGGCACCCGAGCCTCCGATGTTGGTCTGGCACCATTCGGTGATGAAGGGCGCGGTTCGCCAGTGATCCAGTGCGCCCGCGACCGCGTCGATCGGGCTCTGCCCGCCGCCTAGTCCGTCCGCGCCCAAACAGTCGACGCGAATCCCGATGGGAGGTGACGTGGTGGCCACCGCCTCGGCCAGCGCCGCCTGCTGCTCGGAATTGATGACCAACAGTTTGCCCGCAAAGGCCGCGGCATTCATCTGAACAATGCGTCGGGCGTTGGCATCGGTGATCGGCCGTTGCGTCGATGTGTCGTACGGTCCGCCGGACTCGCTGAACGGCCAGAGGTGGAATTCGCCCCAGTTGCCGTAGCTGGACACATCGAACCAGGCGAAGGTCGGTTCGTCTTTGTAGCGCGCGCCAATCGCGTTGAGCATCTGCTGCAGACGCGTGAGGTAGGCTTCGCTGTTCCAGTCGGGCAATAGGTAGGGCGTGCTCTCGCCCGGCGGCGCCGCGATCAGGGGATTCGACACGGCCGCCAGATCATCGGGGATGGAACTCTGTGCCCCCTTGTAGGTGTGGGTCGCGCAGTCCTGGCAGAGCGGCATGATGCGCATCCCGAAACGCCCGTGGCGTGTCTTCGCGGCCTGGATCTCGTTGTCGATGAGGGTGAACTTGTAGTTTCCCTGGGTGGGCTCGAAATCGTTCCAGTTCCAGCGCTGGTATGAATCGTTGTCAGTCCAGGTCGAGGGATACGGAGGCACGCCTAGCCACTGATACTGCCCGCGCAGCGGGTTGCTCAGTTCCTGTGCATCGGCCGTGATGGCCACCGGCGTGAAGGTCGCTGCGACAATCACCACGCCGCCGTCGGCGCGGCTCACCTGACCAGCCACATCGGTCGTCACCGGCATGTCAGGCGTGGCTCTTGCGCCGTCCAAGCCAGACTCCGCGGCATCCCGGCTCGACGCCGACGAGGCCGACTGACAGCCGGCAAAGAGCACGAGGATGGAGAGCCACGCCCAACACCTGCCTGCTAGCGCCATCGCCCAGGTCGAGTTCGCTGTTGAGTTGGTCATGGGAAATTTCCACGCCACGCCCTGCGAGGGTACCACCCGCGGAAGAACCGTCGGGGCGGAAAGCACCTGGTCGCTACAGCCGGCGGCGTGGCGCTGGTGTCCGTCAGTTTGCGGTCGAGGACTGGGGCGATCCGCTGCTGGGCCTGCCGGGCCGAAGGGGGCGCACCATGAAGAAGTTGGAGCAACGGCTGCGGCGCGCTCTGTTCATGGTGCCGTACCTGGCAAAGAAGGGGTACGAGGGTGCGCTGGTGTCTGAGGCGGCAGCCGCCATCGGCACCACGCCCGAGGAGCTTCGCAACGACGTCCACCGCCTGAGTCAGGTGGGCGTGCCCGACGGCGATCCCGGCCAGTACCTAACGTTGTGGATTGAGGGTAGCGGAGCGAACGCGCACATCGGCGCCGACACGGTCTGCCGCCTGAAGAAGCCGCCGCGACTGACCCTGCATGAAGCGCTGGCCCTGCTGGCCGGCGCAGCCGCCGTGAAGAAGACCGGCATCGCCCCCTACGACGATGCCATCGCCGGCGCCAGCAAAAAGCTGCGCCAGGTGCTCGACTACAACTCGCGCAGCGAGGCCGACCGTGGTGCACACATCGTGGTGCAGACCGCCGGCACCGAACATCGGGACACCTTGACCTGCCTGTCGCGCGCGTGCAGCGATCACCGTGCCGTCGAACTGGACTACGCCTCGTTGGCCGCTCTCAAGCGCAAAGAGATCCGCGTCCATCCCTATGGCCTGCTCAATCACCGGGGCATCTGGTACGTGCTGGCCAAGAGCCTGAGCGACAAAGAGGGCCGCATCCTCATATTCCGCGCCGAGCGCATCCTGGGCGCCACCGTTCTCGACGAGACCTTCACAGTCCCGGCCGACTTCAACCTGCGCGACTACATGGGCGACCGGATGTTCATCACCGACGCGAAGCCCACCCAGATCGTGCTACGCCTGCGCGAGCCCGCAGCCACGCGATTGCGTCCCTGGTTCAAGCAGCAGAAGCGCCTGCGCGATGGCGCCGTCGAGGTGAAGTTCAAAGACCACGCCACCGGCTACCTGGCAGCGTGGCTGCTACGCCAAGGCGAGGGCGTGGAGGTCGTGGCGCCGGTGGGATTGCGAAAGTGGGTGTGCGGGATTGCCGAGAGGGTTGAGGAGGGGCATCGGTGATGAAGAAGGCGACTGCTATTCTCGGCATCGATCCCGCCTGGACAGACGCCGGATCAAGCGGCGTGGCGCTACTACGTCGTGCAGGAAAGAAATGGAAACGCGTCGCGGTCGCGTCCAGCTACGCCGATTTCATGAAAAGGGCGAAACTCCCAGGGCCAGAAGTGCACGACAACACCTTTCCGGGAGCCGAGAATCTTCTCCGTGCCGCCAAGAACCTCCTGAACGGCCTACCTGTGGACCTCGTCTGCGTCGACATGCCTCTTTCGCTGGTGCCCATCACCGGCCGCAGGTCGGCCGACAATGCTATTTTGGCAATCTTTGGCCATTGGAAGTGTGGCACTGACTCTCCAACCAAAAAACGCCCCGGTTTTCTCGCGGCGAAGATCCGAGACCAGTTCAAGTCCCGCGGATTCCGGTTGGCTACCACTCGCATGGGTGCGGGAACCTGCCCGGCCATCATCGAGGTCTATCCGCACACGGCTCTTCTGAGTCTCCTCCACGCGAAGGAGCGCGTTCCGTACAAGATCACGAAGGCAGCCCATTACAACCCCCATATGGGGCCAGATGCCGCACGTGATTGCGTCCGCAGCAAGTGGAGGCGAATTGGGAGCGCGCTCGGCGAGTACATTTCTATCCCTAGCCACTGGGAATTCCCAAGCCGGACTTCCCGGGTGCGCCAGATGAAATCCTACGAGGACGCGCTCGACGCCCTAATCTGCGCCTGGGTGGGTATCCAGTACCTCGATGGCTGTATTTCCGCACACGGTGGCGAGACAGGAGCGATCTGGACGCCTCCCCTTTTCAAACTCACATAGAGTTGCTTCTTTGGACTCCCTCCAGGATCGTACAGTGCCGCAGCCATAGTCCCCAGTCCCGATGGCAACAGGCCTGTGACCGTGAGACCAATGTTTGAGCACGTTTCCTCCGCCCAGTTCTCGGGCCGTGTGTACTGGCTCAGGAACGTGAGCGGCACGTCGGCGGTGGGGCCGTGGCGGTCTTCCCCGATGATCAGTTCGGCGCGGCCTTTCAACTCGGGGTTGTCGTCGAACATCTCCTCGCGGTGTACGAAGAGAATCAGGTACACGCCGGTGACCTGACGCCGTTTGGTGGAGCGGGTCTCCAGACTCTCGACCAGGCCAGGCATCATGTCGCCCACGCGCCGGTAGCTGTCGCGACGGCCCTGCTGCGCCACCTTGAAGAACAGCGTCTCCGACTGGTCCAGGAACTGCCCGAACTCGCCGAAGTCGCCGTAGCCGCACGACTGGATCTCGGCGCACGTGGCGATCATCCGGCGCACGATGGCCTTCTCCTTCACCAGGCGCACGTAGTTCTCGGCCGTGGGCACGGCGTTGGCGATGGCGATGAGGTATGCGACGCCGCCTTCCAGTCGCGCCAGGCTGCCCCGGCTCTTAAGCTCGTCGCCCAGCGATACCACGTCGATGGGCTGCTGCCGGCGCGAGATCTCCATCATCGCGTCGAAGATCTCGCGGTGAGCGGGCAGGAAGAAGTCGTCCGTACCCAGCGTGGTGGCAAGCTCGTCGAACATGACGGGCTTGACCAGAACGCCGCCAAGCGCGGAGCGTTCCGCGTCCAGGTTGTGCGGGGGCAGGCGGGCAAAGTCGGAACCGGGAAACTTCTCGGCCATCTGCCCAGGATGGCGCAGGGGTCTGACACGGTTTCGACCGCACGAGCCGGTTGGCCCGAGCTGCGCTACTATTAGGATATGGCAACGCTTCTGGACTGGAACGGCAAGGAGCTTCCGAAAGAGCTGCGGGCGCTTCCCACGGGGCGGTATGTGATCGAGCCCGTGGACAGGGTACTCGACCTGACCGCCGAGGAGGAGGCTGGGCTTGAAGCAGCCGCCCGTTCGCTGGATGCCGGCGAGGGATTGAGCCTCGATGTTGTCAGACGGCGCCTTGAGGGGATTCTGCGTCGTTGACGATCAGGATCTCGAAAGACGCGGCCGAGGATCTGGCCAGCGCGACCAGATATCTTGCTGAGCGCAATCCTCGCGCCGCCACTGAGCTGGTCGCCGAGGTGCTAGACCTGCTGGAGCGGCTGGACGAGGGCATCTTCGAAGGGCCGGAGCAGCAACTACGAGGGGGAATGCTCGTACGAAGCTGGCCTTTGCCGCCCTACCGAATCTACTACCGCAGGCGCGGCGGCGTCTTGGAAGTGATGCGCGTCTACCACCAGGCTCGCCGGCCAATCACGAGATAGTCTGCTGGACCCGGACCAGCCTCGCACGTCCCGCCAGCCCCCGCCCGAACTGGCGAACCCTCGCATTGTGGGCGGCGTGATCGAGAAGAGCGCGAAGAAGAACCCCGTATCGACGAATATCATTCGCGGCCGTAGAGATACTTGTCGTGGTGCTCGGCGACGTCTTCGGGGGCGTCGGAAATGCAGCCGATGAGCTCGCGAGCCACCTTCCAGCCAGTCGGGTCGTCGTCCCCCACGGCCGGCAGCTCTTCCTCGTCCGACTGGATGATGACACGCACCTTCGCCTGTTCCTTCAGGCCGAGCGGCCCTTCCGGCTTCAACACGCCGTTCTCGTATGTCGCGTTCACGGCCACGGTCATCGTCTCACCTGTGCCAATGGTACCACTGCTTCGCCCCCGAGCGACTGACACGGCTCACCAATACCTCGCCTGAATTGAACCCGTCAGCGTTGCCGACGATCTCGTGGCATTCCATCTGTTCGATGAGCCTGCCCCCTGCGCCCAGGCATCGTGTCAGTCGGCCACGTACACTGTGCAGGTCAGCCATCGTGTAATCATGCGCCTCGCTGTCATCGCCGACATTCATGCTGACATCCACTCCCTGCACGACGCCCTTGCGCAGGCCGAGCGTCTGGGCTGCACGGCAGTCGTCTGCGCGGGCGATCTGGTCGGCTATGGCCTGTTTCCCATGCAGGTCATCGACCTTCTGCGCGAAAGAAGGATCCCCTGCGTGCGCGGCAACCACGACCGCTGGGCCGAGGACCCGAACATGGCCGGTTCTTCATCCGGGCTGCTATCGGACGACGCCATGGCGTTCCTGGCCGGGCTGCCGCGTGTCTGGAACAAGGTGATCGACGGCGTACGCGTGGCCATGTGCCACGGCACACCGAAGTCCGACATGGACAGCGTTGTGCCGCGCGGGCGTGATCAAGAAGGACGCCGTCGACGAATTGTCCCGCGTGGCCGTGTCCAGGCGACTCCCCCTCTACGAGGCGGGGTTCATCGCGGGCTGCGCGTACGCTCGTGCCGACGTGTTGGTGCCGGTCGGCCGCGACCAGTGGGACATCGTCGAGGTCAAGAGCACGACCAAGGCCAAGGAGATCCACGTCAGCGACCTGGCTTTGCAACGGCATGTGTACGAAAGCGCCGGGCTCGATATCCGGCGCTGTTTCGTCATGCACCTCGATTCCGAATACGTTCGGCGAGGCGAGATCGATCCACCCAAACTCTTCGCCAAGACCGACGTCACGGCCGATGTCGACGATGTGGTTGGCGACGTGGGCAGCGAGTTGAAGAGGGTGGTGCGCATCATCGGTCAGCAGCGGGCGCCCAACATGGAAATCGGTCTGCACTGCTCGGACCCATACGAATGCCCTCTTCGCGCCACGTGCTGGAAGGCGGTGCCCAAGCACAGCGTGTTCACGCTGACCCATGTGGGGCAGAAGGCATTCGACTGGTCTTCGGGGCGGAGCTTGTCCACCTTCATTCCGCGAGCGCGCTTTTCCATGCCGGCCAGCAGACTGGCCACGTCATTTTCGAATCCCGTCCGCACCGTGGCCACAAAACGCGGTCCAGTCTCATCCGGGCTTTCCACCGGTTCGATGGTCTTCGCAGCCGCCCTGTGCAGTCGGGATGGTGGCAAGGACGGACACCCACTCCCGGTTCCGCTAACCATCTACGATGAGACGCTGGCGGTGCGTCGGCGCGCTGTGGACCAAGCCAAACTGGGGCAGGACGAAAAACTGGCGGCGCTGCGCCGGCTGGACGACCAGTGCCGCACGCTTGAGGCTGCAGCGGCCGGGCGTCCCCAGCGTGCGCCGTCGCTCTCGCTCCCTGCAATTGTCGACGACCAGCGCAGGCGTGCCCCGGCCTGGGACGGACGAACCTGCTTCGACTCTGTCGCGCGACGCCCACGCCAACTGCGCCTCCCCTTTGGCTGCCATCCAACGCCCGTTGCTGACTGACGTGGCGCCGAAGGACATCGTGTAGAATCGCGGCGCGGGTTCGGCGGCGCGCCCAGGCCGCTGACGGTAGATCGTTGACAGACGCAGCCAGCCTCGGCAGAGGAGCGGAATCATGAGCGACGCAGCAATCGTAGTGGCCGGAGCGACCGGTGACCTCGGCGGACGCATCACCAGGGCTCTGCGCGAGCAGGGCGCCCGCGTGACAGCTCTGGTTCGCCGTGGCGCCGCACCCGCCAAGACTGAGCGGCTGCAGGCGCTCGGCGCGACGATCGCGAGTGTTGATCTGAGCAGCCAGTCCGAAGTGGCAGGGGCTTGCGCAGGCGCTTCCTGCGTCGTCTCCGCTTTGGCGGGACTCCGGGACGTGATCGTGGACGCGCAGACGGCCCTCCTTGAGGGAGCGATCAAGGCAGGCGTGCCACGCTTCATCCCCTCCGACTACTCGATCGACTTCACGAAGTTTCCGGCCGGGCAGAATCGAAACCTCGACCTCCGCCGGGAGTTCCACGAGCGCCTCGACAGGGCCAAGATCTCCGCAACCACGATCTTCAACGGGGCATTCGCCGACATGCTTGCAACTGGCCAGATGCCTGTGATCCTCTTTGAGCTGCGGCGGGTCGCCTATTGGGGCAATGCCGATCAGCGCATGGACTTCACGACAATGGACGATACGGCCGCTTTCACGGCGAGGGCGGCGATGGATGCCAACACACCACGCTTTCTGCGAATCGCTGGCGATCAGCCCAGCGCCCGTGAGCTCGCCGCGGTGGCCACTGAGGTGACCGGACAACGGTTCCGGCCGCTGTGGGCTGGCAGCCTCGGCATGCTGGGCATGATGATCAAAGTCGCACGCACGGTCGCGCCCGGCGGCGAGAAGGATCTCTACCCCGCGTGGCAGGGAATGCAGTACATGCGCAACATGCTCGACGGCCGGGCGAAGCTGGAGCCACTCGACAACGATCGCTATCCGGCTATCCACTGGACGACGGTGCGTGACGTGCTGAAACGCCACTTCGGCCGTCCGTAGCCGCGTCCCAGAAGCTTCGCCACCTCGTTCGAGGAACCTCTTCGATACATCTGGCTAGGCGCCGCGCGTGGCGGGCCCGTATGAACGGGCGTGCCTATCGCACGCTCGTTCCGAAGGTGTCGCAGGCCGCAGGGTCGCCGGTTTGCATGCCGATGGTGAACCATTTCTGGCGTGACGCCGACGAACCGTGGGTGAAGGTCTCGGGCGAAACCCGACCACGGGTCGCGCGCTGGATCCGATCATCACCAACGGCAGCGGCAGCATCGAGGGCGTCGGCGATTTCGGTGCGACTGACCTTGCCCTGATCGTAGGCTGCGTGGCCCCACACTCCGGCGAAGCAGTCCGCCTGCAGTTCGAGACTGACGGACAGCGGCCCACGCTGACTGGGGTGGGCCTGTTGCATGGCCCGCACGTGCCGCTCGGTGCCAAGCAGATCCTGGACGTGGTGTCCGTATTCGTGGGCGATCACATAGGCCTCTGCAAAATCTCCGCCCCGCGCGTGGAAGCGCCGTTGCAGCTCGCGGAAGAAGCCCAGATCCAAGTACACCTTCTCATCGGGCGGACAATAGAAGGGGCCGGTCTCGGCGCTAGCGGTTCCGCATCCGCTGTAGGTTGCGTCGCTGAAAAGAACCAGCTTCGAGGGATGGTACCCCGACCCTCTGCCCGACAATTGACGGTGCCAGAAGGCCTGAACATTGGACTCGACGCAGACGACGAACTTGGCCGGATCGTTCTTCGAGTCCACCCCCCGACAGCTTCCCGATGGGCCGGCCGGCAATCGCGAGTGCGGCGTTTCCGGGTCAACCTGTACCCTGCGCTGGCTCTGTTGGATGATGCGCCCGATCTCGCCTGCGGTCTGGTTGCCACCGCTGGCCAGCAACTGCAGCGCCAAGTAGATCGCACCGCCCACCAGCCCAAGCCCGCCCACGCCGGCCCCGACGCGCCCGCCGGGAAAACGCGCTCCGCGCCGGTCTTCGACCTGAGATTCATCGGCTCGGTCTGAGTCGTCGAACTGCACCGCCCCAGCATGTACGACCGATGCGCCGATGGCCAGCAGGCTTAGGCACGACAGTCCGCCATCTCACAACCGAACCCGTTCGTCGAGAAAACCCCGAACTCGTGTCAGTCGGACGGGCGAACGGAATGGACGGCTAGCCTGGTGGGACCACGTAAGATTCGCTTCAAATGGCGTCTCCTCGCACTGACCCGTCACTGGCATCAATTGCCGCCAATTCCCGCGGCCGCACTCCTACAGGATCGATTTCGTCCACTGGCTTCTTGCCCGCCGCGCCCAGTTCCTCCAGCTTGCGCACCGCCGGCTTTACCATTCGCTCGAACGAGCCCACCGCCGCGTTGTAAGAATCTGTGGCCCGGCCCAGGGCCGCACCTAGCTTTCCGAAGTGATCGAACAGGGTGGCCAGCCGTTCGTGCAGCACGCGCCCCTGATCGCTGATTCGCTGGGCGTTTTCTGCCAGTTTCTCCTGGCGCCAGCCGTAGTGGACCGCCTGCAACAGCGCGATCAGCGTCGTGGGCGTAGCGAGAAGCACCTTGTTGGCCACGCCTTGCTCGATGAGATCCGGGCTTTCCTGCAAGGCTGCGTGGTAGATGCCTTCACTGGGCAGAAACATCACCACGAACTCGGGCGCGTTGGACAGTTCGTTCCAGTAGCTCTTGGCCGACAGCTTCAGCACATGCGCGCGCACCTGGTCAGCATGCCGGAGCAGATGCTCGCGTCGGAGGCTCTCATCGGCGGCCGCATCCACCGCGGCCAAGTAGGCTTCCAGCGGTACCTTGGCATCCACCACAACGTGGCGACCATTGGGCAGGCTCACGATCAAGTCGGGCCGCAACCGGCCATCTGTGGTCTCCAACGTTTCCTGTTGCACGAAATCGCAATGCTCGACCATGCCCGCCAACTCGACCACGCGCTTGAGCTGGATTTCCCCCCAGCGGCCACGTACCGCCGGAGCACGCAGCGCGCGCACCAGATTTTCGGTTTCCTGTGCCAGCTTGTCCTGCGAAGTCGCTAGGCCCGTGACCAGCGCATTCAACCGGCCATAGGCATGGCCGCGCTCCTTCTCGATCTCACGGATGTTGCCGTCCACCTTCTCCAAAGAATCGCGCACTGGTTTCAGCAGCGCCTCGATGGCCTTGTGTCGCGCCTCCAGCGAGGCGTCCGTCTCGCGGCGGGCGGCTCCCAGCTTCTCGCCGGCCAGAGTCAAAAAGCCCTCGTTGTTTGCGGCAAGGGCCTCAGCCGCCAGCGCGCGGAAGGTGTCGCCCAGTTTCTTCTCCGCGCTGGCCAAGATAGCCTTCTGCTCGTCCAGGCCGCGCCGCAGTTCGCCCACCTGAGTTTCGGCCACTGTCCGGTGTTTCTGTGCTTCGGCCAGATCGCGCCCAAGCTCGTGCTCGCGTGCCTCGCCACGGGAAAGCGTCACGCGCAGCTCGTCCACGGTTGCCTGCGCGGCCCGCGCCCCACCTTCGGTCTCGCGCAACCGCGCCTCGGCGGCGCGCAGACCCGCCTCCCCTCGCGCCCTCTCTCGTGCGGTAGCCCAGAACCAACCCGGCAGCGCGCCGGCAGCAAGCGCGACCACGGCCACGACGATCAGGGTTCCCAACATGGCCAGGAGACTATCCGAATGTTCAGGTACGCAGCAAGTTCTGATGCCGCGCCAAAAGGCCAGCGAAGAGCCGAAGGTGAGGGTGATGGTGACCGCGGCGGACGTGTACACGCTGACCTCGACCGCGGCGACCTCCAAGCAGGGCAACCCGATCGCCGCGGTGAACGCCAACTCCTTCAAATACAACATGCCCGCCCGGAGCGTGAGCACGCTAGTGTTCCATCCGTAGCTCGACATCGGCCTGGGATTCCAAGCTTCGTTTCTGGCCGCGGATACGCGACACGATGCGAAGCTCTTGATGTGCCGGTAAATCGTCGCCGCGGCTCAGGCCCGAGTTTGATGGGCGCCGCATATGCCGATCGGCATTGCTCTTGATGCTGGTGTACTCTTTCATCGTACCGACTCACATCCTTGAGCCAGGAGAGTTCGCATGAAACTCAAAGCACCGTTGGTAATCGCATTGGTCATCGTTTCGCTACAGGCCTATTCGCTTGCGCGCGAGGAAGGTCGTGGCGAGGCACGGCCCAATCTGCCCCCGCGCCCGGCACCGGGGCGATTCCAGGCCCACCCTCCGGGAGCGCATCCGCACGGTCCCATCGTGCGCCCCCACCCGGTTCGCGTGATGAGCCCCATGGTCGTCAAGTATGGTGGTCACCAGTGGCGCCACTGGGCGCATCCGGAATTCTCGCGTCCGGTCTACTATTGGAACTGGGCCATCATTCAAAGCGTGACGTGCATCGCCGAAGACTCCTACGGCGATCAGTATCCCGTAACCGAGACAACGTTTGCGGGATTCGGCTTGGTCAACATGACCACGGTAGAGGATGATGCGCTCGACCGATGTGCCGAGGAGTCAGGTGGAGACCAGAGCTGCTATCTCGCGACCTGCTCTTACTTTTGAACACCGATCCGGCGATCTCCAACGCGTGACTCCTGGGCAGGCAATCCGGTCAGTCAGGCTGAGGCCATGGTTTTCCAGGTCAAATGTCCGTTCTGCGGCGAGCCGGGGAGCGTCGAGATCGAGCCTGCTGATTTCGAGCCCGGCGAATACGTGCTGGTGCAGGATTGCGAGGTCTGCTGCCGACCCTGGACAGTGCGAATCCAGATGGATCCGAACGGCGCGACCACGGTGAGCGCTGATCGTGACTGAAGAGGAGGAGTGGTGATGAAGCGCAAGGGACGTGCGAAGCCGAATTCCACAACCCCACTCAGGCATTCGTCGACCTGGCAGCTTTCGCGCATGCGCGCACGATATTTGGTCTTGATCGCAGGTATCGCGCTGGGCTGCTCCAGCGGAAGCTCGACCTCGAGCGGCTCTGACGCCGATGCCGGCGGGGGCGGGAAGTCGAGCCCTGGCGGCGCTGCAGGCCGTGGCGGCTCGTCCGGCACGGGCGGCGCGAGCGGTTTCGGCACAGGCGGCGCGGCGGGCACGCGCAACACGGCTGGTGCCGCAAGCTCGGGGGGTTCCAGGGGCACCGGGGGCTCGGGCGGCGGAAGCACGGGCGCCGGCGGCACGGGCACCGGCACGGGCTCGGGTAGCGGCGGCACATCAGGGACCGGCGACACCTACCTCCCCTGGGCC
>Ga0182010_10001558_pt1 | contig 12035 bp, 9 predicted proteins | sample 611E1MmetaG_FD_120488 | JGI IMG/M metagenome (GOLD analysis project Ga0182010, IMG submission 120488) | Permafrost microbial communities from Stordalen Mire, Sweden - 611E1M metaG | ecosystem: Environmental > Terrestrial > Soil > Wetlands > Permafrost | place: Sweden: Stordalen | collected...
CCTTGCTGTCCGAAAATCCATCGCCGAGTCTCATGCGGCCTCCCGATGGTAGTAGTTCGGCAGTCCGCCAAGGCGCGACCGACAGGCCGCTGCGCGCTCGAGGATGTGCTGCTTCCCTCCGCACCTGTGCCGTGCTCCCTCACCGCTTGGGGAAGAGGTCGTTCAACAGATCCGTGAAGGCTTGAAACGAGCGCGCGTCGGCCTTTTCGTTGTAGGCTGCGCCGGTCTTGCTATCCGATCCGGCGCTAACGTCGGTGAAGCTGTGGACGGCCCCTCCATAGACCGTCATTTGCCAGTCCACGCCGTTCGAACGCATCTCGTTCTGAAACCCGGAGATATCCGATGCCTTGACATAAGGATCGTCCGCCCCCTGCAGGATGACCACTCTGGCTTTGATGTTCTTGCCGTCGGCAGGATTGGGACTGTCGAGTCCGCCGTGGAAGCTGACCACGGCTTTCACGTCAGCGCCCGCGCGCGCGAGTTCGATCACGCCCGTGCCCCCGAAACAGTAGCCGACGGCAACCACCTCGCTGCCATCGACGCCTTTTTGTTCGCGCAGGACTTCCAATCCCCGCTGCAGGCGTTCGCGGAAAAGCTTGCGGTCGCTCTTGTATTTGCCCGCCAGCGCCATTGCTTCTTTCGCCTCGTTAGCGCGAACCCCCTTGCCGTAGACGTCGACCGCGAGCACAGCAACGCCCAGCCTCGCCACGCGCTCCGCCTGCTTCTTGGTTTCATCGGAAATCCCGAGCCAGTTGTGCACCAGCAGGACCCCGGGAACCTTGCCCTTGCTCACCTGGGGATACACGAACAAGCCCTCAAAGGTCTGGTTGCCTATCTTGTACTCGACGGTCTTGCTCTTGACCGCCACAGTTCCTGCCGATGCCAGGGATGTCGTCGCTAGCACGAACCCAGCCGCGATGGTCGCTGCGATGATAGTCATTTTCTCCTCCTTGCCTCTGCTGGTAGATGCCACAGGGAGGCTCCACGTAACGGCCATCCAGTGACGGCTCAACAGGTGGGCAGCCGCGCGGTCACGATTGGCATTTTCCTAGCATCCAATTCGGGTAGCGGGGTTCGGGTCGTTCGCTGGAAGGGAGGAATGCCCATGATTTGCATTTTTGGAGCTTCAGGAAATACCGGCGGGGCCGCCGCAGCCTTCCTGCTCAAGAGTGGAAAGAAGATTCGCGTAGTCGGCCGGCAGCGAGAGAAACTGGCCCCCTTGGCCAAGGCTGGTGCGGAGAGCTGCGTCGGCGATATTGAGAATGCGGGCCTCGTGCGCGAGGCGCTTTCAGGAGCCGAAGCCGCCTACGTCCTGGTTCCGCCAAACATGGCGACCAACGATTTCCGCGCGTATCAAAATCGCGTGATCGATGCCCTGGCGGGCGGCATCGAAGCGGCTGGGGTACGCCACGTCGTGCTCCTGAGCAGCCTAGGCGCGCACCACGTCCAAGGCACCGGACCCATCGTCGCGCTCCACGACTTCGAGGAACGGCTGAAGAAGATGGCCGGGCTCAACGCGCTCTTCCTGCGTGCGGGCTTCTTCATGGAGAACGTGCTCATGGGCTTGGGCTCCGTCAAGGCGCAAGGGATCTACGGCGGCCTCATGCCGGCCGAGGTCGCAGTGCCGATGATCGCCCCCGCCGACATTGGTAGCTACGCCGGCGGTAGGCTCGCGCGCCTAGACTTTTCCGGCAAGAGCGTCGTCCACCTGATTGGCCCCAAGGCCATCACGCAGACCGAACTCGTCGGCATTCTCGGACAAGCCATCGGCAAGCCGGTTCGCTACGTGCAGGTGTCGTTGGGAGATGTCGAACAGGGGCTCAGGCAAGCCGGCTTCAGTCCCTCGCTGGTTTCGGCGTTCATGGAAATGTACCGGGGCGCGGGCCAAGGACTGGTCGCGCCCGAGGCTGGCGGTTCGGTGGTGACCATGCCGACGACCTTCGAAACCTTCGCCAAGGAAGTGTTCGCGCCCGCCTATCGATCGTAGAAGCAATTCTGATGCGCGTACTGGCTGCCCTTTGGAAGAAGTGAACCAATTCGGAATATACTCCACATTGGTTCAACCAATACGGAGCACAGTCCGACATGACGATTCTCTCACGGGTACTTTCCCTCTCCCTTTCCCGGCGCCAGTCAGCGTTCTTGTGGGGCGCGCGCAAGACCGGAAAATCCACGCGGAACGTGGGGAACATTCACATCGTTCCTTGGCGCGACTTCTTCGCCGCCCTCTGGGGCGGAAATGTGATCTAGCTACGGACTCGACGAGGCTGCGCACATCTTCCACAACTGCAAGCGGCGCTCAGAATCCAACGACTATATTCCCGCGCCTACGGCTGCGGGCAGGGGCAAGCGGATCGAGAACACGGTGCCGTCTGCGGCGCTGGTGGTGAAACTGACTTTTCCGCCCAGGTAGCGCTCGCCCAGCAGGCGCATGCCGTAGGTGCCTAGGCCGTGTCCCGAGCCTGGCTTGGTGGTGAACGAGCGCTGGAAGATATGTGGCGCGACCGCCGGCGGGATCTCGCCGGCATTGTGCACGTGGAACCACACCACGTCGCCCCCATTCGGGCCGCTCTCCCGTTCGCACCACAGGCGGACCTTGCCCCCGACGGCAGTGGCTTCGAACGCATTCTTCACCATGTTGACCAGTACCCGCACGAGCAGGACCGGGTCGGTGACCAGCTCCACACCGGGGCAGCGATCTTCCACGCTCAGGCGGCGCTGGCGGGCGGCTTGTGTGTCGGCGAACATGCCCTGCAGATCCGCAAGCAGGGCCGCGGGCGCGACCGCGATTCGCTGGGACCGCAACGTGCCCTGCTCGGCGTCGAGCAAGGTGCGCTGAAGCTGGATTTCCCGCTCAAGCTGGCCGACCAGTCGGGTGACCCGTTCGCGGGCGTGGTCTTGACGCTCGCCACTGGCATGGCTGAGCAAGTGCGTCCAGTTGGCCAACGCCGACAAGGTGTTGAGAATGTCGTGGAAGAAGACCCGCTCCAGCGCCTGCCGGCGCTTTTCGTGACTGATGTCGCGCAGGGAGACCACGGTGTAGTCGTTGCCGTCGATGTCCACTTGCGTGGCGCGCACGTTCAGTTCCAGCGACGTGCCATTGGCGCCATCGCCCGTGGTCAGCAGACACTCCTGCTCGACCGTGCCTCCGCTCGCCTGCGATTGTGTGACGGCCCGGAAGGTCCCGCAGGCCAGGCAGTGCTCGCTGGCGCCGCAGCCCTTTTCGACGGCGCGGGGACAAGAGAAGAACTCGCCCGGGCGCAGCCCGATGGTGCGCCGTTCGTGGCGCAGGTTCTCCAGCAAGGGGGCGCGGTTGGTGGCCAGGATCTGCCGCTCCCGGTTCAGCACCAGCAGACCGGCGTCCGCGGCCTCCAGCAGAGCGTTCACAATGGGGCTGTGGCTCACCGTCCGCACCTCTGCCTCAAGCGCGGCCGGGCTGGCGCGTTCGTGGGACACCGCTGGTGCTAGGGGCGTGTCTTCACGGTTGGACTTCGCCATCGGCGTGCAGCCTCGCTGAGTCTTGGTTGACGGATCTCAAGTCGACCAATCAAGGCTAGCACGCGCGCCTTCAGTTGCCCGGAAACAGCGACAATCGTGCTGCCCCGGCGCTTCTCTCAGACCAGCTTCTCGGCCAGTCCCGAGGAGCGGGTCAGAGTGGTGCCGGTGCCAGCAGCCAGGACCTCTGCACTGCCGCAGATCACGACCGCGTGTCGCGCGCGGGTCAGGGCCGTGTAGAGCAACTCGCGGGTAAGCAGAGGCAGGGGCTGCTCGGGCAAGAGCAACAGAATCTGGTCGTGCTCCGAGCCCTGCGCTTTGTGCACAGTCAGGGCGTAGGCCAGGGCCAGGTTGTCACCCAGGGCCTCGGGCGAGACAACCAGCCAACGCGAAGTGCCTGCCGTCGACAGGCGAAAAACAGCGAGTGGCTTGACTGCATGGCTTGGCTGTTTGACTGAAAGGATGAATCCCTGGTCCCCATTCCACAGACCGCGGTCGTAGTCATTGCGCAATACCAGAACCGGCTCGCCAGGCAGGAATTCATCGCTAGGGCCAGCACGCAGGCCATGCAGGAAGGCATTGACCGGGTTGGCGCCGGTGGGCCGCTCGCGCGTCACGCAGAGCACGCGCTGGCGCGCCAGGTGCGCGTGCAAGCGAGTCAGGCGGTCGTCGTCCTCCCGTGAAAATCCCTCAGGACCAAAGACGTATTCGTTCTCAACGAGCTGGTCCCACTCGGGCAGGGCCATGATGCGGTCCCGATACCAGCGCTCAAGCACCACCTCGCGCTCTATGCCAGGCACAAGCTCGACCCCGTCAAAGGCCAACGCCGCAGTTCGGGTTCGCGGGGTGAGCAGGGTCGCCAGGCGGCCGGCATCCCCGGCGCGCACCGCCGCTGCACATTCACTGATGCGACGGCCAGCAGACTGCGCCAGATCGGTGCGGAAGTTCTTGTGCAGCCGCAGCGCCAGGCTGGAAAGATCGCGAAATACGGCCCCGGCGTCGACCGATGGCAGTTGGTCCGCATCGCCCAGCAGCACCAACACAGCGTCGTCGCGGAGCGCGCGCAACAGCCGATCCATGAGTGACAGATCGATCATCGACCCCTCGTCGACGATCACCGCCCGCGCGGCCAGGCGGTAGTTCTGGTGATGCAGGAAGCGGCCGGTGGCGGGCGAGTAGCCGAGCAGACGGTGCAGCGTCTGCGCTGTCGGGCAAGCGGACTGCAGGGCTCGATCTTCTGCAGACGGCGCGGGCAGCGCGGCCAGACCGGCGTGAAAGGACTCTTGCAGGCGATGCGCCGCCTTGCCAGTGGGCGCGGCCAGGGCCAGCTCACTCGCAGGCACGCCCAGGCGAACCAGCCCACGCCCGAGGGCCAGCGCGATGGTGGTCTTGCCCGTGCCCGGTCCGCCGCTGATTACCGCCAGGCGGCGGCCCAGGGCAGCCGCCAGCGCGGCCCGCTGATCGTCGCTCAAGGCCGGCCTGCTTGCAGCCGCGACCTCGTCGACGGCAGCCTTGACGGCTTGCGGGTCTGGGCCAGGCTGCCCTGCCCGCGCCTTGATGGCAGCCGCCAGGCGCGTCTCGCAAGCCAGGACCCTCTGGTGATAGAGGAACTCGCCGTCAACGATGAGCGGCTTGCGCGCCCCTGGCGTCCCGACCAGGGCGGGCACCCGGCGCAGAAGCGCGCGTTCTGCCGGTGCCAGCCCCATGCGGGTGCTGCCCTGACTGCTGCTGATGAGCGATCGGGCCACCAGGTCGACCAGATCGCGACGCTCGGCCTCGCCGATTCCGGCGGCAAGCTGGCCCATTTGCCAGGCCAGAAATGCCTCTTCCTCGCCCAGATCAGCGTCGCGCAGATCGGAAAGCAGATCAGGCGGATAGGCCACCGCTGGCACCAGCCGCTGGCGGGCGGTGCCGAGAGGAGACAGCGGTGAAGCGATGTCCGTTTTCATGTCAACGCGCGGAACAGTCTACTGCATCACGGCCGCGCGACGCGCGTGAATGCATAGGCCGTCTTGTACTCAGCCCCCTGGTTCGATAGAAGCGGGGCTTGGAGGGACGAGGAGCCGTGAAAAAGTGCGTGATGATGGGAATCCGATTCGTTGCAATCGCCATTGCAACAACGCTGGCCACGTCAGGCGTGGCTGCGGCACAGGTCTCTGATGCCACGGTCGATCAGGTGTTGGCGACGTTGGCAGAGGTGGTCAAGGACCGCGGCAAGCAAGTCGCCAGCGAGGCCATCAAGGGTCAACTCGTGAAGGGGCTGTGCAAGGGTAGCGGCCTCAAGGTGCACACGAAGGTCCGCGAGGTTGACCTGAAGCTCGGTGGTTCGAAGACCTGCCAGGATGACAGGGGCCAGTGCCACCCGGACGACGTCTTCCCCGAGTCGTGCCGTCTCATGAAGAACGACGACACGGTATCGCTCACGGACACGCACTTACTCAAGCTGCTTGGACGCGAAACGACCGCCTTCGCAATCCGGCTCGCCGCGGCCGACCTCGACGAAGAGAGCTTCAAAGAGCAGAAGCTGGCCACGTTGGCGGACTACTTGTTCGACCTCATGCTGGATATGGGAAAATCCACTCCCAATGTCGACGCCATTTCGCAACGGACGCTCCGGTTTGCCCAAGATTTCGGCGATTCCTCACTGCCCAAAAGTGTTCTCGACAAAGTGCGGGCTCTGCCCGAGCTGAAGAAACTGTGTGAGTCGCTCGGGACCATCAAAATGGATGAAGGTGTTTGTCGTGACTCACAGGCGTGCAGGGAGCTTGCCACGAAATGGCCCCCGGCTCCCAAGGCCGATTGTGACGTCGCGACGTTGTCGCGCAAGCACAAGGTCGCACAAGACGCATTTGCTGAACTATTTGGCAAGGAGAAGGCTTTCGAACTCAATCGTTCACTGCCATGCGACAAGCAACCTGGCTGCGATGCGGCTCAGTTGTTGGTCCGTCTCGAACCCCAACTGCACCGCCACTCCTGTCCATCTGGCGGCCTTGCGTTTCAGGAGGACTTGCGCAGTCTCGCTTACCTCGTCTCTGAGAGGCAAGTCTACATCAACGCCGCCGATGCACTGGGGAAAACCTCCGCTAAACGAGCCGCAGAGGAATTCTTCACATCCGTTCAGAGTCTTAAAATTCCCAACCTCAGGCGAGAGCAGATCGCCCGCGCAGTCCGGGTCGTCGCCTATGCGCTCGGAGCCTATGCCCATGATGCGTCCAAGACCGCCAAGTGGCTCGGCGACTTGAAGGATGACCTCACGCAGATCAACCTGGACACGTCACCATCGTTCGACTCGCTGGAATCGCTGCGTCGCGAGAATCGCGACAAGTTGGACTCTCGCGTGCGGCTGCTCCGAGACGCCACCAAAGACCTCCTGGCACTATCCCTGCTGGACTACTACATCACGGGTGCGGCGGGTGCGCTCGCGGGACTGCAAGACGTGATCTCTGGCTTGATGAACGTCGTGGACACGCTGGTGTACGCTGCAGCGAGCAAGCCATCCGCAGAGCAAGCGATCCGGCTGATAGCGGATATCGTCAGCTCGCTGGCGAACGTCGGACAGGGCGCTGAGCTGCCACCGGCCGTGCTCACCGACACAACTGAGCTGCTGGAGAACGCATCGGATCGAGACTGGGTGGCGCTCGCTTTCAAGATCAGCAAGGCGGTCGACGATCAGAAGGCTGCGTCGTTACCCGGCGAAGCACGACGTTCGATCCACTTCGTGCGCGTCTTGTTGTCGATGTACCAAGCTCAGTCCTCAGATGAGGCCAAGGGAATCTTCGAAGCCGAGCTTGAAAATCTTTCTTCCCGGAGGGAGCGGTGGAATCGTTTCAGCGTAGATGCCGGCGCCCTACTCGGAGCCGCTGTCGGCGGTCTGTGGGATTCTACAACGACGAACACCGACGGGGCGTTCGGCTACGGCCTCTTCGCTCCCTTCGGGGTTCAATTCGCCTGGCCGTGCTTCGGGCTGATGCTCTATCCGGTCGACCTTGGCGCGTACCTGGTCGGACGGAAGGATACCCAGACGACACCGGCGCCAAACTGGCACGATTCGCTCAGAGCCGGAGGCGCCGCGTACTTCAGACCTTCTGCGAAGATCCCGGTCGACTTCGGCGTTGATTTCGACTACCACCCTCGTTTCAGCGACAGGGCGGAGAAGCGTCTGTTGGGCGTAGTCGTTCTAGAGCTACCCCTCTACGTCATTCGCTGAGAAGAACCACCTCGACCTGTCCCTGCGTGGCCCGCGGGCGCGCGAGCGATTCGGGGTGGCTTTGACCGTCTCGGCCGCAGGCTTCCTTATCCAGGAAGCCTGCCGCATCGCGACCTCACCGCGCAGAAGCCATTGCGCGATCGGCTTCCTTCCTGGAAGATCAGAGACATGAAGAAGGACTGGGCCGCCTATCTGCTGGCCGCATGCTCGGTGTTCGGTTTTGCCGGTCTGCACCGGTTCTACCTGGGCCGCCCGGTCTCGGGCATGTTGTACCTGGTGACCTGGGGCTGGTTCGGGCTGGGGACCCTGCACGATCTCATTCGGATGCGCAGCCTGATCGACAAGGCCAATGCCAAGCAGCTAGAGGGCCGGCCCCAGGCACTGCACCTGCACATCCACGGCATGGCTGATTCCGAGTCGGTTCGCCTGGCGGCCATGAAGGGCATGGCACTTCTCAGCGGCCCGGGCACGCCGCCGCCCGAGCAGACCCAGGCCGAGCGCGAGGGCGCCATCTTGCGCGCGGCCCAAGCCCATGCCGGGACCGTCACCGCCGCACTCGTGGCGCTGGAGGCCAGCCTGTCCCTGGACCAGGCGCAGAACGAGCTGCGCCGCCTCCACCAGGCCGGCTTCTGCAACGTGGACGTGAGCCAAGAGGGCGCCGAGATCTTCACCTTCCCCGGCCTGGGCTCCACCAGCCCGCTGGTCTAGAGCCCTATGGATCCCCGACGAAGGTCGTGACGCTGCGGCCGGGCAGCACGAAGGTGAACGCGCCGTCGGTAACCGGCACGACAGCGGCGGGCGCCAGGGCCAAGTCCGCGGAAGTGATCCAAGGAGTCACGGCGGCGGGCAGGACACTGCCGGAGATCGAGAAAACCTGCTCTGCATCCACGGTGCCCTGATTGATGGCGACGATGACCAGGCGGTTGCTGGCTGGATCGGGATTGACGAATGCGCTGACGAAGACCCCGTACTGCGGATCGGGGCTCGCATCCACGCGGACAAATCCCGGACGCACGAAGCGGCTCCAGTTGCCGAGAGCATAGGCGCGCCGAGTGAGCTGGCCAGCATTCATGAGTGCCCCGTTGTCGGGCGCCGTATCTTTGAGCCACCAGTAGTGCCAGGCGCTCACTTCGCCGACAACCAGGTGATCGTGGATCATCTTCGCCACCGTTAGGCCCGAGTCGATGCCAGGATCGCTTTGCTTGGCTGGGTCGTAGACTTCGGTTTCCCACACCTGCTTGCCCGCGGCCGGGTAGACGAAGGGAAACCCGTTGCCGTAGTCATGGGTCGCCAAGATGCCGACGTACGACGCTGCACCTGGATCGGCGAGGATGGGATCGGCGAAGCTCGCGAGGGAGTTCCAGCCTTGTGTCTCGGGCGCAAGGATGGGGAGGTTAGGTTCCAGGGCTGCCAACGCGGGCCCTAGGTTATCCCGGATGAATGCGACCAGATCGGCTGGCTGGTAGATACAGGTGTCCCATTTGTCCGTGTAGAAATTCGGCTCGTTCTGCGCGGACAGGGCCCGAAGCGGAACGCCGGCGTCAGCCATCCCCTGGGCAAAAGCCGCCAGCGTGTTGGCCCATGCCTGAGCATTTTCGGGTTTCAGGACGGTGCCCTTTCCTACTGGGTTGGGCATCTTCGACCCTGCCGGCGGCGACCAGGGCGCGGCCCACACCGACACGCCGCGGGCCACCGCGCTCTTGGCGGTGGCGAGTTCATCGGTGGTTCCGGCAGGAGTGATGCGCACGCGCAGCAGGGAAAGCCCGATGCCCGTGTCAGGCGAGAAAAATGCATCCGCCTCGGCGTCGGTCAGGGAAGGGGCGTACCACGCGCTGGAGGCGCCAAAGCCGCTGATGCCTTGGTGCTGCGTCACGAGCGAGATCTGAACCGGTAGGGGTTCTGGCGGCGGCGAGGCTGGCGGGCTCGGGTCGCCGGCCTTCCCCACGCACGTGGCCGCCAAGGCCGAAACGGCGGCTGCTGCCACGGCAACACGGTTCGGCGCCACCCGAATGCGGGAAGGATGCAAGGCACTGCGACTGCTTGACATGATCTCTGCTAGTGTAGCGGAACATCTTCACGCCAACCCGCTTCTTCGGTGCGATTTTGGGCACGCTAGAGGGGGGCTTGTAGTCAGAGCCGTGGTTCGGTAGAACCCGGGGTCTGAAAGGAGCAACCACCGTGGAAAGCCAACACGACGAGCCGAAGCAAACCGAAGGGGCACAGCAGGCACCCGAGGCAATGTCTCAGGACGACGCTACGCCGGGAGGCAAGACGCGGGGCGTCTCGCGCGGAAAGATCGCGCTGGTCTTGGTGGGCGCCGCGGTCGTCATCTTCGCCGCCTACTTCGCCACGCGGCAGGGTTCCTTCACCTCGGCCCCCGGCGCGCCGCCGAAGCCAGCGGCGATCACGCTGGTGACCGCGGATCGTACCGACCTGGACTGCGTAGCTTCCAAACCCATCCAGGGCTTCCATTGTGGATATTCCAGCGAGGCTACAACTTGGCAGGCCGATGAACAGAACAAGCTGAGGCCGTACTACACCCTGGATCGCCACCTCTATCTCATTCCGGGTCTCTTCCTTGAGCCGGCCATTGCCAAGCGCTACCAGTCCGAGCTTCCCAACAAGCCGCGTGAGCAACTCAAGCGTTTCACCGCCAATTGCCAGATCAAGGTTATCGGCAAGCTGGCCGGGGCGCGCACGCATTGGGTGCCCAACAGCGCTTGGTCAGACCCCGCGGAGATCGAGGTCGGAACCATATCGGGCTGCAAGATCGACGGCTGAACCCGCGATCGCGAATTGTAGCCAAATCCGCAGTCTGCCGATGAGCGTGCTATAGCACGCTCGTCTATGAGTACATTTTCCGAGCTGAGCCTTGTCCCGGCGCTGGCCGAAGCTATCGCCGCGCGCGGTTACCAGACTGCAACCCCGGTGCAGGTGGCGGTCCTCGAATCCAAGGTGCAAGGCCGCGATCTGCTGGTGTCATCGCAGACCGGCTCGGGAAAGACGCTGGCTTTTGGCTCGCTCATCGCCCAGGCGCTGCTCGGGGATCTCGTGACCGCGACGGGGGAAGGGGAAGCCGCCAGTCCGGCTCGCCGGGGCCGGCGGCCGAGCGCGCTCGTCATCGCGCCGACGCGCGAATTGGCCAATCAGGTGCAGACCGAGCTCGATTGGTTGTTTGCGCGCACGCCGCTCAATGCGGCGGCATTCACGGGCGGCAGCGACATTCGGCGCGATCTCAAGATTCTGCACGCGGGCGCGGACTTGGTGGTGGGCACGCCCGGCCGTTTGGTGGATCTTCTGACCCGCAAGGCCTTGCACCTGGAAGGGGTCAAGGTGGTGGTCCTCGACGAGGCCGACGAGATGCTGGACATGGGTTTTCACGAGGATCTGGAGACGATCCTGGGCGCAGCCACCGTGCGCACGCGCACCCACATGTTTTCCGCCACCTTGCCCCGGCCCATTCTTTCGCTGGCGGCCCGCTATCAGAAGGATGCGGCCCGCATCGATGCGCGGAGCCTGGGCGAAGCACCGACCCACGAAGATATTCGCCACGTGGCGTACCTGACCGCCATGGGCGATCGGGGCAAGGCCGTGGTGAATGTGCTGCGGAACAATCCTGACCAGCGCGCCATCGTTTTTGGCACCACCCGAGAGGGCGTGGCTGATCTGCACCGCGAGCTGGTTCGCCAGGGTTTTCGTGCGGTGGTGCTGTCCGGGGATCGCGCGCAGGCGGAACGCAATCGCGCGCTGGCCGCCCTGCGCGCGGGCGAGGCGCAGATCCTGGTGGCCACCAATGTGGCGGCACGCGGACTGGATCTGCCCGAGGTGGATCTGGTCGTGCACGCGGATCTTCCGCTCAACGGCGAGGCGCTCACCCACCGCAGCGGTCGCACCGGGCGGGCCGGCCGCAAAGGCACCAGTGTGCTTATCGCCAGTCTGGCCGAGCGGCGCAAGGCCGAGCGCCTCTTGGCCAATGCCAGGGTCGAGTTTTCCTGGGCCAATGTGCCGGGGGCCAAGGAGATCAGGGCCCAGGGCGAAAAGAGTCTGGAAGATACGCTGCGCGCAGAAGCCGCGACCGATCCCTCGGCCGCGGCCCAGGCCATGGTCGAGCGGCTCGGCCCGGACATCAAGTCGGACCGGCTGCTCTTGCTGCTCCTTGATCGTGAGTTGCAACGTCTGCCCAAGGGCGAGGTGCTGCGGCCCGTGGATACGCACGTGACCAAGAGCACCGACAGCTATCGCCGCGACGCGGGCCCGCCCATCTCGCACGCCGAGTTTTCGCGCGACGCGGTCGTGTTTCGCGTGAATCTGGGGGCAGAAAGCCGGGCCGAGC
>Ga0182010_10001563_pt1 | contig 12008 bp, 8 predicted proteins | sample 611E1MmetaG_FD_120488 | JGI IMG/M metagenome (GOLD analysis project Ga0182010, IMG submission 120488) | Permafrost microbial communities from Stordalen Mire, Sweden - 611E1M metaG | ecosystem: Environmental > Terrestrial > Soil > Wetlands > Permafrost | place: Sweden: Stordalen | collected...
ACAGATGAAGAGTTCCTACCGCAAAGTAAGGGCGCGCCGTTCATGGGACTTTGCCGTTGCAGGAGTTGCTCTGGCACTGCAGCTTAAAGGCGATATCGTGAGCAGTGCCCGTATTGTATTGTCCGGAGCTGCACCTATACCCTGGCGATCAAAAGAGGCTGAGGACTCCATCACAGGAAAGATATTGGATACGGCGAATGCAAGAAAAACAGGAGCAGCTGCGGTAAGCGGCGCGCAGCCTCTGGAGCATAATGGGTACAAGATCCAGCTTTTCAGGGGAATTATTGAAGAGGCACTGATAACCATTTCGGCGGCATAGACCGAGGTGCAACATCGCAAGTTCTGATACTTTACTACAGCATGCATCGTACAAGTGGAAATCAAGAAAACGGAGAGCCTGAATCATCGGGTTTCCCTCCTGACTGCTGGAATAAGGAAGCCAGCTTCAGCCGGACGATCTGGATGTGCTCTTTCAATATATACAGCTCGTCATAAAAGGCAACGGAAGTGCGGATATGGCTGACAGTTTCTTAGATACGATCAAGCTGGGCTTCATATTCTTCGATATTTTCAATTTGTCTATTCTCTAAGATCTCCTTCTCCAGTTCCCTCAGTTTGCGATACCAGGGATATTACTCCCAAATAATTGCTGTCCAGATATTTGAAGCTACCCTCGTTCATTTTTGTGATCGGTATCACTAAATGCATTACTTTCCTCCTAAGTATGTATTTGCGGCGCCTCCTTCATGGATTGCCAAAAAGCGAAGAATGCTTTCGTTTAGCAATGGAGGCCACCAACGACGGTCTGTGGGATTGGGATATTGATGGATAGAGAGAGTTTTCGGCTCTTAACGTGGAAGAGCAAGAGTATAGAACATTGCTATCGCAGCTATAGTCATAACAGCGAAGGTTAGCCAAACTAATGACCTGGATAGAATGCCACCTTTATTCTTGCCGAGTATTTTCTTACTACTATTTATTCTAGCGATTATGTAGATAAGAGGCACTGCCGCAACACCGTTAAAGACCGCCGTGAAAACCAATGCACTAATTGGGTTAATACCCGCAAAATTCATAGCTAACCCAATGAGGGTTGCGACAATAATGACTGCATAGAATCCTTTGGCATCAGCTAGCTTGCGGTATAACCCCTCTTTCCAGCCAAACGTTTCAGATAGCGCATATGAAGCAGAGCCCGCAAGCACTGGTATCGCCAATAAACCTATTCCCACCACCCCAATTGCAAAAACATCTTTAGCATACGAACCAGCGAATGGTTCAAGGGCTTTTGCCGCATCAGCAGCAGTACCTATGTTTTTGATCCCGTGACTAAAAAGTACTGTGGCAGTTGTTATGATAATGAACCATTGAATCACTTCTGCGTACACCATTCCTATCGCATTATCGATGCGCAAATTCCTTAAGAATTGTCTAGTCTTAACCGGCTTTTGACCTTCTTTGCCAATTATATGGAGGGATATTTCTTCTTCAACTTCTTGAGAAGCTTCCCAGAAGAACATATAAGGTGAGATGGTAGTACCAAAAACGCCTACAACGATAAATAGGAAGTCAAAGCTAAATTCCACATGAGGAATAAGGGTCGCAACTAGAATCTGTTCCCAAGGTTCGTGAACCATCAGGGCAGTGACGGGATATGCCAATAGAGCTAGACCGAGCCACTTTAATATATTCGCGTACTTCTTATACCCTACAAACACTTCAAGACCTATAATCATCAGAGCCGCTAGTATTGCCAAAATCGGGACTGGAACATTGACAACTAGATTTGCAGATGCCGCAATGGCTCCAATGTCTGCTCCGATATTGATGGTATTTGCTATAAGCACCAGGAAGGCCACACCTGCAGCGATTACTTTGCCATTATTTTCTTTGATAACATGGGCCAAACCTTTACCAGTTATCGCTCCGATCCTGGCACAGGCTTCTTGAATGGCAAGCAAGAGCGGAATCTGATACAAAGAAGTCCATAACTGAGCAAACCCAAACTGTGCACCTGTTTGCGAGTAAGTGGCTATACCAGAGGGATCATCATCAGCGGCGCCAGTAATTAGACCTGGACCGAGCACTTTCAGGTAAACTTTCAGCCTCTCTAAGGGGCCGCTCCGTTGGATTTCCCCCTCAGTCTTTGCAGTTTTGGACTTGTGCATAAGGCCGCCCTTTCCCTTCCGCGCTCCTTTTGGCAGCTTTTTTTGCTTTGTAGTAGCCATACGTTTTTATTACTTTCCCTTTTACAAAATCCCAACATATTTATTTTATCAGACGATCTAGTGTGCTATTTTTGGGGTTTGATCTTCCCCGATTTCCCGGACAAATAGTTAAGTTAGGCTCCTAACGCCAATGCTCATGTGAGGAGTTCTAACCCGAGAGCTTTTAGGTAAATTCTCAGTTTCCCCAAAGATCCGCTCTGTCGGCTTTCGTCTTCGGCTTTTGTAGTCAGAAAGATCGTCGGAGATCAATGCCGATCTTTTTTACAAAAATGGGTGCGACAACCTTTTATGCTTTACTCTTTCTCGTAAAGAGAAGAGCCACAGGTTTTCGTATACCTTTCGTTATGACTCACTTATTTCTTGGCTGAACCGCTAGGTTTTTCGTAGCGTTTCATGAATTCTTTATACTCCTGTTCGGCTTTGTCCTTGGCTAATCCGTGTCTCTTCTGCAAAACCCCCAAGAGTTTTTCTTCCTTCCCTTCAATCTCGGTGAGGTCGTCATCGGTGAGTTTGCCCCACTTCGCTTTGATGTCACCTTTGATCTCATTCCATTGTCCTTTCAGTATTTCGGCATTCATGTTGACCTCCTTTCGGCTAAAATCGTCTATTATCGCCGCACCCATTTCTTTTAGTGATATACACTCTTCCTGAATTTGAGTCATTCTTAATAGGCATATTAAAGCCTATCTATGCGTTACCATCTTGCATTCCATTTTATCATGAGGCGATCAATTGTCAAGCTGTCACCCAACAGATGTCACCCGACATTTGACACTACATGCGAAGTTAATAATCTGTACGTATACTGGAACTCAGGAGGGGGTGAATAAAACATGAGCGACGAGCTACTTATTTTGATCATAGTGTTGATCGTTGTATTCGGCGGTGGCGGTTTTTGGTGGAGTAGGAGAGGGTAGAATTAACCAAAATAGGAGGTACCCATGCCTACGATGGACACACAAACATCGATTAATGCGCGCAGGTGGTAGCCTTGTATTGATTGCAGTTGCGGCATTGATCATCTACAAGAAGAAGCAATCTCATAATATGGAAAACACACGACTGGATCCTTGTAGCGTTGACACGTCTTAGTTGTTAATGTGGAAGAATGTTTGGCCTGGGATGAAGGTGCCGCAAACGGGGCATTGCGGCTCGAGCACTGTGTATGACTTAGTGCTAAGAGCCATGTTCCTTATGTTTACCGGTACGGCTTCGCAAAGCCGATTAACCTGTGTGAAGCAATTATTGTAGAATGCCAACAACTTCACCGCAGAGTTCTTCTATCTTCCTCGTCATAATAGGGCCGAAGGCGTCGGCCATCCGGCCATGATATAACAACGTGCTGCGATATTCGAATATGGGTCAACCCCACATTATGTTTTTCTTGATTTTGCCTAGAAATGTTTATATTATCTAGACAACTGGTTAATCATATGTTGTGCTGCGGCGCGCGCGGATTCGTGTCGCCTTAGGTTGTAATAATGGCTTTAAGTCAAATCAAAGGAGTAAAACAAAATGTCAACAAAGCAACATTTCACAACTGAGCAAGCCAGCGATATAGGTGATAAGTTGGGCATTAATTGGAGCCACTTCGACGTGGAGCAGTTCCGCATGGGTTTGGATGTTGAGTTAGAGCACGGTTTGCGGGCCCCGTTAACGGACGTGACAGGAGACGACCCAATTCTCACCGGCAAAATTGCCCTCGCTCATCTCAACGAGTTTGCTGATTACTACACCCGTTTAGAAAAGATGGAGCGCGAAGCCAAAGAACAACACAGTAAAGAACTAGTTTAAGCATGGTTAATCTGTTGACTAAATTCCGACGGAATTTAGTCAAATATAATATCTTTTAATGAATATTTTATGCAGCAGGAATGTCTACTCATAAACATAATATATGTCATGTTAAATCTTTTGATGTTTCCAGAAAATCCGATTACACGATGGGGTGGCAGAAGACGTTTAAGTGTATTACTTCCCGTGCAATCTATTTATTCTTATTTCTGTGTGTTGGATGACTATTAGCCGGAGTTTAACCCCTAGCATTTTTATGAAGAGCTGAAATGTTACAATGATCAGGATGTCACCCTGGGAGTTTAGGTTAATCGTATAAATGTGACTCTTATTAACGGAGGAGTATCTCGTGATACACCCTGCGGCAGAGACCGCAGGGTGTATCACTTATGAAGCTGCAGCGGCATACCGAGCACCCGCACGGGATTAATCCCTCTAGCCCGCACCGTTCGGTTCGTGCCGAATGATTGTTGGGTTCTGCAATCCGGGCTGCCGTAAAGAAGCCGATGACGGACGCCATGGCAGATGATTTGACACCACGCACCCTGAGCGCGACCTGCATCTTGAACGGTGCGGCCGCCGGGGTCCTACAGGTCCGCGACAAGCTTGCAGATTTGTTCGCCCAAGCGCGTGCCGAAGTGCATATCGTAGAGGCCAACGACAGCAGCGACGTCAGCGCGCTCGCCCGCAAAGCCATTGCGGAAAACAGCAGGCTCGTGCTCGCCGGCGGCGGCGACGGTACGATCAACGCGATCGCCGCGGCATTGATCGGCACTGACTCCGTACTCGGCGTCCTGCCGCTCGGCACATTCAATCACTTTGCCAAGGATCTGAATATTCCGCTGGGGCTCGAAGCCGCAGTGGCGAACATCTTCCACGGCGAGGTGACGCGCGTCGACGTCGGCGAGGTCAACGGCCGCATCTTTCTGAATAATTCCAGTCTAGGCTTTTATCCCGGCATGGTCAGAGTGCGCGAGGCAAATCAGCTCCAGGGCCACAGTAAATGGGTGGCGTTCGCTAAGGCGGCGATCTTCATCTTCAAGCGCTATTCGCCGCTCACTATACGCACGAAACTGGACGAAACTACGACACTCCCCGCATCGACACCCTTCGTCTTCGTGGGTAACAACAGATACCAAAGCACTGGCCTGCATATCGGCGAGCGAATCTCTTTGGACGGCGGAACGCTGTGGGTCTGCCAGGCGCCGCACGCCGGTCGCGGAAAGCTCCTGCGCTTGGCGTTGTACGCACTGATCGGTCGGTCCAATCCGCGTGAGCTTGTCATCTTGGAGACGTCGGAATTCTGGGTACGGCCCAAAGCAAAAGCACTGCACGTGGCGAACGACGGTGAAGTGCACCGCATGGATACTCCGCTGCACTACCGCAGCCTGCCGCGTGCCCTTAACGTTATCGTTCCGCCCTGTGCCAAGGCAGTCGTCGAGCCAAGAACATCGGGCGGAGCGAAAGGATGAAGACGTTGGATTGAAAGAAAGACAAAAGTGACCCATGAACCTCAGATTCGCTGTTCGGTGACGCAGTGAGCTGTAAGCATTCATCAGCCGGGCATCAGCCAGAATGAACCGTCAGATATCGGAACGTACTAGCGTGCTATGCCTTCTTTAGGATTTCGAGTATTTAAGTGGCAAAGATACAAACGGGAAAACTTCTAACATTCTTGGATTTGCGACATTCGTGGAAATTCCGGGCAGGTTCGGACGGTCGTTCCAATTTAGTTCGGACATGCATTCCAATACAGTTCGGGCACCTATTCCAATTTAGTTCGGACGCCAGACAGGATGATTTAAATTTCGCCCTATAAAATGAGACCCCACGGGTCTCAAGTACACCCTGCTATACGTAAAGACTTTGTCCCGTAACCTGCCTGTCAACTTTGATGCCTGGGCTAGCCGCAATTTTCGGATATCCTCATCAGTAGAAACAACCGACGGTGTCAGTTACTTTCGAAAATTATTGCGAGAAGGCTAAGAATTGGGAAAAAGCAGATATGTCACGAAGTACGCACAGCCTGGTTGCCGAGTAAAGCAGTTTTACAGTCTGGAGTCCACCGACTACTCGTGATTTTCAATTTTCCTGAGGTATGATTGTTTCCGATCATACTCTTGATCACTGACAGAAAATTGACGATCTCGATTGCATGTCGAAGTCATCGAGGCAGGCATATCGAGTTTGCTCACTTGGTTCACCTGATAACCAATATAAATTGCCTATGATAAAGACTGATGATTACTGAAATAATCTGACACCTGATAGCCAGTCATAGATATGCTATGTTTGGCGGACAGAGAGATCGGATGTTTTCGCAAAATACTATCAGTTTACTGGTAAGCTCCGGGAATCGCTTCTTACTGCACCAAATCCGACCTTTGCCATAATAACAAAAACTCGAGTTACCAAAATCATCTGTTGCCTGCGACTATCATCTCCGGCATTAACGTGAACATTAAAGAGGTTGCTTAGTTTTCCGATAACATAAGTAATGCTACTTGGGGAGAGGTAGCATTTCTGCTCGAATTAAAAACTGACATTATTGCACTGTGTCGTAATAAAACCCGGGCGGCACTTCGCGTACAGGGTATTTACCCTGCACTTGGTCAAAGACCTGCTCTCCGGGCTACAACACCATGGCGCCGGAAGAGGCAAGGGGCCAGCAGCAAGCTACAGGGTGTATAAATAAGAAATCTGCGTTCTGCGACTGGGATTATAGACAACCGATCGTGCAAAATGAGGGCTGAAATACGGCGTGGAAGCAGTGCACAAATTACTGAAAAGGTGGACTATCCTAGTTGACACGCTTTGATATAGGTACACATGGAAGATAAAGCTAAAACCAAAAAACAACTTATCGATGAATTGGGAACGCTTCGCCGAAATATTGCCGAATTGGAGCGGAGGAACATTGAGCGGGCGGTTGCGGAAGAATCTCCAAGGGAACAGGAGCGGTTCACACAAGAATTGATAGAGAATTCGGCGGTTGCCACATTTGTTTTAAATAGACACCATAAGGTTGTCCTATGGAACCGAGCATGCGAAGAGCTTACCGGCATCAAAGCCTTTCATATGAAAGGCACTGATCAGCAATGGAAACCTTTTTATACTCAGAAACGTTTGCTCCTTGCTGATATCATAATTGACGGTAGTTTCGAAGACATGCCATCTCTTTATGTCAAATATGCGCGGTCCACCCTTTCAGAAAACGGATTGCAGTCAGAAGGTTGGTATCAGAACCTAAATGGTAGGGACAGATATATTATTTTTGACGCATCGCCTATTCTAAATACCAAAGGCGAGATGGTTGCTGTTATTGAAACGTTGCAGGACATCTCCGAGAGAAAACGTGCCGAGGAATTGTTGCAAGAGAGAGAGGAGGAGCTGAGAATAATTTTTGAGGCCTCGCCGGCGGGCATTCTCCTGCTTGATCGCGAAGGGAAAACCATTTATGCCAACCAAAGTATGGCAGGGATGTTCGGCTATGCGCTTCCTGAGCTTATCGGTATGAGCTATTCGAACCATTTGCATGTATCGGAGAGAACGAGTGCCGAAATAAACATGAGACGGCATATAGCGGGAGAGATTGGTAGTTTCAGCACTGAGCGGCATTACATTCGAAAAGATGGGAGCGACTTCTGGGGTTACCTTTGTGCAAGGAGATTAGAGGGTTCTGACGGCAAACTCAGGGCACTGGTAGCAATAATTGCCGACATCTCAGAACGTAAAAAAATGGAAGAGAAGATATTTCAGGTATCGCATGACTGGGAAGAAACGTTTAACACTATTACTGACATGATTACAGTTCATGACACGGACTTCAATATCATACGGTCGAACAAAGCTGCAGAAAAAATACTGGGTCTTACCTGCCTGGAAGGTTCTAAGTCAAAATGTTATGAGAATTACCATGGCATGGGATTTCCAGCCAGCGGATGCCCTGGCTGCCAGTGCCTCTTAACAGGAGAGCCCAATACGTCTGAGATGTTCGAACCTCACCTTAATAGGTTCATTGAGATAAGTGCTATTCCGCGGCGGGACAACCGTAATAAACTGATTGGTCTGATACACATAGTCAGAGACATTACCGGACGCAAGAGGGTAGAGCAACAAATTGCGGAGCAGATGCAAAGACTTGCGGCCCTTCGAAACATCGACACGGCTATTACTTCAAGTCTTGATATGCGTATCAGCATCAAGATCATCCTCACTGAAGTAGCAAATCAACTACATGTAGACGCTTGCGATATCCTCTTCTTAAATCCACATACACAAGACTTGGAATATATAGCAGGGCGTGGCTTTAACACCGAGGCTTTGAGACATACCCGGTTAAGACTTGGCGAAAGCCATGCCGGAGTTGCAGCCCTCGAAAAACGCACGGTTCGAGTCCGGGATTTATCAGTGGGAAGAGATGGATTTGTGCGCTCTCCACTTCTGGGTAAGGAAGGATTTGTTGAATATATTGCCGTCCCTCTCATATCAAAAGGGCATGTAAAGGGAGTACTCGAAATCTTCCATCGCACCGCTATCAACGCTGACCAGGAGTGGCTGGACTTTATGGAAGCACTGGGGGTCCAATCGGCGATTGCCATCGACAATGCGCAGATGTTTAATGAACTTGAACACTCTAATACTGAACTTGCTCTGGCATATGACACTACCTTGGAAGGTTGGTCTCGTGCCCTCGATTACCGCGATAAAGAAACAGAAGGTCATTCACGGCGGGTCACTGAGATGACAGTAAAGATGGCTCAATCAATAGGCATAATCGATGAAGATCTTGTCCAGGTCCGTAGAGGGGCTTTGCTACATGATATCGGCAAACTCGGTGTGCCGGATGGTATTCTTCTTAAGCCCGGCAAGCTGACCGATGAAGAGATGGAAATCATGAAGAAACATCCGATCATCGCATATGAAATACTCTCTCCGATCTCCTTCCTCAGAAAGGCAATTGATATTCCATACTGTCACCATGAAAAATGGGATGGCACAGGGTACCCTCGCGGGCTGAAGGGTGAGCAGATTCCCCTTGCAGCTCGCATTTTCGCCGTTGTGGATGTATTTGATGCACTGATGTCCGATCGACCATATCGCGAGGCATGGACGAAGGACAAAACATTGGAATACATACGTGAGCAGGCAGGGATACATTTTGACCCAACAGTAGTGGAAAATTTCATAGACACAGACTGGTTAATGGTTAAATGAACGCGCAAACCGCTATTGAGGATTCATCGCGAAGATGGAACCACTTTCCGTTGAGTTGACGAAATTGAACGTGGATAATGAATCCGCGATCCTTGTCGTAGCAAACCTGAATCAGGCTGAAAAATAGCTCCGTGATAGCGTCTAAGAAATATACCACTCTTATATCGATGGTTGTCAAAGTAGATTGTGATTTCATACGTCTTAATGTTATTTTCACACAACGAGCAGACTAAGCTCTGGAAAGAAGACCTCAGTCTGCGACCTGAATATTCTAGATAATTTGCGGAGATGCTATTTGAAGGATAAAGACATTAGCTCCAGAATCAATCTTAGTCCGCATCTAGAGAAGACCGCTAAACTGCCGACTCTACCTGCCGTGGCTGCCAGAATCCTTCATACATTGAAGAAGGATGGCTTTTCATCAAAAGAGCTTGCTGAGCTGATAGCTATGGACCCAGCCCTTACAGTAAAAATTCTCAGCTTGGCCAATTCATCTTTTTATTCCACTCAAGGAGGCATTGATAACGTTTATCGTGCTATTGATGTTCTTGGCGTAAACGTTGTCAGAAATTTGGCCTTGTCGTTCTGTATTATTGACAGTATAAAGAGTGATGGCGCTGAAGGATTCGATTATACGAAATTCTGGCAACAGTCGGTTATCAGAGCTGTGTCAGCCACTGCTGTAGCAAAGTTTCTAAATCGCCATACCGATGAGGTGTTCATTGTTGGGTTGCTCGCCGATATTGGTAAGATGCTCATGTCTCTGGTCCGCCCAAATGACTATCTAGAAGTGTTAAGAGAGGTTCGCTTAACTGGAGTTAAGGATTATGAAATCGAACGTCGCATATTTTCATATAGCCATGAGGACATTGGTAGCGAGACACTCAGAAATTGGGGGATTCCGGAAATAATTTATCAGCCGATTGGCCTCCATCACAAGGAAACAAGCGACAGCGGCAAGAATTCCGACATTATAAGACTGATAGAGATCGGTGACATAGTGTCCGATATCTATTTCAATAGAACGCATCCAGAGAACATGGAAAGTTTGTGTGCTTTTATGAAAGACAAGTACGGAGTAAATGCGGATGATACACGATCACTTGTTGATGCCGCTGCTGGTGTGGGATCAGATATATTGGCGAGTTTTGATATACCATCTGAACAACTTAGACCCTATAGCCAACTGCTCCAGGAAGCGAATGAAGAGATGTTTAGACTCAATCTAACTTATGATCAACTACTGCGTCGTTACGTCGACGGACAGCAGAAGGCATCGCAGCTGGCAGCTGAACTCAAGGAGGCGAATCGGCGGCTCCAAGAACTTGCGGTGACAGATGGACTTACAGGCTTGTATAACTATAGGTATTTTCACACGGAGTTGCAAAAAGAAATCGATCGAGCTCGGAGGCATATGCACTGTGTCTCTCTTGTTATGCTTGATATGGATGACTTCAAACGCGTAAATGACAATTATGGACATCTAAGCGGTGATATGGTCCTGCAAGCTGTAGCAGGTCTCATAGGTGAGTCGAGTAGAAATGTTGACACCGTGGCCCGATGCGGCGGTGACGAGTTCTCACTAATACTGCCGGAGACCGATGTAAAAGGAGCAGCTGTTGTTGCTGAAAAGTTGCGGAAGGCGATAGAGGCTAATTCAGTTGTAATAGAAAGTATAAAGATAAGAGTCACTGCAAGTTTAGGAATGTGCATATACGATCCTCAAAAGGGCCAGATCAACAAAGATGAGTTTATCAAAGCAGCGGACAGAGCACTTTATAATTCAAAAAATTCTGGTCAAAACAGGCTCAGTATCGTTTCATTATAGTTCACATACGATAACTCCGCTAACCTTGAGAGTTTGCCGGCGGGACAGCCTAAATAATGCAAGCGAGTTAATGAAGGAATTAAGGCTGGCTGCGTTTCGGCCGAAAAGTACACAAATAGAAACTGCGAGTCTCTTGTCACGCACTTTTAATCGTAAACGGACCTCGTCGTCTGGAAAGTTCAGCCCTCTACCCGTTGGCACTCTTAAGGATGATTATTCTTGAAAGTAGCAAGAGAATTCGCGATACGCTTCAATAACGAGTCCAGCTTGATCAGTTATTGGGCGTGCTATAGTCACAGGTGCTGAGATACTGATGAAGTCGGCCCCCATCTTTAATGCATCCGCTGGGGAACCCGTCGCTAAAGGCTGCGGCGCACCGGGATCGAGATTCCATAGTGGATAATTTCCGCAGACGATGAGCTCGGGATCATCCCGAACCGGATCATGGCTAATAACCGCCAGTTCACACATCGAACATAAGATCCTCCTGATTTCTGCGGAGCTTTCGACTGTAAAGTAACTTGTAGTTGCCACTATTTGACTTGACGGACAGTGTAAGAAAAAGTCGTAATATTCCAGAATGAGTCACACTTGACAAAGCTCTATTTTCAGAATTCATGAGGTATGGTGATTACCGTTCATACCTTCCATCGTTGCCGGGAATTTGGCAATCTCAGTAACATGTCGAAGTCATCGCGGCAGCCATATTGAGGTTGGAGGCTAGCTTCACACTTAAAGTCATTGCCGCAGCGATATGGCTTGCTATACGAGATAGCTTCCAGTAATCGAGAGGTGTGCCTCTCCGGTAAGAATGCGGCGTACACCCTGCTATACGTAACATAACCTGCTTTTTCTTATGATATCAGTTAGTTAATACTGGTTTCTGTAGCCCTCTTTTTTTTGATTTAGAGACATTTTCGCTTATTGGCAAGGTTCTCTGC
>Ga0182010_10001565_pt1 | contig 11994 bp, 7 predicted proteins | sample 611E1MmetaG_FD_120488 | JGI IMG/M metagenome (GOLD analysis project Ga0182010, IMG submission 120488) | Permafrost microbial communities from Stordalen Mire, Sweden - 611E1M metaG | ecosystem: Environmental > Terrestrial > Soil > Wetlands > Permafrost | place: Sweden: Stordalen | collected...
CCATATTCTTTCCTATTGCAGGGGTTGCAATAATATTTTTATTTAGCTGGGTGGTTATGCTATTATGGAATGGCATACTCCCAACAATAATTGGCGTTAAAGCCATTTCATTCTGGCAGTCTATGGGTATATTGGCCTTATCGAAGATCTTGTTCAGCGGATTTAATTTAGGACACAAGCATAGATTTAACAGATGGGAAAACATAAATCATGAGGAAAGAGAAAAAATGAGAGAAGAATGGAAGAAAAGATTTGAAACCGGGACAAAATAAGAAAGCCCCCTTTAGGGGGTTTGGGGGCTGAAAACGGGAAAGGATTCTAAGGTAAATTAATTCTTAAAGCCCCCTTCAGGGGATTGGGGGCTGAAAACTATTAGTTACTTTTGTCTTATAAACATCAGCTCATGGATAATAACTTCACCATCTATAACAGCCTCTCCCGCAAAAAGGAACTCTTCAAGCCTCTGCATGCGCCATTTGTTGGAATGTATGTCTGCGGCCCGACGGTTTACAGCCATCCTCACCTGGGCCATGCCCGTCCGGCAGTGACATTCGACATGCTGTTCCGTTACCTTACTTATCTTGAGTACAAAGTGCGGTATGTGCGCAACATCACCGACGTGGGTCACCTCGAGAATGATGCCGATGAGGGAGAGGACAAGATAGAAAAGAAGGCAAGACTCGAGCATCTGGAGCCTATGGAGGTGGTTCAGAAGTATCTGAATAGCTTCGAGAAAAACATGCAGGACCTGAATACCCTTCACCCATCAATAGAACCACGTGCATCGGGACATATAATAGAGCAGATTGAGCTCGTCAAAGAGATCCTTGAAAAGGGGTATGCTTATGAAGTAAACGGTTCGGTCTATTTTGATGTCCTGAAATACAGCAAAAAATATGATTACGGCAAGTTGTCAGGAAGAGTCCTTGAAGATCTCCAGGCAAATACCCGCAACCTTGAGGGCCAGGATGAAAAAAAGAATCCGTTCGACTTTGCGCTCTGGAAGAAAGCAACGCCCGAGCATCTGATGAGATGGCCTTCTCCATGGAGCGTGGGCTTCCCCGGATGGCACCTCGAATGCTCTGCTATGAGCACAAAATACCTCGGAGATGTTTTCGACATACATGGCGGAGGAATGGACCTGCTGTTCCCGCATCATGAGTGCGAAATTGCACAGTCGACGGCTGCGAAAGGCAAGGCTCCGGTAAGATACTGGGTTCATAACAACATGATAACCATCGACGGGCAGAAGATGGCCAGGTCGCTGGGTAACTTCATTACTCTCGACCAGCTCTTTAAGGGAGACCATCCCCTGCTGCAGCAGGCATACACTCCTATGACAATCAGGTTTTTTCTGCTCCAGGCACATTACCGCAGCACGGTAGACTTTTCCAATGAAGCCCTCCAGGCAGCGGAGAAAGGGCTGCAGAAGCTTATGAAGGCTGGTGAGACGCTGAAGAAGCTAAAGCCTTCACTGACATCAACAGCCGATATCCCGGCTCTATGGGAAAACTGTCATGAAGCCATGGATGACGACCTGAACAGCCCGATCCTTCTTTCTCATCTGTTTGAAGGCGTGAAATACATAAACTCGGCAAATGATGGTACCGAAGAGCTTACTGCTGCCGATATTGAATCTCTGAAAAAGCTCTTCAATACTTTTGTTTTCGATATCCTTGGACTCAGGGATGAGGCATCAGCAGGCAATGATGAGAAACTGACCGACGACCTGATGGAGATCATAATCAATCTCAGGCAGGATGCCAAGAATAAAAAAGAGTGGGGAACTTCAGATAAGATCAGGGATGAACTGAAAAGCGCAGGGATTATCCTCAAGGATCTTAAGGACGGAGCAGACTGGAGCAAGGAATAATCTCAAAGATCCCCTCCCTGAAGGGGTTGGGTTATAAATAAAAGATGTAACCAGAGAAAGTCCTTTCAACAAAAATCCCCTCCTTGGAGGGGCAGGGGTGGGTTTTTAAAATAAAAAACAAATGCCAGCTAAAAGGAGAATAATCCCATATAACCAAAATCTGAAAGAACTTGCGAGAAGACTGCGCAAAAACATGACACTTTCTGAAGTTCTGCTCTGGAATGAATTAAAACAAAAAAATATTCTTGGTTACGATTTCGACAGGCAACGCCCTATTGGAGAATATATTGTAGATTTCTACTGCAAAGAACTTTCTTTGGTAATAGAAATTGATGGAGACACACATATTTATAGGTACGATTACGATGAAAAAAGACAGTTTGATCTTGAAAAGTCAGGAGTTCATTTTTTAAGATTTGAGGATATAGAGGTAAAGAAAAATATATCGAATGTTCTTAGAGTTATAGAGGATTGGATAAAGAAAAACCCACCCCTAACCCCTCCAAGGAGGAGAACTTTTAAAATGGGAAATTCTGATTTATGTAACAGACCCACCCCCGGGCCCTCCAAGGAGGGGAGCTCCACGGATAAAGGATTTGGCAAAAGCGATCAACCCACCCCCGGGCCCTCCAAGGAGGGGAATACCACAATTAGAAGATTTGGCAAAAGCGATCAACCCACCCCCGGCCCCTCCAGGGAGGGGAGCTCCACGGATAAAGGATTTGGCAAAAGCGATCAACCCACCCCTTTACCCTCCCAGGAGGGGACTTTTAGGAAATATTTGTCAAAACCAATATTTATTGGTTCTGTACCTATGGGGGGAGATTACCCGGTTCGCATACAGTCAATGACAAACACCGACACCCTCGACACAAAAGCTTCGGTTGCACAGTGCATACGGATAATTGAAGCCGGGGCCGATTATGTAAGACTGACAGCCCAGGGAGTAAGAGAGGCAGAGAACCTTGCAAGTATTAAGAAAGAACTTCATAAGGCGGGTTTCGACAACCCGTTGATCGCTGATATCCACTTTAACCCTGCCGCTGCAGAGAAAGCAGCCCGCATTGTCGAAAAAATCAGGATCAATCCGGGGAATTACGTCGATAAAAGAGCATCATTCATAAAGAGTGAATTTACCGAAAAGGAATATAGCGGGGAGCTTGAAAGAATTCATGAAAGGCTTCTTCCTCTTATCAATATCTGCAGGGAGAACAAAACAGTTATCCGTATCGGCATCAACCACGGATCGCTCTCCGACCGCATCATGACCCGTTACGGGAACACTACGAAAGGGATGGTGATTTCAGCAATGGAATTTATAAAGATCTTCCTCTCCGAGAATTTCACCGACCTGGTACTCTCAATGAAGTCGTCCGATACGGGAGTCGTTATCGAATCAAACAGGCTCCTGGTTGAAATGATGCAGGATGAAGGAGTAGCTTTTCCCATTCATCTTGGTGTTACCGAATCCGGTGAGGGGGAGGACGGGAGAGTACGATCTGCCTCAGGGATAGGCGCACTGCTGTCAGAAGGCATAGGCGATACGGTACGCGTCTCATTATCGGAAGCTCCTGAACGCGAGGTGCCGGTAGCTAAGGAGATCGTTCGCTTTATCTGCGGAACGACAGGACGATTGGCAGACCCTGCCGGGAAGCTTAAGTATAAATCAAGGAAGGAACTTTATCGCCCGCTGGTGCTTACCGATGAAAAATGGATTTTTAGCGATGAATCTGGCAAGCTCTTCAGGGGTAAAATGATAACATTCAGCCCGGGAGAACATATCCTGCTTCCGTCCGGTGAAAAAGAAAAAATGGTCCTTAACCCGATCTTTAATGAAGATGATCCGGAAAGGCTTGCAATTGATGCGGCAGCACTTCTCGGGAAATATTTTATTTTAAAACAGGCTGACGGCATCTGCATTTCCAACAGGGGAAAAGTTCAGGGCAGGAAGCTGAAGGAGCTCTCGTTTTCGATACTTCAGGCAACTGATGCCAGGATAACGCGGACGAGATATATCTCATGTCCCACGTGCGGGCGGACAAAGTTTGACCTACCGGGAGCAGTTAAGAAAGTAAAAGAGGCAACCGGGCACCTGACCGGGCTGAAGATTGCCATTATGGGGTGCATTGTGAACGGTCCCGGAGAGATGGCAGATGCAGATTACGGATATGTGGGAGCCGGTGAAGGGAAGGTTCACATATACCGGGGAACTGTGCCTGTTCTGAAAAATGTGCCGGTTGAAGAGGCCGTCGGGGAATTACTGAAATTGATCAACACTGATCAAAAACAATAAAAAATCATTTAATCTAATCCCAATGACTGGATCTATTGCTAAAACCGGACAGTATTAAAAGTGCTTTGTGCTTTTCGTGTGAACTTTGTGTTCTTTGTGGTTAAACAAGAAAGAATTGAACCACAAAGGATCACAAAGGAAATCACAAAGGAATACAAAGGGAAGAATATAACAGGCTACACTTTTATTACAGCATCATTTCTTTATTGTCGACCTCTTTTACGGTTAACGGATTTATCTGTTTTAACATTATCCTCCGACTTATCTGTAACCAGCTTGAAATCGAGCTGTTTTTTCTGAAGGTCGGCTTTTACAACCTCTATCTTAATTTTATCGCCAAGAGTATAAATCTTCCCGTTTGAACGGCCTGTTATGCGATAGTTTTCTTCGTCGTACTCATAATAATCGTCTTCAAGATCACGAAGTGCAACCATTCCCTCGCACTGGTTCTCAATAATCTCGACATATATGCCCCATTCGGTCACACCGGAGATAACGCCATCAAATGCGGTTCCCAACTTATCGCTCATATACTCGACCTGCTTGTATTTTATCGAGGCTCTTTCAGCCTCGGTGGCAAGGCGCTCCATCTTCGAGGAGTGGTCGCACAGCTTCTCGTATTTCTCGCGTCCCTCGATATTGGATCCATCGAGATACATTGTCAGAAGACGGTGAACCATCATGTCGGGATAACGCCTGATGGGTGACGTGAAATGAGTATAATACCTGAATGCAAGACCATAATGCCCGATATTTTCGGTCGAATAGATTGCCTTAGCCATTGACCTCAGGGCAAGAGTCTCGATAATGTTCTGTTCTTTTTTCCCTTCAACCTCATGGAGAAGCCTGTTCATTGCCTTTGGCAGCGGAGTCTTGTCGTCTTCGGAAAGCTTATACCCAAACTTCTTAATAAAATGGCTGAAGTTGCTGATCTTCTCCGGATCAGGCTTATCGTGTATCCTGTAGACGAATGTCTTTCCTTTGCGGATTTTCCCCACATATTCTGCAACACGCTTGTTTGCAAGAAGCATAAACTCCTCGACGAGCTGATTGGATGTGCCCATCTCGCGGAATTTAATACCGGTAGGCTTGCCTTTCTCATCAAGGTCGAATTTCACTTCAACCTTTTCGAAAGAGAAAGCACCTGCCGAAAATCTTTTTGTACGGAGCTGCTGTGCAAGCCTGTGGAGAACAGCCACCTGATCCTTCATATCACCCTCGCCGGTATCGATAACCTTCTGGGCTTCTTTATATGAAAAGCGCTTATCGGAGTTTATAATAGTACGTCCAAACCATTCATTGACTATCTCCGATTTATCATTAAGCTCAAAGATTGCTGAATAGGTAAGCTTATCCTCACCCTGGTTGAGAGAGCAGATATGGTTCGAAAGCCTTTCAGGGAGCATGGGCACAACCCTGTCGACAAGGTAAATTGAGGTTGCGCGCTGCTTTGCTTCATCTTCCAGGAGAGAGCCTGGCTTTACATAATGTGTAACATCGGCAATATGAATGCCGGCTTCCCAGTTGCCGTTGGAAAGCTGCTTCAGAGAGAGTGCATCATCAAAATCTTTTGCATCTTCCGGGTCGATCGTGAACGTTGGAACACCGCGCATATCGCGCCGCGCTTTTATATCTTCCGGTGTGATTGCTGCAGGAATCTTTTCAGCATCGGCCTCTACCTCTTCGGTAAAATGGTACGGCAGCTCGAATTCTGCAAGTATGGCATGCATCTCCGTATCATTCTCTCCCGGCAATCCAAGTACATTAATTATCTCGGCAACAGGGTTCTTGGATTTAGGATCCCAGTCAACAACTTTAGCAACTGCTTTCTCTCCCTGTTTCGCCCCATTAAGCTTTGAAAGCGGAATGAAGAGGTCGAATGGCATGTTCTTGTTATCGGGAATGAGGAATGCAAAATTAGGCATGAGCTCTATGGTGCCTACAAATGAGGTGCGCCATCTTTCAATTATCTCAACAACCTCACCTTCGGGTCTCGCCCCCTTCCGCTTTGCAAAGAGCAGAACCTTTACAGTGTCGCCGTGAAGCGCGGTATGGAGATTATTGGCTGAGACGAAAACATCATCCTCGAGGTCGTCAGTCGAAATAAAGCCATATCCCATGCGGGTCAGATCGACTGTTCCGGTAATATAACCGCGGCTCTCCTTTATTATGTATTTTCCCTGGTATACTTCTTTGATAACTCCCTTTTTTGTAAGATCCCTTAGTATCTCGGTTATCGCTTTCTTCTCTGAAGCATCACTTAAATTGAGGCGTTTTGCTATCTGCTTGTAGTTAAAACTCTGCTGTGGGTTCTCTGATAAAATATCCTTTATCCGGCTGGCTGTTGATTCATTTGAAGAGCCGGAATTCTTCTTTCCCCTTCCCTTATTGCTCATAAATTTAGGTTTTTACAAAGGTAAGGTATTGAACGATAAAAGTATTATATTTGACAAAATGACTTTCTTTTGACCAGGGATAAGCACGATGTCAGGAACTTAACGTGTTAAGCCTGCTAAAATCAAATACATCAATTATTAACACATAATAAGAAAATGAGAAAAAATTCATATTTGAAGAATTTAGCTATCACACAAAGAGCTGTCTTTTTTGCTTTCATCCTGATCCTTACTTTCGTTAAGCCCTGCTTCTCACAGGAGAACGGACTTAAGCTTAATGACAAAGATTATTTTGAAATGCGTGGTTTTAATGTCCTTGTTTTTGAGAATCAATATAACGGCATGTTTTTCGACGAAAAAACAGCCGGCATACTTTTGATCCATCATGGTGTGAGAACAGCCACAGGAGGCGCTGTAAGATTAAAGCCTACTCCAGAACAGTGGGACCAGATACCTGTTGTTACAGAACGAAAAGTCAACAGGGAAGACAACAGCATAGATGTTACACTGCGATATGCAGATTTCGATTTTATCTCCCATGTAAACGTCAAACCTAAGGGAAGCAGTGTTGTGATCACGGTTACGCTCGATAAGCCTCTTCCCGAAAAGCTTGCAGGAAGGGCTGGATTCAATATCGAATTCCTGCCATCAGAATATTTCGGGAAAACATACCTGATGGATAATATTTCGGGTTTGTTCCCTCTTTACCCTGCAAGCTCGATGGATGTAAAACCAATAGCAACTCAGATAACTCAGTTCTCTGGTTTTTCGACCTTTGACGATCACGGCCGGGCAGAATATGTGGAACCAAAGCCTATAGCTGAAGGTAAAAATCTTATTTTGGCACCCGAGGATCCCGAAAGACGGATCAATATTCAAACTGCAAACGGAACCCTGATGCTTCTCGATGGCAGGACTGTTGCCCAGAACGGCTGGTATGTAGTCCGGACAATTATTCCATCAAATCAGACAGGCAAGGTTGTTGAATGGACTCTTACTCCGAACATAATCCCAAACTGGACAAGGCCCCCGATGATCGCTCATTCCCAAGTCGGCTATTACCCTGATCAGGAGAAAATTGCTGTTATCGAAATGGATAAAAATGAGAAACCGCTTCAGAAGGCTTCCGTGCTTAGGCTCACAGACAGCGGTGAGTGGATTGAACAATTCAGCAACGAAATAAAAACCTGGGGAACATATCTTCGTTACAATTATGCCAGGTTTGATTTCTCTTCTGTGAAGACTCCGGGCATATATATTCTTAAGTACGGCAACCAGAAAACGGTTCCTTTCCAGATCGGTGAGAACGTATTTGATAATGCATGGCAACAGACACTCGATGTGTGGTTCCCGGTGCAGATGGACCATATGTTTGTCAACGAAGCTTACCGAGTCTGGCACGGAGCTGCTCATCTCGACGATGCCCTGCAGGCACCTATCAATCATCAGCATTTCGACGACTTCAGAATGGGAGACACCACGGAAACTAAGTATAAACCTCTGGAACATATACCAGGCATGAACGTTGGCGGATGGTTTGATGCAGGAGATTATGATCTCCGTACCGAATCGCATTGCATTGCCATATCGGATCTCGTTGATTCATGGGAACACTTCAGCATCAACCGCGATGAGACACTTATTAACCAGGGACAAAGGTTTGTAGAAATTCATCATCCCGATGGAAAGCCTGATATCCTTCAGCAGATTGAGCATGGAACGCTTTACCTTATTGCCCAGCAGCGCGCATTTGGACGTGCAATTACAACAATCATCGAACCAAAATTGCACCAATATCATCACCTGGGTGATGCAGTTAACATAACCGATAACCTGATTTATAATCCCAACCTTAAGGAGTATGAATCAGATGGTAAATTCAGCGGGAAAAAAGATGACAGGTGGGTGTTTACAAACAAATCATCACAGACCAATTATGGCTCGCTTGTATCTCTTGCAGGCGCAAGCCGCGCCCTTAAGGGATACAATGACAGCCTTGCTGAAGAGTGCCTGGCAACTGCAAAGAAAATATGGACAGATGAACATAATCAGCCGTCCCGGCCGGATATACAAGATTCCATTTTTCCCGGCACCGGCGAAATAGAAGCTGCCCTCCAATTATATATCTCAACAAAGGAATCGAGGTATACCGACAGGTTTAAAGAATTGTTATGGCCAGCGATGGAAAAGAACTACATCTTTTATATGAGGCTTGGAGTCACTGCTGTTCCATATATGGACAAAGCTTTTAAGGACCAGCTTGCTCCCTATGTCAGGAAATACAAAACCGCCAATGACGACCTGTTAAAGAAAAACCCGTTCGGTGTATCAATATCGGCACGAGGATGGGGTGGAGATGAAGAAGTGATAAGCTGGTCTATAACCAATTATCTCTTGCATAAATCATTCCCGGAAATAATAGGACCGGAATACGCAGAGAGAGGAATAGCTTATATTTATGGATGTCATCCGGGATCAGATATTTCATTTGTTTCGGGAGTTGGAACGCATTCAGCTGAAATGGCTTATGGTAATAACAGGGCAGATTTCACCTTTATTGCCGGAGGCGTTGTGCCCGGGATATTGATACTGAAGCCCGACTTCCCTGAGCATATGGAAAAATGGCCTTTCCTGTGGGGTGAAAATGAATATGTGATAGACATTTGTGCTGAATATATTTACCTGGTAAATGCTGTAATTGACCTGAAAAAAACAAAGAATTGAATAAAAGACTGAGGGCCAATGGTTGATCTTAAAACAGTTGTCTCTAAATCGAATTCTATCGTAACCAGGAAAACAGGAAATGAATATGTGCTTGTTCCTGTCGCAAACAACATTGCCGACATGAACAGTGTATATACCCTGAACGAAACCGGGGCTTTTATTTGGGAACATATCGATGGGATTCGTTGTGTGAAAGAACTGATCGAAGCTCTTGTGGAAGAGTATGAGACTGACGAAAAAACAGCCGCGGATGATGTTTTTTCATTCATTTCAGATATGAAAAAATACCTGATTGTTAATGATTAGATTTTGTTATAAAACAATTTTTAATACGTTTTATTGATAAAATTCACCCCCTTTCTTATTTCCCCCAAGGGGGAAAAGATGAAGATAAACTCCTTCCCCCATGGGGGAAGGTTGGGAAGGGGGTAAATAAATAAAACACGAAGAATAAATGATCAATGAAGAGTTACAGCCTAAATATTGCCGGATACATTATCAGGTTTGAGAGCTCAGACGGAGACCCTGACCTTGTTCCTTCAGAAAGGTTCCTCAGGAATATCTGCAACGACGGCTATCCTGATGTCGTGGTGAGCGTTCATAAAGGAAAATATTTACTTCCCCATGGGGCAAAAATGGTTTTCAATGCTCCTTATGTTGAAGAGATCAACGGCGTAGCGGAAAAAAAACGCGACAGGTTCTGGAGCATTCACAAGCATCATAATGACCTTTTTATAAAAACAATCTTTCCGCTTTCATCATTCAGGAAAAGGGGAGTTCTTAAATATTCGCTTTCTTCACCGGAATGGGATCTCTGGATCGATGGTGCCGGCACCGGTACCGACCCTATGGAATATCCTCTCGACGGGCTGATCCTTTATTACCTCACTTTAATTAAAGGCGACATTCTTATTCATGCCTCAGGCATAAACCACTCAGGCCGCGGGTATCTTTTCAGCGGTATCTCAGGAAAAGGGAAGAGCACCATGGCGAAGCTATGGGATAATGCAGGTGCGAAAGTGATCCACGACGACAGACTTATAATCAGAAGCAACGGCAATGGGTATAAGATGTACAACACACCTGTATACAATAATGATGAACCCTCCGAATCGCTCCTCAATAAAATATTTCTTATCGGTCACGGAAAGACAAATGAGATCATACCTCTTAGCGGCGCTGCAGCGGTGAGCCTTATTATGGCAAACTGCATTCAGCACAACTGGGACCCGGAAATCGTGGCACGGCTACTCGGGTCAGTATCAATAATGTGCAAATCCATCCCGGCTGCCAGACTTCTTTTTAGACCCGACATGAGCGTAATCGATCATATCCTCGAAAATGAATAGTGAGAACAATACATATACCATCCTGAAGGAGATCGGTTTCTCTCTCCTGGCGGAAGGGAAAACTATCAGGGCAAAAGCAGAAGGCTACAGCATGTATCCTTTTATCAGGCCCGGATCAACGGTGCTTCTGGGACCGGTCAATGATAGCGTCACACTTATTCCGGGAGAAATTGTGGCATGGAAAAGAGAATCAGGGTTCGTGCTCCACCGGCTAACTTCAATTATAAAGAATGGAAGCGAGATACATTATATCACCAGGGGTGACAGCTGCCTTCAGGAGGACCAGCCTTTAAGCAGGGAACAGATCGCAGGGAGAGTGTTAATAATCGAAGATGCAAAAGGAAAAAAGAGGGAAGGGAGTAAGCTTATGAGAAAACCTCGTTATTTTTATAACAGGTTCAGGGTATGGCTTATTTTTAAATGGAAGAGGATAACCAGATCGCTGAAAGTTCTTTAATGAATTGCTGTTCTTCTTTACCCCCTTTCTTATTTCCCCCAAGGGGGCAAAGACTAAACGAACTCCTTCCCCCACGGGGGAAGGCCGGGATGGGGGTAAATGATAAAAAAGGGGAAGTTTGGGGTTGGGGTGTTTTAAAAAAATTGTATCTAAATAATTATTGAAAATCAATAATTATATTGCATGACCAGATGAAAGAAAAAATTAAATATTTCCGTGAATCCATAAAGCTGGTCTGGCAGTCGGCTCCGGGCTGGACATTTGTGAATATTGTAATTTCAGTACTGCGAAGCTTCCTGCCGCTTCTGCTGCTCTGGCTCTTAAAGAGTCTGATCGACGGCATAACGGCAGCAGTATCGGCAAGGCCGGGACAGCCAATCATGAATATCCTTTGGCCCATCATTGCAGTCGTTATAATATGGTTTCTCGATGAGGCGTCCTCCGACATCTCCAACTTCGTCCGCAAAAAACAATCGCTGAAGCTGGAAACCTTTATGTACGGTCTTCTTCACTCAAAAGCCATCAGGCTTGACCTGATCAATTTCGAGCGTCCCGAATATTTTGACATCCTTACCAGGGCGGCAAGAGAGGCGCCGTGGAGGCCCAACAGCATACTTAACAACCTGGTCTCTGTTCTCAGGGGGCTCCTTTCCCTTATTCTGATGGCCGGATTGCTGACATCACTTAGCTGGAAGCTGGCGCTTCTGCTGATTGTTGTGAATGTCCCGGGAGTATGGCTGAGGTTCTACTATGCCGACGTTCTGTACAACTTCCAGAGGGAACAGACTCCTGAAGCAAGAAAAACAGCCTACTTCAACTGGCTTCTGACCGGCGACCGCCCCTCGAGGGAGGTAAGGCTTTTCGGACTCGGGGAATATTTCATATCGCTCTTTAAAAAATCC
>Ga0182010_10001566_pt1 | contig 11993 bp, 10 predicted proteins | sample 611E1MmetaG_FD_120488 | JGI IMG/M metagenome (GOLD analysis project Ga0182010, IMG submission 120488) | Permafrost microbial communities from Stordalen Mire, Sweden - 611E1M metaG | ecosystem: Environmental > Terrestrial > Soil > Wetlands > Permafrost | place: Sweden: Stordalen | collected...
AGATGCTGGTCGAGGGCGTGGATCTCCCGCCGATCAAGCCGCTGCCGGCCAAGACCGACGACGGCGTGCAGCAGGTGATCAAGCCGGACCGGGTTCCAGCGAAAAGCGGCGAGCGTCCGGCAACCGCGTAAGACAATAAGATAAGTGGAGCGACGGGCGTCTCGCCCGTCCAAGTTGCACAGCCGCCGGGCGGGGACGCCCGGCTCTCCACGAGTAAGGGCCACATCCTTCACTGGGCGGCCAATTGGCCGCCTATAGTTTTTGCTGGGTTTGGCGTCAACGCCATTACGTCCAAGATCCTCCCACCGACCCCTGCCGTGCGATACTTGTACGCATTGTGAACCTGACTCTCAATTCCAAAGTTGCTCTTATCACCGGCGGCTCGCGCGGAATCGGCGCGGCGACAGTGCGGTTGTTTGTGGCCGCCGGCGCGAAAGTTGTCTTCAATTATCAAGCGGCGAAGGCGCAAGCCGAGGACCTGGTGCGCGAATGTGGCGCGGAAAACTGCCGCGCCGTCGAGAGCGATCTTTCCACTACGGCGGGGGCGCAACAACTCGTATCGTCCGCCATCGCGGCCTTCGGACGCCTCGACATTCTGGTCGCGAATCATGGCATCTGGCCGCCTGACGATGCTCCCGTAGATCGCATGTCCGACGCACAATGGCATCGCACGATCGCGGTGAATCTCGACAGCGTGTTCTCGCTCGTCAAGCATTCGGTCGCGCAGATGAAAAAGCAAGGCAGCGGCCACATCGTGCTGGTCAGTTCGACCGCCGGCCAGCGTGGCGAAGCCTTTCACTGCGATTATGCGGCCAGCAAAGGCGCGCTGATCAGCATGGTGAAAGGGCTCTCGACGGAACTGGCGCGCGACGGCATTCATGTCAATTGCGTGGCGCCGGGCTGGGTGGCAACGGATATGTCGGCGGCGGCGCTGAGCCATCCGCCAACGCGCGAAAAAGTCTTTCGATCCATCCCGCTGGGCCGCGTGGGAACGCCGGACGAAATCGCGGGGCCGATTCTTTTCCTGTGCACACCCTACGCCGGATTTATCACCGGCGAAGTTTTCAACGTCAACGGCGGCGCCGTGCTGGTGGGGTAGAGGAGTCGCGCTCCGCGTGACTGGAGGGCGATCGTCCCCACGTGCTCTCCGGTACAGCTAAAATCATTCAGGGTGCTTCTAACCCAACAGAATCATGAATCGTCTTTTCCTTGTTTTGCTGCTGTGCGCGCTGGGCGGTGCCCAGACCGCTCCCACGCCCGCTCCCCCGCAACCCGGCGCTCAGCCCGCCGTCAACATGAACGACTCCGACAACGCGCGCCAGGCGCGAGCGCTTCTGGAGAAGACGATCGAGGCGCTGGGCGGGCAGCCCTACCTCACCTATGAAAACCGGGTTGAGGAAGGCCGCTATTATCCCCTCTATCACGGGCGCACCAACAGCACCGGGATTCCCTACCGATACTACGTCGAGTATCCCGACAAGGACCGTTTCGAAGTCCTCCGCATGAAAGACATTCATATCATCCCAGGGGAGATTGACATCGGCGGCGTCAAGTCCAAGAAGGTCGACCTTGCCCTGATTCACAACGGCGACAAAGGATACGAGGTTACCTACAAGGGAACGGCGGCGCAGGAGCCGCTGGATTTGGAGAATTATCTCCGCCGTCGTCAGCATTCGCTGGAATGGATCTTCCGCAAGTGGATACGCGATCCAAACGTCGCTTTCTTCTATGATGGGATTGCGGTGGTGGATGGGAAGGCAACCGAAGGAGTCACGCTGCTCAACGGCCAGAACGACTCGGTGAGCGTCTTTCTGGACCAGAATACGCACTATCCGATCAAGATCAGTTATTCCTGGCGCGATCCGAAAGACAAGCAGAAAAATGTCGAAGAAGAGATTTACGATAGTTACAAACTGGTGCAGGGAATCTGGACCCCTCACTCCATTACCCGCTATTTCAACGGAGAGACTTCACAACAGCGCTTCATCAACACGGCCAGCTACAACCTGAAGTTGCCGGATTCGATGTTCGAAGCGGCGGTGACCTATGACCCCAAAGTGCCGCTGAAGAAACGGTAGAATTGCCGGCAAAATGGGCCCAAAAGTTACTTAAGTACCGGAAAACACAGCAAGTTCTTCCCCGGTTAACCTCTAACATCTGCAACTGCCTGAACAAGTTAGCCCACGCACCGGTTCCCAAGCCACGGAGTGTGGCTCTTTTGCCACATACACAAGTGGGCACATCCCTGTAAGCTGATACATAGCAAAAGACTTACATCTTCCCCGTTGACACACGAGCAGACAATTCGTGCTGCAGTGACCTGCACAGGAGTGGGGCTGCACAGTGGCGCTCCGGTCAGTTTGCGGATTCTGCCTGCGCCCGCGGGAACAGGAATCGTATTTCACCGCACCGACCTGGACGGCTTCGCGATCGAAGCCAGCGGACGCAACGTGGCCCGCGTCAGTTACGCCACCAGTTTGATGAAGAAGGGCGTGCTCATCTCCACCACCGAGCACCTGCTCTCGGCGTTTACCGGAGTCGGCATCGACAACGCCATCGTCGAACTGGACAATCTTGAACTGCCCATGCTCGATGGCAGCGCCCGTCCCTTTGTCGAAATGATTCAGAAGGCCGGGATTCGGCGGCAGCGCAAAGCGCGCACTTATCTCCGGATCGTGCGCGAGATCGAGTTGCGCGAGGGCGATAAATTCATTGCCGTGTATCCGGCGGACATTTATTCCGTTGCGTATTCCATTAACTTTCCTCATCCACTCATTGGCAAACAGAGCTTCTGCGTACGGCTGACCAATGGCAGCTATCTGAAAGAGATCGCGCCGGCGCGCACTTTCGGATTTCTGCACGAAGCCGACGCCATGCGCCAGCAGGGATTGATTCGCGGCGCGTCGACTGAGAACGCCATCGTGCTGAACCGCGACGAAGTGCTGAACCCGCCGTTGCGGTTCCCCGACGAGTTCGTGCGCCACAAAGTTCTGGATCTGATCGGCGACCTGGCGCTGATCGGCAAGCACATACTGGGTTCGGTGGTGGCCGACCGCGCCGGCCACGCCATGCACACCGCGCTGGTATCGCGCATTTTACGCGACCGCTCGTATTGGGAAGAAACAACGCTGGAAGATGAACCTGCACACCCGGTGCCCGCGTCCCCGGTTAGTCTTAGCGTCTAGTAAAGGTGTTAGGTTTCGGAGCTTGTTCTCCTGAGACCTGAGACCTAACACCTGAGACCTTTCATTCAATCGGCGGGTTGTGGCACATTCCACTCGTAAGGCAATCCTTGTTCTGACAGCAGGCGCTGCAGTTCGGCTTCCGCTTCGGCGCGGACGCGGCCGGCAAAGGCGTTCGCGCTCTGGCGGTGCTCGGCGCCGAGCGCGGAGAAGCGCGCATCCCGGTAAGGCTGGTCCTCTTCCAAATGGCGCAACCAGCGCTCGGTTCTGGCGATTCTTTCTTCCAGGGTAATCATGGCAATGCGATCCTGCGTGGGAGATGAGTCGCGGCAAGCCGCGTCTCTACAGTGCCACAGCAGTGGCGGGATGCAAGTTGCAAGCTGGATGCCGGTGGGTGGGAGCGAATCTCGATTTGCTATAGAGGGAGCCAGGGACGGGAAGGGCACGGCTTCAGCCGTGCCGCCATGGCCTGCAACGGTGTCCGGCTTTAGCCGCTGAGGGTGCGCACTCTACGCTATTACGAGAAATTCATTAGTGAAGCGCCGCGTAGCCTTTTAGCCCCGCAGGCATCTCTTCTTGCAAGCGGTCGGTCAGCCATTTTTCAAGCTGATATTGTGCGCTCTGCGGAACCTCGATGAAGCGGATGCCGGCGTGGCTGGTTCCGTCGGCCCAGGCGATTTCGCCTTTCAGTTCGAGCGAGATGTTAGCCTTGGGAAGCGTGAAGCGAAACTGCACCTGCGCCTCCTTGGGTAACTTGCCGACGATGCGTATCGCCATGCCTCCCTCGCTCAAATTAGTGGTTGTAGCGGTCAGTTCCTGGTCGGGCGCAAGGCTGAGATGCACCGGCATCTCCACTGGATAGCGGAAGTACCGACGTCGTTCCCGCATCATGAAACCGAGCGCCGCATTAATGCAGCGCGCAGCATGCAGCGGGGTGAGCGGTTTCTGCAGAACGAAGTTCGCTCCCGACCCGAAGGCCGCCTGAGTGGTCGTCTTCCCATTCACCACGGCAAAGGCTACGGACTTGGCATTGCTTTGAGTATGGCGCAAAACATGCAACAGGCCAAAGCCGTTCGGCAGATCGTCGCAGTCGATGATAACCGCATCGAACTTGCGCTTCGCCAGCATATCGTTGCCCGACTGGGACTCGGTGCAAACCTCAATATTGACCGAGATCTTCTCCAGTGTCGGACGCAGCACGCCGAGCAAACCGGCGTCATGGCTGACGAGAAGAGAATCCAGATTCATCGCTCCTGCAATCCTACTGGGGCGCGAGCAGCGAAGAAAGTAACGTAGGTATCGGGCGAAAGTACAAGGCATCGGGGTTCCTCCGTCACCGCGGGAAAATCGCGGCTTTAGTCAGTTTTTTCTGGATTCTTGCGCCTTTCACCGCGAAACTAGCACTGGTGGGCGAAACCGCTTATCTGTCGCTGGGATCGAACCTAGGAGATCGCGCGGCCAACCTGCGTGCGGCGGTCGCGCAATTGGCCCTAGCGGGCCGCTTGCTGGCGGTCTCCGCATTCTATGAAACCCAGCCGGTGGACGTTCCCGACCAGCCCTGGTTTCTAAACTGCGTGGTGGCGATTGAAACCGATAAGACGCCGAGAGAATTGCTCCAGCTTGCATTGCAAGTCGAAGCGGCGATGGGACGTCTCCGTATGCGCAAGAAGGGCGCGCGCAACATTGATATCGATGTGGTGCTGTTTGGGGATCGCGTGGTGGACGAGCCGAGTTTGAAGATTCCGCATCCGACAATGCATCAGCGGCGGTTCGTACTGGAACCGCTGGTCGAGATCGCTCCCGAGGCGAGCCATCCTGAACTCGGGAAAACAGCGCGCCAACTGCTGGCGGAGCTGACGGGCGGGCAAACGGTCCGCCGGCTCTGAATTCCTATACAGCTCACGTAGCGACGGCCGCCCCCGGCCGTCCGGCGTTATTGGAACGGGGAAGCGGATTCTACGGAATCACGATTCGGCTCCCTGCATCTTCCGGACCAGCGATAGCAGAGTTTTTTTGGGGGAATTGCGCAAACAGGAAATCGACGAACGCCCGCGACTTCGGTCTGCCCGAGGTGCGCCCCAAGCCCATCCGCAGGATGAATACCAGCGCCTTCAGTACGTCGGAATCCCGCAGCCGCGCGTGGCCTGGTATTTCGCCAATGTGTCGCTGCTCCCCCTCCCGAAATTCCTTGACCATGGTCTCGACTTCGCGAGCGATGCTCTGGTGCGCCAGGTTCGCGGTCGCGGGCTCGTAGATCAGGCTGGAGTTCACCAGCGTTCGATAGCTCTTCGCGAGCGAACTCAAAGCCGCGACCAGATCGCGGTCCACCAGTGAGCGATCAGCGCGCGCGCTCTTGGCCAGCGCGAAGCTGAGTCCGAGAATCAGTTCCTCGCGTTCGTAGAGAAACTGCTCGGTGACCTCAACCTCGGGAAATAGAGCCGCACGATCCCCTTCGCCCGCGAGGCGGGGTTTTTCGTGCTCACGCGCCTGTTGTCGTGCCTGCAAAAGATACGGACAGTCGCTGGGGCAGTCCAGCGTCACTTCGCGCTGCTCGCCGCAGCACTGTGGACAGATTCTGCCGTGCATGGCCGGGCAAAACCGCTTTTCTTTTCGCTCTTCGCAGATCGCGCAACTCAAGTGCAGTTCCTCGGATTTGATTATTTCACGAAGAACGAAGTTCCACCGCCGAGACATCTGGTGTGTTACGTATGCGACTGGGAGACGCCCGCAAGTTCCGCCAACGCCCTTGGCTAGCAGCTAAGCTGATCTCTTCGTCTGTGGGCAAAACTCGATGATTTTTCCGAGTTGCGGCTGAGCCACCGTCCGCGACGGTTTCCGAAAGTTCTTCGGCATGTAAAACTCAATCACTCTTGCCATGACAATCTCCTAGGTCCCAGTGAATCTCGATGCGCGCGGCTGCGCCAAATCGTTCGCTCGCCTGTGTCGCTCGCAATCAGTGCGTTCTGAGAGGTTCATCGCAGCCACGATTAGAACGTCCTGTAGCGTGAAACCGCGAGTTGTGATCTTCCACATAAGCGCCTCCAACTCAACTGAGGCTTGTTTATGCGGTGAGTGTGGATTACCCTGCGCCTGCTCACAAGGTCAGATCTGGTGATTGTGGCCTGGGAATATGGTGGCTGCTCACGGTTGTGCTTCCTGGAGAGGGAACTTGCCTGCTTTCGGGGGATTGAATGTTATCCTTTTGCGGGATTGAGAGTTGTCTAGTGTAGTGGTGGCCACCCACACATCCCCCTCACGATCCTCAAAAAGACTGCATATCATGTCGCCCGAGAGGCCATCGGATTTCGTAAATACATCTGTGCGGCCCTGATGTACATGGACGAGCCCCCGATCCCCGCCGCTCCTGAATGTACGTACAGATTCGCCATGTTCCACGTGGAACATTGTACGTACAATTATTGGCGGGCGGAGCGCATGCACTGATGGCTGAAAGCTGAAAGCTGGTCTACTTGCCCGCCAGCTTCCGCGCAATTTCTTCCACGATCTTCGGGCGAAGATCGGCCATAACGCTGTCAACGATGCTGGCTATGGTGCTGGCATCGGTTGCCGACGCCGAGGTTGGTCCCTGGGCCGCCGCTGCTGCCGCCATGGCCTTCGGAGGGGCCTCCGGCACGTGCTCGGCCTGTTGTTTCGCCGTTTCTACGTCAGTGCTCGCGGCAGCGCTGGCCGACGCCGTGTGGATCTGATGCCAATTCGATTTTCCCGATTTCGCTTTCACGTCGCCCATGGATTCCTGCCCCCCAGAGTCCAAACTCGAATCCTGATTCTCTTCTGCCGCCGCAGCTTCGACCTCGTCCTTGCCGACCGCATCCGCGAACGTCGCGGCCGCAGCCTCTTCCGCAGGTGCTTCCTCCGCGACTTTCGCCGCAGAATCTTTCTGCTCCGCTTCGTGCTCTTCTGGCGCGAGTTTTTCTGGTTCAACTTGCGCTGATTCAACCTGCGCTGGTTCAATCTGCTCCGGCGCGATCGCGTCCACCGCCGGCGTCGCTGCGTTCGAAACCTCCGCCATCACTTCCGCGGGCGCCTCCATGACCGATGCTGCATCGGCTGTGGCCTCTGGGCCATGCTCCGATGACTGCTGGCCGGACAAACCATTCTCATCCCCTGGCTCCGATTCACCGTTCGTCCTGGCGTCCAACCCCGCAGCTGCCAGTCTGTTCTCGACCACGGCCGCAACCGCTGAAACTCCGGTGAGCTGCGTGAGTTCAATTTCGCTGCCGGGAGTTGTCGTGGATGTCGCCGTCGACGTTGCCGCAGGCTCTGCCGCGAACGTGCGGAACATTTCCGCTTCCAGCGAAACCGCCGCTTCCTCCGGACTCAACGCCACTGCCTCCGCCATCCACCGCGGACCGGCCGCCGCATTGCGTGCCGCCTCTTCCGCGAGCAACTGGCCAGCCGCCACCAGGGTTCCGTGCGACGGAGCCACCGAGACATCCGCGTGGCTGGTAGAGGGTGTCAGCAAGCGTAGTGCTTCCGCCAGTTCCTCATCGGTCGGCGCCGGCTCTTCCGGCTCCGCCGTCTCGGGCACGCTCTCCGCAACCGGGACCGCAGCCTGCTCCGTCTGCAAGCCTTGGGCCTGGAAATTGTCGGCTTTTAACTCTTGAGTTTTCGGTTCTTCCGGCTTCGGTTCTTCACCCTTTGATTCTTCCTGCGCAGCGACTGCTTCCGCTGGAACGACCGCCTCGGCCGCCTCGTTGGTGGCGACGGGCTTCGCTGCAATCTTCTCTTCGATCTCGGGTTCGGCCTTGTCTTCCGCCGCCTGCTCAACCGCGCTCGGTGCCGAAGCAAATATCGGCTCGTCGTTCCCGTCCACGGGGGCGGGTTCTTGCGCCAGGGGGGCAGGATTCTCCGCGACGGCGGCGACCGCAGCCGGAGTTTCCGGCTCAGTTTCGTGCCGATTTATTTCGGCCGCGGCAACTTCGCTCGCCGGCTCCGTGTGTTCAACCGGAATCTCGATTTCGCTCTTGGTTTCGACGGCTGATGCCGGGACGTCGACGGCTAATGCCGCCGGGGCAATGGCTGGCGCAGCGGGCTCAACGACCGGCGCTGCAGATTCAACTTCTGTTTTCGTTTCCGCCGCCGCGGGAACTTCCGGTTCAGTCTTTGCTACTTCAGGCTTTGTAATTTCAGTTCTTGCCACTTCCGTGTTTGCCGCCGCGTGTGTCACCGGAACTGCCGGGCCCATTCTTTCCGCCAGCGGCGCAATATCCTCAGCCGCCGGAATCGGTCCATCAAGCCTCGCGGCCAAGGCGCTGAGTGCGTCCAACTCGTCGGGCGTAATGTCGCGCGGAATATCCGGAACCAGCCCAGGCTCCTGTCCCGGCGGCGCCGGCGCCTTTACCGCGAATACTCCGCTCGCGCCCGTCTTGCCTTTTGTTTTGCGGAAATCCCGGAAGGTCGCACCGGCCGCGGCATCCTCTGCTTCCGGCTCCGTTTCTTCCTTCTTTTTCTTTGACGGAAAGCGCAGCCGGCTCTTCCATCCGGTATCGGGATCCGTGTTGTTTTCGCCGCCAAATCGTTCCACGCCCGGAACCGAAGCACTGAAACGCGTGCCGTCGTGCTGCGGCACCATGCGGTCTTCGAGTCGCGTGATCGCCGTCAGCAACTCGCTGGCTTCAAACGGCTTCACAATGTGAGCGTCGGCCCTGACCCGGCGCGCTTCTTCCGGTTTGAACGGTTCGAGCTTGCCCACCGTCAGCAGCACCGGAATGTGCTCGGTCTCGGCCGAATCCTTCAAGCGCTGGCACACTTCCAGCCCGCTGTAGCCGGGCATATACACGTCCAGCACGATGAGATCCGGTTTGATTTCGGCGATCCGCTTCAATGCGGCAGATCCGTTATTGACCGTGACGACGTCATACCCGGCATCGGCCAGGATTTTTCGTCCCATGTTCTGGGCCGTCACACTATCATCGGCAAGAAGTATTTTCCGCGACAAGCTTCATCCTTCGACAAAATAAGGAGAGATAACGCGAAACTAACTCGTCCCTCAGTCGAAGTCAACGGTTCCCGGAGCGGTAACAGGTTACTTCCGTTCCTAGCCTGTTGGGGAGAAGGAAGGACAAGGGGCGGAGGTCAGAGGTCAGATTGCGGAGGTAGAAGAGCAGAAAGCGAGAAAGACACGATCTCGCAGCCAAGAGACACCCAAATGCCATGCCTCTAACCTCTGCAATCTGACCTCTAACCTCTGCCTTCCCTAGAACGGTTTTAGCTTCCCCAGACCTTTTTTCTTTTTCTTCTTGGTCGAAGAAATATCCGCCATCTCCTCGGATTTCACCGAGGCAGTCGAAGAGAGCGCACCTGATGACACGCCGTTGTTGTCCAGTTGATTGCTCTGCTGCAGCGGGGGAAGCGCGTTCGGATCGGTCTCGACATTCGGCTTCAGTTCATTCGGATCCGCCACCGTTGGCTTCAACTCAGCCGACGCCGGGTCTGCCGCCGCTGTGGGAGCATCCGAACGCGGCGCTTCCTGGTTCGGCGTTACCGTGCCATTCGTCGTTTCCACGGTGACCTTGTTGTCACCGCTGCTCACCGAATTGCTTATCTTTCTTACCACTTCCGTTGCCGTCATCGGCTCCGGATCGACCATGGTCGGCTCGCCCACGCGCGCGGCCTTGGCCACGTCGGGATGCTTCTCCAAGTTGCCCAGCAGGCTCGACACCATGCTCGCTTCATGCCGGCTGGCCACTTCCTTCTTGTTCTGTTCGAGCATTGCCCGCGTCGGCCGCGGCACCGTCTGATGCAGCGCCTCCAGCCGCGCCTTGGCATCCACCGCCCGATCCATCGCCGGATAACGCTTGATGATCCTTCCGTACGCGTCGGCCGCATCCTTGGTCAAGTCCTCGATCATCTTGCCCTTGACCACTTCGCCCATGCGCGGGTTCTTGCGCACCACTTCGATCTCGGCTTCGTAAGATTGCCCCATCAGATACAGGGCCTGGTCCGCGCCGCTATATAACGGATAGCGGTCGACCAGCGTCTTCAAGCGCGCAATCGCCGCCGGATACGCCATCCGCAGATAATAGAAACGGCCGATGCCGAACTCCCGTTCCGCCAGCACTTCCTGCACTTCCCGCAACCGCTGTTTCGCCTGCGGCACCAGTTTGCTGTCGGGATACTCCTGAATCAGCGCCCGGTATTCCTCCTCCGCCCGCATGGCGTGGGTGTAGTCGCGGTCCGGCTTTTCCATTTCCTGATAGTGGATGTTCGCCACCTTCAACTGCGCCTCGGCTGCCTCCGGCATATTGGGAAAGAAGGTGCGGAAATCCTTGTATTCGATTTCGGCCTGTTGCATCGCGGTCGAACCACCCTCGGCGTACCATGAATCGGCCACCGCCAGCTTGGCCCGCGCGACAAACTCGGAATCGGGATAGGTGTTGATTAGCGTCTGCAGCGTCATTCGCGCCACGTCGAAGCGGTTGTGCTTCAGGGCATCCATGGACCGGTCAAACAGCACCTTGTCGGGCTGTTTCGACCCGACGTTGGCCAGCGGATTCACCGATTTCTTGTTGGTGCATCCGACCGTCAACGCCAGCATTAAGCCGAGAAGTACGAAAATAGAATTCCGACGCATAAGGACCTCAAAACCCGCTGTTCGCTATTCGCTGTTGGCGATTCGCAAAGAGCGAACAGCGATCAGCGAACAGCGTTTTTTCACCTCGAACCTCTGCAACCCTATACTCGCTGCAAACTTGCGCTCCGCGCCGCTTCCAGCAGCGCCTGCGCATTTACCTTGGCATCGCCTTTGCCGAACACCGCAGTCCCCGACACCAGAATCTCGGCCCCGGCGCGCACGACTTCCGCGACCGTATCCAGCCCGACGCCGCCATCTACTTCGATGCGGTACTCGTATCCCCGCGCGCCGCGAATCTCTGCCAATTTCGCTATTTTGTGCAGCGTCCCTGGGATGAACTTCTGCGCCCCGAATCCCGGATTCACGCTCATCACCAGCACATAATCCACAATGTCGAGCACTTCGCTGAGTGTTTCCACCGGCGTCGCCGGATTAATCACCACACCCGCCCGGCATTCATGCTGCTTAATCAGGTTCAGCGTGCGGTTCAGATTCCGGCACGCTTCCTGATGCACCGAAATCCAGTTCGCGCCCGCTTCGGCAAATTCCGGGATGAACTGGTCGGGATTCTCTATCATCAGATGGCAATCCAGCGGCAGCCGGGTTGCCCGGCGCAAGGATTTCACCACCGGAGGCCCCAGCGTCAGATTGGGCACAAAATGCCCGTCCATGATGTCCACATGGATCACACTAGCGCCGCCCGCGGTCGCCCGCTCCACCTGATCCGCCAAGTGGGCGAAATCCGCCGCGAGTATCGAGGGTGCGAGTTCGATCAAGACTAGGGTCCAGAACGTAAGGAGAAGCTGTGGAAATTCTAGCACGAGGGCGCGCCAGGGCAAGGCGACGGCGCAATCGAGGTTCGGCTAGAGATCGCTCCTGAGTGTAGTCGCAGTTCTCAACTGATCTGGCAAGATTGGTCTATGTGATGGGATTACTCAAATCTCGACAAGCCGCGAAGGGACAGTGATGGCGTCAGGTGGAACGTCCGGGTCTGGCATGACGTGGTCAAAAACAAGAATGTCGGCCGCGTATTCTTTTGGGACGACGAGCGCGACGTATGCGGCGTGAAAACCTTCGGGCCTGATGAAAGGACCCACGTCACAGCATTACACGCCTTCATTCAGAAACTCATTTCCAGCTCTGATCTTCGACAAAAGGACAACAGAGATTTGCGCTTCCCGCTGGAACGACACTACTCCGACTACGGAGGATTCCCG
>Ga0182010_10001567_pt1 | contig 11987 bp, 17 predicted proteins | sample 611E1MmetaG_FD_120488 | JGI IMG/M metagenome (GOLD analysis project Ga0182010, IMG submission 120488) | Permafrost microbial communities from Stordalen Mire, Sweden - 611E1M metaG | ecosystem: Environmental > Terrestrial > Soil > Wetlands > Permafrost | place: Sweden: Stordalen | collected...
CTGCGGTGTCCAACCCGAATTCTCGGAGGGCCGATAGATTTGCCAAAGTGAACCGCCTGTGCGTGTCAGCGAACCAAATCTCATCGCTAATGCTGTTTACCAGTGTAATATAGTTTATCTCTATCTTCTTGTATGGAGGACGGTGATTGATTGTTTTTAGAGCGTTCCATTCGTTTGATCTGTTGACGAAGTTCTTTTAATTCATCCATAAGCTGCGCTTTCGTCTTCGTTTTATCGTCCACGCCTGCCTCCGCAAATGTGTACTCAACAAATCATCATACATGCACTCTGAAATTCTCGATGCCTTTGATATGAACCTTACAATCTACGTATAGGTCTTTAGTAAGTGAATTCTAATCAATCCATTATTTAATAAAGGCCTTACCGGGAGTTCCTATTGTCAAAATGACCCCGTCGCTTCCCCCGACATTTTAGATGGCGACCCATCGCCCAGCTAAGCTAAATGGCGGCCCTTCGATATATAGCGCTACCCCGGGCTGAAATCGAGCGGCAATGCAGGGGTGCAATATTCGTCCTGCATCACGTCTATTACTTCGCTAAGACGGTCCCTGTAAAAATATCCCTTCTTCCAAGAATAATCAAACATGCCATGCACTTTCTTGTATCGTCCTTTTTTTCGACTTAATGGGGTATTTGACATGGCGCAGGTATTACCGCATAAACGCAGCGCTTTCCGCGGCATTTCAGTATCCTTCACACTTCTTGCACAGTCCGTAAAATTGTACGAGATGATTCGTAATCCTAAAGTCGTACTTTCTTGAAAGCTCTAGCTCGATTCTTTTGAAAAATGTCTTTTCCTCTTTGACAAATTCCGAATAGTCGACAATACGTCCGCACCCGGTGCATACTAGATGGTGATGGTGTTTTGCCCCCTTGAAGCCTTCCGCAAGTTCGTATCTCGCCCTGCCATCTCCGAAATCAAACTTGGAAACCATCCCCATATTTATAAGCAGCTCGAGGGTTCTGTATACCGTAGTCAATCCAATCTTTGGGTTTACAGAATGGACTTTAATATGTATGTCTTCCGCACTGAGGTGTTCATCGGTCTCCGAAAGCACATCTATTGTTGTTTCTCGCCCGGAAGTCATCTTGTGACCGAACTGCCTGAATTGCTTATTTAGCTCCATCTTATTTCTGATTTTATTATTCATAATTATTTATATGGTCTAATTGCAAATGGTTATCATTGTCAATTTATTTTTATATGGATATCAATAAAGAACTGACATGTCAACTCTCCTGCAAAAAGCAGATCAGAGTCATTAGGCAGTGAGCTCTCAGCGACATATCTCAGTATCGGAGTCTTAAACCATCCGAATATTTCGTCATAACTGTATCCAGAAGTCACAGCAGCGTGCATTGATGTGGGAAAGGGGAAAGTGCGGGCCTGGTCAATAATCTATACGCCTCTGTTTCCCAGGCATATCTGACCACAGTGAGTAATCAAGCCGAGGTGAAGGGAAGAAAGGCGACGGGCCATAATCTGTGAGGATCACAACTCCGAATGCAGCAGAGGCAGGTCGACTTCCAGCAGAACCGAATTAGACGGATTTGCACCGCCATTGAGCCTGTTCCACTCTTTTTCCACTAATGTCCAAGACTGTAATACTGCTGAAGGGTGGCACCGTTCGCCGTCGGCCAAGATGTATTGGCTAGATCCGCTGTGCGATCGTGATCTTGTAATTGGGAATAAACATGACCTCCAGCCGATGGCACACATGGTCCTTGTTAATAATTGCCGCAACTGGATTGATCAGTTCGGCCATGGAATAGCCAGGGGCACCCTGCTGCTAAAGATAAAGGGGCGTAGAGTGATATCATTTGCAGGATATTCCTTGATGCCATTGCACAAGGTGATGATATGCAGTACCTTCAAATGTTGCCGTTTATATTCGTAAATCCGTTTTTGCCTCGACATTGAACATAGTTTCAGGATCGATACCGTTATTCCCTCTCAACGGAAATTCCTATCGTCGAGAAAACAATCATTTGTCATAGCCCACGATCCTCCATGAGTATTTTATTGGCATCACCGGTGTAATCAAGCACCATGTCCACCGCTGGCATAGGCGCCGGATAGGACTGGTAAAGCGTATAAGGGTCTTTTCTCACAAACGTGGTGTCTACCGGTTCAAATCCAGTCAGGTTGGCCCGTTCCTCCCATGAGACGTCATACATCCGGACATCCTTAAAACCACAGATCTCGTGCAGGATGAAATAGTAGTAGGATGCGACCAAGATTGCCGGAATTCCGGAGGTGCGGGGTGTTCACGATGTGCATATATGGTCTATCGGGCATGGAATTCCCGCCTTTTCAGGGCACGTTCAAGTCCCTGATCAGAAGATCGGCGAGACAGATACCATAAGAAAGAATATCGAACGCCTGCTTTCAGATGAAGGAATAAAGCATGCCGTGATACAGATGGATTGTGCGGATTGCTGCAATAGTGGACACTATTGCAATGTGAACGCTGTGAATAGTCATTTGACTCACAGTCATCAGAATGAAGCAAAAGAATCCCGGCATCAATAGATGCAATAAATGCACTTTAACGTGCAAGATTTGCAGTTCTTGTATATAAACGTATCTATATGAGTTGATATGTTTAATTCTAGACACAATGTAACACTTAATATATCAGGATGTTATGAGACATTTGCATCAATATATCATTTATAGTTTATATTGGCATACGTATTGCTCCTTCCTTTGTGTCTTCAAGAAAGAAAGGAGGTGAGCAGCATGAAGAAGTTTCTTATTCTGACGTTTGTATTGGCAGCTGTTTTGGCAATGGCCGCAACATCATTTGCATGGGGTCGCGGCGGTTGTGATTGCTACGGGTATGGTCCGGGTTATGCGTCTGCCAGCTACACGCCGGAGCAGGCACAGAAGGTTGACGCGTTTCAGCAGTCGGTCCAGCCGTTGCAGCAGCGGATGGTCCAGCTCAGAAACGAGCTGTGGACAATGCGCAGCCAGCAAAGTCCTGACTGGAATGCAATTAATACGAAACAGAAAGAGATGGTCGACCTGAGGACCCAGATTCAGAAACAGGCTGTCGACAGTGGTGTTGCAAGCTACGGCTATGGCTATGGCTATGGTCGGGGACGCGGCATGGGTCGCTGGTAAGCACTAAGCTAGTAAAGAACAGTGCGAGGATTACGGAGAAGGCGACCGGCGAAAGTTGCACCGGTCGCCGAATGGACACGATGAATAGACTGAACCTGATACCGGCAATAATGTTTTTCCTTATCATCTCCTGCGTTGTTGCGGTCGCTGAAGAGATGGAGGGCTACGATGAAAACACCGAATTGAGGCTTGTCGGGCGCGTCGTGTCAGTCAGCGACGCCATGCGCGGCCCTGTCATCGTAGCCGTGAAAACCACTGACCGGCTGTATGAACTTTATACCGGACCATCGTGGTTCTGGAACAGCTCACAGTCAGGCATTACGGCAGACACGTTAGTAGAGGTGACCGGTTCAAAAATGATCGGCCGAGACGGCAGTATGCGTATTATCTGTCGGTAAATTAAGAACCTGGAGAACAGGGCAGGTCATTACGTTCAGGGACGGTACGCTGGCTCCTGTCTGGCGCGGAGGTAGGCGCGGCGGACCGCGCAGGTAAAAAAATCAGCGGAGTGGGATGTGATCCGCAAAGGATTCCATATCCAGCTCAAGGAGGTAAACATGATACAAAAGAGAATTAGTATCATAGTGTGCGCAGCACTGGCTGCGCTGTTTCTGACGGCAACATTTGCCGCTGCCCAGCCATGGAAGGACTGGCGTGGCAGCGGCGGCTGGGGTCCTGGGTCTCAGTACAATAGAATTTATAACCCTGCCACGGTGGATACCGTAAGCGGCGAGGTCGTCGAAATCCAGGCTGTGGTGCCGCAGAAGGGAATGTATTCAGGTGTGCAGGTCATACTGAAGACCGACAAGGAAACGATCCCTGTTCATCTCGGACCATCGTGGTATATCGAGCGCCTCGATATGAAGATATTGAAAGGCGATAATATTGAGGTCAAGGGATCACGGGTTACCTTCGCCGGCAAACCGGCTATAATTGCCGGGGAATTAAAAAAGGGTGATCAGGTTCTGGTATTGAGGGATGCCAATGGGGTCCCTGTCTGGGCTGGCTGGAGAAGGAGATAGTTGGTCTGTTCGCCGCCGTTCACACAGCGGCGGCGAACAGAGATTCCGCAAAAGATAGTTATATATTGGGGTTTAAATGAGAGCGAATTTGTGACAGCGGGAAAAAACGGCAGGCTGTTTTTATCATTTCTGAAGCTTGGGTTGACGGCCTTCGGCGGTCCTGCCATGGTTGCATATATCAAAGAGATGGCGGTGGCCAGCCACAAGTGGCTTGATGATGAAACCTTCAAAAACGGTGTAGTGCTCAGCCAGACAGTGCCTGGTGCAACTGCCATGCAAACAGCCGCATATTTTGGATGATGCGCCACGGGTCTCGATTAGCCGGAAGAAAAGCTTGCGCAAAGATCTATGTAACATAACTACTGCCTCTGAGTAGTTAGTGAGAATCTGATTTCTGCAACTGTATGCCGGTACGATTGAAATTACTCGCCGCTCACTTTGCAAACTCCTTCTAATACTCCTCGTTATCAGAACTGTGCAGTAAAGGATAGTTTGTTGCAACAATTGCTGAGAATACTACAAAATACGTCTATATTGAGCCCTCCATGTTTTTTTGTTCTTCCCATAACTGCTACACCAAATCAGGTTTTTTGGACAAGAGTGAGGGAATATATTTGATGCGCTAACGCAAAAGGAGATGATTTATGCCGGTACTATTCGAAAATACCACGATAAAGTCCATGAAACTCAAAAACCGGGCAATCCGAAGTGCCACCTGGTCAGGAATTGGTGATCAGAAAGGGCGCGTTACTAACAGGGGCGTAGAGTTTTATGGCAAGCTTGCGGATGGCGACATTGGGCTTATTGTCACAGGTTTTCAGTACGTAATGCCGAACGGAGTCGGCATGCTATACCAGCTCGGCAATTACAATGATGACTTATTGGAAGGCCTGAAGCAGTTAGCGGGGGTGGTTCACTCGCGTGGCTCCATTGTTATTGCCCAACTGGTGCATACCGGAAGCAAGGCAAATCCCGATTTGTTCTCAGAAGAGGCGGAGATTTGGGGTCCTTCGCCGGTACCTGACCCATTTACCGGGAACATTCCAAAAGAGATGACACAACAGAATATAACCCAGCTCGTAGAAGCGTATGCTGCTGCATCATTGCGTGCGAAGAGAGCGGGATTCGATGGAATACAGCTCCACGGAGCCCACGGGTACGGGATTAACCAGTTTCTATCCGGCGCATCGAATCGCCGCTCAGACAAGTACGGTGGAGACATAAGCAATCGATACCTGTTCCTTGGAGAAGTGATTGAGGCTGTCAGGGGGGCTGTGGGCAAAGACTATCCTGTTTTCATTAAATTAAGCGGCAAGGACTTTGTTGATGGAGGTCTTGTCCCGGAAGAGTCCGTCTACGTGGGTCGGCGGCTGGCAGAGGATGGAATAGACTGCATAGAGGTAAGTGCAGGAAACAAGGCGTCCGCTGACGGGATGATCCCTTCCCGTACAAATATACGCCGGGAAGGCGATGAGGCATACCTGTCAAGTTTATCAGGCTACTTCAAGGAAAATATCAGCATTCCTATTACGACTGTTGGGGGAATACGTTCTCCGGAAATAATTTCAAGGATACTTTCCGAAGGGCTTGCTGATTATGTGGCACTATGCCGACCGCTGATCAGGGAACCCTATCTGATCAGTCGCTGGAAAAACGGGGACCTGGGAAAGGCGAAGTGCATATCCTGCAACGGTTGCTACGAAACGGGACTCAAAGGATTGGCCATCAGCTGTAAAGTAGAAAGAAAGCTCAGGGAGATGGAAGAGAGTGGAAGAAACCAAAGGAAGCATGACCGCTAAACGTACTGCCTTCAAGGTGCTTGGCGCGATCAGCTTTTCACATTTTCTAAACGACACGATCCAATCATTGATCGTTGCCATCTATCCGCTGCTAAAGGGCAAGTTCGAGCTAAGTTTCACTCAGATCGGTCTGATTACTCTGAGTTATCAGCTTACCGCTTCTCTACTCCAACCACTGGTCGGGCTCTACACCGATCACCATCCAAAGCCATACTCCTTGGCCTTAGGAATGGGTTGCACACTTGTCGGCCTTCTGGTCTTGGGGACTGCACCGAACTATAGCACGCTTCTCCTCGCCGCTGCACTGGTCGGCACAGGTTCGTCTATCTTCCACCCGGAATCCTCACGCGTTGCCCGTATGGCATCAGGTGGACGGCACGGGCTGGCACAATCGATCTTCCAAGTCGGCGGCAATCTGGGCTCCTCGCTGGGTCCCCTGATGGCCGCGTTTATAGTTATTCCTTACGGGCAGGTCAGCGTCGTATGGTTCTCACTTGCTGCGCTGCTAGCTATCGCGGTGCTCTGGAAGGTTGGCGGTTGGTATAGGCGTCGTCAGGCTCTCACTGCACACAGTGTTGCGGCTGATAAAGGGTCGTACCCCAATTTGCCGGCGCGCACAGTTTTTCTATCCCTGCTAATTCTGCTGGTTCTGATGTTCTCCAAGTTTTTTTACTTGGCCAGCTTGAGCAGTTATTATATTTTTTACCTGATGAATCGCTTCCACCTGTCTGTCCAATCTGCTCAGGTGCATCTTTTCACATTCTTGTTTGCCGTTGCCATAGGCACTCTTTTCGGTGGACCCATCGGCGATCGGATCGGCAGAAAGCGCGTGATCTGGATATCGATCCTGGGCGCTGCCCCGTTCGCCTTGGCTCTGCCTTATGCAAACCTGGCTTGGACCGGCATCCTCGCTTTTATTGTTGGGCTCATCCTCGCTTCCGCCTTCTCGGCCATTCTCGTGTTTGCGCAGGAACTTATTCCGGGCAAGGTGGGTACTGTCTCGGGTCTCTTCTTTGGCCTTGCCTTCGGCATGGCTGGAATCGGAGCCGCAGTATTCGGCAGACTCGCTGATCATCATGGAATCGAATTCGTTTATCATGTGTGCTCATATCTGCCATTACTCGGCATTCTTACGGCATTCCTGCCGGACCTCCGACGACGGTAGTTATCCTGCAGTTGCTAGTCGGCTAGTTTGGTGAACATTTCACTTCTCAGCAATGCAGATAGCTGCGGTTCTACTCTGAACACCATTTTTCGCTTAAATCGACTGTACTACATCCTTACAATACGAATTACGGGTATTTAATATGCACACCGTCTTCATTTTAAAACCCCCTCCCTTCCATTTTCAAAAGGGCCACTGTTCTTTGCGAGTTTTAATGTCCTCTTACATATATGTTTCAAGTCGCCGCCAGATTGACGTCTCTTATTTGGCATGTGTTCATAATAAATGGTGATCACGACTTGCGCTTCTCTGAAACTTTTCTTTTAATATCTTCCATCCTCTTGGTAAATGACTCTTTCTGCCTCCGTTCTGTCTCATCCTTGGGCTCAGATTCAGGGTGGGTAAACCTCCATGTAAGTTGAGCGCTGACCGGCCCTTCCGGATATGCTCCGATATCATAAAGCAGCTGGTCATCGAATGAACTCGGAGTTTCCTGATAACAGGACCAGACAGCCTTTCTTACGAGATCGGTCGTGCCGCGGTTGAGCAAATCAATTATCGAAACAATCTGTTTTCTGAAGTGCTCGATAAATTCTACAGGAAGATTAAAAAGATATGGTGTCGGGGCGTCAGTATTCCTGATTTTTTTGCGCTCGTCGATACCGTATTTCAACAAGGACAGGATGGCTTCGCCTGTAGAACGCCCTGGAGATTCCGGTCCCGTCAATATAAGATAGCGGATATTGGGATTGCCGATGATATTGCAGACCATCTTTTCGATCCCGATGTTTTCCTTCTGTATTGTCCCTGACAGGGCCGCCCCTGCCTCGACACCGGTCCTTACAAGAGCTTCGATATCCTTAGGGATTTTGTCCTGATCATACGTTAAAACAACAGCAACAGCCACTGGAGAATAATCATTTCCCCGGAGGTATAGACCGTCTTCAGTCGGATAATCAGGTGCAGGATCAATCTTGAGCATCAGGCGTTCCTTTCCAGCTTCAAGCGTATTATTCTTGTTGCGCTCGAGCATTTTATCGGGTTCGGACATACCTTCAGCTATGGCACTAATTAAGTCCTGCTGATCGAATTCAAGCCCCTCGTTCATCAAATAATCCCTTTGCGTCGCAGCATCAAGAATGCCCCGGACTTTCGCCCTGAACTCCTTGTCCTCTTTCATTTTCGACAAGAATTGTAGTGCTTTTTCCAAAGACATAATTTATCTCCTGTCAGCGCTCACATTCCGCGTTAGTCTCCTGAAGCTGCAATGATACCGAAGTAAGATTCTCGATAGTGCTTGATACGGGACACCGCTCACCGACTTCTTTGCGGAAGCTCTTCTTCTCTTCGCCTCAGATATCGGCGTCAATGTTCGCCTCGACATCAATGCCGGGGAACCCGGCACGCTTGTCGCAGTTCTTGCCAAGCAGCTCTTCCGTGCCGATAGTCCCTTCAACACGCAATGCCAGTGAGCGAAGGTTGATCCTCTTTTGGTTGGCCGCAATTCTCGCTTCGCGGAAATGCAGCCCGCCAGTGACAAAAGAAGACACTCGAGTAGATTTCGGACCGGGGTCAGTCCCTCCCATTGCCACAGGCTGGTCCGTTTGCCAATCCTGCTTTCCATTTTGAACTTTCCGCCGAGGCAACTTCAAACACTACAGTTATTTTGCCATGATTTCCTTCTTTGCCGATTATTAATTTATAAGTTACTGTTCACAGCTCTTCCGGCTCATGCAACACCGGCTTGATATCAATGATCGGTGTCCCGTTAAGGGCCTCCAACGGACCAACTCTTAGACGGCATGGGGTCGACATATCCAGGATTTTCACGCGATGCAGGCCGACAGGATTTGGGCGGTCCGGGGAACGCGTGGCAAAAACGCCCCGCAGAGGCTTGTTAGCGTCCCCACGCGGATGGACCTTTAGTAAATCGCGCTGGGACTCGTGAAGCCAGGTCAAAACTATGATCTCACAGCCGACAACGAGACCGTCAAGCGCATCTGAGAAAAGCGGATCAATTTCCAGCCAGGCGTCAGGTGCGCCCTCACTACCCTGTTTAGGGCAGTCTTTGAGAGATATCAGCAGCGAGCTGACCGCTCCAACAGGCTGCAATAAGCACTGAGCTTCTTTCATAATGCAAACTCCTCCATTATATTTTAAGAATGCCGATCACTTTTTCGTAAATCTCCTGCAAATCCGCCTCATTGGGCCGCCCTGATATCCTGCCCAAACGCCCCGCTACATTAAGATTCTCGAACTTGCCGTGGAATTCTCCGGGAATGTACCATTCAGCTATGATTTCATAGCCGAGGTGGTCGAATAGTTGGCCCATGTACTTTACGGCAGGCACAGCTTCATTAGCCCCGGTATGGCCGCCATCGCGGCAGCCATATCGGGCTGCCGAGTTGATCGCTACTGATACCATCCGAGTTCTCGCTGTATGGCAAAATCGATGATTTACGAAAGAAACTATTGCTGATCCGTCGTAGATAGTTTGGTTTCGCGTCAGCCACCAAAGGTAGGAGTCGTATGAAGTAATTCTTCGCGAACGGCTCTGGGCGGGGGGCGTCTGGAAACTGACGTCCCTACCGGGATATTCACGATAGTCTGCCGCGCCATACTATTTCAGGAAACCCTGAATGATCCTGTTCACCGCCTGGTCATACGTCAATCCCAAGCTCATGAGTTTTGTGAGTTGATCACTCGCAATTTTTCCGATTGAGGCTTCATGGGTCAATTCTGCGTCGGGATGACCGGCTTTGAGCGATGGCATAGTTTCATTCGTACCGTTATCCATAATAATAGCGTCGCATTCAATATGACCAAAACACTTGTTTTGCGCGTCCATCGTCGCGTAAAAAGTCTGCTTGGAATTGCCCCTCATAACCGACCGCGATATCATGTTGGCCCGGCTTCCCGCGCCTTTTAAAACAATATTATTTGTCGATACGGCGATCTGCTCTCCATCTGTTAGAACTCTTTCCGTAATCAGCAAAAGACTGTCCGGTCCCAACACCGCTTCATTGAGCCGGTTTGCTTCATCCACACCGCCAATCTGAGTTAATTCCATTTCCGCCCTTGCGCCTTCGGCCAGAAAGACCTTGGTGGTTGGATTGAGTGTACTTCGTCCCTTACCGTCGCCTGAAGCATAATGTTTTTCAACATAGGTAACCTTCGCTCTTTTGCCGACTTGGAAATCATGGATGCCCGCATGTCCTTCCGGCTCGGACGAACCGCAGTGAATCCCGCAACCAGCGACAATGGTCACCTCCGCGTCGTCCCCGATGATAAATGAGTTATACACAACATCGTACAGACCGGCCTGGCTCAGAATAACCGGGATGTGGACTGATTCGTTTTTCGTCCCCGGTTTGATGGTGATGATAATGCCTGTCCCTTCGGCATTGGTTTCAATATTGATATTAGCCGATACCTGACGGCTCAAGAGTTTGCCATTCTTTCGTATATTGTAGGCGCCTTTGGGCATTCCTTCCAGATCAGCAATTGTTTTTAATAATGTTTTATCTATAGCATCCAGCATACTGAACTCCTTCACAGCTGTCTCGATAAGTGCACACACTCAAATCGTTCAGAATCGGTGCTGCTCCTTCCATGTTTCCGTTATAGACAATCTTGCCCGAATTGATGATCAAAATCACATCTGCCGCTTCTAAAAAGGCTTTATTATGACTGATCACAAGGGTCGTTGTATGATTTTCCGCAAGTTCTTTTTTCAAAAGGCTGACCATCGGACCTATCGTCCACAAATCTATCCCCGTATCTGGTTCATCGTATATGGCCATTTTGGGATTCGCGGCAATAGTAATCGCCAACTCGATTTTTTTGATTTCACCACCAGACAACCTGTTATCCACTTCTTTATCCAGAAAGGACAACGGACAGAGGCCAACTCTGGAAAGGATCTCCAGAAGTTTATTTTCATCCTCAATGCCGGTGGCAATCGTCATCAGATCACGAAACGTGATACCTTTGAATCGAGCGGGCTGCTGAAAGCTGTATGCGATACCCGCTTTTGCCCGCTCAGTGATGGTCCATGCTGAAATATCCAGCCCATTGAAAATGATCGCACCCTGCGATACCGGATTAACACCCATGATCAATTTAGCCAGGGTGGTTTTGCCGCTGCCGTTGGGTCCGGTAATCGCATAAAATTTGCCATCTTCAAAAGTGAACTCGATCCCGTCGATTATATTGCGATGGTTGGCGCTAACTGAGTCACTCTCCTGTACCGTGAAGTATAATTTCTTTAATTCCAGCATGAATTGGATCTCCCTTTTCTCTTAAAATACTCACACCACCGTTATATGCGGGGGGGGTTATCTCTTCTCCCTAGATATCTTTTAAAGAAAGATAGTCCGAAGTGAGTCTAAACAGAGCTTTTTTATTGGTAACCTTTCAGCAGCTGCAATCACCTCCGGCCTCCGACCTGTTGAACAAGTTAGATGTCAGCCGTAACCCAGATCTACCAGGAACCCGATGCGAGCTACCGATTAAACAACCTATTAATTTCAAGCTACATTATCCTGTGGTCTCATCCTTTGGAGGAGACCAGGTCTGAGCTTCCGGTAGCCGAGAGGAAACTCTGCCTTTGCTACAGACGATGCTGTTATGGACGAGACCCTATTTTTCTTCCTTCAGTACCTTCTTGAGAAGTTTGAGAGCATTTTTCTTTGCCTCTTCCGGCGTTTCACCGGCGGCCTTTGCTGCCTCCTCAAATGTTTTATTAGTGATATTCTTTGAATCGCCCATGTTGTCGTCCGGCTTGCCACATCCACATGTGTAACACATATCTCCTCCTTTCGATCTATTAAAGTTGTTTGTACAGACCTCTC
>Ga0182010_10001568_pt1 | contig 11983 bp, 12 predicted proteins | sample 611E1MmetaG_FD_120488 | JGI IMG/M metagenome (GOLD analysis project Ga0182010, IMG submission 120488) | Permafrost microbial communities from Stordalen Mire, Sweden - 611E1M metaG | ecosystem: Environmental > Terrestrial > Soil > Wetlands > Permafrost | place: Sweden: Stordalen | collected...
CACACAGCCGTCCTGGCACGAAAGAGACTTCCGCATCGTCGGGTGGCAGTTCGTCCTCCGACTCGTCCTCGCCGACGTCCTCTGAGGCATCTCCAAGCGTCGGCGCCACCAAGACGGCAACCAAAACAGCCTCCAAGTCCGAGGGCTCAGCAGCCTGAGGCTGCTCGCCCGTGTGTGCGGCTCTGGCCATCCTTGAGGAAGATCCGGACGGTCCGCAAACCTTAGATGGGGCCGCTGCTGACATCATGCGCGCGGCTAGTCTCGGCGTATGAAACCCAGCACAGAGACCTCGCCCAGCAGCTCGGGCGGCCCAGGCTCGGCTCGCGCCGACATCGGCGTCATCGGTGGCTCAGGGTTCTACGAGTTCCTGAAAAACACAGCGCGCATCAGCATGACAACCCCGTTCGGCGACCCCAGCGACGACGTCCTCATTGGGGACCTGCAGGGTCGGCGTGTAGCCTTCCTGGCCCGACACGGGCAACGTCACCGTTACCCACCCCACCGCGTCAACTACCGCGCCAACCTGTGGGCATTGCGCGCGGTCGGGGTTCGACAGGTGCTGGCGCCCTGCGCAGTCGGCTCCTTGAGGCCAGAGTACGGACCAGGCACGCTCGTCGTGCCTGACCAGGTCGTCGACCGTACGTGGGGCCGTGATCACACGATCTACGACAGCATCGCTCCGGTGGTGCACGTCGGGTTCGCCGACCCGTACTGTCCTCGGGGCCGTGAGGCTGTCATCAGCGCCGGTAACGCCGCCGGCAAGACCATGGTCGATACCGGCACCATGGTGGTCATCAACGGCCCCCGGTTCTCCTCGCGCGCAGAATCCCGCTGGCACCAACAGGCCGGATGGACGGTGGTCGGCATGACCGGGATGCCCGAGGCGGCCATCGCGCGTGAGCTCGCAATGTGCTTCACCACGATCGCTCTGGTCACCGACCGCGACGCCGGTGTCGACAGTGACGAGGCGGTGACCCACGAAGAGGTGCTCAAGGTGTTCGCCCGCAGCCTAGAGGGGTTGAAGGCCCTCCTACAGTCGGCCATCGGCGCAATGCCGGCCCCGGAGAACGACGTCTTAGCCACCTGTGCCTGTAGGCGGTCACTGGATGGCTTGAAGCTGCCCATCGCTCTGCCGACATGAGGCAAGCCCGCGGCCGGGACGAACTCACGTCAGCAGGCGGGTTGGATCGCCAGACTCATCCTGTCGACAGCAGTCCGGCTGGCTGACCCTGCCGCAGGGCTGAAGGGAGTCCGGCGCCCTGCATGGACCTCTACTGCATCAAGAACTCCTTCAGCCTCGCTTTGTGTTCGCCAGAGAGCTGATCAACGCGCGCAAAGACTCATGCCTTGGCCGCGGTGCTGCCAGGTCAGGTAACTGGTCCCCGCTAATCTGTTGTGACATATACATCCATCAGGGAAGGACGAGCTGATCGTGAGTGGATTCAAAAAGTTCGTGATGCAGGGTAATTTGGTCGAGCTCGCTGTCGCGTTTGTCATGGCTGCCGCTTTCGGCGCAGTGGTCACGGCTTTCGTCGCAATCATCATGTCGCTGGTCGGCAAGATCTTCGGCAAACCCGACTTCAACAACATCAAGCCCGGTGGCGTACCGATCGGTGGGTTCATCACAGCACTGGTGACGTTCGTCATCTTGGCCGCAGTTGTCTACTACTTCATCGTCAAGCCGTACGAAGCGCTCAAAGAGCGTTTCAGCACCCCCGAAGAAGAGACCACTCGCGCAGAGGTCGCGCTGCTCACCGAGATCCGCGACTCCCTGCGGGCCCGCAGTTAAGGTCAGACACCCCACAACAACGCGGCGAGGGCGCCGATCCCCCAGCGGGTCGGCGCCCTTAGTCGGGTCGGATCAGATCTTCTGCATCGTGCCCTGGGACAGGTAGCGCGCATGCCACGACAGTGCCTCGCCGAGCAGGTGCGGCGTGTGCTTGCCTGAGCTCGCGGTTGCCCGATCGAGGTAGTCCTGCAGAGCCGCCCGGTAGTCCGGGTGGGCGCAGTGGTCGATGATCTGCTGGGCACGGCGCCTTGGCGGCAAGCCACGTAAATCGGCCAGACCCTGCTCGGTGACAATGACGTGCGTGTCGTGCTCGGTGTGGTCGACGTGGCTGGCCATCGGCACAATGCACGAGATCGTTCCGCCCTTGGCGGTGGACGGCGAAAGAAACATGGAGATGAACGCGTTGCGGGCGAAGTCACCCGAGCCACCAATGCCGTTCACGATACTGGAGCCCATGAGGTGAGTGGAGTTCACGTTGCCGTACATGTCGGCCTCGATCATGCCGTTCATAGCCAGACAGCCGAGCCGGCGAATAACCTCCGGGTGGTTGCTGATCTCCTGCGGGCGAAGAATGATCCGCTCGCGATAGTCAGCGATGTTCGCGTTCAGTTCCGCCATGCCGTCCTCGCTGAGCGAGAAGGCCGTTGCCGAGACCATGCTCAACGTACCGTTTCGGATCAGTTCCAGCATCCCGTCCTGGATGACCTCGGTATAGGCGGTCAGCGGTCGGAACGGGCCTTCACCAAGCCCCAGCATGACGGCGTTGGCGATGTTGCCGACCCCTGACTGCAGTGGCAGCAGTGTCTCGGGCAACCGTCCCTTCTTCACCTCGTGGGCGAGGAAGTCCATGACGTGAAGCGCAATCTGTTTCGAGTCGGCATCGGGCGCCTTGAACGGCGAGTTGCGGTCCGGCTTGTCGGTGCGCACCACAGCGATGATCTTCTCTGGAGGGCAGTGCAGGTACGGCACCCCGATACGGTCTGAGGGGTCGGTGATCTGCAGCGGTTTGCGATGCGGAGGCAGCGCAGTCCCGTAGTAGATGTCGTGCATGCCCTCAAGTTCGAGAGGTTGGGCTGAGTTCACCTCGAGGATGATCTTGTCGGCCTGGTCAATCCACGTCTTGTTGTTGCCGACCGAGGTGGACGGGATCAGCTCGCCGTTGGCCGTGATCCCGGCGACCTCAATGACGGCGACGTCCATGTGCCCGAAGAAACCTTCCCAGACCATCTGCGCTACGTGGGACAGATGGATATCCATGTACTCCATCAACCCGGCGTTGATCTTGGCGCGGCTCACCGGGTCGGACTGGTACGGCATGCGCAAGTCGATCCCCTCGACCTCCGCCAGCGCGCCGTCGAGCTCGGGAGCTGTCGACGCGCCAGTCCAGACGCTGACGGCAAAGCGGTCACCCTGCGCCTTCGCCTCGCTCATGCGAGCGACCAACGCAGCAGGCACCGCCTTCGGGTAGCCGGAGCCGGTGAATCCGCTCATCCCGACGTTTGATCCCGCCGGGATGAACGCGGCGGCTTCCTCGGCCGACATGATCTTGTCAACGAAAGCCTTGCACCGAAGATCCGACTGGTCTGTCATCCCTGAAGTCCACCTTTTTCCCAAGAATCATACGAAGCACCGACTGCCTGCCCGCGCTTGTTACTGGCCGCGCCGACGACATCTTCAAGGCTGATGATATTCGACCGACTTGCCTGTTCCACATCCGGTGCCTCATGCAAGCACAACTGGCCACTCTCGTGGCAATCGGACCGATGGATGACTGCATCATCTAGGTTCTGAGCACTAGGTAAGGCGAGGATGTGATCCACGTCTCGCTTTGAGCAAGAGAACTAGCCCCAGTGTGGCGGACGCTGGTCCCGCAGCCACTGGTCCTGTGCGCCCTCATCGGGTCGCTCGCCCCACCCGGCATCGGTGTCATCACAGGTCTGTTCAGGCCTTGACTTCGTGACCGCGACATGATCCTTGCTGCCCGCTGGCTCATGCCCGGCAGTGGTGGTATCAGGTGGCTTGGTGTCGGCCGCCGCCCTGACCTGTGCCGGTCTGGCTGCAGAAGCGTCGCGAACCGCGGCGATGACCCGCGCCACGTCCCGCGCCGGGTCGCGGAACAGGTCGGTGCTCCAGACTCGCACGTGTTCCCATCCAAGGCGGCGAAGCTGCTCGACCCGCAACCGGTCGCGATCCCGGGTGCTCTCCATGGCGACATAGCGCAACCCGTCGGTCTCGACTGCCACCATGACTCGACCATGGTGTTGCGGGTCCTCCACAGCGAGGTCGAGGCGCTGAGCGGAGGCCCCGTAACCGGTGTGGACCACCAGGCCCTCCGACCGCAGCCGGAAGGCGAGGTCGGCCACGAGGGGATCGAGGTGAGCCCTGGGCACCGCATCACGAACCGTGTCGTCGTGGCCACCCTGCCCGGCGGGCCTGGCCTGGGCCTTTGGGGGCGGCTCAAGGCCGCCTTGTGCGGCATAGGACAGGAAGTCTCGCAGCATCAGGGCGCCCCGGGCCTTGAGCCGAGCAGGGTCGAGGTCAGCCGCGATGAACGAGGAGACGACCGTCATCCTGCGACGGGCGCGAGTGATTGCAACGTTGAGACGACGCTCCCCACCCTCCAGGTTGAGCGTCCCGAAGCTGTGCAGCACCCGACCGTGGGGCGTCTTTCCATAGCCGATCGAGAGGATTATCGCGTCACGCTCATCGCCCTGGACCCGCTCCAGGTCCTTGACGAAGAACCGTTCGGTGCCGTTCTCCTGGAAGAAGTCACCGACCCCGATGTCAACGCTGTCGGACAGTGCCACTCGCAGAGCGTCGCCGATGCGAGCCGCATGACTGACGCCTAACGCAATGACCCCCAACGACTCGCCCGGACGCATCCTCGCGTGTGCGAGAACCAGCTGGACCACGGCGTCGACCTCGGCCTTGGTGGACTCGATCGCCTCGAGCCCCGGCTGGACCGGCGCCGAGCCGTCGACAACCTCCAGCCGGACCAGGGCGCCGGCGTCGTCGCTGGCACCGGGGAAGGTGAGCAGTGCCCCTCCATAAATCTGAGCGTTGGCAAAGGAGACCAGGCGCTCGTCCTGCGAGCGGTAGTGCCAGGTCAGCCGGCGGATCGGGAACGCCGCCGACAGAACGTCAAGGATCGACTCGGACCCGCGGGCCTGCGCATCGTCGACCAGGTCACCAGCACCGCCCTGGTCGAGCGCCGCGATAGAGAAACAGGTCGGAGAGAGCTGACGCTCATCTCCTGCCACGACGACCTGGGTTGCCCGTGATATGGCCGAAACCGCCTGCGCGGGCGGGATCTGCGATGCCTCGTCAAAGATCACCACGTCGAACCAGCGCCCGGCGGGCAAGATCGAGGCGACCACCAGAGGGCTCATCGCCCAGCAGGGTTTGATCGCAGTCAATGTCTGACCAGCTTGAGGCATCAGCTCGCGCAGCGACAGGTGACGGCGCGACTTGCCCTCCTCAACGCGTATCAGCATCTCCTGCTCGGGGTGTGCCTCCAGCACATCGCGCAACCGACGACCAACGGCGGCACGCACCTTGTCGACAGTCCCGCCCAGGTGAGCGTGATCGGCCTCGATGTACTCGGAGCCGACCCGACGCAAGAGGTCACCGTCGTGGGCGCCATAGGCACTGTCGCGAGCACTGACGTCATCAAGCAGTGAGGTCCACCAGACGAAGTCGACCTCGGGGCCCACATCGATCGGCGCAACGGCGCGTGTCGCGAGATCATCGACCAGCGCCCCCAACCCGCACTCGCGCAGGTCATCAATCAGCGGTACTACCCGGGGCAGCACGGCAAGGCGATCACGACACCGGGCCAGCCAGGCAAGGCGATCCTGCAACTCGACAATAGGACTCCTTAGCAAATCACCGCCGGCGACTGTTGTGGCCAGCCGGGCACCCAGCCAGACAAGGTCATCTACGAGGGCCTCGTAGGTTTGCTGAGCCTCATCGACCTCAGTCGGAACCGCGGGACGTCCTCCAGCCCCGGCCAACTGAGCCCACAGGGCTCGCTGTTCCTGAGCGATCAGGAGTGCGGAGTGCAGATCGTCCGGCGGCGTGCCTGGGCGCAGCAGACCGCGTGCCTGACGCCGCAATCGCATCCGTGACCACAAGCCGAGCCGGGGCCCCTTGGTGTCGCGGTCGGCCTTGCTGGCGGTTGCGCCGACCATATCGGTCAGGGCAAGGTCGAACACCTCGGCCCGGAAGATCTCCAGACTTTGGCGCACCTGCTGCACGATGTCCAGCGCGCGGCCCCAGTCGGCGGGCGTCTTGGCGTCCGGCAGGCCGACTTCGCGCATCGCCGCGCCGAGTAGCCGTTGAACGGCGTCCATGCCCTCCCCGCCAAGACGGTCCGCGATCTCAAGTGCCTGCGCCGCCTCATCTGTGGAGGTGACGCGTGCGCCGTACCAAGGGTCTTCGGCGCTCTGCCCTGCCACCCAGGCTCCAAGCGAGGCGGCCTCGGTCAGGGACTGGCTCAGCTCGGTGACCCGTTCGCGGCTGATCCCCTTCAGGACATCACCGTGCAAGCGAACCCGCGAGATCGGCGGCGTACGTCGCGCCCACAGCTGGGCTAGCGCTACCTGCGCGTCGAATGCGCTGACGCCCCAGGGGTCTCTCTTGTCGTGTAGAGCGGCACAGTGCTTCACCAGACGGGCACGCCGTTCGACCAGCGTGCGTTCGATACCTGCGGTATCCGCAGCTTCCGCGTCCTTGACCCGGTCCAGGGTTTCAACGAACTCCTTCGCCAGCGATGCCCTGTTGGTCGCACCGTCGTAGACATCCAGGACCAGGTCGCCTAGGCCCAGGGGCTCCAGCCGCGCGATCACGGACTCGATGGCGGCACGCTTCTCAGCCACGAACAACGTACGCTTTCCCTCACCGGCCAGGCATGTGATCAGGTTAGCGATGGTCTGGGTCTTACCCGTGCCGGGCGGGCCCTTGATGACGAGGTTGGCTCCGCAGCGCACAGCGTCAATCGCAGCCTGCTGGGATGAGTCGGCGTCCAGAACCAGGGACTCATGTGACGGGTCGGCATCGGCAGGAAAGTCGGGGACGACGGACCGGACGGCCCGCAGCGCTGCGGGGTCCCCGGCCAGCGCGGCGACGACATCATGGTTCGCCAGGGTTGCGAGCTGTGCCGCAAGGTCGGCGACCATGGGCAGCTTGGCGTCGGAAAAGGTGCCCAGCACCAGCCGAGGCGCGATCTGGAACTGCGGGATTCGCTGACACATCCGGCTCAGAGCGGAGTACACCGGCTGCGGATCGAAGCCCTTGGTGAAGGTGGCCAGCTCCTCTAGGGCCACGGGGTCGAGCTCGATGCCTTGTTCGGAGCGCAGATACTGCTCGAGGACCGGGTTGAACTCCACCTCCTGGCCCAGGTCGATATCGAAGTCCAACTGGGCTGGGCCGGTGGGCTTGAGCACGCACGAACGCAAGAGCACCGGCGCGCACGCGGAGCGGCTCGCGCCCGCGACCGGCCACGTCGCCATGCCAACGGCAATGTATCCAGTGGCGATTCCACGTTCTTCGTGCAGTTCGACGGTCTTGGCTCGAATCGCCCGAACCCGCCGGCGGGCCTCCTCCAGAGCTATCGGCTCGCGCACCAGGTCGGAGAGCTTGGTCGGCCGGCCGGCCAACAGCATCGCCATACCGCCAGGGTGTGCTGTGGTCAGCTCGAGGGTTCCCGATGGCAGATCGCGATACCACAGCAACGTGTTGCGACCTCCCATGCCCACCAGATGCTGCTGCCAGCCACGTACGGCCGCTGCAACTCGGTCTTCACGCGGCTCGCCGCCAGCAGAGTCGGGTTCAGGCACAGGGGCGGAGCGCGTCAGACCGGAGGATTCAACAGTCGGCTGCTGGGCGGGATCGTGCTCAATCTGACTCACCACTGCAGGCTAACGAACCTCTGAGGTGGATGCGTCGCTACCAACACGGCATTACAGTTCGGTGTTCAGATCCAGCCCAACGAGCACGACCGACCAACCCCCTGCCAGAATAGGCAGCCGCGTCCGCTTCCTGCATAGGATCCAGACCCGCCCCGCCCTCGTAGCTCAGGGGATAGAGCAACCGCCTCCTAAGCGGTAGGTCGCAGGTTCAAATCCTGCCGGGGGCACTCTGTGAGCAACTGACCTTCACCAACATCGTTGGCACTGGGTTGGGTCCGGTGAAATGGGGGCCCTGCTACCACTGTCGAGGCCACCGCGGATCGTCGTTCGTAGCCGGCGATCATGTCCCCTCTGGGTCTCATATGCCAGCACCCACTTCCCTGGCCCGCTGTGTCGCTGAGAACCATCGCGATGGCCGCTACGACCCCCGGCAGCCAACCGTGTACGGAAAGACTGTGAGCGCCCCTGGACGGGTTCCGTCTTGTCGCTGGCGCATCCCTGGGGTAGCCACCTGAGCTCGGCTGTGCAGACAGCCAGCCGATCTACCGCTGCATCGCTCATGAGTACGGGTTCGTGTCCGGACCTGACGAAGGGGACCGGGCAGCCCTACAACTGCCAGTCCCCTTCGTTGAGGTATCGGTGTCAATGTCAGTAGCCACAGACCCTCACGGGAATCCTAAAGGAACCTTGACGAAACGCTAAGCTGAACTTTCGGCGGCCGCAGCGCGGCGCTGACTTCGACCAGGGCGACGTCAGGGACAAGCACTCCGGGTTGCCTGTCGGAACCTCGACCAGCGCAGATAGCGCGATAGTGGCCACGTTCACCCACCTGGTCGAGCAGAGGGCTGCACCGCTCATCCATCTCACGCAAGATCAGCACCGCAGAGCTGTACTGGTTCACGCTCGGCACCCAGCGGCGCCTGCCCGCGTGTCAGTTCACCGCAGGCCATGTCGCCATGGCGGATCTGCAACAGGTTCTGGCTTCGAGGCGAAATCCAGCATCTGTCGTGCGTTGAGAGCTTCTTCACGACTGCTAACCCGGATTTGGCCAGCCGAACGCCGATGCAGTGGCTCCCCAGACCCCGACCCACCGGCAGTCACCGGCGAGACGGCAGGCCCCACCGGTGGTTCTGCCGCCAGGCTTCGGACGTACGCGACCGCGTCCGCGCTGCTCGCGTTGAGGCGGATTCACACGAATCCCGGCACAACAGTCGTTCTCTCACCCGTTACCTGCCTGCCTCTGTTCCTGCCATCGCAGGATGCCGCTGTCCAGGTTAGTTACTGCAAGCTCTGAGACGCAGGACCGGCGACAGAGGTGGTCGTGAGCGGCACCGCGGCGCTCTGGAAAGGCACCGAGTCAGCGGGCGAGTCAGGCCCGTCAGCCCGGCCTACTTCTTTGTAGCTGGGGTGTTGGAGGCCAGCTTGGTGTAGGCCACGACGTTGGATAGGCAGTGGCCGGTGGCGGAGTCGAACTTCCCGCCGCAGGTGACGAACTGCAGTCCGCTGTGGCCGTGGAAGCCTTAGACCTTCTGGGAGGGAAGCTGTGCCTTCAGGTAGGTCTGCACGTCGGTGACGACTAGGCCAAGACCCGCCTCGGTTCCACCTGGATGAGCTCGCCGTACTGGGAGACCTGGTACTTCCAGTGGTACTTCTGGTTGCGTGCCTTGATCAGCGCCGGCACGGTCGCAGCAGCGGGGGTGAGCAAGGCCTTCGACAATGGCGACGTCGGTCGCGCTGTCCAAGTGGATGGTGAGAGCGGGTTCTTTGCGGACGGCTCGCAGGATGGTCCGACTACCGATGCTGAGGTGCAGGCGCTCGGGCCCCAGACACCCCAGACGGGTCACGGATGGGGTTGACCTTGGCTGCGCGCAATAACCCAGCAGGTCCCGGCGTCGACCAACTGATTGTCGACCATGCCCGCGATAAAGGGGCCCCGTCCCTTAGTACGCCATACAGACGAAATTCCTGCTCGTGCGCCTGGCAGGATCCAGCGTAGGTCTGTTCCTACGCTGGTACATCGGTCAGGGGCGACCGTATGTCGGGTTGGACGACCACACTGCGCGAAGCGCAACCGCTGCACCGCTGTGCGGGGCGTCCCACATCATGCCGTTGCCGGCATAGATGCCCACGTGGTAGGCCGGTGAGCCGAAGAAGACGAGGTCACCCGGTCGTGGATCGGACACGGGCATCAGTGCCTGTTGCTGCTCCGCAGCCGTGCGGGGAATGCTGATGCCCAGCTTGTTGAAGACGTACTGGGTGAAACCGGAGCAGTCGAAGCCGGCAGTGGTGGTACCGCCCCAGACGTAGTAGATCCCGGCCAGGCTGGCAGCGATGCCGAGGGCGCCACCGGTGCTTGAGACTGACGTCGAGGAAATGGGGTCGCGGGTGGTCGAGCGACTGACAACGACGGCGTCGCGGGAAGCAAGCTCGGGTGGCGGCACGAACGTAGGCTTGACGACACCCTTGAAACCGATGTCGCCGAAGGCCCGGGGAACCAGCGGTGCCTGCGCGGCCGTAGGTACTGCAGCAACAGCCACCGCGAGAGCAAACGGCACTGCGGCCGGGGCCTTGGCGACCGGCGTGGCTGCGGTGGCTGGAAGCGCCAGAGAGGCGACCATTGCACCAGAGATGACGATCACTGCGGATGCCTTGCTCGCCGGCTTCGCTGTACGCGACAGAGCCGACGAAAGATTCGAGGTAGAACTCAAATGGCTCGGTACGCGATGGCGACCAGTGGTGTGGCTCGACACAGTGAGAAACCTCTCCATACGCCTACGAGGTCAGCTGTCGGGTTCGGATGGGAGATTGCACCCGGTCTTCACGTCGGCAGATCGACTGGAGGTCGATCAACCACCGAAAGACTTCACCCCAAGGAGCGTCTCTCGACGCCCCAATTGTGGGTCCCCCGCTCCTGCCAAGCGGATGTTGAGAGTCTTGAATGCGGTGACAGGACTAGGCGAACCGCATCAAGTACTCCGCCGAAAATGACGAAGCCCGATGACCATACACACGCAGAGCCCACAAGTCACATCTCGGACACGGGAGACAAAAACGCCCCCCAAGAAACCACGTGATCGGGTCACCTCCGGCCAGTGCAGGACACACCGAAGGAGGGATTCCTCGACTTCGTTGTTACCCCGGGATCAGCGCTACAGGCTTCTTGACCCGCCATGAACATGCCGGCCCCGACCTCGTCCAGATCGCGCAGGCCAAGACGTTGCAGTCCTAGGCCCAGATCGATAGCAACCAGTTGGACCTCCGCCCACGCCATTATGGTCGCCAGTTCCGTCACGGCAGTTTGACATCCTCCCGGCCGTGAACGGCCAGGATTCCAACCGCTATGCGACCTTGGGAGGCTGTGTATGTTGAGGTTCACGCTTCACAGACCGAACCAGAACTCTACGTCTGCACGTGCTGTCACGACATGTCCTGCCGTGATGTAGGGCCGTGTTCACGTCGGCGTTCGCCCTATTATCCGCAAGAAACGCACACGAAAGGCGCTTAGCTCTTGCGACTCTGCGCAGCGATGTGCTGCAGGGGTTACAGGTCTGGGCCGTGTGCGCAGAGCTTTCACCTTCTCGACCCTGCCTGGTGCTTTCTGCTCCAACCGGGCCACGAGCAGCCCCCAACCGGATTTGAGGATGCCCCGGTGAGCCCGGTCTTCTGTGCGACGTTCCCGGTTCCGCCACGGTTGTCCGCGCGGAACGGGTCACGGCTTTGATTGTCCGCGCGGAACGGGTCACGGCTTTGATGCTGAGGTTCTCGACCCAGATCACGTCGGATCCGCCCTGTCGCGTGTGATGCGGTACCCAGCCAGCGAAGGCGCGGCTGCGTTTGAACTGCACCCAGCCGATCTTTCGAAACCAACACGCCACTGCACATCGTCAATGACTACATCGCAGACCAGAAACAACCCGACTAGGCAAAGGTTCCTGCCTGCCCCGAAGGACAGGGTTTCCACCCCCGATCACCAATGACACTGTGGACCACCGTCCTGCTCGCCGGGGGACTTCCACGACGACGCCGAGCCGACAGTTGCGGGCGCGATCGAACCGTCGTCACACCGTGAACTCCGGGCCCCAGCGACCAACGTCGACATCCGGCAAGGCCACACCATTAGCCTCCTGGCAGAGCGCGCGAGTCAGTCGTGGCCAAAGATGCGCATGCAAGCGCAGAGCCTGCCAGGACTGGCACCCAACCAGTGGACACCGGTGAGGTTAACGATCGCCGCCGTGGGCGACCTCCAGGCTTCCGACCTGGCGGATCGCGTCGCAGTGGTCCGGAA